>Ga0114939_10000903_pt1 | contig 24091 bp, 23 predicted proteins | sample AshMeaCrysSpring_FD_87196 | JGI IMG/M metagenome (GOLD analysis project Ga0114939, IMG submission 87196) | Groundwater microbial communities from Big Spring, Nevada to study Microbial Dark Matter (Phase II) - Ash Meadows Crystal Spring | ecosystem: Environmental > Aquatic > Deep subsurface >...
CCCCCCTCGATGGCCAGCTTCACGATGTTCTCCGGGTCGAAGTAGGATGGGTTCGGAGCGAACGAGGCGCCGGCGGAGTGCTCGATCCCCTGATCGACCGGGAGGATCGAGAGGTACCCGGTGCCCGCCAGCCGGCCGGTGGAAAACATCTGCTGGAGGCTGCGGAGGACGGGGGGTTTCCTGTCCGACGGGCCGTACGCGCGTTCGACGTAGTCGGGTCCCGGGAGAAGGAGCGACTCCCGGGGGATGCCTTTGGACACATGGCCGAGGAGCTTCTGGGCGTCCGCTCCCAGGAGCCGTTCGATTTCGTTGAACTGCATGAGGGGCCTCCTTGCAATCGTGTGCGGGCTATCCCCCCGGGGGACGGGAGGAGGGGGCAAAGATCGTGCAACGTCGAATATAGGGAATCGGGCCGCGACAAGAAAGAAATCCGGCGACGATCCCGAGCAGGGCCGCGCGTGGCGCACCGGCGCGTCCGGAAAAAGAAACTCCCCTGTGGCAAAAAATCGACACCCGATTCGCCCCCTCGGCGCAAAAAGGGCCGTCGTGGGGGGAAACTAAAGTGGCACGACATTCGTTAGCTAAAGTAGAGGAGAAGACACACGGAGACAGCCATGAGACGCCGCTATCGTTTTCCGCAATTGTCGAGGGACGAGCGGGAGCTTCTGGAGCAGGTGCTCCTGGAGGAGATGGACCTCCAGCGGTGGTATGCCGTGCGGTCCTGTGCTGTCCTGGACGGCGAGGTCCTCATCCCCCTGCAGTGATCCGGGAATGAAGCCCTCCACGATCACGATCGCAGTCCTGATCGCGATGCTCGTTTCGGTCCCGCTTCTCCTGAAGATGTCGGGGCCCGGCACGATCCGGCCGCTGCCGGAGGTGGGGGATGCCATGGACGACATCGACGAATTCCTGACCTGAGATTCCGCAGGCCGCCGCCGTTGGTGGGATGGTGGCGGCCTGATCCAACGGGGGACGTGCCGTGCGAGGCGGCGCGTCCCCCTTGTCTTTCCATCCAGTTTCCGGCACTGCTTGCACCCCGGCTCTTCCCCCCCTATCTTCACGGCATGGCACCAACCGTGAAGGGCCGCGCACGCGGCGGGGTTCACCTCGCGCTTCTGTGGGATCTCGACCTCCTTCACTCTCCCCCGATCCGCCGTCGGCTTGCCGGCGTCGACCTGCTCCTCCTTCCCGAGCTGGCCGACGGCGGCTACGCAGCACTCCGGCACGGAGGAGGGCGCCACCGCCTGGAGGGACCGTTCCTCCGTCGCCTCCGTCGTCTCACCTCCGAACTCCCGCTCACGCTGGTGGCGGGGACACTTGCAGTGCCCGCCCCCGGCGGCGTCCTGTCGAACACTGCGCTCGTGTTCCGCTGCGGCCGCCGGATCGCGCGGTACGACAAGATCCATCTCTTCGCACCGGCCGGGGACCGGCGGTTCTTCCGCGCCGGCTCCAGGCCGGCGACGTTTTCCCTCGACGCGGGCGGGCCGACACTGACCTGCGGGCTGGCGGTTTGCTACGACCTCCGCTTTCCCGAGCTCTTCCGGCGGCTCGCGGCCCGGGGGGCGCGGCTGTTCCTAGTGCCGGCGCGCTGGCCTGCGGCACGCGAGGATGCCTGGCGGACGCTTCTCAAGGCGAGGGCGATCGAAAACCAGGCCTTCGTGGTGGGATGCAATGCGGGGGACAGGGAGGGGGGGCGTTCGTTTGTCTTCTCGCCGACGGGGAAGGAGGTGTACGCCGGCCGCGGGGGCGGGAGAGCAGGCATTGCGACGGTGACGATCAATCGTGCGGACCTGCAGGAGGCCCGCCGTCTGCACGACAACCTCCGCGACGCCGTGTTGCTGCCGGGGCGTCGACCGCGGTAACCGTCAGTGTGGTCGTTGCGGGGCGTGGTACTCGCGGGAAGCGACCGTGTGGAGGCCCCCGCGGATCCGGTAGTCCGCCGTCACCTTCATGCGCGCCGGGCCGGCGCAGCGGACAAGGTCCTCCAGGATCCGGTTGACGACGTGCTCCTGGTAGATGCCCACGTTCCGGTATGAGAGGAGGTAGTACTTGAGCGATCGAAGTTCGATGAGGACGGTGCGTGGGACATATTCGATCCGGATGGTGGCGAAGTCCGGGAGACCCGAATAGGGACAGACCGCGGTGAACTCGTCTGTCTCGATCTGGACCACGACCTCCTTCCCCGGATACTCGTAGGGGACGGTTTCGAGAGCTGCGACCTCGACGGCGGAAGGGTCCGACGCGTCGTACCGGCGGTCGAGCGGCTGCGGGGAGTCCAACGAAGTCTTCTCGTTCATGGGAGGAGTTGATGATGTTCAGGAAATATAGCGTGCCCGGCGTCGAATGCAACCGCGCTGCGCTCCTGTTTTTCGCTGCGGTGGTGCTCGCCGCAGCGGGATGCTCGGGTCCGAAGGCGGTGGAAACCGCCCGGACGGCGGATCCCCCCCTGCTCCTCGGATGGGTCCCGCAGGACTCCGTGCTCGATGCCGACGGAGGCGCATACCGGCGGGTCTATGACACCGTCCGGGTCCAGGCCCCATTCATCGAGTTGCTCCGCCTTGTGTCGCACGACGCGGATCTGCTGGTGGTGTTCGGGTCCTGGTGCGGGGACAGCAGGCGGGGTGTGCCTGCGTTCGTCAAGGTGGCCGAGAGTGCAGGGATTCCGCGCGAGCGGCTCTCGTTCTACGGGGTCGACCGGTCCAAGCAGGCGGCGGACCCCGCCGTGGCTGCTCTCGGGATCGAAGCCGTCCCGACCATGGTGGTCAGGAAGGGCGGGAAGGAGATCGGCCGTATCGTCGAGACCCCGCGGGTTTCCTGGGAGGCGGATCTCCTGACGATCCTCGGGTCGGTGCAGAAGTGAGCGTCCGCGAGCAGGGCCTCATTCGTTGACATTCGACGGGAATATGAATATCTTCACGGGCAGCTCCAGAACGATGGTCCAACGGGTCTGCCCCCTGACGATCCCAGCAGTCCATGGCCTCTGACGACCTCGAGAATCAGAAAGAGCTTGAACGGAAGCGCATTCTCGAGGAAATCCGTCGCCGTGCTGAAGAGGCCGAACTCAAGCGTATAGAGGAGGAGGAGCGGCAGTCCGCCGATGCGGAGCCGTTGGAACCTCCCCCCCCCGTCCTCGTCCCGAAGTCCGGCGCGCCGGCGCCGCAGTCCGCGCCGCCTCCGCCGCCCGAACCTCCTCCTCCTCCGGTTCCTCCGCCCGAACCGCCGCCACCGGCTCCTCCCGCTCCTCCGCCCACGCCGCCATCCACTGCGCCGCCGCAGCGGCAGGAACCTCCGCGGCGTCGTGAGAAGCCCCCGTCACGGCCGGCGGCGTCCGGTGCCGGGTCGCATGCCGAGGAGCTGCGTGAACGCCTCGTGATCGCCCTGGACCGGGGCAAGACCGACCGTGCGTCGACGCTCCTCGAGGAGTTCGCCACCCTCGTGCCGGACGACCCCGAGCTGCAAGTGTACCAGGCCCGCGTCGCGGCGCTCGAGCAGCTGGCCCAGCGGAAGCGCGAAGCCGAGCACCGTGCGCGCGATGAGGCGGCCCGCGTCCGCGCCGAGCGCGAAGAGCACGAACAGCGGATCACCGAACTGCTCGAGTCGGCCGATTCCCTCTACCAGCAGGAGAAGTACAGCAAGTCGCTCCAGGCGCTCGACGAGGCGCTGGCGCTCGATCCGACGCACAAGCGGGCGTCGAAGATGCGGGAGTCCGTTCGCGAGGCCTACGAGCTCGCGGAGCAAATCCGGAAGGAGGAGGAGCGCCGCAAGGCGGCCGAGGCGGCCGCGTCGCCTCCCGTACCCAAGAAGCAGGAGCCGCCGCCGCCCGGGCCGGGGGACGTTTGGGGGACCGCGGTGTCGACCCCCGCGACGGAAGCCGACGGGTTCCTGATTCCGGGCGGCGACGCTCCGGCGGGCGCTGTCCCGCCAAAGCCCTCCCTGAGCGTCCGTGTGGCGAACAAGGTCAGGCGCGGCGCGACCGGCATCCGCATCCCCGTCCGCACCCTTCTGACGGTCGGCGTGATCCTCGCGTGTGCCGCGATCGCCTACTATGTGGTCGACACGATCCGGTCCGCCGTGTTCCCCCCGAAGTACTCCATTCTCGTCCTCCCCCCCGCCACCGCCGATTCGGTGGAGGCATACTATGTGGACGGGTTCGCCGGGGACTTCATCCGCGACCTTTCGGTCATCGGGGACCTTCGCGTGATGGACCAGCCGACCACCATGGCGCTGCGTGACCTACGCTCCACCGGAAGGGACGTCGCCCGGATGGTGGGGGCCGGTCACGTGTTGCAGTACCAGCTCCTGCGGCGGGCCGAGTCGGTTTCCCTCACGGTGACCCTGAGCGACACGGCCTCGCCGCGGCCGGTGTTCTCCCGCTCGTACGACGTCCCCTCCACCGAGTTCGCCTCCCTCCGGCGCGAGATCGTCCGCACCATCGTGGACACGATGCAGATCGACCTCACCGAGGACGAGCAGAATGTCCTTCGCATCACGCCGTGGGTAACCGCGCGCGGCTACGATCTCTACCTCAAGGGAAGGGCGCTGCTGGTCCGCCGGGACCCCGACGACATCCTCAGGGCGATCCAGGCCTTCGAGGAGTGCCTGATCTACGACTCCACGTTCACCTATGCACGGTCCGCGCTCGGATGGGCGCACATCCTTGCGTTCGAGGGCGGACTCGACACCACCGGGGACAGGATAACGCGCGCGGCACGCGCCGCGCAACTCGCCATCGCGCAGGGGGCGTTCCATGCGGAGACCTACCGCGTGTGGGGGATGGTGGCATGGCACCGCGGAGACATCCCCCTGGCCACGAAACGGCTGGAGCAGGCCGTGGCGGTTTCCCCGAGCGATGCGGAGGCCTGGCGGCGCCTGGCCGTGGCGCTGGCGGTTCGGGGGAGCATGGACGAGGCGGTGAAGGCTGCCGAACAGGCGGTGAGTACGGACCCGCGCAACGTGGACATGCACACCACGCTCGGCGAGGTCAACCAGTTCCGGGGGGACTTCCAGGCGGCCGCGCAGAGTTACTCGAACGGGCTGCGGCTGTCGGCGGACAAGGGGGCGTATGTCAGCCAGTATGTCGCCGAGGTCGAGCTCTATCTCCAGCGCCCCGACAGAGCCATCCAACTCATGACCGACCGGGTCGCCCAGGCCCGCTCGGACTACGTGGAGTATTACAAGCTCGGAAGGATCCTCCAGTCCGCGGGTCGTCCCCCGCAGGAGTGGGCGACGCAGCTCACGCGCGCACGCGAACTGATCGAAGAGCACCTCCGCCAGGTGCCGGATGACGGCTTTGCTCTGAGCATCCTGGCCCTCGTGCAGAAGCGCCTCGGGAAGTTCCGCGAGGCCGAGGCCGCCTGCAGTCGGGCGCTGGATCTCTGGCCGGACGACCCCGAGGTTCGCTACAACGCCGCCCGCCTGTACGCCGTCCACGGTGACAAGAAGACATCCCTCTCGCACCTGGCGATAGCACTCCACCGCCGGTATCTCCTCGAACGGGTCAACGACATGGACTTCTTCCGCCTGCGGAAGGACCCGGAGTTCGTTGCCACAGTCACGCGCTGACGAAACGCGTCCCTCTCCCTGAACTGGCCATCCTTGGCCAGCTGCGCGATGACGGCCTCCAGCCCGCGTCCAGTCCAGGTCCACCACCGTTGGACGTCGAAAGATCGCGAAAATCGACCCTTGGAGGGGACTCCGGTGACTGGTAACAGGCATTCCGTTTGATTGTCTTTCGTTAGATTCCCCGGGCGGTCGGGAGCCGGTGCTTTCCGCCGCCCGCCACCTGGACGGCCCCTTTCGTGGGGGCGATGCCCCGCGGGCGGGATCCGCGGATGAACCGGACACCGATGGCGCCACTGGACGACGCAGCAAAAGCGGAACGACGCAGGAAGGCGGGGGAGTACCTCAAGCTGGCGGACAAGCTCTTCAAGGCCGCCGACTACGATGGTGCGCACCGCCTGGTGCGCCTAGCCATGGAGGTGGACCCCCGGAACCCGTACGCGCACGCCTACGAGGAGCGGATTCTCTTCGTGCAGGGGAAGAAGCAGCCCGCCACCCCCGCCGCGCGGCCGCAGGTATCGGGCGCAGCCGAGGCGGAGCGTCGGCGTCAGCTGGAGGAGCAGGCCCGGCTGCAGGCCGTCACCGAGGCCAAACGGCGATCCGAAGAGGACTCCCGCCGCAAGAACGACGAAGAATCCCACCGGCGTGCCGAGCAGGAGGTCCAGCGGAAGCTCGACGAGGCGAACCGGCGGCTGGCGGAAGAGGAGCAACGCCGCGCGGATGAGACGCGTGACCGGGAGGCCGCAGAGGCGCTCCGTCGCGGACAGGAGGAGGAGACGCGACGGCAGGCGGAGTTGGACCGGGAGCGGGACGAGCAGATCGCGATGCAGCGCATCCGCGAAGAGGCGGAGCGGAAGCTGGAGGAAGAGCGGCGGCGCCTCGAGGCCGAGACGCAGATGCGGCTCGAGGAGGAGAAGCGGCGGGTGCACGAGGAAATGCGCGCGCAACTCGAGGAGGAGCGCCGCCGCATCCTGGAGTCGCGCCACCGGGAAGTGGAGGCGGAGGAGTCGCAGGCCCGTGTCCGGCAGGAGGAGCTGCGTGCCGCGGAGGAGGAGACGCGCCGGCGGCTCGAGGAGGAGCGTGAGCGGCTCGCGCTCGAGCGCCAGCGCCTCGAAGAGGCGCGCGCCCGTGACAGCGAGGAAGTCGAACAGCGTCGAATTCAACGCGAAGAAGAACTGGTTCGGCTGGAGGAGGAGACGCGCCGGCGGCTCGAGGAGGAACGTGAGCGCCTCGCCCGCGAGAGGCAGCTGATCGAAGAGACGATGCGCGCGCGCCTGGACGAGGAGCGAAAGGCCCTCGAGGAGGAACGCCGCAGGCAGGAGGAAGAAGCCGAACGGCGCAGGACCGAGGACGAAGAGAAGCGGAAGCGGTTCGAGGAGGACTTCAGGCAGAAGCTGGAACAGCTCAGCCAGTCCGAACGGGATGCGGCGGAGGCCCGGCGGGTGGCCAAGGAGGAGGAGTTCCAGCGCTTCGAGCTGGAGGCGCGCGAGCGGCTCGAAGCGGAGCGGCAGCGCCTGGCGGAAGAGCGGAAACGGGTGGAACAGGAAATCTCCCTCCAACTCGAGGAGGAAAAGCGGCGGCTGGAGGAGTCCCGCCGGAAGGAAGAAGAGGAAGCGCAGGCCCGGAGGGCCCAGGAAGAGGAAGAGGCGGTCCGCCGCCTGGAGGAAGAGCGCGAACGGCTGGCGGAGGAACGGCGGCAGCTGGAAGAGGAAACCCGGCGGCAGCTCGAGGCGGAGCGGCGGCGGCTCGAGGACCTCCGGCGTCAGGAACAGGAGGAGGTCGAGCGCCTCCGGCTCGAGCAGGAGGAGCGCGCCCGACGCGTGGAAGAGGAGCTCCGGGCCCGGCTCGAGGAGGAGAGGGCCCGGCTCGAAGGAGAGACCCGGCGCCAGCTCGAAGAGGAGCGTCTCCGCATCGAACGGGAGGCGCAGCAGAAGGCCGAGGAGGAAGCCGCCCGCCGCCTCGAGGAAGAGCGGCGGCGCCAGGAGGAGGAACGCCGGAAGGCGGAAGAGGAAGAACGGCGGCGCCAGCTGGAAGCGGAGGAGCAGCGGAAGCGGGAAGAAGAGGAAAAACGGAAGTACGAGGAAGCCGTCCGGCAGGCGATCGAGGACGGACGCCGCCTCGCCCAGGAGAAGAAGATCCGCACCTACCTGGAGAAAGGAAAGGCGTACATCGAAGCCTTTCAGTTCGAGGAGGCCCTGAAAGAAGTCACCAAGGCCTTCCTCCTCGATCCCATGCACGAGGAGGCGCACGCCTTCGAACAACAGATCTACCAGTCCAGGGAAGAACACATCCGCCGGCAGGAAGAGGAGCGGCGGATGGAAGCGGAGCACCGGCGCCAGGTCGAGGAGCTCCAGCGCCGGAAGGCTGATCAAGAACAGCGCGAAAGGGAACAGCAGGAGCGGCGGGCAATCCGCGCGGCCAAGGTGGCCGGACTGCTCCGCAAGGTGTACGAATACGCGAATTCAGGACAGGGGGAGCGTGCCCTGAAAGAAGTCGAGGCCGTCTACCAGCTCGATCCGGGCAACGAAGAGGCGCGGGAAGTGGAGGCGCGCATCCTCCACGAGCTGAAGAGCGCCGACGAGGTGATCGAAGTCTCCCGGCGGCGTACCGAAGAGAGCGAGGCGTGGCAGCGCGAACTCGAAGAACAGGACCGCCGTGCCACCGAAGGGCGCGAGATCCTGCGCACCGAATCGATCCAGTCGTACCGCATTATGATGAAGCGTATCTGGGTGGACGGCGAGCCGAGCAAAGAGGAGCGTTCGATGCTCGATGTGGTGCGACGCTCCCTGGATATCAGCGAAGGAGACCACCTGGCCATCGAGAAGGAAGTACAGATCGAGGCCTACATGGAGGCGCTCCGCTCGGCGTGGAGGGCCGGCATCATCTCCCCCGACGAGGTGGCCACCCACGAGAACCTCCGGAAACTCTACGGCGTCGGGCTCGAGCAGCACCTTTCGGTCGAACCGCTCATCCTGCGCGAGCTGCGTCCCGCACAGTAACCGCCCCCCCCGCAGGAGGCGCCGCACCCCGACGTCGTCGCCGTCGGGCGGGTCCTCCGCACCCCGCCGCGCACCGCGTCCCCTTCGCCCGTCATGGTGCGCCGCCGGCCGGGAACTTCCGGTCGTACCACTCCCTGGTCATCTCGAGCCAGAACACCAACCCCTTCCAGTCCCCGAACCCGGCATACGCCCGCTCGATCGTCCGGTCGCTCACCCGCCGCCCTCCGTGGCGGAGCTCCGCGTAGCGCTTTCGTACCCAGCTGTCGAGACCCAGATGTCCGTAACGCCCGGCGAGCTTCAACAGATTCTCCGCGGCGTACGGCCCGATCCCCTTCACCCGCCGCATCCCCGCCACCAGCTCTGCAGTATCCCCTCCCCAGTTCCTCCATCCCTCCGGGTCCAGACTCCCCTCCGCGACCTGCGCGGCAAACGCCGCCACGAAGGGGGAACGGTACCCGAGCTTCGCGTCCCGACGCAGGGCCGCGGCGCCGGCGGCGGCAAGCACCTCCGGGCGGGGAAAGGCGTTTCCGCCCCCCGGTAACGGGTCGCCGTACAAACGAACGAGCGATCCCACCATTGCCGTCGTCAGTGACCATGTGCAGTTGGTCGTACAGATCATCTTCACGGCATCCTCGAAGGCGGTCGGGGCGCGGAGCATCCGCCCCGCCCCCCGTGCCGCGATCCACCGGAGGCGCGGCGTACGGCGGGCAAGCGCCAGCAACCCCTCGAAATCCTCGTCCAGACGCAAACAGGACCGCACCACCTCCGTCGCGGAGCGACGCTCCGACGGAGTGAGGGGACGGTCCCCGAGCATGTCGATCAGAAGGGCGCCGGATGTCGAACGGACCGTGCAGCGGATCGCCCTCCCCTCCCTGGAGACGAAGCCGAACCCGAGCACGGAATGGTCGCGATCCGTGGTGAACGGAAGGAGGGAGCACCAGCCGTGGCTGCGGATGGTGGAGGGAAGGGAGAACCCGGGGGGAACGACGATGCGGGAGCGGGTGGGAGACACGCCCGCCTCACGGTCCGGAATAGACCAGGAGCCCCCGGAGCGTCCGTAGGAGATCCTCTGGACTCGCCGTGCCTCCCGCCAGTCGTGCGATATCGTCAGCCGTCGGCTTTCCCCCGTTGCGCCACAACGAGCGCAGGAACGAGCCGGCGGCCGGGTTCTCGAACCAGTTCGAGCCGAAATCCCGCTCGAGATGGGCCGCCAGGCGGGCTTCGAGCAACCATGCCCGCAGGTAGACAGCGCTGTAGAAGAGGTCGTCGGTGTCGGTGAGGAACCGCTTGCGGTCCGAGGGTGACTGCGCGTAGCCCGAGGCCCGCGCGGTCAGCGCTGCGTAGAGCGAATCGGCGGCCGGATGCCCCGCGTGCAGGGCCCGCTCGAACAGAACCTTGGCCGCGTACCGTCGTGCCATGCCGAGCCGCTGGAGGATCATTGCGCGCAGGAACGAGGAGAGGGTGGAGGGAGACATCGCCGTCCGGGTCCGGAGGTAGGCCGGATTCGAGAGGAGGTTCTGGCAGAGGAACGCGTACGCTTCCGTGACGGTTGCATCTCCGAGCACACGGAACTCGAACGACCGCTCCTCGGTGAGGGCGAAGTGAAGACCGTGTCCGAGCTCGTGCAGGAGGGAGCCGAAGTCTCCCGCGCCCCCCGTCGGCTTCACGCTCAGGCGCACGTCGCCCGGCACGTCCACCGGGAAGCAGACGGCCCGCGGGTTCTTCCCCTCGCGCGGTTCGATGTCGAACGAGAGGTTCCCGAGTGAATCGGGGTTGATCCCGAGGTCGCGGCACAATCGATGTGCGGCGGGGAGCAGGCCGTCTGCGGGGAACGAGGCGTCGAACCTGGAGAGCCGATGGAGTGAGGCCGCGTCGGAACGCCGGAAGGGGAGTCCGGCCAGGCCCGGGACGCGCTGCAGCGCTTCCGTGAGCAGGGTGTCGTACAGCCCGTCGGTCTGCTCGAGCAGGGAGGAGGCCATCCGGGCGGTCTCCTCGAGCGAAAACCCGCGGAGGTCTCCGGCGAGCGCCTCGTAGGAGTCGTAGCCCAGCCCTGCGGCGAGCGCCCACCGTTTCCGCATCGCCTCGCCGAGCAGGACGCTCAGAGAGTCCAGGACGGGATCGGCCGCGGCAAAGAGGCGGGCCCGGGACACGGCGTCCGGGTCGTTCGCCAGGCGCCCGGCGAGCTCCCGATAGGGGATCCGTTCCCCGCCCAGGTCGACCGCCGCCGCGGCTTCGACGTTCGCCGCCCGGTCCGCCAGGGCCGCGGATTCGAGCGCGATCAGCTCGGAGGTGAGATATCGGCGGAACCAGAGGAGCCGCCGGCGCTGGACCGAGTCCCGCTCTGCGCCTTCCTCCTCCCGCACGAGGGCGATCGACTCGACGGTGAAGAGCCCCGGAAACGCGCGGTAGAGGGAGTCCTGGTTGGAGGGGCGGCCGTGAGCCCAGCTCTCGAATCCCATCAGCATCTGCCGGCGCGTGAGTGCCTCTGCGTCGGACCGGAGCTGTTCGATCCGCTCGCCCCGGTCCGGGGAGGGGCTCCCGCAGCCGGCGAGCAGCAGGGAAAGGACCACCCCCGGGAATGCGGCGTGCAGAGCCGGAGGATTGCGCATGGTCTCGGACCTCTTCAGAACCTGGCCAGGAGGGATTCGTTGTCCGGATACCGTGCCAGCAGCTTCTGGACCGAGAGCATCGCGTCGCGCGGAGAGAGCCGCGCGATGGAGCGGCGCAGGGCCTGGTGCTGACCGGCGGCCGGGCCGAACAACAACTCCTCGCGCCGCGTACCGGAGGCATTGAGGTTGATGGCGGGGAAGATGCGCTCGTCCGCCAGCTCGCGGTCGAGAACGAGCTCCATGTTCCCCGTCCCCTTGAACTCCTGGAAGATCAACTCGTCCATGCGGGATCCGGTCTCCACCAGGGCCGTGGCGATGATGGTGAGCGAGCCGCCCCCCTCGACCGCCCGCGCGGCTCCGAAGATCCTCTTCGGTACCTCGAGCGCGCGGATGTCCACCCCTCCGGACATCGTGCGTCCGCTGCTCTTCTGGTGAAGGTTGAAGGCCCGCCCGAGGCGGGTGAGGGAGTCGAGCATCAGCACCGCATGGCGCCCGGCTTCGACCTTTCGCTTCGTCAGGTCGAGCGCGAGCTGCGCGAGGCGCACGTGGCTCGCACGGTCCATATCCGCGGAGCTGGCGAAGACCTGCCCGCGCACCGTCCGCCGCATGTCCGTCACTTCTTCCGGCCGTTCGTCGATGAGGAGCACCGCGAGATCGATGTCCGGATTGTGTGCAAGGATCGCGTGGGCGAGCTGCTGCATCAGCGTGGTCTTCCCCGCTTTCGGCGGCGACACGATGAGCGCGCGCTGCCCCTTGCCGACCGGACAGAAGAGCTCCACCGTCCGCATCGCCGTGGCCCCCGCCGCGAGCTCCGGCCGTTCGGAGGGCCCGCTCAACCGGACGAGCTCGTGCGGTGAGACCACGTCGTAGACGGAGAACTCCCGCACCTGCCTCCACTCGTCGGGGGGGAGCCCGTTCACGCTCTCCAGCCGGAGCACCTTCGGATTCCGGCCGTTCCCTCCCGGCTCCGCAGTCCCCTTCAGCGTCACGCCGGTCCTCAGATTGTACTGGGCGATCATGGGGGGAGGCACGAACGGATCGGCGGCATCCCGCATCAGGTCGAGCGAGAGGGCGCGGACGAACCCGAACCGTTTCGGGTCGATCTCGAGGATGCCGGAAAACTCGCGTGCCATGGCGGTCATCGTGGAGGGGCGACGGAGAGGATGCGGGAAATCGTCGCCTGGTCTGCCGTGAGCACACCCGCCGCCGGGAGGCGCGGGACCAGCGTGGCCCACGACGAGTCCGCTGCGAAGACCGTGCGGAAGAGCGGCAACGATTCGCCGGCCCGGCCGGCGTTCACCAGCGCCACGGCGTGCCAGAACATCATCTCCGCATTGCCCGGCACCAGCGCCTCGGCCGCGCCGTAGGCGCGAAGGGCCCCCTCCACGTCGCCGTGCTCGAGGGCAAGGTCACCCCGGTTCATGTGGTCGTAGGCACGATGAAGGCGCACAAGCCGCCGGAGCTCCCCGAGCGGATCCGTGTGGTCGTCCACCCGAAGGTCCATCACCTTGTCGGCCCACGGCCTCCCGGTGGAAACCCCGCTCACGATGAGGATGGCGGCCGACTGCTTGCCGCGGATGTCCTCTCCGGCCGCCTCGGCCGCCTCGAGCGCACGCAGCATCCGCTCCGCAAGGTCTCCGGTGGCGGACTCGTACGCCCGGGCCATCGCAGGCCAGATGCCGTCGTCGCGCATCAGGTTCGCCTGCACCGCATACCCCTTCCCGGCGATGTGGCCGGCCCCCTGAATGCACCGGCTGCCGGTGTGCACCGCAACCATCCCGCGGACGTCCACCATGGCGACCTGCCGCACGTCCCGCCCCGGGTCGGCGGCGAGAAGCCCTTCGAGCGCCTGGGCGGGCGTCTTCCCGGAGCGCATCAACGAGAGCCCGAGCGGGCCATAGGCGGGATCCACGAAGGACTGGGTGGCCACCGCCCCCACCCCGGCCTCCGCCCACGTGACCATGGACCCGACCGAAAACCAGTGCGATTGCACCGCCACTCCCAGCTGGCCCGTGGCGGAGTCGCGCGCCACGATCGAGTAGGTGTGGACCGGCCTCCCGTCACCGCCGGAGGAGCCGGCCGGCGACAGAACGAAGAGAGCGGCAGCGGCGGCTCGAAGGACCATCGCCCGGGGAATACCGCGGGGGGGTCGGCAGGTGCAGGTCACGCGCGGGACCTCCGTGCGTCCACAAAGGACTTCACGCCGAGGGCAACGTAGGCGAGGGCGAGGGCGGCCATCACCGCCTGGGAGACGACTGCGGCCGGCCGCTCCACGTCGCCGCCGCCCGCCAGCATGAAGAGCTTCGGGATCGACCGCACGGTGCCCAGCAGGGCCAGAACGCCGAGGGCGACCGTACCATGCATGAGGTGTTTCCGCATCGTCTCCTTCTGCGCGAGCCATCCCGCGAGAAGGAAGAGCAGGCCGACCAGTGCGGGGATGAGGGCGGTGAGACTCTCAGCACCGGTCGCGGCGTACCCGCCGAGACCGAGAATGAGGAAGAGGAATCCGAAGATGCTCGTCGTGCGCGGCATGGCCGGGGACAGGGATGTGGATGGGGACGGAGGAAGCGGTCAAACCGCGGGCTCTGGCTTGCCCCATGCGGCCCACTCCTCCCGGGTGGGTCCGTAGATCCCCGGAATCGGAAGGCCGGCGGTACGCATGAGAAACGTCAGCTGGCCGCGGTGGTGAATCTGGTGCTTGATGAGCACCGTGAGCGTGAACCCCCGCGCCCACTCCTGGCCGTACATCGAGTCCTTCTCCAAAAGTGTCACGTCGGTCCACAGGGTCTTCACACGTTCCAACAGCGAGATCGCCGCAGTGTTGTACGCCTGGAAGATCGCGCGGGCGGATGCCGGTACCGGATCGTCTTCCCCCGGGCCGTCGAGATGCAGTCCGGTCTTTCCGGCCATTTCGGGGATGGACTGGACGATATGCCAGGCAAGCCGCCCGACCGAACGTCCGCCCGGGAAGGCCGCGAACCCCAGGGAGGAATCCTTGATGTGCTTCAACACCTTCTGGGTCGACTCGATCTCCTGCGACCATTCGAATTCGAATTCGCGGATGCTCGATACCATGCCTGGGCGCCTGTGTCGGTGGAGGGTTCAGCGGACGGAACGGAGGCCCCGTGGGCGAGGGCCCGCAGCGAAGGAAAAGAGCGGAAAGCCGGGACGAAATGCAACGTGTCAGCGACTCTCCCAGCGAAGGAAGAGCTCGCGCGTGGCGGGCTGACACCGAGGGAAGAAGAAGACGTCCCGTCCCCGGACCCCCTCGCGCCGGATGACGGTGCCGCAACGAGGGCAGGGCTCACCGTGCCGCCGGCGCACCCGCAGGTGGTCACGGACCTTCTCGTGGATAGGTTAGCCTGCCGCGCGGACGGCCGCGATGCCGCTCCTGAGTACCTCCACGACCGCGGTGTGGAGCCGGTCGAGCGAGGCGTCCGGGAGCGTGCGGAGGAAGATCTTCGGGAGATCGGGCAGTTCGGGCATGGCGCCGGGTCAGAAGGCGGACGGACGGTCAGGGTCGAAGTCCGCTCCGAGTTCCGGATTGACGTAAACGGTCACGCTCCGTGCGGGAGGGATCTGGACCTCCCAGTCGCCGGCGGAATTCCGTGCGGCGGAGCCGAACAGCTTCCGCTGCTTCCGGGGGGTGAACTTCTCCCAGAACACCCAACCGAACCAGGCGGTGGTCCCCTCCAGGTAGAACGCCGGCACCCGCCGCCCCGGCTCCACCGCGGTTGCGGCCACCGTGGCGGCGCGGTATCCGTGACGCGCGAGCGCGGCAAGGAACTCGTCGACGCACGGTCTGCCGTCGAGACGGAGGTCGTGCTTCGAACGCTTCACCTCGACTCCCAGGACGATGGCATCCAGGGCGGAACGAAGGTGGGAGAAGTCGGGATGCATGCTGAGTCGCCGGCCGTCCGGTTATTCTACCCTCCGCGGCGCCGAAAGTCAACCGCCTTGCCATTCTGCCCCGCCGGTACTAGCTTGTGTCACGTTCACGGAGCAGATGCCCATGGTCCGCGGGATCGCTTTCATCACCTCGCCGCTCTGCGCCGGGCACCGGACTCCTCCCGGCCACCCGGAGCAGCCCGCACGCGTCACCCGCGTGGAGGATCATCTCGCTTCCACTCCCGTGGGTGCCTCGCTCGTTCGCATCGATGCGAGGAAGGCGGCGGAGGAGGACCTCCTGCGGGTGCACGATTCCCGCCACGTCGAGGAGGTCCGGGACGGGTGCGCGCGCGGAGGGATGCTGGACGAGGGGGACACGTTCGCCGTCCCTGCGTCCTGGGAGGCCGGCCTTGCGGCCGCCGGTGCCCTTCTCGACGGCGTCGACGCGGTGCGGAGCGGAGCCCCCGGCGCCTTCTGCTGCACCCGTCCTCCGGGACACCACGCGGAACGGGACCGGCCGATGGGGTTCTGCCTCTTCAATAACGCTGCCGTGGGAGTCCGCTACGCCCAGGAACGATACGGACTGGAACGGGTGGCGGTTCTCGACTGGGATGTCCACCACGGGAACGGTACACAGCATATCTTCGAGGAGGATCCTTCAGTCCTCTATTGTAGCCTGCACCAGTTCCCATTCTACCCCGGCACGGGTGCGCGACAGGAGCGGGGAGTCGGAAAGGGCATGGGGGCTACGGTCAACGTGCCTCTCCCGGCCGGATCCGGCGAGGGGGAGTATCTCGCGGCTTTCAGGGAACAGATCCTCCCCCCGCTCCGACGCTTCCGTCCGGAGCTCCTGGTCGTTTCCGCGGGTTTCGACGCGCACCGGGACGATCCGCTGGGTGGAATGCGGCTCACCGATCGGTCCTTCGGCCTCTTCACCCGCATGGTCCGGGACATCGCCCCGGTGGTTTCCGTGCTGGAGGGGGGGTACAATCTGGATGCTCTTGCGCGCTCGGTGGAGGCCCATCTCATCGCCCTCCTTCCGGATGAGAATGCGTACGGGGGTGCATCGTGAGGAACCTCCGTCCGGCCGCGCTGGCTCTTGCAGCGGGACTCGCGGCCGCCGGCACCGTTCCGGCGGAGGCGCAACCGCTCTACCTCCGGAATCCCCACTTTCTACGGCAGACGGCGCTTTTCGACCTGTACGGCGATGACACGGTCGACGTGGTCCTCCTCGGAACATCGCTCACCGCCGGTGCGCAGTGGCACGAGCTTCTCCGCGGCCGCAGGGTTGCCGCCCGCGGGATCCACTCGGATCTCACCGAGGGGTTTCTCGCGCGGGTCGACGGTGTGCTCCGCCTGCATCCCCGGGTCTGCGTTATCGAGGGGGGGATCAACGACCTGTACGAGGATATTCCCCCGGCGGAGGTGGCGGGGAACATCCGCGCCCTCGCACGGCGCCTCGCGGATGCGGGAATCGCCCCGGTCATCCAGTCCGTGCTGCCGGTCTCGCCGCGATGGAAGCGCGCCGCGGAGAAGAACCGCGAGGTTTTCCTGCTCAACGACGCCCTCCGGAGCGTGGCGTCGGAGGCGAAGGCCCCGTACCTCGACCTGGTGCCCGCGATGAGTGAGGGCGGTTTCCTGCGTGACGAGTTCACGGATGACGGCGTGCATCTCACGGCCGCCGGGTACGCCCTCTGGTCCGTGCAGTTGCGGCGTCTGCTCGACGCTCCGGGCCTGCGTTGAATCTCCAGGGGTCGATGGGTATATTGCCGCACGTCATGCACGCCACCATCCACACACTCCGCGACCTGCTCGTCGAGCGGCGTCGTGCCGCCGGCGCCGCGCACCGGGCCGGCGCGTCCGGTTTCGAGACCTGTTCCGCGCTCGGCGAGGCGATGGACGAAGCGGTACGTGCCGCCTTCGGCGGCGGGGGGCCTGCGGGTATCGCCGTGGTTGCCGTGGGCGGGTACGCGCGCAGGGAGCTGAGCCCTTCCTCCGACGCCGACGTGACCGTGCTGTGCGGCACCGGCGACGCGCGCGCCGAGGCGGAGGCCACGGCAACGCGCTTCCTCCATATCCTCTGGGACGTCGGCGTGGACATGGGGCACAGCGTCCGATCGCTCGACGACCTCGGGGAACCCGCGCTCCGGCGGGTGGACACCTGGGCGTCACTGGTCGAAGGCCGGTTTGTCTGCGGCGACGCGGAACTGGCGGCGGAGATGGACCGCCGGGTCGCGGGCCGCGGACCGGAATCCGACTGGTTTGCCCGGGCCCTGGTGGAGGACCTGGACGCGCGGCATGACCGCTACGGCCACTCCGTCAAGCTCCTCGAGCCGAACATCAAGAAGAGCGCGGGCGGGCTGAGGGACATCCAGACCGTGTACTGGCTCCACCGTGCCATAGGGGGGGCGGTCGCCCCCGGGGACGGTGGAAACCTGCCGGTGCTGGTTCCGTTCCTCCGATCGCTCGGGGCTGCCGGGCATCTCGATGCGGAGGAGGTCGCCGAAGGGATCAACGCGCTCGAGTTCCTGCTCCGTGCCCGGCACGAGATGCACTACCGGCGGGCCGGGCTGCACGACACACTCGAGTTCCCGTTGCAGAAGGAGGTGGCGGAAGGTCTCGGGTTCGACACGGGGGGAGGGACGCCTCCGGTCGAGTCGTTCATGCGCACGTACTACCTTCACGCCCGCACGATCCGGCGGATCACGCAGCACCTCACCCACCGCTTCCGGGAATCCTACACCTCGCCCCTGCATGCCCGGACCGGCAGCGAGAAGGTCGGCTCCCTCTTCCGCGTGTACGTTGACCAGCTCTCGGTGGACGCGGGGGTCGAGCGGTTCACCCGCGGCGCGCAGCTCCTGGAGGCGTTCGTGCACGCCGCCGAGGCGGAGGCGGACCCGGACCACCGGCTGCGCGGGCTGGTGGCGCGAAGCCTGGATCTCGTCACCCCCTCCGATCCGGATCCTGCGGAGCTCGGAACCGGGCTCCGGCGCATCCTCGTGTCGGGTCGCGCCGGGGTGACCCTGCAGGCCATGAACGACGTCGGGCTCCTGGGCAGGCTCATCCCGGAATTCGGCGATCTCGTGGCGTTCTTCCAGTACAACGTCTACCACTACTACACCGCCGACGAGCACACGCTGATCGCTCTTGCGAACGCGGAGGCGCTCCGCGATCGGCAGGGGGTGCTGCACGACGTGTTCCGTACGCTCCGCCGGAAGGAGATCCTCCTCCTGGCGGTTCTGCTCCACGACATCGGCAAGCCGCGGGGCGTTGCGGATCACGAGATCACGGGCGCGGACATCGCCGCCGGCGTGCTCACGCGCCTCGGCATGGAGGACGCGGTGCCGGCCGTCTCCTTCCTGGTGCGGCACCACCTGGTGATGGAGCAGGTCGCTTTCCGGCGGAACATCCACGACGCCGACACGATTCGCGAGTTCGCCGCCCTGTTCGAGCGGCCGGAGCTGCTCGACCTGCTCTATCTGCTCACCTATGCGGATCTCTCGGCGGTGAACCGTACGGTCTGGACGGAGTGGAAATCCACGATGTTGCGGGACCTCTACCTGCGGACGTCGGAGGTGCTGCGGCGCAACCTCCGGGGGGAGGACATCGCCGCCTATCACCGGGAGCGGCGGCAGGAGGCGGCGGAACGGGTGGTCGAAGGGTTGAGCTCCGTCCTGCCGCGCGACGAAGTCGAGCGGCACCTCCGGAGCATCGAAGGGGACGCCTACCTCTCCCATTTCACCGGTGAAGAGGTCCGTGAGCACATCGCCCACGGCGCGGCGGGGGAGACCGTCACGCTGGTGGCGCAGGGCGAAGGGCACACCGATGTCACCGTCATCGCCCGCGACGCGCCGTTCGCGCTTTCGCGCTGCTGCGCCGTGCTCGCCGCCAACGACGCCACCATCTTCGACGCGAGCGTGTTCACCCGCACCGACGGGGTCATCATCGACCGCTTCCGAGTCAGCGACGCGGGCGGAGGCGGTGCGCTGGGCGCGGCGGTGTGCGAGAAGATCGCCTCCGACATGCGCCTCGTCCTTGCGGGGGACCTCGACATCGAGCACCTGTTCGCGGCGCATCACCGGCGGTGGAAGCGGCGCCCGAAGCCCCTCGTCAACCCGGCGGTGCGCACCGACGTGTCCTTCGAGCCGAGTCCGAGGCACACGATCATCGACGTGTATGCTCCCGACTCCGTGGGGCTGCTCTACCGGATCACCGAGACCATCTCCCGCCTCGGGCTGGACATCTTCTTTGCGCGGATCGCCACCCGCGTGGACGGTGTGGTGGACGCTTTCTACGTGCTGGAGCGGGGCGGCGGGAGGCTCGAGGATCCCGGCCGTCGGGAGGCGGTCCGCCGTGAGCTGCTCGAGTGCGTACGCAGTCTTCAGGAGCAGGAGTTGCGATGAGCACCGTGCCGGCAGCGGCCGGGAGGCCGATCGGGGTGTTCGACAGCGGTATCGGCGGGCTCACGGTGGTGCGGGCCCTCACGGCCCGGCTTCCGCACGAGAACATCGTCTACTTCGGCGACACGGCCCGCGTCCCCTACGGTTCGAAGTCCCCCCAGGTGGTACGCGAGTATGCGGCGCAGGATGTGGAGGTCCTCACCGCGCGGGACGTGAAGATGGTGGTGGTGGCGTGCAACACGGTTTCCGCGGTGGCGCTGGACGTGGTCCAGAAGCGGGCCGGCGTGCCGGTGGTCGGCGTGATCCTGCCGGGGGCGGAGGCGGCGGTGCGGGCGTCGGTGCGGAAACGGGTCGGCATCATCGGCACGCGCGCCACGGTGTCGAGCAACGCCTACACCAACGCCGTCCGCCAGATCGACCCGACCGTGCAGGTGGTCGCGCGCGAATGCCCGCTCTTCGTGCCGCTGGCGGAAGAGGGCTGGACCGACCACCGGGCCACGGAGCTTGTTGCCAGGGAATACCTCTTCCCGCTCACCCTCGAGAAGATCGACACCCTCGTTCTCGGGTGCACCCACTACCCCGTGCTCCGCGGGGCGATCGCGCGCGCGGTGGGGGAGTCCGTGACGCTGGTGGACTCCGGCGAGGCCACCGCGGCGGAGGTGGAACGGCTGCTCGAGGCCGCGGTGATTCGCAACCCGAGCACGGACCGGGCCAGGCTGGAGTTCTTCGTCAGCGACATCCCCGCGAAGTTCGCGGAGGTCGGGGAGAGGTTCCTCGGACGAACGATGGGAACGGTACGGAGAGCCGAGGGGATCTGAGCGGCCCCGGAAAGGAGATGGTCCTGTGGCTGTGAAACCGATTCTGCTGCTCGGGCATCCCGGCCTGCGCGTGCGGTGCCGGAGGGTGACGTCGTTCGGGAGGGACCTCGCGGCGCTGGCGGGGGATCTGCACGACACCCTGGTGGAGTTCCGGCGCGTCCACGGATTCGGCCGGGCCATCGCGGCCCCGCAGATCGGGGTCCCCCTGCGCGTCGTGGTCGTCGTCGGCGACCCGCCGATGGTCCTGGTGAACCCGGTTCTCCGTTCGAAGAGCCGGGCACGCATGACCCTGTGGGACGATTGTTTCAGCTTCCCGGGGCTGATGGTGCGGGTGCGCAGGCACCTCACGGTGACGGTGGACTACCGGGACGCGCAAGGGGTCGCACGGGAGCTGATGGTGACCGGCCCGCTGTCCGAACTCCTGCAGCACGAGCTGGACCACCTGGACGGCGTGCTGGCGGTGGACCGTGCGCTGGATGCGCGGTCGCTCATGCTGCGGGCCGAGTTCGACCGGCAGAAGCTCGCCCCGGGTGCCGCCCTCTGACCCCGGGTCGGTCACCCGGCGTCCTGCACCCTCCCCCAGTTGCTCCGCACGCAATACCCCAGAATCCGGTCCCCGTACTCCGCAAACCTCGGGAAGACGATGTCGCTCCCCGCCAGCGCCGCGTCGGTGTTGGCGGAATCGAACAGCCGGTCGATCCCCACGTAGGGGAGGAGCGTGTCGAGCTGCCCCATGAGAGCCTCCGCCATCCCCTTCATCGCGCCCCGCCTGCGTCCGTACTCCGCCTCCGTGATGTACTCCACCGTTCGCGGGGAGCGGAGCGGAGTGAACCGGTCGAAGTACTCGACCGCCCGGCCGACGACCTCGCCGAGGCGCGCGGCGCGCCCCGGGCCGGCCGTCACGTGGTACACCCGCCCGGGAGCGTCCTCCCGGTCGAGAATCCGAACCATGACGTCATCCACCCAGTCGATCGGCACGAGGTCGAGCGTGGTCTCCGGCGTTCCGGGGACGAAGGTGAGGAGCCCCTTCTGGAGGAGCCGCAGTGGGATGTAGATGACGTTGAAAGAGCTGGTCCGTCCTGTGCGCGAGTCGCCGATGATGATGCTGGGCCGGAAGATCACCGTGGGGAGGCGGTCCGCATGGTCGCGCACGATCCGCTCGGACTCGCACTTGGACTGCTCGTAGGTGTTGAAGAACCGCTGTCCCATCTCCAGCTCGTCCTCCAGGATCGTCCCCGCGCGCCGACCGGACACGGAGGAGGTGCCGATGTAGACGAAGCGGCGGAGGCGGCCGCGGTCCGCGCAAGCCTGTGCGATGGCCAGCATGCGGCGGGTGCCTCCACAGTTGATCGCGCGTGCCTCGTCGATCGGGTGGTCGAAGCGGATGGTCGCGGCACCGTGGATGATGTGCGTTGCGTTCCGGACCACATCCGCCAGCGCGACGGAGGAGAGCCCGCAGTGGTCCAGCGCGACGTCTCCCAGCACCCCGCGCACCCGGCGGTCCGCATCGGGGATCCCTTCGGTCCGCACCATGCGGAGCGCGATTTCGCGCGCCCGCGCCCCGGCGTCCTCCTGGTCCTCGCCGCGCACGAGCAGGGTGATGGTGGAATCCGGGAAGGCAAGGAGGAGCCGGGGGAGCAGGTTGACCCCCACCAGCCCCGTTCCGCCGGTGATGAAGAAATGCGCCGCCATGGGTCTGTACGTCCTCAATCGATGAGTATACGAAATGCCCGGGCGGCGGGCAACGGCGTATTGGACTCGCGCCGCGCGCTTTCGTATATTCCCCCATGTGTCCGGCCCCCCGCCCTGCGCGATTCGCTCCCCGGCTCCTGGCAGCCGGCCTGATCCTCATGCTTGTCACCGGCTCCGCCCAGGCACAGCGGAAGCCGCGCGTTCCGCCGCCGGATGGCGGGCCGAAGCCCGCGCCCGTGGAGCTTCCCGCCGCGCCCGACACCGCACGGTCCCGCGTCGCGCTGACCGTACGGGCCGGCTTCGGGTTCCCCCTTTCGCATGCGTCCCTGAAGGAGTTCTGGACCGGCGGCTTCGCCGCCGGCATCGCGTTCGCCGTGGACGTACGGCGTGGACTTGCACTCGGCGCGGCCATCGACCTCCAGGAGCTTCCCTTCAGCGAGCAGGCCTTCACGGACGCGTACCCCGGCGTCGAGCCCAAGGCGCTCGACCTCGGTTGCGGGGCGGTCACCGTGACGCTCCGATCGGAGCTCGACCCGGGTGCGGACTTCACCCCCTATCTCTCCGCCGGCCTCGGCGTGCACCTCTCCAGCAAGGCGGAGTACAGCACCACGGTCGGCGGCGTCAGGGTGGTCTACTACAGAATCCCGGGCGCCGCGCGGCTCACCGCGGCGGCGGGATTGGGGGGGGCCCTCCGCATCGGCGGCGGCCTCGCGCTCGACGCCTCGGCCGACCTGCGGTACGTGCACCATGATCCGGAGTCCGGACTCCTCACCAGCCTCCGCGCGGGCCTCACCTTCTTCCTCTGAAGCGCCATGACCGACATCGACCTCCTTGCGACCTTCCGGGAAACCGGCGCCCTCCTCGAGGGGCATTTTCAGCTCACCTCCGGGCTCCACAGCGACCGGTACTTCCAGTGCGCGAAGGTCCTGCAGTACCCCCGGCACACCGAACGGCTCTGCGGGATGATCGCGGACCGGTTCCGGGACGCGCGCATCGATCTGGTGATCGCCCCCGCGCTGGGCGGCATCGTGGTGGGCCAGGAGACCGGGCGGCAGCTCGGAGTGCGCACGCTGTTCACGGAACGGAAGGAAGGAGGGATGCACCTCCGGCGCGGCTTCGCCGTCGCTCCCGGTGAACGGGCGCTGGTGTGCGAGGACGTGGTCACCACCGGCGGTTCGGTGTTCGAAGTGATCGACATCGTCCGCCGGAACGGCGGCCTGGTTGCCGGAGTCGGCTATATCGTGGACCGGAGCGGCGGCACGGTGCGGTTTCCCGTCGAGCCGGACGGCCACCAGGTCTCGCTCCTGACCATGGACGTCGTCGCCTACAAACCGGACGCCTGCCCCCTCTGCGCTTCGGGCGTCCCGGTGATCAAGCCCGGCAGCAGAGGAAACGCCTGAGCACCCCTCCATCGACCCCATGAACGAGCTCCTCGCCTGGTCCGACCAGCCCCTGGTCCACCACACCGCGGTTGCCGTCGCCATCGTCCTCGTGTTCGCTCTCTTCGCGCGGACCGTCCGGATGCTGCTGAAGCTGGCGGGCCGGAGAGTCTTCGCCAGGACCTCCACCGACCTGGACGACAGGGTCCTGGAGGCGATCCTCTCCCACTTCCGCCCGCTCATGGTGGTGATCGGCCTCGCCATCGGGCTGAAGGAGGTCCGGAAGGGTATCACGGTTCCCGACGGGACGCTGGAACAGTGGCTCGGGTATGCGATGGATCTCCTGTACGTGGCGTTGGTCGTCATCGCCATCCGGACCCTGGCTGCGGTGGTGCGGACCCTCGTGGAGTGGTACTTCGAGCGGGTGGGAGGCACGGAATCGGGACAGCTCATCGCGACCGTGGGGCCCCTGACCGGCAAGGTGGTCAACCTGGTGTTCGGTTCGATCGGACTCATTGTCGTCCTCGAGCATTTCGGCGTGGACATCGGCGCCCTCCTGGTCTCGCTCGGCGTCGGGTCGCTCGCGGTGGCCCTCGCGGCGCAGGAGACCCTGGCGAACATGATCGCGGGGTTCGTGCTCCTGATCGACCGCCCCTTCCGGGTGGGGGACCGTGTGGAGGTGCAGGGGGTGATCGGCGACGTCCGGGAGATCGGCTTCCGGTCCACGAAGATCCTCAATTTCGACGG
>Ga0114939_10000904_pt1 | contig 24063 bp, 25 predicted proteins | sample AshMeaCrysSpring_FD_87196 | JGI IMG/M metagenome (GOLD analysis project Ga0114939, IMG submission 87196) | Groundwater microbial communities from Big Spring, Nevada to study Microbial Dark Matter (Phase II) - Ash Meadows Crystal Spring | ecosystem: Environmental > Aquatic > Deep subsurface >...
CGAGTAGCGCACCGCGTCCACCCCGGCGACGTCCACGACGTCCTGCAGGGTGACGATCGTCCCGGCCCGCTTGGACAACCGCAGCTCCTGCCCGCCTTGCAGCACGGTCACGAGCTGGCCGATGAGCACGTCGAGGGTCTGCTCGGGGTCGTCGCCGGCGCAGGCGGCCATGGCGCGCAGCCGTCCGACGTAGCCGTGGTGGTCCGCGCCCAGCAGGTACAGGCACCGGTCGAAGCCCCGCTCGCGCTTGTCGACGTAGTAGGCGGTGTCGGAGGCGAAGTAGGTGTACTCGCCGTCCTGCTTGACCAGCACCCGGTCCTTGTCGTCGCCGAAATCGGTGGTGCGCATCCACAGCGCTCCGTCGGCCTCGTACAGGTGACCGGCCCGGGCCAGCACGTCGATGCCGTGCGCGACCCTGCCCGAGGCGTGCAGAGCCCGCTCGGACGTCCACACGTCGAACACGGTGCGGAAGGCCTCGAGCTGGGCCCGTTGCTCGGCCAGCTGCCGCTGGTAGCCCTCCTCGCGGAAGGCGGCCACCTGCTCGTCCTCCGGCAGGGTGAGGATGTCGGGCCGCTGCAGCGTGATCTCGTGCGCGAGGTCGTGGACGTACTCGCCGTGGTACCCGTCCGGCGGGACGGGGTCGCCGTGGGCGAGCGCCATGAGCGACTCACCGAAGCGGTCCATCTGCACGCCCCGGTCGTTGACGTAGAACTCGCGCGTCACCGCGGCCCCGGCGGCCTGCAGCACCCGGGCGATCGCGTCCCCGACCGCGGCCCACCTGGTGTGGCCGAGGTGCAGCGGGCCGGTCGGGTTCGCCGAGATGAACTCGACGTTGACCCGGCGCCCGGCCAGGGCGTGGCTGGCACCGTAGCCCGCGCCGGCGGCCACGATCGTCGCGGCCAGCGCGCCGGCGGCAGCGGGCCGGAGCCGGATGTTGACGAATCCTGGACCGGCCACCTCGGCCGAGGCGATCCCGGGCTGGTCGGCCAGATCGGCGGCGAGCGCGGCCGCCAGCGCGCGCGGGGCCAGACCGGCGCGCTTGGCAGTCTGCATCGCCGCGTTCGTCGCGTAGTCGCCGTGCTCGGGCTGGCGGGGCCGCTCCACCGTCGCCGACGCCGGCACGCCAGCCAGGTCGCCGCCGGTGCGGGCGACCGCCTCGCGCAGGCAGCGGGCCACCAGGACGGCCAGGTCGTCGGGAGTCACGGGCACAGGCTAGGGACTGCCGGGCGGGCTGTGGTCATCCCGGCGGCGCCCGAGCCGCCGGACCCCCGCTGCTACCCTCGTGACAGCGAGGACGTCGGCCTCGCCGTGCGCCCCCGTAGCTCAGGGGATAGAGCACCGCCCTCCGGAGGCGGGTGCGCAGGTTCGAATCCTGCCGGGGGCACTCAGAGGTCGGTCATCTCCATCAGGTAGAACACCGCGCCCTGGCCGTCGGCCAACGCCGCGAACCTGCCCGCGGAGATCTCCATCGGCTCCACCACCACCTGGGCGCCGAGACCGTCAGCGACCTGCATCGCGTCGTCCAGGCCGGCGACGGCGAAGTACACCCCCCACATCGAGGGCACCTCGGCGGGCACGCCGGGCGGCACCGGCATGGCGCCGCCGATGGAGGTGTCCACCCCCTCGGCGCCCGAGCCCTTCGCGTCCAGGTGAGCGACGTAGTAGTCACCGGTGGGGGTGGCCAGGTGCTCCCACCGCCAGCCGAACAGCTCCTCGTAGAACGGCATGGCCGCACCGAGGTCACGGCTCTGCAGCTCGTTCCAGCACACCGCGCCCGGCTCGTTGAACACGTCCGCGCCCTGGTGCTCCCGAGGCTCCCACAGCCCGAGCACAGCCCCGGACGGGTCGGCCACCATGGCCATGCGTCCCGAGGTGAGCACGTCCAGGGCGGGCATCAGCACCTGACCGCCCGCATCGGGCGCGGCGGCGACGACCTCGTCGAGGTCCCCGACGAGGACGTAGGTGGTCCACGCCGGTGGGACCCCGGGCGGAGTGCCCGGTGCCTGCGGGCCGAGGCCGCAGACCAGCCGGCCGTCCAGGCTCAGCATCGTGTAGGTCGATCCCATCCCGGTCGGCATCTCCTGCGCGGTCCAGCCGAACAGCGACGTGTAGAAGTCGGTCGCGGCCTGCTGGTCGGTGGTGGACAGGTCGACCCATCCGGGGAATCCGTTCGGGTAGCGCATGGACGTGACGCTACGCCGATCCTGGTGCCGCGCCCAGCCCCGCGCGCCGGGCAGCTCGACCGGCGGCAACGGCCGTCGGTCAGCGGTAGGACACCGGCAGGTAGTCCCGCTCCCCCGCACCCACGTACAGCTGCCGGGGGCGCCCGATCTTGGTCGTCGGGTCGGCGATCATCTCTCGCCACTGGGCGATCCACCCGGGCAGCCGCCCCAGGGCGAACAGCACCGTGAACATCTTGGTGGGGAAGCCCATCGCCTTGTAGATGAGGCCGGTGTAGAAGTCCACGTTGGGGTATAGGTGACGGGTGAGGAAGTAGTCGTCGCTGAGAGCGACTTCCTCGAGCCGTCGGGCGATGTCGAACAACGGGTCGCTCTCGGCGACCTCGTCCAGGATCTGGTGCGCCGCCTGCTTGACGATCGTGCCGCGGGGGTCGTAGCTGTGGTACACGCGGTGGCCGAAGCCCATCAGCCGGACGCCGGCCTCCTTGTTCTTCACCCGGGCGACGAAACGCTCGACGTCCTCGCCGCTGTCGTGGACGTGCTGGAGCATCTCCAGCACCGCCTGGTTCGCCCCACCGTGCAGCGGGCCGAACAGCGCGTTGACGCCCGCAGACACCGAGGCGAACAGGTTGGCGTGGCTGGAACCGACCATCCGCACGGTCGAGGTGGAGCAGTTCTGCTCGTGGTCGGCGTGCAGCAGGAACAGCATGTCCAGGGTGCGCGCCACCACCGGGTCGACCTTGTACGGCTCGGCTGGGACGCCGAAGACCAGCCGCAGGAAGTTCTCGGTGTAGTCCAACGTGTTGTCGGGGTACAGGAAGGGTTGGCCGATGCTCTTCTTGTGGGCGTAGGCGGCGATCGTCGGCACCTTGGCCAGCAGCCGGACGGTGGAGATCTCGACGTGCTCGGGGTCGAACGGGTCCAGGCTGTCCTGGTAGAAGGTCGACAGCGCACTGACCGCCGACGACAGCACCGCCATCGGGTGGGCGTCGCGCGGGAAGCCGTCGAAGAACCGTCGCAGGTCCTCGTGCAGCAGGGTGTGCCGGCCGATCCGCTCGCAGAAGTCGTCGAGCTGGGCCGGGGTGGGTAGGTCGCCGTAGATGAGCAGGTAGGCGACCTCGACGAAGGTGGACTGGGCCGCCAGCTGTTCGATCGGGTAGCCGCGGTAGCGCAGGATGCCGCGGTCGCCGTCGATGTAGGTGATCGAGGACGTGCACGAGGCGGTGTTGACGTAGCCGACGTCGAGCGTTACGTGGCCGGTCTGCTTGAGCAGCGAGCCGACGTCGATGCCACTGGGGCCCTCGCTCGCGGTGACCAGCTCCAGGGGTACCCGCCCATCAGGGGTGGTCAGCCCGTAGTCGGTCATGCGGAGCCCTCCCTGCCGGTGGCGCCCGAGTCGGCCCCATCCTCCCACTCCTGCACGGCCGAGCGCAGCCGAGGTGGTAGCGCGGTGACCTGCCCGGCGCGGACCCGGCGTTCGGCGGCCTGTCGGCCCACCGACACGCCTGTGCGCACCACCGCGCCGAGAAGTACCAGGTTGACCAGCATCTGGAAGGTCGCGATGGCCCGGGCGGTCTGGCTGGCCGGGGTGATGTCGCCGAACCCGACGGTGGCGAGCATGGTGACGGTGAAGTAGACGGAGTCCAGATGCGTCTGCACCCCCGGAACCGACCCGGGGCTCCCGGTCTCCAGGCTCAGGTAGACGTAGCCGAACAGCAGGATGAAGACCTCGAGGAAGATGACCAGCATCGACACGGTCCGCAGCAGCGGCCGGGACGCGCGGGGCAGGGTGCGCAGGCCACGGAGGAACAGCAGCACCAACATGCTCACCGCGGCCCCGATGAGCACCAGGGCGACGACGGCATCGGTCACGCCGATGTCCGCCACCGGCATGCGGGCGTAGGCGACGGCGAGGACCGTCATCGCGCTGCCCAGGCCCAGCAGCCAGACCGCGATGCTCCCCGGGTGCTGCAAGCGCGGTGGGGGCGGATCGGGCGCCGGGTCGACCGACCCATCCAAAGGTGGGCTCGGCTGTGTCACGCGCCCACCGTAGCCAGGTCCCACCACCCGGTTCGACCCACAGGACAGGATGCCCTCGTGCCCCCCGAGGTCGTCCTGACACTCGCGGCCGCTGCCGTGGCGGTGGGGGGCTTCGCGCAGGCGGTGACCGGCCTGGGCTTCGCCCTGGTCGCCTCCCCCCTGCTGGTGGCCCTGCTCGGGCCCCGCCAGGGGGTGGCCGTCGTGGTCGTGCTCGGCGGCTTGGCCTCGCTGCTGCCGCTTGCGCGGGAGTGGCGGGCGGTCCGGGTGCGCGGAACCCTGCTGCTGCTCGTCCCGACGCTGCTGGCGACGCCCCCGCTGGTCGTCCTGGTCGCTCGCGTCGACACCCGGGTGCTGGCCGCTCTCGCCGGGGTCGCCGTCCTGGCCGGGGTGGGCGCCCTGCTGGCCGGGCTGCGGGCCCGCCGGCTGCGCGGCACCGGGGGCGCGGTGGCCGCGGGGGTGATGAGCGCGGCGCTGACCGTGGTCGGCGGCGTGGGGGGTCCACCGGTGGCGATGTACGTCACCAACGCGCAGTGGCCCGTCGAGCAGGCGCGCGGCAGCCTGCAGGCGTTCTTCGTCACCCAGAGCGTGGTGACCGCGCTCGCGCTGGGTGCGACCCTGCCCGACTGGCGGCTGCTGGCCGCGCTGGCGCTCGGCTCGGTGCTCGGCATCGCAGCGCTGCCAAGGGTGCCCGCCGGGGCGGCGCGACTGGCCACGCTCGGGGTGGCCGGCCTCGGCGGGCTCGCGCTGCTGCTGGGCAGCCTGTGAGGCAGGCCGGGGCACCCCGCCCGGCGCGCCACCGGCCCGGTCCCTGGCGCGGCAGCCACCCGGTGCGGCAGGCTCGCACGCCATGGCCGCTCCCACCCGCATCAGCCTGCACGGGGTCGCTGAAGGCATCCTCGCCGGGCCGCAGTACGTCCGAGCCGGCACGATCAGGCTGCAGGTGCTCCCCGGAGGGTTCGGGACCGTCACCGACCCGCTGGTCCGGGTCGTCGGCACCGACCTCGTGCTCGCCGACGGTCGACGGCTGCCGATGACCGGCACGTTCGCGGGCCTGGCCGAAGCCGCCGGGCTCACGTTCACCGTCCCCGACCTCTACCCCGACCACGCCCCGGTGGGTGCCGACGACCCCATCGAGGTGGACGCCCGGGAGGCGGCGAGACTGTCGGCCTGGTGGGAGCGAGGCCGCCAGGCACTGGCGTCGTTCGCTCCGTCCGAACGCCCGGTGCTCTGGCCGGAGCACTTCGACCTCGCCGTCGAGGTGGGTCAGGTCAGCTACGGGCTCTCGCCGGGAGACGCCTACTGCGAGCAGCCCTATGCCTATGTCGCCCCGTGGGCCGGCGACCGGCTTGACACGTCCTTCTGGAACGCCCCCTTCGGCGCGTCGCGCACCATCGAGGACCTGCCCGCCGCCGACGACCTCACCCGCTTCTTCCGGCTCGGGCAAGAGCAGGCGGCCCGGTTGGCCCACTGACCCAGCAGCATCGCCGGGCACGCCACTAGGCTGGCGGCCGGTCGTGAGGAAGGGGTACCGGCACGTGAGCACGCAGGGACCCTCCACGACCGGGGACTTCGGCGCCAACGAGTGGCTCGTGGACGAGATGTACGAGCGGTGGCAGTCCGATCCGACGTCGGTCGACCCGGCCTGGGACACGTTCTTCACCGACTACCGCCGCCGCGGGGAGACCGGCCCACCGTCGGCGTCGGCGCGAGCCGAGCCGGACGGCCGGGCCCCGGTGCCGGGCTCGTCGCTGGTGACCCCGGTCGAGGCCGCTGCGAGCGCGACACCGCCGGCCCGGGTGCCGGCAAGTCCGGCGCCCCCGGTCTCGACCACCACCGCGGCGAGCGCGCTCGCGCGGGCGGCCGCGGGTGAGCCGGTCCCGGCGACCGAGCCCACCGTGCTGCGCGGGCCGGCGGCCCGCGTGGTCACCAACATGGAGGCCTCGCTCGCCGTCCCGACCGCCACGTCGGTGCGGGCGGTGCCGGCCAAGCTGCTCATCGACAACCGCATCGTGCTCAACAACCACCTCGCCCGCTCCAGGGGCGGCAAGGTCTCGTTCACCCACCTCATCGGCTACGCCGTCGTGCGCGCGCTGTCCCACCTGCCCGAGATGAACGTGGCCTTCGTCTCCGTCGACGGCCGGCCCGCGGTCGTGCAGCAGCCGTCGGTGAACCTGGGCCTGGCCATCGACCTGCACAAGCCCGACGGCTCCCGCCAGCTGCTGGTCCCCTCGATCAAGCGCGCGGACGCGATGGACTTCGCGACGTTCTGGGCGTCCTACGAGGACCTGGTGCGACGGGCCAGGGCAGGCCGGCTCACCGCGGACGACTTCGTCGGGACCACGATCAGCCTGACCAACCCCGGCACGATCGGCACGGTCCACTCGGTGCCGCGGCTCATGGCCGGCCAGGGAGCCATCATCGGGGTGGGTGCGATGGAGTACCCCGCGCAGTTCCAGGGCGCCTCGGTGGACACGCTGGCCCGGCTCGCCGTCTCGAAGGTGCTCACCCTCACCAGCACCTACGACCACCGGATCATCCAGGGCGCGCAGTCCGGCGACTTCCTGCGCGTCGTGCACCGCCTCCTGCTCGGCGAGGAGGGCTTCTACGACCAGGTCTTCACCTCGTTGCGGATCCCCTACGAGCCGGTGCGATGGGTCCCCGACATCGCCGTCAGCCACGACGAGGAGATCGGCCGCCAGGCCCGGGTGCTCGAGCTCATCCACGCATACCGGGTCCGCGGCCACCTGATGGCCGACACCGACCCGCTGGAGTACCGCCAGCGCAACCATCCCGACCTCGACGTGACCAGCCACGGCCTGACCCTGTGGGACCTCGACCGCGAGTTCGCCACCGGCTCGTTCGGCGGCGACCGGCCGTTCCTGCGGCTGCGGGACATCCTGGGCATCCTCCGCGACGCCTACTGCCGCACCATCGGCATCGAGTACATGCACATCCAGGACCCGGAGCAGCGGGCCTGGATCCAGCGCCGGGTCGAGGGCCGGCACGAGAAGATGCCCCGCGAGGACCAGCTGCGGATCCTGCACAAGCTCAACCAGGCCGAGGCCTTCGAGACGTTCCTGCAGACCAAGTACGTCGGGCAGAAGCGGTTCTCGCTCGAGGGCGGGGAGTCGATGATCCCGCTGCTGGACGAGATCATCCAGGACGCCGCCACCAGCGGTCTGGTGGAGGCCAGCATCGGCATGCCGCACCGGGGCCGGCTCAACGTGCTGGCCAACGTCGTCGGCAAGTCCTACGGCCAGATCTTCCGCGAGTTCGAGGGCAACGTCGACCCTCGGACCGTGCAGGGCTCCGGCGACGTGAAGTACCACCTCGGCGCCGAGGGCGACATCACCGCGCGCTCCGGCTCCCCGATCAAGGTCTCGCTGTCGGCCAACCCGTCGCACCTCGAGGCGGTCAACCCGGTGCTGGAGGGCATCGTCCGGGCCAAGCAGGACGTGCTCAACCGGGGCGAGGAGTTCCCGGTGCTCCCCATCCTGCTGCACGGCGATGCGGCCTTCGCCGGCCAGGGGGTGGTGGCCGAGACGCTCAACCTGTCCCAGCTGCGCGGGTACCGCACCGGCGGGACGATCCACGTGATCGTCAACAACCAGGTGGGCTTCACCACCTCGCCTCGGCACTCCCGTTCGAGCGTCTACTCCACCGACGTCGCCCGGATGGTCCAGGCGCCGATCTTCCACGTCAACGGCGACGACCCCGAGGCCTGCGTGCGGGTGGCCCGCCTGGCCTTCGAGTTCCGCCAGGCGTTCAAGAAGGACGTCGTCATCGACATGATCTGCTACCGGCGGCGCGGCCACAACGAGGGGGACGACCCCAGCTACACCCAGCCCCTCATGTACGACCTCATCGAGCAGAAGCGATCGGTGCGCAAGCTGTACACCGAGGCGCTCATCGGTCGCGGCGACATCACGATCGAAGAGGCCGAGGAGGCGCTGCGCGACTACCAGAGCCAGCTCGAGCGGGTCTTCGAGGAGACCCGGGAGGCCACGGTGACCCCCGCCGCCGCCTACACCACCGTGCCCTCCTATCCGGCCAAGCCCTCGGTCGGGGCCGCCGGTGTGCGTACGGCGGTGTCCGCCGACGTGCTGGCCCGCATCGCCAAGGCGCACGTCACCGTCCCGGACGGCTTCACCGTGCACCCCAAGCTGCTGCCGCAGCTGCAGCGGCGCGCGCAGGCCATCACGGCCGGCGGCATCGACTGGGGTACCGCCGAGGCCATCGCGTTCGGCTCGCTGCTGCTGGACGGCCGCCCGGTTCGCCTCGCCGGCCAGGACAGCCGACGAGGCACCTTCGCGCAGCGGTTCGCGGTCATCGTCGACCGGCACAGTGGCAAGGAGTGGGTCCCGCTGCGGCACCTGGCCGACGACCCCGCCGGGCAGGCCTCCTTCTACGTCTACGACTCGCTGCTCAGCGAGTTCGCGGCGCTCGGCTTCGAGTACGGCTACTCGGTGGCCCGGCCCGACGCGCTCGTGCTGTGGGAGGCGCAGTTCGGCGACTTCCTCAACGGTGCCCAGACCATCGTCGACGAGTTCGTCGTCTCCGGCGAGACCAAGTGGGGCCAGCACTCCGGCGTGGTGCTGCTGCTCCCGCACGGCTTCGAGGGTCAGGGGCCCGACCACTCCTCAGCCCGCATCGAGCGGTTCCTCACCCTGGCCGGGCAGGACGCGTTCACCGCGGCGCAGCCGTCGACCCCGGCCAACTACTTCCATCTCCTGCGCCGCCAGGCGCTCGACCCGACGCACCGGCCGCTGGTCGTCTTCACCCCCAAGTCGATGTTGCGCAACAAGCGCGCGACCAGCTCGCCGGAGGAGTTCACCAGCGGCGAGTTCTGCCCCGTCGTGCCAGCCACTGTCGCCGACCCGACAGCAGTGCACACGCTCGTGCTCTGCTCGGGCAAGATCACCTGGGATCTCGTCGGCGAGCTCGAACGGCTCGGTGATTCCGCCGCTGGGCTCGCCCTCGCCCGGGTCGAGCAGCTCTACCCGTTGCCCGCGGCCGAGCTCGGCGCCGAGCTGTCCCGCTACCCCCGGCTGCGGGAGGTCCGCTGGGTGCAGGACGAGCCGTCCAACCAGGGCCCCTGGCCGTTCCTGGCGCTGCACCTGCAGCCCCTGCTGGAGCGGTACGCGCGCACCGCACACCTCTCGCACGTGTCCCGGCCCGAGTCGGCGGCTCCTTCGGTCGGGTCGCTGTCGGTGCACAGCGAGCAGCAACGAGCCCTGCTCGCCCAGGCGCTGCGCAGCACGGGCTAGGCGTCGCGGGTCAGAACGATCTTGCCGAAGACGTCTCCCTCGGCCAGGGCAGCGAAGCCGTCCCTCGCCTGCTCCATCGGCAGCGTGCGATCGATCACCGGACGTAGGCCGGTGACCGCACACATCTGCAGAAGCCGTTCGAGCTCGTCCCGGCTGCCCATGGTCGACCCGACCACGTGCAGCTGCAGGAAGAACACCCGGTTGAGCTCGGTGCTCGCCCGGTAGCCGCTGGTCGCGCCGGAGATCACCACACTGCCCCCGGGCCGCACCGACCGCAGCGAGTGCTCCCAGGTGGCGGCCCCGACAGTCTCCATCACGGCGTCCACCCGCTCGGGCAGCCGCGCCCCGGCGGCGAATGCCGCAGCAGCGCCGAGGTCCACTGCCCGCTGGCCCTTCTCCGGGTCCCGGCTGGTGACCCAGACCCGGAGCCCGGCCGCGGCGCCGAGAGCCACGAGGGCGGTCGCGACACCTCCGCCGGCGCCCTGCACGAGCACGGTGGCACCCGGTGCGAGCCGGCCGGCGGTGAAGAGCATCCGGTAGGCGGTCAGCCAGGCCGTGGGCAGGCAGGCCGCCTCGGCGAAGGAGAGCCCGACGGGCTTCGGCAGCACGTTGCGGGCGGGGACGGCCACGTGGGCAGCGAAAGTGCCCGGGTAGCGCTCGGACAGCAGCGAGCGTCTCGGGTCGTTGGTCTCGTCGCCTCGCCAGTCGGGGTCGCTGATCACGGCGTGCACCACGACCTCGCGCCCGTCGTCGGTGACCCCCGCGGCGTCGCAGCCGAGGATCATCGGCAGCCGCTCGGCAGGCAGCCCGACGCCGCGCAGCGACCAGAGGTCGTGGTGGTTCAGGCTCGCGGCCCGCACAGCCACCCGGACCCAGCCGTCGGGTGCCGGTGGCTCTGGCAGATCGCCCACCTCCAGGCCGCTCAACGGGTCGTCGGGGTCCTGGCGGGCGGCGTAGACGGCGAACACTTGCCCCAACCTAGCCACCGCGGGCCGAGGCCTCTGCCAAGATGGAGGTGCAGGCCCTCCCCCTCGGGGCCGAGGAAGGGACGACAGTGCTCACGGGACGTCGCAGGCGACTGCTGGCCGCCGCGAGTGGGACGGCGGTGCTGCTGGCAGGCTGCTCGGTGCCCGAGACCGGCGAGGGCTCGTTGGCCGACCTGGTCCCGGCCGAGATCGCCGACCGGGGCGCCGTCGTGGTGGCCTCGGACCTCGACAACCCACCAGCCGGGTTCAGCTCGCCGATCGAGTTCGAGGGGGTGGCCGGCGCCGCGGTCGAGTCCGGGGAGTTCACCGGCTTCGACGTGCAGCTGGTGCAGGACGCCGCGAACCTGCTGGGGCTGCGGGTCGAGTGGCTCGAGGTGCCCTTCTCCGACGTGCTGTCCGCGGTCACGCAGGGCCGGGCCGACCTGGCCGCGTCCGCCATCACCGTCACCCCGGAGCGGGCCCGCGATCTCGCCTTCGTCACCTACTTCGAGACCGGCACCCAGTGGGTCACCAGCTCGGCCAACGAGCTCGGGATCTTCCCGAACAGCGCGTGCGGCGCACGGGTGGCCGTCCAGGAGGGCACCATCCAGGTGGCCGACCTGGCCGCGCGCTCGGCCCAGTGCCAGTCCGACGGCCGGCCCGCCGTCGACGCGGTCGAGTACCCGCTGCAGAGCGACGTGTCGGCGGCCCTGCTGTCCGGCGAGGCGGACGCCTTCCTCTCCGACCAGCCGGCCGCTCAGTGGGCAGTGCGGCAGGGCGGGGGGCCGATCGGGGCGGCGAGCACGACCACGACGAAACAGCTCACCTTCGCCGGCTCCAGCTACGACGTGCAGCCGTACGGCCTCGCCTTCGACCCGGAGCAGACCGAGCTCGCCCAGGCCTTCGTCGCGGCCCTGAAGCAGCTGGTCGCCGACGGCAGCTACGGGCAGATCCTGGAGTTCTGGAGCGTGGAGGACGGGGCCATCCCTGCCGAGGAGATCACTCTCGTCGACTGACGACGGGCCCTGGCCTGGCACCGCCGACCGGCACGGGCTGCCGGTGTGCGGCGGCTGCCCCTCGTTCTGCTGGTCGTGGCCCTGGTGCTGCCCGGCTGCGGCGAGCGTGGGCAGGACAGCGCCGCCCCTGCGGCTACCCCTACGACCACGGCGGTCACTTCGGCCCCACCCACGGCCAGCGCCGACGCTCCCGCCAGGTCGGTCCCTGCACCCACCCCCTCGGCCGCGCCTTCGGTTCCACCGCCCGGTCCGCCGGTGGCGACGCGGCCGGCATCCCCTCGATCCTGGCAACCCCGCAGCACACCGGTACGCCGGCCACGTCCTTCCTCACCGGTGCCGGGATCCGGACCTTCCCCGACCAGGCTCGTGCCGTCGCGGACCTGGAGGTACCGCTGGGCAACCTCAGCGACACCCACCCTCACGTCCCCGCCCTCACCGATGCCGCCAGCGCCATGATCGCCGTGCCGTGCTGGTCGTCGTGGAAGACCGGGATCTCCACCCGCTCCTGCAGCCGCCGCTCGATCTCGAAGCAGCGGGGGGCGGCGATGTCCTCGAGGTGGATCCCGCCGAACGAGGGAGCCAGCCTCGCCACCGTGTCGACGAACTCGTCGACGTCCTGGGTCGCCACACACAACGGGACCGAGTCGACGCCGCCGAACTTCTTGAGCAGGATCGCCTTGCCCTCCATCACCGGCATGGCCGCCGCCGGGCCGATGTCGCCCAGGCCGAGCACGGACGAGCCGTCGGTGACGACCGCTACGCAGCCCCCGACCCAGGTGTCGTCGTAGAGCAGGTCGGGGTCCTCGGCGATGGCCTGGCCGACCCGGGCCACCCCAGGGGTGTAGGCGGCGGCCAGGTCGTCACGGTCTGCCAGCGGTACGGTCCCATGCATCCCCATCTTGCCGCGCTCGTGCAGGGCGAGGACCGGGTCGTGCCCGACCATGGCCAGAGGGTGCAACGGCTCGTCGGCGGCTTCGGCAGACACGCGCGTTCTCCATGTCCTACGGGGGTCGAGGGAGGATCACGAAACGGTCGGCGACACTCCCGCACCCGGGTCGGGTCGGCAGCCCGGCGGACCCGGGCGTGGCCACAGTCGGAGCCGCACCACCGCTACGAGCGCAGCGGGGTCGACCGCCCCGGCCGACCAGGAGTCGACGCCGGCCGTCGGGTTGTCCCGCTCCAGCCACCAGCCTTCGGGCTCGAGCCGCAGCACCCGCTTGACCACCAGCGGCGTGCCGGGCCAGCGGGCCAGCACCAGGTCGCCCGGGCCGGGCGTGCGAGCACGGTCGGCGAGCAGCAGGTCGCCGGCCGCCAGCGTGGGCAGCATCGACTCGCCCCGGACCCGGGCCAGCAGCCAGCGCGTCCGCGCCAGCCGAGCGAGGTCACGGACGCAGCGGTAGGGTCGAGCCATGCTGCGTACCCTCATCACCCGTATCTTCCCTGTGGTCGACGTCCACGCGCACTGCGACCTGCCGTGCGGGGTCTACGACCCGGCTCAGGCCCGGATCGAGGCCCAGTCGGTGAAGGCGATCATGGAGAAGTTCCACGCCTCCGATGACGCCGACTTCCGAGCCCGCGCCCTGGTCATCAAGGAGCAGCGGGCCGAGCTGGTCAAGCACCACCTGTGGGTGCTGTGGACCGACTACTTCAAGCCTGCCCACTTCGAGGCGTACCCCCAGCTGCACGAGCTGTTCAACCAGGCGACCAAGCTCGCCGGCGCCGGCGGCGCGAAGGGCAGCACCGACGTCGCCGTGGCCGACTCGCTGCTGGCCAGGATCGACGAGATCGCGGCGGTCTTCTGGGAGACCAAGAAGGCGTGAGGGTCCGGCCGGTCCGCCCCGGCGACGAGGCGGAGATCGACCGGATGATCCATGCGCTCGCGGCCTACGAGCGCTCCTCCGATCTGGTCGATGCGTCGGTGGAGGACCTCGCGGCCGCCTTGTTCGGGCCGGACCCCCGGGTGTTCGCCCACGTCGCGGAGGTCGAGGGCGAGGTCGTCGGCTTCGCCCTGTGGTACGTCACCTACTCCACCTGGACGGGCCGGCACGGCCTGTGGGTGGAGGACCTGTTCGTCGATCCCGCCGCACGTCGGCAGGGCGCGGGACGGGCCCTGCTCGCGGCGCTGGCCGCCGAGTGCCAGCGGCGTGGGTACCGTCGGCTCGAGTGGTGGGTGCTCGACTGGAACACCCCCGCGTGGGACTTCTACCGAGGGCTGGGGGCGACACCGATGGACCAGTGGACCGTGCAGCGCCTCAGCGGCGACGCCCTGGCCGGCCTCGCCGGCACGCCCCTGGGGGTCCGGCGGTGACCGGCGCGACGGTGCCCGCGGCCCCCGGAGGGCCGCAGGCCGTCCCGTCGACCCCACCTACGGCGGGCGACGTCGTCACGCTGGCCGTCCCGGCCACGACCGGCTACGTCGGGCTCGTCCGGTCCCTGGCCGCGGGCCTGGCCGCCCGGCTCGACCTCGACCTCGACCACGTCGAGGACCTGCGGCTGGCTGTCAGCGAGGCTTGCGCCGTGCTGCTGCCGCTGGCCGAACCCGGTGCCCGGCTGGAGGTGTCGATGCTGGTGGGGGCCGACGGGCTCGCCGTGGACCTGGCGACGGCCACCGCCGCCGGGCACGTCCTGGCCGAGGACTCGTTCGCGTGGACCGTGCTGGCGGCTCTGGCCGATGGGGTGGACAGCGGCGTGAGCGGCGGCGTCGCGTCGATCCGGATCCGGTTCGGCCCGGCGGAGGAGACACCCCGAACCGGGCAGGCGTGACCGACCTGCGGGAGCGCAGCCGGGCGCTGCACGTCCGGCTGGCCCAACTCGACTCCGACGACCCCGAGCGCGCGCAGGTACGCGACCAGCTCGTGGCGCTGCACGCCGGGCTCGCCCATGCACAGGCGCGCCGGTTCTACCGGCGCGGGGAACCGTCGGAGGACCTGCAGCAGGTGGCCATGCTCGGGCTGATCAAGGCCATCGACCGGTACGACCCCGACCGGAAGGTGGAGTTCTCCACCTTCGCGACCCCGACGATCCTCGGTGAGCTGCGGCGACACTTCCGCGACACCGCCTGGGCCGTGCACGTGCCCCGCGGGCTGCGCGAGCTGTCGGTGCAGATCGAACCCGCCGTGGCCGAGCTGACCGCGCAGCTGCACCGCTCGCCCCGCCCCAGCGAGATAGCCGCCCGCCTGGGCGTGTCCACCGAGCGGGTGGTGGAGGCCCTCGAGGCCAAGGACGCCTACGCGACCGTCCCGTTGGAGACGCCGCTGCCCGAGGGTCGCACCGTGCTCGACACGTTGGGCAGTACCGACGCCGCGCTCGACCGGGTGAACGAGCGGGAGGCGCTGCGGCCGCTCATCGCCGCGCTGCCCGAGCGCGAGCGCACGATCCTGCGGCTGCGCTTCTTCGAGGAGATGTCGCAGTCGCAGATCGCGACCCGGGTCGGGGTGTCACAGATGCAGGTGTCCCGGCTGCTGGCCGGCACCCTGGCGACGCTGCGGGAGGGCCTGGCCTCAGCGAAGGCCGGCGGAGCGGCCGGCGCCGGCTGAGCCGTCCGGACGCCCGGTCGTCAGTCGCGCCCGAAGGCCGCCCGGCCCGACGGCGACAGCAGCACCACGAGGGCCCCCACCGCGACCCCGCCGAGACCGAGGGCGCCCCACCACAGGCCCTCGACGGCCATCGACGCGGCCAGCGGAAGCGCCAGCACCTGGAGGAACACGGCCGGTCCGAACACCCACCGGACCCCCCGGTAGGCCAGCCCGGCGAACACGGCCACGACCACGCCGAACACAGCGAAGTAGGCCGCGCTGCCGGTGGCGACCTGTGGTGAGGCCGCCGCGCCCGCCAGCACCCCGCCCTCCTGCCAGGCAGCCACGGCCAGCATCGCGAGGGCCTGCACCCCCAGCGCAGCCGCTACGACCCGGCGTGGACGCGAGGACGGCTCGGCCGGGACGGGCGGGCGCGCCGGGCGGACCATGCGGCCAGCGTAGGCAGCCGCCCCGGGGGCCGCCCCGGCGGCGCTAGGGTCGGCAGGCGTGCAGGCCCTCGTCATCGTGAACCCCAACGCGACGACGATGCGCAGGCGAACCGGGGACGTGCTGCTGGCCGCACTGTCGGCCCGGGCGGACGCGACGATCGCGGTCACCACCCACCGCGAGCACGCGGTCGAGCTGGGCGCCCAGGCCGCCCGCGACGGTGTCGAAGCGGTCGTCGCCTACGGCGGCGACGGCACGGTCAACGAGGTCGTCAACGGCCTGCTCGTGGACGGGCCGGGGCCGCACGTGCCGGTGCTGGGCGTCATCCCCGGGGGCAGCGCCAACGTGTTCGCGCGCAATGTGGGGCTGCCGAACGACCCGCTCGAGGCCACCGCCCGGCTGCTGCGCGCGCTGGCCGGCCCGACCCGGCGGCGCACCGTGGGCCTGGGGCGGGCCGGTGACCGCTGGTTCACCTTCAACGCCGGGCTCGGCCTGGACGCCGACACCGTCCATGCGGTCGAGCAGGCCCGGCACCGGGGCAAGCGGGCGACCGCGGGGCTGTACGTGCGCTCGGCGATCCGCAGCTACGTGCGGGCCGACCGGCGCTGCCCGCCGATCCGTGGCGTCCTGCCGGGCGGCGAGGAGCTGCCCGAGGCGTTCCTCGCCCTGATCACGAACTCCTCGCCGTGGACCTACCTGGGACCGTTCGGCGTCCGAGCCACGCCGCGGTCGTCCTTCGACGCCGGCCTCGACCTGGTCGCCACCAGCACGCTGTCGCCGCTGGTGCTGCTCAAGCACGTCGCCGAGATCCTCGGCACCCGCCACGGTGCCCGCGGGCCCGACGTCGTCCATCGCCACGACCTGCCCTGGCTGCACCTGAGCGCCGACACCCCGGTGGCCTTCCAGGCCGACGGCGACTACCTGGGGACGGTCACCGACCTGCGCTGCGAGGCGGTCCCGGACGCCCTGCAGGTGCTGCTCTGACATCGGACGTGGCCTGGTTTACAGGACATTAACGCCGCCGAGGCTGCCATTCGTGAAGCGTTTCACATACACTTGACCTCACGTCGCCGGCCCTGAAGGGTCGGCGACACGACTGCGAACGAGGAGTGTCACGATGGACTGGCGCCACCGTGCTGCCTGCCGGGACGAAGACCCCGAGCTCTTCTTCCCCATCGGCAACACCGGCCCGGCCCTTCTCCAGATCGAGGAGGCCAAGGCGGTGTGCCGCCGGTGCGACGTGCGTGACGCCTGCCTCCAGTGGGCGCTGGACACCGGTCAGGACGCCGGCGTCTGGGGTGGTCTGAGCGAGGACGAGCGTCGCGCTCTGCGGCGCCGCAACGCCCGCGCCGCCCGCGCCCGGGTCGCCCGTCCCTAGCCGGTCCCGACCGGGACCGTGATCACGGCCCGGGTTCCCGACCCCGCGCCCGACCGGCCCGACAGCTCGAAGGTGCCGCCACGCTCGGACACCAGCGTCGCCACGATCCGCAGCCCGAGGCTGGTGCTGGACTGCGGGTCCAGCCCTTCGGGCACCCCCCAGCCGTCGTCTTCGACGGCCAGGCGCAGCTGACCGGCCGAGCGGGTCGTGCGCACGGTGACGGTGCCGGCACGCTGTGCCAGGCCGTGCTCGACGGCGTTCGCCAGCAACTCGGCCACCGCCATGGCGACCGGGGTGGCCAGCTCCGCCGGTGCCCGCCCCGCGCTGCCCTCCCGACTCGTCCGTACGTCCGTGCCCGCCGCCGCCACCTCCACCGTCATGTCGAGCAGGCGGTCGAGCACCTCGTCGAGGTCCACGTCCTCGTCGGTCCGTTCGGACAGCATCTCGTGCACCACCGCGATGGCCCGGACCCGCTGCACCGCCTCACGCAGGGCTGCCTGGGCTGCCGGGTCGCCTACCCGCCGGGACTGCAGGCGCAGCAGCGACGCGACCGTCTGCAGGTTGTTCTTCACCCGGTGGTGGATCTCGCGGATCGTGGCGTCCTTGCTCAGCAGCTGCTGGTCGCGGCGGCGCAGGTCGGTGACGTCGCGCACCAGCACGATCGCGCCCTCCTCGACCCCACCGGGGTCGAGAGGGATGGTGCGCACGGACACCACGGCCGTGCCGGAGGCCACCTCGAGCAACCGCGCCCGGTTCCCGGCCAGCGCCACGTCCAGCCCCTCGTCGACGGCCGCGCCGGACGGGACGAGGTCGCGGGTGACGGCTCCGAGCCGGTGCCCGACGAGGTCACCGACGAGCCCGAGCCGACGGTAGGCCGACATCGCGTTGGGGCTGGCGAAGCCCACCACCCCGGCCGGGTCGGTGCGGATGAGCCCGTCCCCGACCCGGGGGGCGCCCCGCCGAGCCGGGGTCACGTCGGCCGGCTGCGGGAACCGCCCCTCTGCGATCATCCGGGCCAGCATCCCGGCCGCCTCGAGGTAGACCAGCTCGAGGCGGCTGGGAGTCCGGACCGCCACGAGGTTCGTCGTGCGGCTGATGACCCCGATAACCCGCCCCTGCCGCAGCACCGGGATGGCTTCGACTCGCACCGGGATGGCGTCCCACCACTCCGGGTCGGAGTCGCGGCGGATGCGTCCGGTCTCGAAGGCGCCGTCGACCAGCGGTCGACGCCCGGCCTGCATCGACTGGCCCACGAGGTCCTCCACATACGATGTCGGACCGGTGGTCGGCCGCACCTGGGCACCGGCGACGTAGCCCGTCCCGTCCGAGCGCGGCAGCCACAGCACGAGGTCGGCGAAGGAGAGGTCGCAGAGCAGGTGCCACTCCCCCAGCAGCGCCGTCAACCAACGCACATCCTCCTCGCTCAGGGACGTGTGCGCTCGCACCAGCTCGGCGACCGACGGCACCCGGCACAGCCTAGGAGTGCCCGGCCATGACGCTGCCCACGGTGCACGACTGGGAGCACGTCCTCGCCACCGGCTGCCCGGTGCCCCAGCCTGCGCAGCGGCTCGACGCCACCACCGCCCTGGTCGGCGCCCTCGGCGATCCGGACGCGCGGCTGCGCGAGATCGTGGCACCCGCGGTGCTCGGCGCCTGGATCGAGGCCGGCACCTACGACGACCTGCTGCCTGGCCTCGGCGACGGCCTGCTCGCCGGCCTGCGGTCCTCGCGGGTGTCGGGCGCGGGCGCGGACAGCGACGCCGCGCGGGACCTGGCCCTGCACGGGCGGTGCGGTCGGGCCGATGCGCTGAGCCTCGTCGTCGCCCGCGACAGCCGGCACCGGCTCGTCCCCCGAGAACAGGTCCTGGACTGGGCCGACCGCAGCGTGTCGTGGCTGCTGGACGAGCGTGACCTGCGAGCGGCCACGCCGTTCGGCACCGCCGACGCGATCGGCCGGGGGGCAGTCCTGGTGGCCACGCTGGCGGCGAGTCCAGTGCTGCGTGCCGACGAGCTGCTGGTGCTGCTCGACGTCCTCTCCGAGCGGGCCGCCGCCCCGGCCGACCCACCGCTCACCCCGCTGCAGGCCGACGCACTCGCCTTCGCGGCGGTGAGCGTGCTCGAACGGGACCTGGTGGCCGTGCAGGACGTCGAGGCGTGGGTCGACCGGCTCGGCGACGTCGCCTCGGGCCTCGAGCCGCCCACCGGCACGGCGATGGCTCCCCGCGCAAACGTGCTGGCGATGCTCGGTGCCCTGCACACCGAGCTGGTGCTGGGGGTGGCGAGCACACCGGTCAGGGCGCTGGCCCGCGCCCTCGACCCGCGGGCCGACCGGGTCGCTCGGCCCGCCGACCGGTCCGACCTCGTGCTGGCCGTGCAGCGGGCGCTGCGCAACGCCGCCCCCTGGCTCTACCACAACCCGGGGGCCCCGGCCGCCGGGTAGGTTCGACCGGGTGACTGCCTCCCCCGAGACGGCCGAGCGCGACCGCAGCGGCCACGCCGGCACGCTGGCCCTCGCTGCCGCCCGCGCCCACGGCGTGCAGACGCTGTTCACCTTGTCCGGCGCGCACATCTTCCCCCTCTACGACGCGGCCGTCAGCACCGAGCCGATGCGGCTGGTGGATGTGCGGCACGAGCAGAGCGCCGTGTTCGCCGCGGAGGCCACGGCCAAGCTCACCCGTCGGCCCGCGCTGGCCGCGGTCACCGCCGGACCGGGGGTCACCAACACCGTGAGCGCGGTGACCCAGGCGCAAGCCTCCGGGGTACCCCTGGTGGTGCTGGGCGGCCGTGCCCCGGCGTTCCGCTGGGGCACCGGGGCGTTGCAGGAGCTCGACCACCCGCCGCTGCTGGCTCCGGTGACCAAGGCGTCCTCGACCGCGGCGACGGCCGCCGACGTCTACTCCGGCGTGGACGAGGCGCTCCGGATCGCGGCCATGCCCCATCGAGGGGTGGTCTTCATCGACGTCCCGATGGACCAGCTGTTCAGCCACGCCACGGTGACGCCGGCGCCGGTGGCCATCCCCGTGCCGATCGAGCCGGACCCCGACGACGTCGTGGCCGTCGCGGCGCTGCTGGCCGCTGCTGAGCGCCCGGTGCTGGTGCTCGGCTCCGACGTGTGGCTGGACGGCGCCGACCAGGCGGCGCGGGCCCTGGTCGAGGTCACCGGCGTGCCGGTGGTCGCCAACGGGATGGGGCGGGGCATCCTGCCGGCCGGTCACCCGCGGCTGGTCTCCAAGGCGCGCGGACCCGCCTTCGGCGCCGCCGACCTCGTCGTCGTAGCCGGCACGCCGCTGGACTTCCGGCTGGCCTACGGCTCGTTCGGCGCGGCCCGGGTCGTGCACCTAGCCGACTCTCCGTCCCAGCTCGCCACCCACGTCGAGCTGGCCGGATCGGCCGCGGGCTCGTTGCAGCTGATGTTCGAGCGGCTGTGCGAGGCCTGGCAGGCCGCGCCGGCCCGGGTCGACCTGACACCCTGGCAGGACGAGCTGGCCAGGCAGGTGGCAGCGGCCACGGAGCGGGACCGTCTGCTGCTGCAGGCCGAGGCCGCCGACGGGATCCACCCGGCTCGGGTCTACGGCGCGCTGCTGCCCTTGCTCACCCCCGACACGGTGGTGGTGGCCGATGGCGGCGACTTCGTCTCCTGGGCCGGCAGGTTCGTGGAGCCGTCCCGGCCGGGGGGCTGGCTCGACCCCGGACCGTACGGCTGCCTCGGCGCGGGCCTCGGTGCAGCGCTGGGCGCCGGCGTGACCCGTCCCGGCGCGCCGGTCGTCGTGCTGCTGGGCGACGGCGCCGCCGGCTTCGCCCTCGCCGAGCTCGACAGCCTCGTCCGACACCAGGTGCCCGTCCTCGTCCTCGTCGGCAACAACGGCGCCTGGGGGCTGGAGAAGCATCCGATGCGCCTGCTCTACGGCTACGACGTGCTGGCCGACCTGAGCCGCGACACCCGCTACGACCGGGTGGCCGAGGCCTTCGGCGGGGGTGGTGAGACGGTGGCCGACCCGCGCGACCTGCCCGCTGCCCTGCGCCGAGGCCTGACGGCCGGCCGGCCGTACGTGGTCAACGTGCTGCTCGACCCCGAGGTCGCCTACCCACGCACGACCACCGGGGTCTGACCTCGGTCGTGTCAGCCGAGATGGCCGAGGAACCGGTCGCGGTCCACCACGACGCGGGTCACCCGGCCGTGCCCCACCAGCCGCCGGTCCGCCGGATGCTCCGCGGTGACCTCGAAGCTCAGGGTGCGGCCCTCGGCGTGCACCAGCGCGGCGCGGACGACGACCTTGTGACCGACCGGCGTGGCGTGCACGTGGTCGAGCTCCACCCGGGTCCCGACCGACGTCGTCGCGGCGGGCAGGGCGTCGGCCACCGCGGCGAGGGTCGCCTGCTCCGCCAGCGCGAGCAGCCGGGGGGTGGCCAGGACGGGCACGTCGCCCGAGCCCAGCGCCACCGCCGTGTCCGCCTCGCTCACCTCGTGCAGGACCTCGGCGGTGCTCCCGACGTGCGGCAGCTCGTGCTCCATCGACGTCCCCCTCCTCCTGCGCGGTGCCGGCGGGTGTGCGGCCGAGACTACTGCCCCGCGGGACGGCCCTGCTGGCCCACGGTCGCCGTCCACACACGGACGCTCTGCACGACCCGCAGCCTGAGCTCGTCCGGTGCGTGCTCGTGGCAGCAGCGGTGCAAGACGGTGCGGATCACCAGCTGGAGCTGCTCGACCTGCTGCTGCACCTCGTCCAGGCAGGGAGGGCACTCGCGCAGGTGCTGCTCGAAGGCCGCGTAGTCGAGTGCGCCGGTCTCCAGACTGTGCTCAAGAAACCTCGAGGCACGGGCGAGCACCTCGGCGCAGTCGACCTCATGGGGGTTGCCGCAGCTCATGCTCTCGCCTCCGATCCGTTCGGGAGCAGGCCGCGTTCGACGGCGTAGTCCTCGAGCAGCACGCGCAGCTGCTTGCGGCCTCGGTGCAAGCGGGACATCACCGTCCCGATCGGAGTGCCCATGATCTCGGCGATCTCCTTGTACGCGTACCCCTCGACGTCGGCGTAGTAGACGGCCATCCGGAAGTCCGCCGGCAGTGCCGCCAACGCCTCCCGGATGTCGCGGTCGGGCAGCCGTTCGAGCGCCTCCACCTCGGCCGACTTCAGCCCGCCCGACGTGTGCGCCTCCGCCCGGGCCATCTGCCAGTCCTCGACGTCCTCGGTGTTGGCCTGCACAGGTTCGCGCTGCCGCTTGCGGTAGGTGTTGATGAAGGTGTTCGTGAGGATGCGGTGCAGCCAGGCCTTCAGGTTTGTCCCGTCGGTGTACTGGTGGAAGGACGCGAACGCCTTGGCGAAGGTCTCCTGCACCAGGTCCTCGGCGTCGGTCGGGTTGCGGGTCATCCGCAGCGCCGCGCCGTAGAGGGAGTCCAGGTGCGTCAGGGCGTCACGTTCGAACCGGGCCGAGCGCTGCTGCGCCGTCTCGATGGGCTCGGTCGGTTCGGCCGCGGCCGGCCCGTCGTCCGACGAGGCCGGCGAGGAGGTCACAACTGTCCAGTCTACCGAGGCGGGCGCCCCCCCGGACGGCGCGAAGCGCTCGCTAACGGTGGGACGGGCGGCCAGCAGCACGGGGCTCCTTGTCGTCGGTCAGCTTCGTCGGGCTCAACACCGCCGCCGGCCTGCCTGTTCCCCGGCGACCGGGTGCGTGCACCAGTTCGCGCCGGCCGAGTCGTGGCCCCCGCGGCCTGCTCGTACGCTGCCGCCATGACCACCGCCGAGAGCGAGCACCTGTCGGCGTTCCACGCGCTGCTGGCCGAGCAGCTCGGCCACGAGTTCGGCGCTTCGCAGCAGTACGTCGCCATCGCCGTCTGGTACGACCAGCAGGCCCTGCCCCAGCTGGCTGCGCACTTCTACGCACAGGCGCTGGAGGAGCGCAACCACGCGATGATGATCGTGCAGTACCTGATGGACCGGGACGTGCCGGTGGCGATCCCCGGTGTCGGCCCGGTCCGCAACGACTTCGCGCTGGTCACCGAGCCGATCGAGCTGGCGCTGGCCCAGGAGAAGCGGGTCACCGAGCAGTTCCAGGCGCTCATCGGCACCGCGCGCGCCGAGAACGACTACCTCGGGGAGCAGTTCACCCACTGGTTCCTCAAGGAGCAGGTCGAGGAGGTCTCGTCCATGAGCACGCTGCTCACCGTCGCGCAGCGCTGCCTGGACAACCCGCTGCTGCTCGAGGACTACCTGGCCCGCGAGGGCGGCGGCGAGGGTGCCGACCCGACCGCCCCCCACCCCGCCGGTGGCGCCGTCTGATCCGGTGCCAGCAGACCCTGCTCGCGCAGGAACGCTGCTGCAGCGGCCAGCACTGCCAGGGGGTCGGCGCGCAGCGCGTGGTCGCCATCTACGGCGACCGTTCGCAGGTGTGGGTGGGCCGGCAGCTCGTCGGGACGGCCGAAGGCGTCGCTGCGGCCCTGCACGACCAGCGTGGGCACCCCGGCGGCGAGCAGCTCGTCGGCCCGGGAGCGTTCCGGGCGACCCGGCGGGTGCAGCGGGAACGCCAGGGCCAGCACCGCCACGGCGCCAGTCGCGGCTGCGGTCCGGCAGGCGACCCGTGCCCCCGCGCTGCGCCCACCGACGACAACGGGCAGGTCGACCGGCTCCTGGGCCAGCACCTGCTGCCACGCCTCGTCCAGCCGGGCCGGCGCCGGGGCCACCCGCCGACCAGCCACCCGCCAGGGCTGGTCGACGAGCACCACGACCGCGCCGAGCGCCGGCAGGCTCCCGGCCAGCCGATCCAGGTCGGGGCTGACGGTGGCCGGGGAACCCCCGGCCCCGTGACCCAGCACCACCCGGCAGGTCGCGGCCCCGGCAGCGCGGTAGTCGCGGCACCGGGCCGGCCCCTGGGCGGTCGGGACGAACCGTTCCACCACCGCCGGCGGCCTCATCCGGCCGGCACCTCGTCCGGTGGCAGCGGGTCCACCAGGTGCGGGCCGTTGGACCGCACGCTGTTGACCGCCGTGCTCACCGGGTAGGCCTGCAGGAGCCCGGGGGCAGCCGGCACCAGCAGGTCGCGCACGTCGGCCGGGTCGGTGCGGGCCGGGTCGAGCCAGGCCTGCCAGGCGGCCCGCTCGAGCAGCAGCGGGGCCCGGTCATGGATGCGTCCGGTGTCGTCGCTGGCCGTGGTGGTCAGCAACGCCATCGTGGTGGTCCACGACGCCGGGTCATGCGGGTCGGCGTCGGGGGGTCGCCAGAACTCGTACAGACCGGCCAGCGCCAGCGCAGCCCCGTCCGCC
>Ga0114939_10000905_pt1 | contig 24056 bp, 20 predicted proteins | sample AshMeaCrysSpring_FD_87196 | JGI IMG/M metagenome (GOLD analysis project Ga0114939, IMG submission 87196) | Groundwater microbial communities from Big Spring, Nevada to study Microbial Dark Matter (Phase II) - Ash Meadows Crystal Spring | ecosystem: Environmental > Aquatic > Deep subsurface >...
ATCGGAATGTTGCGCAGGTAGATGTACTGCCAGATGTCGAGCTCGGTCCAGTTCGACATCGGGAACACGCGGATCGACTCGCCCTTGTGCTTGCGGGCGTTGTAGATCCGCCAGAGCTCGGGTCGCTGGTTCTTCGGGTCCCAGCGGTGCTGTGCCGAGCGGAACGAGAAGATCCGTTCCTTGGCGCGGCTCTTCTCCTCGTCGCGGCGCGCGCCGCCGAAGGCCGCATCGAAGCCGTGGAGGTCGAGCGCCTGCTTGAGCGCCTGCGTCTTCATCACGTCGGTGTGGATCGCCGAGCCGTGCGTGAACGGGTTGATGCCCTGGGCGAGGCCCTCCGGATTCGTGTAGACCAGCAGCTCGAAGCCGTGCTCCTTCACCATGCGCTCGCGGAACGCGTACATGTCGCGGAACTTCCACCTCGTGTCCACGTGCAGCAGCGGGAACGGCGGCTTGGCAGGGTAGAACGCCTTGAGCGCGAGATACAGCATCACCGCGCTGTCCTTGCCGATCGAATAGAGCATGACCGGCCTGTCGCACTCGGCCACGACCTCGCGCATGATCTGGATGCTCTCCGCCTCGAGGCGCTCGAGGTGGGTGAGCGTGTGCGGCGGCACGATGCCGGCGACGGAGTCGTTCATGAGATCTTCACCACGGTTCGGCCGATGACCCGGCCCTTGAGGTAGTCGTCGAACTGCGCAGGCAGCGCGTCGAGGTCCACGACCTTCGTGCAGATGGCATCGAGATGGCGCGGGCGCAGATCGCCGGCGAGGCGCGCCCAGACCGCGAGCCGCAGCTCGCGCGGCGTGTAGACCGAGTTGATGCCGAGCAGGTTCACTCCACGCAGGATGAACGGCATCACGGTAGTCTTGAGTTCCGCGCCGGCCGCAAGCCCGACGCTCGCGATGTTGCCCCACTGGTCCACGGTGCGCGTCAGCCAGGCGAGCAGGTCGCCGCCGAGGTTGTCGATGGCGCCCGCCCAAAGCGCCTTCTCCATCGGGCGCTTGCCGGGATCGATGTCCTGCCGGCGCAGGATACGGGCAGCACCCAGTCCACGCAGGTAGTCGTCGGCCTCCGCCTTGCCGCTCACCGCCACGACCTCGTAGCCGCGGCCAGCGAGCATGTCGATCGCCAGGCTGCCGACGCCGCCCGCGGCGCCCGTCACGACCACCGGGCCGTTGCCTGGCGCCTGGCCGTTCTGCTCCATGCGGTGGACCGCGAGTGCGGCCGTGAATCCCGCGGTGCCGAGCTTCATGGCGCTGCAGGGGTCGAGCCCATCGGGCAGCGGGATCACCCAGTCGCCGGCGACGCGGGCGTACTCGGCGTAGCCCCCGTCGTGCGTCTCGCTCAGGCCGCAGCCGGTTACGAGCACCTGCTGCCCGCCCACATAGCGAGGATCGGACGAACTGACGACCTCGCCGGCAAGGTCGATACCCCCCACCAGCGGATACCTGCGGAGGATTCGACCTGCGCCGGTCGCGGCCAGCGCGTCCTTGTAGTTGATGTCCGACCAGCGCACGCGAACCACCACCTCCCCCGGCCCGAGGTCGTCGAGCGCAAGCGTGTCGATGCGGGACTCGATGCGGCCGTCGAGTTCGTGGATGCGGAAGGCACGAAACGTGTTCATGGTCGGTGCGTCGCCAGTGCGCGGGGCGGTGGGTTCGGTAACTTCCAGCGAAGCGTCGGTGCGGATTCCGGCGGTGGGCGCCTGCGATGCAGCCGGCAGTGTACGGCCCGGTGAATCCCCAGACCGTGCACAGCGCACAAGCCGCCTCAGCCGCGGTCCAGCCAGACCTCCAGCCCGGCTGCGTTCAGCCGGACGTCGTCGTCGAGGAACAGATGTCGGCGGGCGAGGTCGCCGTCGTAGCCATGCTCGTCGAGCCGGACACTCAGGTAGTGGAACAGGTCCTGCTCGATGTGGGTCCGACGGTCGTCCGCCCGGGCGTGGGTGCGCGCGATCCGGACGAACTCGACCAGCCCGGAATGCAGGTCGCGGGCCAGCCGTTCGACGTCGGTCACCGGACCGAAGTGGGTCTGAATCACCCGCTGCGGCCCGTAGGACATCAGGCGGTCGATGGTGACGTGGAACGCGTCGGGCTCGAACTGCACCGGCGTCGTGCCCGGCAGCATGAACGGGCCACGGTCCGTGTCGAACTCGCGGTAGCAGATGCCGAAATTGTCACCGGCATAGACGTCGCGGTGATCGAGGTCGATCGGGCAGTGGTGATGTCGCGCATGACCCGGCGCGTCGATGAATTCGAAAGTGCGCCGCCCAAGCGTGAGGCGCTGGCCGTCCGCAGTGGTGATCACACGCTCCGCAGGAACCGGGATCAGCTCGCCGTAGAGCTCGCGAAACAGTGACTCGCCATAGACCTGGATCGAGCCCGCGATCAGCTTCGACGGATCGACCATGTGCGGCGCGCCACGCGGATGCAGCACTGCGCGCGCGTTGGGCAGGGCCTGCATCAGCTGGCCCGCGCCGCCCGCGTGATCGAGATGCACGTGGGTCAGGAACAGGTAATCGACCTGCTCGCGTGCGATACCGATCTGGTCCAGTGCAGCCAGCAGGCGCGGGGCGGCGGGGCCGGGGCCCGTGTCCACGAATGCCGCGCGACCGCTGTCGACGACGAGGTGGCTCGCGGCATGTCCTGGGCGGACATAGAGCGTGTCGATCAGGTAGACGCCGCTGCCGAGGGGCCGCGCGAGCGACTCCGGGGCACTGCCGCGCGGCGTCTTCGTCAGAGGCCCTTGCACTTGCCGAGCCGACGGACTTCATCCGTCGAGCAGAGGCCAGGCCGCTGGCTCGAGTAATAGCGGGCGAGCTCGCTGATGTCCGCGTCCGTAAGGGCCGTGGCCATTCCTGCCATCACTGCGTTCTTGCGGTGGCCGCTTCGATATCCGGCGAGCGAGTTACGGATGTAATCCTCGTGCTGACCGGCGAGATTGGGATATTCGGGCAGGATGCCCACTCCGTCGGGCCCATGGCACGCCACACAGGTCTGCGCGGCCTTGGGCAGGGTGCCCACCGGCTTGCCGGACGGCTTCACTTCCTGCCCCGACAGGTAGGCGGCGATGTCCTGCATGTCTTGCGCGGACATGCTGATCGCGTGCGAATGCATGGTCGGGTGTGCCCGCTCCTGGCTGGAGTAGGCTTTGAGCGCTGCCACCAGGTAAGCGGCGTGCTGGCCGCCGAGCTTCGGCACGCTGTAGTTGGGATAAGCGTTCTTGTAGTTCGGGATGCCGTGGCAGCCGTGGCAGGTGTAGGCGAGCTTCTCGCCGCGGGCCGCGTCCGCAGCAGCCGCCAACCCAGGCATCGCAAGCCCTGCGACGATCAGGCTCAGGCCGAGCCAGGCCGATCTCGACATCATTGAAGACTCCATGCGAAACAGCGGCCTATCCCCGGAAGGCCGAAGGGCCGGCATGGTAATCAAAAGCGGATGGCGAGTCGAATAGGCGGCGGTGGGCTCGCCGGTTACTCCCGTATTCCCGCAGTACGCGGCCGGCGCGCGGATCGTACACTCACGTTCCTCCTCCCTGACGGTGCTGGATATGCTGAAGAACCACTCCTGGCTGGCCCGGCTGCTCGTGCTGCCTGCGGCCTTGGCGATCATCCCCTCGACAGTGCTGGCCGACGAGGCTCGGCTGCGAACGGTCGCCGTCTCCGGCTCGGGCGAGGCCGCCGCCGAGCCCGACCTCGCCCGCGTGACCCTGGGCGTCGAGGCCCGGCGGCCGACCCTCGCGGAGGCCCGGGCCGAGGTGGCCGCCACCGTGGATCGGGTGCTGAAGCTCACGCGTGACCTGCGCATCGACCCGAAGCAGGTCAACGCGACACGCGTACAGATGCAGCCCGAGTACAACTGGAACCCGAAGGACCGGAAACAAACGCTGCTCGGCTACATCGTGAGTCGCCAGGTGCAGATCGAACTGCGCGACCTCGAGCAGCTGGGCCCGCTGCTCGAGCGCGCCGTCGACCTCGGCGTGAACCAGGTGAGCGACCCGATGCTGGACTCGAGCCGCCGCAAGGACCTCGAGCGCGAAGCCATGACCAGGGCCGTGGAGGACGCCCGACTCAACGCGGAGACGCTCGCACGCGCGGCCGGTGCGAAGCTCGGGACCGTGCGCACCCTGAACGGCGGCGCCTCGGGACCGCCCATGCCTATGTACCGCATGCAGGCGGCGATGGCCGATGCGGCCGCTCCACCGCCACCCGAGGCTACATACCAGCCCGGCGAGATGAAGTTCAGTGCCAACGTGAACGCCGAGTACGACCTTGTCCCGGGCCCCTGATTCGGGCCCGATACTTTTTAACGAAAATTATCAATATGTATCATGTGAGCTAGTCTTCGTTTGAGTAGTCAACTTAAATTGACTCTCCAGGCCGTCGGCGCTCGGGCTTAAGGGTCGCACTAAAGGGCCGCAGCGATCTCCCCCAACAGGCCCTTGTCGTCCGGGCGGGTGCCGGAGGGATACCGTCCCAGGACTCGCCCGTCGCGGGCGACCAGGAACTTCTCGAAGTTCCACTGGATGTCGCCGGCGAAGCCGTTCTGCTCGGAGGTCAGCCACGCATAGAGAGGATGCCGGTCCGCGCCGTTCACCTCGACCTTCGAGGCCAGGGGGAAAGTGACGTCGTAACGGGTCGAGCAGAACTCCCGGATCTCCTGGTCGCTACCCGGCTCCTGGGCGCCAAACTGGTTACAGGGGAAACCCACGACCTCGAACCCCTGGTCGGCGAGATCGGCGCGCAGCTGCTCGAGGCCCGTGTACTGAGGGGTATAGCCACAACGGCTCGCCACGTTCACGGCCAGCACGACGCGACCACGCAGGGGGCCGAGCAGGTCTGGCTCGCCCTGGATCCCGGTCACCCTGAAGTCGAAGGAGGACGCCATGTCACGCTCCGCAGCCGGCGCAGACTGCGCTCCGGGGACGATTCGACCACCAGTCGCCGGTGGTTTCCGGAGACTCAGCCGGGAAGGCGATCCACGATCAGGACCGTACCGTCCACGCCGATAACGCGCACGCGTGTGCCGGCCGGCACGGTCGGTCCGCGGAGCCGCCAGCGCCGGGCGCCGAGCTTCACGCTGCCGTCACCGTCACGCAGCGCGTCGGTCAGCGTTATCACCTGACCGATGTAGCGCTCGCCCGCGCGCAGCGGCGAGGTCGCGCGCTGCAGGTCCCGCTGCTGGACACGATAATCGCGCCAGAAATACAGGCCGAGCACGGTGGTCGCGAAGAGGATGAACCAGACCATTGCTTGTTGAGAAACCGGGCGGTTGGGCCCCCGAATCTTGTCAGCAGCGGGAGCAGCGCTCAACGCTCGCCGGTCATGTCCCCACAGGATTGTGACGCGTTACTCACGTCCGCTCAGCCACCGTCGAGTGCCAGATTCTTGCTGTACTGGATATTCATGACGTTGTCCGACCAGCCGATGACCCAAGGCTTCACGAGGTGCTTGTTCACGTAGAAGTAAAGCGGCAGCACCGGGTGGTCGGCGAGCATCAAGCGCTCGGCCTCCTCGAGCATCCCGCGCCGGCGGGCGAGGTCCGGAGTCGCCGTCGCCCCGGCGAGCAGCGCGTCGTACGCCGGGTTCGAGTAGCCCGTCAGGTTGATGCCGAACCCGCCCTGCAGCAGCTGCGCGAACGTGTAGGCGTCGTTGTAATCGCCGACCCAGCTCGAGCGGAACACCTCCGTGTCCTTGCGCGCCTGGATGCTCTGGAGCAACGCGCGGAACTCCTCGGCGTAGAGCGTCGTCTCGACACCCAGCGCTTCCTTCCACATCGCCGCAATCGCCACCGCGAGGCGGTTGTGAACCTCGCCCGAGTTGTAGCGGATCTCGACCTTGAGCGGCTTCTGCGCGGAGTAGCCCGCCTCGGCATACAAGCGGCGCGCCTCGGCGATGCGATCCGCGGCGGGCATCGAGGCGTAGTCGAACTGCTGCGAGGTGTAGTTGGCAACGCCCGGCGGTACCAGGCCCCAGGCCGGCGCCTCGCCCACGCCGACCACGGAGGTCGCGAGACGATCGCGGTCGATCACCATCGACAGCGCGCGACGCAGGCCGGGCTGGTCCTTGAACGGCGGGCGAGTGAGGTTGAAGCCGTAGTAATAGACCGACAGCTGCGGCGAGATGTGCAGCTCGTCCGGCAGGTGTTCCTTGATCCATGCGAACTGCGGTCCCGGCAACACATAGGTGAAATCGAGCTCGTCGGCGCGGTAGCGGCGGAACTCCGTACTCGGGTCGGCCAGGTGCACGTAATGCACGCGCGCGACCTTCGTCGCGGCCGCATTCCAGTACGACGGGTTGCGCTCGGCGACGACGTGCGAACCCACCACCCAGTCGCGGAGCACGAAAGCGCCGTTCGAGACCATTCGCCCAGGTCGCGCGTGCTCGGCGCCGTACCGCGCGAGCGTTGGCCCATGCACCGGAAAGGTCCCGGGCTGTGCGAGCAGGCCGGGCAGGTAGGCGGCCGGATGCTCGAGACGAATCACGACGGTTCGCGGGTCGGGCGCTTCTACCCCGAGTGAGTCCGGTGGCTTGAGGCCACTCACGATCGCCTTCGCGTTGAGCACCGGGTCGAACACCCCGGCGTAGGGCGATGCCGTGGCCGGATCCACGAGCCTTCGCATGCCGACCACGTAGTCGGCGGCGACGAGCGGATCGCCATTGGACCAGCGCAGCCCGTCGCGCAGATGGAACGTGTACTCGAGGCCGTCAGCGCTCACGGTCCACGACTCGGCGGCAGCCGGTACGGCGGTGCCATCCGGGCCCACGGCCGTGAGGCCTTCGAACACGTCCCGCAGGATGTTGAACGATGCATCCGTGCGCGAGCGCTGCGGGTCGAGCGTGTCGGGCTCCGGGCCGTTGCCGCGCCGCAGCGTGTCGCGGGTCACCGCCGTGCCTTTGCCGGCCGCACCTCCCGCCGTCTCCTGCGCGGCATCGCCACCCCTGTCCGCACTACCGCAAGCGAGCAGCGATCCCGCTAGAAATGCCACCGCGCTACCGCGCCATGCGGTCGCGAGCCACCGGCGGATGCGTCTCTCCACGTCAGCCACTCTGCGCGGCACGCGAGGCGTCGGCGGCGAGGGCGCGTCGCTTCAGGTGCACCAGCAGCAGCGAGACCGCGGCCGGCGTGACGCCCGGCATGCGGGAGGCCTGCCCGAGCGTGGCGGGTCGATGCTCGGCGAGGCGCTGGCGTACCTCGTTCGAGAGCCCGCGCACGGCGGCGTAGTCGAGGTCCTCGGGCAGGCGCGCGTCCTCGTGACGTCGCTGGCGCTCGATTTCCTCGCGCTGTCGATCGATGTAGCCGTGATATTTCCCCTGCACGTCCACCTGCAGAGGCACCTGCACGGCGAGGCGTTCGTCGTCGCGCCAGTGTTCGGTCGCTGCGGCCGCCGCATCGCCGTCCGTGGGATCGGCCTGCGAGGCGGGTCCGACACTACCGCCGCCCCCCGCTTCCAGCGCCGCAACGAGGCCTGCATACGAGACCTCCGGGCGGCGCAGCAACTCGAGCGCACGATGCTCGCGCGAGAGCGGACCATAGCGCAATTCAATCGGCGCCGAGGCCGCGGTGCCCGGCCGCACCCACAGCGACTGCAGTCGCTGCAGCTCGGACTCCACCGCCGCGCGCTTGCGCTCGAAAAACCGCCAGCGCTCGTCGTTCACGAGACCGAGTCCGCGGCCCACCGGCGTCAGGCGCAGGTCCGCATTGTCCTCGCGCAGCGTAAGCCGGTACTCGGCGCGGCTGGTGAACATGCGATAGGGCTCGGGCGCGCCGCGCGTGATGAGGTCGTCGATCAGCACGCCGATGTACGCCTCGCTGCGGCGCGGCCACCACGGCTCGCGGCCCAGCACCGCAAGCGCGGCGTTGACGCCGGCCACCAGTCCCTGAGCCGCGGCTTCCTCATAGCCCGTGGTCCCGTTGATCTGCCCTGCAAAGTAGAGCCCGGGCACGTGGCGCGTCTCGAGCGTGGGCGAGAGGTCGCGCGGGTCGAAGAAGTCGTACTCGATTGCGTAGCCCGGGCGCGTCACGTGTGCGCGCTCGAATCCGCGGATGCTGCGCACGAACGCCAGCTGCACATCGAACGGCAGGCTGGTCGAAATGCCGTTCGGGTAGACCTCGTGCGTGTCGAGACCCTCCGGCTCGATGAAGATCTGATGCGAGGACTTGTCCGCGAATCGCGCCACCTTGTCCTCGACCGACGGGCAGTAGCGCGGGCCCACGCCCTCGATCACGCCGGTGAACATCGGTGAGCGGTCGCTTGCGGCACGGATCAGCTCGTGCGTGCGCTCGTTGGTCGCGGTGATGTGGCAGTGCACCTGGGGCGGATGTTCGCTGCGCCGTCCCAGGTAGGAGAACACCGGTCGCGGCTCGTCACCGGGCTGAACCTTCAGCGTCGCGTAGTCGATCGTGCGGCCGTCGATGCGTGGCGGGGTGCCGGTCTTGAGCCGCCCTACGCGTAACGGCAGCGCCCGCAACCGCTCGGCCAGCCGGTTCGACGGCGGATCGCCGGCGCGCCCCCCCGCATGCTGCTCGAGCCCGATGTGAATGCGGCCGCCGAGGAACGTGCCCACGGTCAGCACGACCGCGCGGGCCGAGAACTCGACACCCGCCTGGGTCACGACGCCGGCGACGCGGCCGGATTCCAGCCGCAGGTCCGCGACTTCCTGCTGGAACAGCGTCAGGTTCGGCTGGTTCTCAAGCAGGCCGCGGATCGCGCGCTTGTAGAGCTGTCGGTCGGCCTGGGCGCGCGTGGCGCGGACCGCGGGCCCCTTGCTCGCGTTCAGCGTACGGAAGTGGATCCCGGCCCGGTCGATCGCCCGGGCCATCGCGCCGCCGAGCGCATCGATCTCCTTGACGAGATGGCCCTTACCGATGCCGCCGACCGCCGGGTTGCAGCTCATCTGGCCCAGCGACTCGATGCTCTGGGTTACGAGCAGCGTGCGGCATCCCATCCGGGCCGCGGCGAGCGCGGCCTCGGTGCCGGCGTGGCCGCCGCCCACCACGATGACATCGAACGGATCGCTGTAGCGCATGTCCCTGCTCCGGAAGCGGGGCGACATTCTACGGGCTTCCCGACGCCTTTTCGTGAAGCGCTGCCTCGACGATCACGCACCCGCATCGCGACAGGTTCCGGCAGGTGTCCGCCTGTGATCGGCCAGGGTCGCATGCAGCAGCTGGGCGCGCGAGGCGCGCAGCGCCGCATCCGCCACGCCGTCGAGGAGATCTCTCCGCGTGATCCTGCCGGTCATGCCCACGGCGGCTCACTTCCGCAGCAGGGCCTCGAGCGCCGGTCGGCGCAGGCGTGCAAAGCGGCGCGCCTGCCGTTCGTATCGACTATTGAAGTAGCCGCGTCGCAACCACTCCGCGAGATAGGACGCGAGACTCATGCGCCCGCGATTCCACTGGCGCAGCACGTGGTAGTACTCGTGAAGCACGAGTTCCGGGTCGGCGAAGAACTCGGCCGCGCTGCCGCGCAGCAGGATACGGTTGCGGCGCGTCGTCGCCCGGGCGCCGCCATGCAGGCGTGCATAAACCGAGTGCTCCACGAGCACGACCTCATCGACCTCATCGCCGAACAGCTCGACCAGCGCTGCGCGCAGCGCTGCCGGCATGAGGTCGGCGGTGCGCATGCCTCAATCCGCGGAGCCGGCTCGCTCCACGGCCTTGCGTCGCCGCGCGGCCTTGCGCGGGCGCTTGCGGGCGATCCTGTGTGCCGGTTCCGGCGTCGCCGCTGCTTCGATGGCGATCGCCGGCGTCGCAGCCCGCGATGCGCGCCGCCGGGCTGCCGGCGCCTTTGGCCGGCTCGCCTCGGCATCCACCGCGCTCGCACGCCGCGCGGCAGCGTCCTTGAGCTCGCCGAAACTCTTGCGGAGGCAATCGGCAAAGAACGCCGGGTCGGGCAGCATGTCGCGGCAGGAGACCGCGCAGATCCACATCGTGCCCGCGTAGCTGAAGCCCGTGACGTTGAGCCCGAGCCCGTCGATCGCGATGCTGATCGGCGAGTAGTTCACGAGCCGCGCGCCCGCCATGTACAGCGGCACGTCCGGGCCGCGCACGTTCGACACGATGAGCCCGATTCCCGGCAGCTTGAGGTTGCGGATCAGCGCCTGGCTGAGCGGCGCAGGCAGGTGCTCGAGCAGGTCACGTGCAAGCTCCTTGCCGACCGCGTCTGTGACGCGCTTGGAGGTCTGCGCGCTCGCACTGATCGCGCTCAGGCGCTCGAGGGGATCGGCGATCTCGGAGTAGACCGGCATCAGCGTGAAGCCGACCTGGTTGCCGCGATCGCCGCCCTTCTCGGCGCCGCGCAGCGTCATGGGCACCATCGCGACCATCGACGTGTCCGGCAGCTCGCCCTTGGCGTCGAGGTAGTGATTGAGCGCGCCCCCCACGATCGCGAGGAACACGTCGTTGAGCGTCGCATCACCGCCCTGGGCCCGGATGTCCTTGATGTCCGCGAGCGGCACGCTCGCGGCCTCGAACACGCGGTGCGCCGAGACCGTGCCGCTGAAGCGGGTCTGCGGCGGCAACCGATCGATCATCGGGCTCAGGTCGCCGGAGAGCAGCGTCCTAAACTGCGGCAGCAGCGCGGAACCGCGGCTCGCGAGCGCACCGAACGCGCCGGCGCCGGCGCCGGCCAACCGGCGGGCTGAATCGAGCGAGAAGCGCGCGAGGGCAGGCAGCCGCTCGAGGCTGTGGACCATCGCGCGCGCGTACAGCTCGGACAGCCGCGGTTCGCGGTCCGCCGTGAACCCGCCCACCGCTCCTTCGCCATCGTCCACGAACTCCGGCGAGAGGGAGTGCAGCGCCTTGAGGATCTCGGTGCCCGATTCGCCGTCGACCATCGAGTGGTGCATCTTGCAGTAGAGCGCGAAGCTGCCAGCAGGAGCACCGGGCACGTCGTGCAGGCCCTCGATCACGTATGCCTCCCACAGCGGCCTGCTGTGATCCAGCGGCCGGGAGTGCAGGCGCGCCACCTGGATGCAGAGCTGGCGCCAGTCACCCGGGTGCGGCAGCGCGATGTGGCGCACGTGGAACTCGACGTCGAAGCTCGACTCCTCGACCCAATACGGGCGATCGAGCGCGAGCGGCACCGTGACCAGCCGGCGCCGAAATTGCGGGAACTGCTCGACTCGCGAAGCGAAGAACCTCAGCACGTCCTTGAAGCGCACGCCGCCGCCCGGCGCCGTGGACGGGTCGTAGATCGCGAGCGAAGCGACGTGCATGAAATTGTTGCCGTGCTCGAACTGCAGGAACATCGAGTCGGCGCCGGAGAGTTGCTTCATGGTGCTTCCACAGCGGCGAATGCCGCGCAAGGCGTTGATGTCTTCAGGGCGCCGAGACTAATGGCCGGCGGGCGGAGCGTCCACCGCCCCGCCTCCGGCCGGTCGCGGCTCGCGAACTACTCGAGGCCCAGCTCGCGTGCAATCGCCTGCGCGCCGTACACCTCGGTGAGCGCAGCCTTGATGATCGCCGGGTGGACGGCAACCGCGCGGTTTTTCGCGGCGTCGAACCAGTACGAGCCGGAGATCGAGTGGATGTTGCCGTCGAACATCAGCCCGACGAGTTCGCCGCGGGAGTTTATCAACGGGCTGCCCGAGTTGCCGCCGACGATGTCGTTGTTGGTCGAGAGGTTGAACGGCGTCTTCGGGTCGAGCCGCCCCTTCGCCTGCAGCCAGCGCTCGGGCAGCCTGAACGGCTCGGCGCCGGTGGCGCGCTCGAAGGCGCGCTCGAGGTAGGTGAACGGCGGTACGGCGCGGCCGCCCTCCATCCAGCCCTGCACGGTGCCGTCGTTCACGCGCAGCGTGAAGGTCGCGTCCGGGTACACGCTGGTGCCGAAGGCCGCGAACCGGGCAGCCGCGATGCGCTCGGCGGCCGAGTCGACCGGGGACTCGACCTCGTCCTCGTAGCGCTTGCGGACCGCGCGTGCGTCGGGATCCACGTCTGCGGCAAGGCGGATCATCGGGTCCTGCGAGGCGGCCACCGCCGCCGCGCCGCCTTCCCAGAGCTGCTTGCGGTAAGCCGCGTCGCCGAGACGCGTGCCAGCCACGGTGCTTGCGGCCAGTGCCTCGGGCGACGTGGTGCGCGTGAGCTTCACGACCAGCGGGTGATCCGGGCCGAGGTACTCGCGCATGCGCATCAGGCCCAGCGACATCGCGATCTTTTCGCGCTCGGGATAGACGGGCACGTCGGCGAGCAGGCGACGCTCGACCAGTGGCAGCGCCGAGTCGGTGTACTCGCGCAGTCGCTGCTCGTTGGGCTTGGCGCGCTCGGCGGTGCCACGCACGATAGTGCGGGCGTAGCCGTACAGCGCGCTGAATCCGCCGCCGAAACCAAGGCGCTGTTCGAGGAACATGTAGGGCAGGTGGATTTCGCGGTTGACCTGCTTGGCGCGAACGATCTGCTCCCACGGATCCTGGGGACCAGCGAGGCCCGCGCGGGCACGTAGCGCAGCCTCGTCCCGCGTCTTCTGCTCCATCAGCGGGCCCTCGAGCAGCGCGTCGAGCTCCTTGCGGCGCACCTTGATGCCGTTCTCGAGCCCCTGCAGCTGGTCGGAAACGATGCGGGCGTTCTCGGGACCGCCCTGCGCGAACTCGATGTAGCGGCCACGCAGCTCGGAACCCCACAGCAGGCTCAGGGGCAGCTGCTGGCGCTGTGCCTCGAGCTGCGCGACGGTGAGCAGGCGCTCGGTCGTTCCCGGGTGACCCGGGACGAACACCGCCTCGCCCTCGGCCGCACCCTGCCAGCGGATCGGCAGGTGGTGGGGCCACTGCACGGGCTTGCCGCCGTCATAGACGCGCAGCAGGCTCATGTCGAGGCACCAGCGGGGGAACTGGAAATTGTCTGGGTCGCCGCCGAAGGCCGCGATGTCCCGCTCCGGCGCGAACACCAGGCGCACGTCATCGAATCGGCGATACTTGTAGAGGAAGTACTGGCCGCCCTGGTAGAGCTTCACCGACTCGCAGCGCCGCGGGTCGCTCTTCGCGGCGGACTGCTCGCAGGCCTGCTCGAGCTGGGTCAATGTCTTCTTGCGGATCTCGCCGGCCGTCTTGTCGTCCTTGCCGGCGGTCGCGGCGACGACCTTCGCCGTGATGTCCTCGATCTCCATCAGGATGTCGGCATTCTGGGTCGGGCAGCGCAGCTCCTGCTCGCGGCCATCGGCGAGGAAGCCGTTCTTGTGCAGGTCACGCTCCTTGCTGGAGAGTTGCGCGAGGCAGCTCTGCACGCAGTGGTGGTTCGTCAGCATCAAGCCGTCCGGAGACACGAAGGAAGCCGTGCAGCCCGAGAGCCGGACGGTCGAGAGGCGCACCCTCTCGAGCCACTGCGGAGTGATCTCCACGCCGTGCTTCTGCTTCATCGCCGAGGCGGGGAGGTTGTCGACCGTCCACATGCCCTCGTCGGCGGCAGCAAGCACCGGCAGCGCGGCAATGAGCGAAATGAAGAAGCGTGGCAGGCTGAGGGTCATGACACCGGGCCCCGTGGTCATACTGAAGTGCGGCATGTAGCCACCGTTGGAATTCGAGCGCAAGGCGGATCGCCATTGCTTTCCACCTGAGTCGGCAGTCGGCACCGTGGCGGTGGCTGGCTGGGCGTGGAGCGGAGCAGGCCGATCATCGGCAGCGTGAACCGCCTATTTTCCGATGCAGAAGCTCGCGAAGATCCGCCCGAGCAGGTCGTCGCTCGACACCTCGCCGGTGATCTCGCCGAGCGCCTTCTGCGCGTCGGTGAGTTCCTGCGCCACGAGCTCGCCGGCGTGGCGCTCGTCGAGCAGGCGGTGCGCCTGCTCGACGTGAGCGCGGGCACGATCCAGCGCCTCGAGGTGTCGTGTGCGGGCCGATAGCACGCCGGTGCCGGCCGGATGGAAGCCGATGCATTCCTTGAGGTGCCCGCGCAGCAGGTCGATTCCGGCCCCGTTGGCTGCGCTGAGATAGACCCGGGCCGGCGGCCCCGCTCCGGGCCCAGGTCCGCCATCCTCCAGTGACGGCTCGCGGTCGACAAGGTCGATCTTGTTGAACACCACCGTGCGCGGCGCATCGGAAGGCAGTGCGGCGAGGTCCTGCTCGAGCGTGGCCACCGCAGCCGCGTCGGATCCATCCACTACGAACAGCACGCGGTCGGCGCGTGCGAGCTCGCGGTGCGCGCGGCGGATGCCCTCCGCTTCCACCTCGTCCGCCGACTCGCGCAGGCCGGCGGTGTCGAGCACGTGCAGGGGTAGCCCGTCGATCTCGATGCGTTCGCGCAGCACGTCGCGCGTGGTGCCCGGCACAGGCGTGACGATCGCGGCATCGTAGCCGGCAAGTCGATTCAGCAGACTCGACTTGCCCGCGTTCGGGCGGCCGGCAATGACGAGCGTGAGCCCGTCGCGCAGCAGCGCGCCCTGGCGCGCGGTCTCGGCGAGCTCGGTAAAGCGTCGGCGGATGAACTGGAGCCGCGCGTCGAGCGCCCGGTCCCCGAGGAAGTCGATCTCTTCGTCCGGGAAGTCGATCGCGGCCTCGACCCGCATGCGCAGCTCGAGCACCGACTCGACGAGGTCGTGTACCCGAGCGGAGAACTCGCCGGCCAGCGAGCGCAGCGCGGCCCGTGCCGCCGCGGCTGAACCGCTGTCAATGAGATCCGCGACCGCCTCAGCCTGCGCAAGATCGAGCTTTTCGTTCAGATACGCGCGTCGCGTGAACTCGCCAGGCTCCGCGGCGCGCGCGCCCAGCTCGAGCACGCGGCGCAGCAGCAGATCCATGACCACAGGGCCGCCATGACCCTGCAGCTCGAGGACGTCCTCGCCGGTGAAGGACGCGGGCGCCTGGAAGAACAGCGCGAGGCCTTCGTCGATCGGCTCCCCGCCCGAGTCGAGAAAGCGGTACCGCGCCGCGACCCGCGGTTCGGGCACGCGCCCGAGGACCGCTGCCGCAATCGTCCGGCAGCCCGGGCCGGACAGCCGCACGACGCCGATAGAGGCGCGCCCCGGCGCGGTCGCAATTGCGGCGATGGTGTCGGCAGTTGAATCAAGCACGCGCGCGGTCCCTCGAGCGGTCGCGTCGTCAGGCGTGAGGCGCGTGAAGTCCCTGCGGCCGGGGCGCGTGCTCAGGCGCTGCGGTGCTTCTTCGCCTCGTTCTCGACCACCCGGTTGATGTTCCACTGTTGCGCGATCGAGAGCAGCGTGTTGGTGAGCCAGTAGAGCACCAGGCCCGCCGGGAACCACGCCATCATTACCGTCATGATGACCGGCATGAAGGCGAACACCTTGGCCTGCACCGGATCGGGCGGCGCCGGGTTCAGCTTGAACTGACCGAACATCGCCACGCCCATCAGGATCGGCAGGATGAAGTAGGGATCCATGGACGAAAGGTCCTGGATCCAGCCCATGAACGGCGCCTGGCGCATCTCGACGCTCTCGAGCAGCACCCAGTAGAAGGCGAGGAACACGGGGATCTGCACCAGGATCGGCAGGCAGCCGGCGAGCGGGTTGATCTTCTCGCGCTTGTAGAGTTCCATCATCTGCCGCGCCAGCTTCTCGCGGTCGTCCTTGTAGGTCTCCTGGATGCTCTTTATGCGCGGCGCGATGGTGCGCATCTTCGCCATCGAGCGCCCGCTCATCTGGGTGAGCGGATAGAACGCGAGCTTGAGCAGCATCGTCACGATGATGATCGCCCAGCCCCAGTTGCCGACGAAGCGGTGCACCCACTGCAGCAGGTGGAACAGCGGGTCGGCGAGGATGGTGAGCTTGCCGTAGTCCGCGGTGAGCTCGAGCCGCGGCCCGGTCTCCTTGAGCTGCGCCTGCAGCTTTGGCCCGACGAACAGCTTCTCGCTGAAGCGCCCGGTGGTGCCCGCCGGGATCGCCTTGAGCGGTCCGCGATAGGTGAGCAGCGCGTGGTCGGCTTCCGTGCCGAGCGTGAGGTTGTACGGCTCATCAGTCGGTGGCACCGCAGCCGTCACGAAGTGGTGCTGCATCGAGGCGATCCATCCGCCCTTCGCGTCCTGCGAATAGCGGCCCTCCTCGTCGTCGGTCACGTCGAGCTTGCGGTAACGCTGGCCGTCGTAGATCGCCGGGCCGCGGTACGCGTAGCTCTCGACGTCGAACATCGACCGTTCCTGGGAAAAGATGTGCCGCGCCAGCTGCACGTAGGACGCGCCCGACCAGTCGCTGCCCGAGCGATTGTCCACGTCGTAGATGAGTTCGACGTCGTAGCGGCCTGGCTTGAAGACATAGGTCTTGGTGACGGCGATGCCCTGACCGTCGGTCCAGGTGATCGGCACACGCAGCTCCGAGGCGCCCGGCGCAAGGCGGTACTCGTTCGCCGCGCTCGCGTAGGTCACGAGGTGCGTCGGCTCCACGCGCCCGTTCAAAGCACGCAGGCCGCTGCGGGCGACGCTGTAGTCCTGCTGTTCGGTAGTAAACAGCCGCACGGGCGGGCTGTCCGGCTTCTTGTCGCGGGGATACATGAGGAGATCGGCGCGCACGAGGTCGCCGCCCTGCAGACTGATGTCGAGGTCGAGCACGTCGGTGACAACACGCACGCGCGATGCGCTCGCATTGGCCGCCGATTCGGCCACTGGCGCGACAGTGCTACCGGGGATGGTCGCTGCTGCGTCTCCGGTGGGAAGCGTTGGCAGCTGGGGCTGGCCGGCCGGTGCGCTCGCCACACCCGGTGTGGCATCGGCAGTGGCCGCCTGCTGGCTCGCTTCGGTGGCCGCCGTGGCGGCGCCGTAATCGCGGTTCCACTGGATGACGTTCATCCAGACCAGCAGCGCAAGCGCCACCCAGAGATAGACGCGTGGGTTATCCATGAGATGTTCGCTTCGATGAAGGCAGATCGACGTCGGGCACCGGATCGTAGCCACCGGGATGCCACGGATGACATCGCAGGATTCGTCGCAGACCGAGCCAGATGCCACGCAGGGCACCATGGTGGCGGATCGCGTCCTGCGCGTAGCAGGAGCACGAGGGATAGAAACGGCAGTTGGGGCCCAGCAGTGGGCTCACGAACCAGCGATAGAGCTGGATGATTCCGATCAGGAGCGGGCGCATCGTTCGGACATCCTCGCGAGCAGCGTCGTGATGCTCGCGGCCAGCTCTGCGCGCGAAGCTTTTCCCGCGCCCGGCTTTGCATTCACGACAACATCCACTGGTGGCAGCTCCTGCTGTGTGAGTCGAAAGCGCTCGCGCACCACTCGCTTGACGCGATTGCGGTTTACGGCGCAACCGGCCGCGCGGATCCCGACAGCCATTCCAAGACGCGCCCGCCCGACGTCGTTGGGCTTCGCGATCACAGTGAACAATGCATCCGACACACGCCGTCCCTCGCGGTGGACGCGGTCGAACTGCGGCTTATCGGTGAGTCGGGCTTGACGTGGCAGGCGGCCGTCGGGCGGGCACAATGCGGCTCGCCCGCGAGTCGCGATCAGACCGCGAGGCGCTTGCGACCCTTGGCGCGGCGGCGACTCAGCACAAGGCGCCCGCCCGTGGTAGCCATGCGCGCACGGAAGCCGTGGGTCCGCTTGCGGTGCAGGTTGCTCGGTTGATATGGGCGCTTCATGTGCGGCTCCGTTCCTGGCGGAATTCAGACCAGAAACAATCACATGCACTGGTCGACGAAAGGGCCGGGAAGGATACGCAGGCGCCGCTTCAGCGTCAACCGCAGGCTGCGCGGCCGGACCGGCTACTTTGAGATATCCACAGGCTGAGGCCCAGTATAAACTCCCGCCCCCGCCGCTTCCCTCCCCCGCCCCCTGGCCGCGAATCCGCCGCAGAAATGTCACTCTGGACCCAATGCCTGCGGCGCCTTGAAGCGGAGTTGCCCGAGCAGCAGTTCAACACCTGGATCCGCCCCTTGCAGGCGGTCGAGGAGCGCGAACGCCTGCGGCTGCTGGCGCCTAACCGTTATGTCGTCGACTGGGTCAACCAGAACTGCGCGGGACGCATCGGCGAAATGGTCGAAGAGCTGGTTCCACCGCCACTGCCAGAGATCGTCGTTGAAATCGGGTCCCGGGCTTTGCCTGAAGCAGAGGCACCGGCTGTTGGCGTCCGGGCTGCGGACCCGCGCGCGCGACGCGCTGCGCCGCTCACACCCATCGGCGGTCGGCTGAATCCGGACTTTACGTTCGCGAACTTCGTGCAGGGCAAGAGCAACCAGCTCGCGCGCGCCGCAGCCATACAGGTCGCCGAGAATCCGGGACGCGCCTATAACCCATTGTTCATCTACGGCGGTGTGGGTCTCGGCAAGACTCACCTGATGCACGCCATCGGCAACAGCATTCGCGCGGCCAACCCCGACGCCCGTATCGCTTACGTGCACTCCGAAAGGTTCGTCGGCGACATGGTGCGCGCGCTGCAACACAACACCATCGACCTGTTCAAGACCTCTTATCGGACGCTCGACGCGCTGCTCATCGACGACATCCAGTTCTTCGCCGGCAAGGAGCGTTCTCAGGAAGAGTTCTTCCATACGTTCAACGCGCTGCTGGAGGGTCAACAGCAGGTGATCCTGACCTGTGATCGTTACCCGAAGGAGGTGCAGGGCCTGGAAGAACGCCTGAAGTCGCGCTTCGGCTGGGGATTGACCGTCGCGATCGAGCCGCCGGAGCTGGAGACCTGCGTCGCGATCCTGATGAGCAAGGCCACGGGCGCCGGCGTGGAACTGCCAGAGGAAGTAGCTTTCTTCGTCGCCAAGCGTATCCGCTCGAATGTTCGAGAGCTCGAGGGTGCGCTGCGTCGCGTGATTGCCAACTCGCAGTTCACCGGGCGCCCGATCACGCTCGATTTTGCGCGCGAGGCCCTGAAGGATCTGCTCGCGCTGCAGGAGCGCCTGGTCACCATCGACAATATCCAGAAAACGGTCGCTGAGTACTTCAAGATCCGCGTCGCCGACCTGCTTTCCAAGCGTCGCAGCCGCTCGATCACGCGGCCGCGCCAGGTCGCAATGGCGCTCGCGAAGGAACTGACGAATCACAGTCTCCCCGAGATCGGTGATGCTTTCGGTGGTCGCGATCACACGACCGTGTTGCACGCGTGTCGTGTGATCAAGGGGCTGCGCGAGTCGCAGACGCGCATGAACGAGGACTATCAGAACCTGTTGAGGACGCTCACAGCATGATGTTAGGAGGCTGTGGACGAAATCCTCAACACGAGTAATTCACTTTTCATCCACAGCCTTCCGACAAGGCGTGAGTGACTTGCCCGGAGGGCTGCTGTGTCTGCAACCCCGGGCAAGCACTGAGGAAAAAGGCGTTCCGCACAGGCTGGGGCTGTGCTAGTAATCATAATTACAGACTAATCAGACAAGAGATCTGTTTCTGGAAGCAACAAGATGAAGATCATTGCCAAGCGTGAATCCATCCTGAGTCCGCTCCAGGCCGTCATCGGCGTGGTCGAGCGTCGGCAGACAATGCCGATTCTTGCCAACGTCCTGCTGTCGGCCAAAGGCGGGCGGTTAGCGGTGACTGCAACGGACCTCGAGGTAGAGCTCGTCGCGACCAGCGAGGTGGACGTGCAGCGCAACGGCGAGGTCACTGTCCCTGGCCGGAAGCTGCTCGACATTTGCCGTGCGCTGCCGGAGGGCGCCGAGATCACTATCACGCTCGACGCTGAGAAGATTTCGGTGCGTGCTCGCAAGAGCCGATTCACACTTTCGACTCTGCCGGCCAGTGAGTTCCCGACGGTCGATGAAATCAATGCGCAGCAGACGCTCCAGGTGCCACAGAAAGACTTCAAGCGCCTGCTGGAGAAGACATATTTTTCGATGGCCCAGCAGGACGTCCGGTACTACCTGAACGGACTATTGCTCGAAACTTCTGCGAAATCGCTTCGATCTGTAGCGACTGACGGCCATCGGCTGGCATTGTGCGACGTCGAATTACCGGAAGGAGCGAAATCTGGCCAACAGGTGATCGTCCCACGCAAAGGCGTTCTGGAATTGCAGCGAATTCTCGGAAATGAGGAGCAACCCCTCGCGGTAGCGATCGGGTTGAACCACGTTCGCGTGCAGATCGGCGACATTCGCTTCACTTCAAAGCTGATCGATGGTCGATTCCCTGAGTACGGGAGGGTTATCCCTAATGACCCGCCGAGAGTGGTGACGGCCATACGCGAGGATCTTCGGCAGGCGCTTCAGCGCGCCGCGATTCTCTCGAACGAGAAGTACCGTGGGATCCGTTTCGCCGTGAAGCCGAATGCGCTGACCATCCAGTCGCATAACCCGGAGCAGGAAGAAGCCGAAGAAGAGGTCGAGGTCAATTACGAAGGCGAGGAGCTTGAGATTGGCTTCAATGTCAATTATCTGCTGGACGCGTTGGCCGCAGTCGAAGGCCCTGAGGTGCAGATCGGGCTTGCGGACGGCAACAGCAGCTGCTTGATCCGCTCGGTCGCTGACGCAGGATCGCGATTCGTTGTGATGCCGATGCGGCTTTGAGGCGGCCGATCCTGGGGAATGACACTCCAGAGCCTTGTCGTAGAGGATTTTCGCTGCGTCGAACACGCTGAGCTGGCGCTCCACCCCCGCTTCAATCTCATTTCGGGAGAGAACGCATCGGGGAAGACGACCCTGCTCGAAGCGATGTTCATTCTGGGGCGAGGCCGTTCATTTCGCAGTGCGCAGACCGAGGGCCTGATCAGGGCCTCAGCAAATGCTTTTCAGTTGGTGGCCAAGGTCTCCGGAGGTGATGGTCGGACCCGGCCGCTCGGAATGCGATTCGGTCGTTCGGGCATGGAGATTCGGTGTGCTGGTCGGCCGATCGGTGCGCTGTCGGAGCTCGCGACCATACTTCCAGTCCAAGCGATCGATCCAGAGGTCCACAGGCTGGTCGAGGGCGGACCACAGGAGAGGCGCCGATACCTCGACTGGGGCGTGTTCCACGTGGAACCAACTTTCATCGGGTACTGGCGCCGGTATCAACGCGCGCTCCGCCAGCGTAACGCCGGGCTCAAGGCGGCGCAGCCGGAGGCCCTGATAAGAATCTGGGACAAGGAGCTCGTCGAGGCAGGAGAGGAGGTGACCAACCTCCGCGAGCGCTACTTGGGCACCCTTGTTGGTCACGTCAGCGCGGTTGCCGGGCGCCTGCTCGGATCGCGTATCGATTTGACCCTGTCCCGTGGCTGGTCAGCCGACCGTTCCTTGCTGGATGCAACCTCCGCAGCGTGGCAGCGCGACCGGGCGAGGGGCCTGACCCATTTTGGGCCGCATCGAGCCGACCTCGTCGTCCGGTTCGAAGGATCACTCGCTAAGGATCGGGTCTCCCGTGGGCAGCAGAAGCTCCTGGCTGCCGCGCTTCTGCTCGGTCAGCTGCAATGCGACGCCAGCCTCGGTTCAGAACTCGCGGGATTACTTGTGGACGATCCTGCCGCAGAACTCGATGAGAGCCACCTGAAGCGCCTGCTGGCTGAGGTGTCAGCACTACCAGCGCAGCTCGTCGTGACCGCCCTCGACCCGGCCAATCTAGCGCTGCGTGAGCTATCAGACGGGCACCGGTTCCACGTGGAACATGGCTCAGTGACCCGTCTGTTATAATTTCACACCTTTTGGCACCGGGTTTCACATGAGCGGCGCTGACATTTACGACTCTAGTAAAATCAAGGTCTTAAAGGGCCTGGACGCGGTCCGCAAGCGACCCGGAATGTATATCGGTGACACCGATGATGGAACCGGACTGCACCACATGGTGTTTGAGGTGCTGGACAACTCCATCGACGAAGCCCTGGCGGGTCATTGCACCGACATCAAGGTCACGATCCATGCCGACCAGTCTGTCACGGTCGAGGACAACGGCCGTGGAATTCCTGTGGATATCCATCCGGAGGAGGGGCGTTCCGCCGCGGAGGTGATCCTCACCGTCCTACATGCTGGCGGGAAATTCGACGACGCTTCCTACAAGGTCTCGGGCGGTCTGCACGGGGTTGGTGTCTCGGTCGTGAATGCACTCTCCGAGACGCTCAACGTGACGATCCATCGTGATGGCAAGGAGTACCGCCAGGAATACCGCCTCGGCGAGCCGGTGGCCCCGTTGGCTGTTGCTGGGCCGAGCCCGCGTTTCGGAACCACGATCCGCTTCAAGCCCAGCGATACGATCTTCACCAACCTCGAGTTCGAATATGAAGTCCTTCAGAAGCGTCTCCGAGAGCTCTCCTTCCTCAATTCCGGCGTCAAGATCGAACTCATCGACGAGCGGGATGACAAGCGAGAGATCTTTCACCACGAAGGCGGCATCCGGGAGTTCGTGCGCTTCCTGAATCGCAGCAAGACGGCGATTCACGAGACGAGCTTCTGGTTCCGTGGCGAGCGCGACGGCGTAGGCGTCGAGCTTGCGCTGCAATGGAACGACTCCTACGCGGAGACGATGTACTGCTTCACAAACAATATCCCGCAGAAGGATGGCGGCACGCACCTGGCGGGCTTCAGGGGGGCGCTCACGCGCACCCTTAACGACTACATCGAGCGGGAGACGGCCGGCAAGAAGGACAAGGTACCGACAACGGGCGACGATTCGCGTGAAGGCTTGACGGCGGTACTGTCGATCAAACTGTCGGACCCTAAGTTTTCCTCGCAGACCAAGGACAAGCTGGTTTCCTCGGAAGTAAAGGGCATCGTGGAGTCGCTCGTTGCCGAAAAGCTCGGCGAGTTCCTGCTCGAAAATCCGGCGCAGGCCAAGGCCATCGTCAACAAGATCATCGATGCTGCTCGGGCGCGGGAGGCTGCACGAAGGGCGCGCGAGCTGACTCGTCGCAAGGGCGCGCTAGACATCGCAGGGCTACCCGGCAAGCTCGCCGACTGCCAGGAAAAAGACCCGGCACTCTGCGAGATTTTCATTGTCGAGGGTGACTCGGCCGGCGGCTCGGCCAAGCAGGGGCGCGATCGGCGCACTCAGGCGATCCTGCCGCTCAAGGGCAAGATCCTTAACGTCGAGCGTGCGCGGTTCGACAAGATGCTGTCCTCTGCAGAGGTCGGCACGCTCATCACCGCGCTGGGTTGTGGCATCGGCAAAGACGACTTTGACATCGACAAGCTGCGCTATCACCGCATCATCATCATGACCGATGCGGATGTTGATGGATCCCACATCCGCACTCTTCTTCTGACTTTTTTCTATAGACAAATCCCACTTCTTATCGAGAGAGGGCATATCTACATCGCTCAGCCGCCACTCTACAAGGTTAAAAAGGGCAAGAGCGAAACCTACGTCAAGGACGACGTCGAACTGAACCAGCTGCTGCTCAGGTCGGCGCTCGAAGGCACGGAGCTTCGTGTCACCGGCACGAGCGAGGCCATGCCTGCCACCGCACTCGAGTCCTTGGCTCGTCGCTACATGGAGTTCCAGGCCATCGTCCGGCGCGCCGCACGCCGCTACGACACGCACGTGCTCGAGCAAATGCTGCTGCTACCCGAACTTTCAGTGACCGAGCGCGAGGACGCGACCCGCCTCACGCAGTGGGGCGCGCAACTCGAGGCGCTGCTCAACACCGGGCAGCCGCCCGGCCGCACGTACAAAGTCGCGCTGCAGGAGGGGACACCACCGCACCTCGTCGTTACGCGCACCGAGCATGGAGTCTCGATGGAAAAGCACTTGCACCGCGAGTTCTTCAACTCGAGCGAGTATCGGCGCATCGCGGAACTCTCGCGAACGCTTGCCGGACTGTTCGGGCCTGGTGCATGCATTCAGCGCGGAGAAGCGCGCGAAGAAGTCGCTGACTTTCGAACTGCGATGCAGTGGATGCTCGACCAGGCGCGCAAGGGTCAGTCGATCCAGCGATACAAGGGCCTTGGCGAGATGAATCCCGAGCAGCTCTGGGATACCACCATCAATCCAGTGTCGCGCCGGCTGGTGCAGGTGAAGATCGAAGACGCTCTTGGTGCTGACGAGATCTTCTCGACTCTGATGGGCGATCAGGTGGAGCCCCGTCGCGAATTCATCGAGCGGAACGCGCTCTCGGCGACGAACCTGGACGTGTGACCACTTTTGTAGGTTGTAGGGTCTCATTTGAAATGGCACGATTCTCAGTACTTGGCACTGAAAACGGCCGATAAAGTCGATTAAGAACAATCGGTTACACGGAACGCCGCGGCGAAAACCACTGTACCGAGA
>Ga0114939_10000908_pt1 | contig 24027 bp, 16 predicted proteins | sample AshMeaCrysSpring_FD_87196 | JGI IMG/M metagenome (GOLD analysis project Ga0114939, IMG submission 87196) | Groundwater microbial communities from Big Spring, Nevada to study Microbial Dark Matter (Phase II) - Ash Meadows Crystal Spring | ecosystem: Environmental > Aquatic > Deep subsurface >...
AGACAGTGGCGCTGTCATCCGCATCGGCCAGGAAGAGATATCCGGGCGAGCCGTCCCAGGTGATCTCTCGTCTATACCAGGCAGCACCATCGTAGGTGAGTCCGTCTTGTTCCCAGGCCCTACCGATTGGCTGGTATGTCCAACCCTCGCCGCTCGTCTCAGGGCTGAACCAACCCTGGCTGATTCCCACATCCGCCGGATCGGTCTTAAATTGCCAACCCTCTTCAAGGACTTCAACCGGAGGCGGGGGAGCGCAAGCAACAGCAGCCGGTTTTTCAGGTGGCTGGTTGGTCGTACATGACGCCAGGGTAGCCACTATCAACGCGGCGCAAAGAATATGCGACTTTCGCATGGCGAGGAACGGTATAGCAAAGCCTCTGACGCGGCAAGCGCGATCAGAAAGCGCTTATTCGACGAAACCCTTGATGAACGAACTGATGAACCGGTCCACTGCGTAGCGATCGTTGATGACATCCCACAATCCTTTTGCCAGCGGAAGTGAGACGTGTAATTTCTCGGCGATGTAGAGAACTGCCTGGAGTGTGTTGTAGCCTTCGGGTAGTACCCCCATCATTTCTTTAATCTCCGGCAGGTGATGGCCTTGAGCCAATAGCTCGCCCAGCCGGCGGTTATGGCTGTGCTCGCTCAGCGAAGTGGCCAGGAGATCGCCCATGCCGGATAGATACAGAAATGTTTCCAGCTTGGCGCCCATGGCCACCCCGAAACTGGCCATCTCTTCCAGCGCGAGATTGAGATAGACGGCGCGGAAGTTGACGCTGTGAATATTCTTGCCGTCGAACATGCCCAGGCCGGTGGCGTAGATATTCTTGAGAACTCCGCCGAGTTCCACACCGATGGTGTCATCGGAAAAGCGGGTGCGAAAGTAATCGTTATCCAGCAGACGGGATACCAGCAGGAGATCGGTCTTGTTCGTGCCCGCGATAACGACCGTTGTCGGCATGTGTCGGGCGAATTCGTTGGCCACCGACGGCCCGGACAGCATGATACCGGGGTTGGCCGGAAAGAGGTCATTAAGCATTTGAAAGGAAGTTAAGCCGGTTACTTTATCGATCCCTTTGGCCATATTGACGATCCGGGCTTCGGGGTGGGCTCTGCCTCTCATCGGCCCCAAAGTCGACTGGAAGTAGACTGACGGAAGAGCGATGAAGATCACTTCGGATGCGGTTAAAACGGCCGGTAGATCGCTGGTAGCCTCGAGCCGAGTACTCAGCGTAATTTGAGGCAGATAGTGATGGTTTGTGTGATGTTCATTGACTTCCGCAACCACCGCCGGATTGTACTCCCAACCAAGAACATCATAGCCATTATCAGCGATCAGATTTCCGACCGCTGTTCCCAGATTGCCAAGACCGATAATACCTACTTGCATTTATTGTCCCTCTTTCGAAACCTTACTTGGAGGTGCATCAAGCGAAACCTTGGTTGGCCAAGCGTAGCCATAATCGCTAAAATTTCGCCCACGAGAAAGGTGGTGCACGCCACCCATCCGCATCAGCATCGAGAATCATATCATATTGAGGAGGCAGGTCATGGCATTGGCGATACCCAGTTTAATACTTAAACAACTTCATACGTTCGGAAGTCTGAAAAACACGGACCAGGGTGTTCAGTTTTCGGTCAAAAACCGTTTGTCCGATGCCAAGTTCAGTGGCCTCCACGAGTTGAAATTCGACGGCCATGAAGTTCCCCTGGATGCTGTCACTGTCCGCCTGGAAGACGGCACTGCGCTTACGCCGGCCGAACTGGCTGCTACCCCGATCGACTTTCCCTTGCGCCGCACGCTCGACATCGTCGCCGCCATCGAACCGCTGGCGATTGGCAAACACCAGATCGAGGTTCGCTTCGAGACGGAACCTTTCGGCAAGCTAAAACTCAAAGTCGATGACAGCATCACGGCCGAACGGCCGAAATCGATTCAGATCCCGCGAAACTCGACCGACGATTACGGCCCGGAGATCATCAAGGAGCGCCAGCGGTTTGTTGAAGAATACACTGGGGCCAAGCTGGAGCACATCCCGCATTATTCCTTCGATCCCCATATCGCCGCCGGCAACGCCGAGAATTTCACCGGCGTAGCCCAGATACCGATCGGTTTTGCCGGACCGATCACCATCCGCGGCGAGCACGCCCAGGGCGATTTCATCATCCCCCTGGCTACTACGGAAGGGACACTGATCGCCTCCTATAACCGGGGTATGAAGATACTTAATTTGTCCGGAGGCGTGACCTGCACGGTGATCGGTGATTCGATGCAACGCGCGCCGGTCTTCGTCTTCGATAACGCTCGCGAGGCGCGGCAATTCGTCGGTTGGGTTGAGGAGCATCTGGACGACGTACGCGAGCAGGCTGAGGCGACATCCAGCGTGGCCAAGCTGCAGTACATCGATTATTACTTGGCCAGCAAACTGGCTTATCTGCGTTTCAACTTCAGTACGGGCGATGCCGCCGGGCAAAACATGGTCGGCCGGGCGACATTTGCTGCCTGTAGCTGGATTCTGGATAAGTATCCGGGCGTTCAACACTTTTACCTGGAGTCGAATCTGGCCACGGACAAGAAGGCTTCCCAGGTGAATGTGATGCGCACCCGCGGCAAACGAGTGGTAGCGGAGGCGACGATCAAGCACGATGTTCTTGTCCAGCACATGCGCGTCGAGCCGGAGAACCTGTTTTACCACGCCGGGGTGGCCAACGTCGGCGCGATTCTCTCCGGAGCCAATAACAACGGCCTGCACTCGGCCAATGGCATCACGGCTATGTTCATCGCCACCGGCCAGGATGTGGCCAATGTGTCTGAGTCTTCGGCCGGGATTATCTACACCGAACTGACGCCGGAGAAGGACCTCTACCTGTCGATCACCATCCCCTCGCTTATCATCGCCACCTATGGCGGCGGTACCGGTCTGGCCACGCAGCGGGAATGCTTGCGCATCCTCGGCTGTGAAGGCAAGGGGAAGGTCAATAAGCTGGCCGAGATTATCGCCGGAGTGGTGCTGGCGGGCGAGATCTCTCTGGCCGCAGCCATCTCCTCGTCGGACTGGGTTTCGAGCCACGAGAAATATGGGCGGAATCGATAAGACTATCTTAAATAGCGGCCTTTATCAGTCGCCAAATTTCCCGCACATGACGCTCTTCTGTCAGCGTTCCGCCGATGGCCAGGCGTAGCGTGTAGCGTTCATCCAGGATGGTGTGGGTTAGATAAGCCTTACCGGAGGAGTTGACTTTCTCCAGAAGGGATCGATTGGTTTCATCGCCGTTTTTGTGACGGAAGCAGACGAGACTGAGCGGGGCAGGCGCGGCCAGTTCAAAATCCGGATCGGCCGCTACCCACCCGGCGAATTCCTGCGCCAGCCGTACATGCTCGCGGATGTGGTGCTGTAGTCCCGCTACGCCATAGTGGCGGATGACGAACCACAACTTTAACGCCCTGAAACGCCGGCCGAGTTGGACGTGCCAGTCACGATAGTCGATGACCGCGCCTGATTCGGTGGCCTTGTTGCGCAGATAAGCGGGCAGGATGGACAGTGAACGGATGAGCGACGCCCGGTCGGATACCCAGAAACAGTCGCAGTCGAAGTTGGTGAACATCCACTTGTGCGGATTGAAAGCATAACTATCGGCCAGCTCAACGCCATCTTGCAGGTGACGAAACTCAGGACACAACGCGGCCGAACCGGCATAGGCGGCATCGACGTGGAGCCAGATATTGTGATTGCGGCAAATCTCGCCGATGGCTCGAATCGGATCCATCGCCGTCGATGAGGTTGTGCCCACGGTGGCACAGACGAAGAAGGGCAACAAGCCGTTTTCTGTGTCAGTCGCGATTTGGTGGGCCAAAGCATCCGGCCGCATCGCGAAGTTCTCGTCGACGGCGATCGGTCGGATATTTTGCCGGCCGACGCCGGCAATCCCCGCCGCTTTCTCTACCGAAGAATGAGCCTGAGTTGAGGTATAGGCTCGCAACCGGGCGTCATGGCCCCATTCATTACTCGAATAGCCGGTCGCCCGTTCGCGTGCGGCAACCATAGCCGTCAGTGTGGCCGTCGAAGCCGTGTCCTGGATGACTCCACCGCCAGAGTTGCCCGATAAGAATGATTCCGGCAAACCCATCATATCCGCCAGCCAATCGAGGACATGGGTTTCCAGCTCGGTGCAGGCCGGGCTGGTCAGCCACAACATTCCCTGCACACCTAATCCGGCCGAAAGCAGTTCGCCGAGAATAGCCGGTCCGGACGCATTCGCCGGGAAGAAAGCGAAAAAATCAGGTGACTGCCAGTGTGTGATGCCGGGCATGATGATCTGCTCGACATCGCGTAGAATTGCCTCGAACGATTCGCCTTCCTGGGGTGGTTTAGCCGGAAGCATCCGCCGGATATCGCCCGGGGCGACGGTTGAGAGGACGGGAAACTCCTCGATCCGCTCGTAGTAATCTGCGATCCAGTCGACAAGCGCCTTGCCGTGGCGGCGAAATTCGTCAGGGGTCATATGGAAGGTGGGTGTCTGGTTCATGCGCGTATCAGCCCAAATTCGGGTAAGTTGCCTCCGATGGGAGATTAACGCATAATGCTCAATTGGTAAACGCTACGGGAGATACTCTGACCTATGGCCGATAAAACGCTAAACAAAGGCGCGGTAAGCCTTGATGACACCATCTGGGGTCATCGCTGGGGCTATGCCGACACCCGTTTCATCATCAACCCCGATCGTTCCGTGAAAGTCACCGGGGAACGCTATGCCGTCTCCGGTTACGATATGCCGGATTTCATTCCTTTTATTGAAGAGACGCTGGGTATCAAACTTGACCTGGCCGATATTAAGATTGAGCGCGCTGATAAGCCCGTTCCCCCGCCTAAAATCAACCAGGGTTTCTGCGATGCCCTGGCAACAGCACTCCCAACCGATCGTTACTCAACCGATCCGCGCGAGCGACTACTCCATAGTCACGGCCAGACCACGGCCGATGAGGTCTACCAGGTCTTGTATGAAACTCTGGAACGCGTGGTTGATCTCGTTGTCTATCCTCAGTCCCATGACGAAACGGTGAGGCTTGTCGAACTGGCCGTCGAGCATGATGTCTGCCTGGTGCCGTATGGCGGCGGCACGAGTGTCAGTTGTGCGCTCAAACTGCCCGTTAGCGAAAGACGCATGATCGTCGCGGTTGATATGCGTCGGATGGATGACATCGAGTGGATCGACCGAGAGAATTTCCGGGCTTGCGTCCAGGCGGGTATCACCGGCAAGCACCTTGAAGAACGGCTGGCAGCCGAGGGCTTCACCTGTGGTCACGAACCGGACAGCATCGAACTCTCGACGCTCGGCGGTTGGATCGCCACCAACGCCAGCGGCATGAAAAAGAACCGCTACGGCAATATCGAGGACATCGTTGAGAATGTGACCTTAGTCACTGCCTTAGGGGTCGTCGAGCAATTGGAGGCTTCGCCCCGCGTGTCAATGGGCATCCAGCCCAAGCAGATAGTCTTCGGCAGTGAAGGTAACCTGGGGTTGATCACCCGTGCTGTGATTCGCATCCACAAACTGCCTAATATCAAGAAGTACGGATCGCTGGTCTTTCGCGACTTCAAGACCGGCACGGCGTTTCTCTATGAGTTGTCACAGGCGGGCGTGCTCCCGGCCAGCATTCGCCTGGTAGATAACGTTCAGTTTCGCTTTGGCCAGGCTCTGAAAGCGCGTCCGACCAGCAGCGAAAAACTGATGAGCAAGATTCAAAAAACCTATCTGATGTCACTCAAAGGCTTCGATCCCCATGAATTGGTGGCGGCTACGATCGTCATGGAAGGGACGGCCGAAGAAGTGAGTTATCAGGAGGCGCAGATCAAACGCATCGCCGCTAAGTACGGTGGAATTTCCGGCGGAGAACATAATGGCCAACGTGGATACATGCTAACCTATGCCATCGCCTACATCCGCGATTTCCTGACCGATTATCATATTATTGGCGAGACCTACGAGACGACGGTGCCGTGGAGTCGCATTCATGAAGTCTGTGACGCGGTGGCCAAGCGAGCAAAGGAGATGCACGAGGCATTCGGCTTGCCCGGCAAAGCCTACGTTTCGCCGCGCATCACCCAGATTTATCACACCGGGGTGTGCATCTATTTCACTCATGGTTTTTCGGCCAAGGGCGCCGACGCGCCGGACAAGATATTCGCCCAGATCGAGCATGCCATGCGCGAGACGATCATGGCTCATGGCGGCTCCATTTCCCACCACCACGGCGTCGGGAAACTGCGGCGGGACTTCATCCCCCAGACGTTATCGCCTACAAGTGTTGAACTTCTGAAAGAGATCAAACAGAGTGCCGACCCCAAGAATATCTTCGGCATCGCCAACAATGTGTTTGCCGAGGGTGAAAACGGGTATTCTTAACCTCATCTGATAACAAGCCCAACGAGACTCCCGGATTTCCATCAAGGTTTACATGAGAGGCCGGCACGTGGACTGTGTATCGTGCCGGTTTCTTTGTTAGTATACCTAGTTGATCAATAGTTTGATTTGATTTCCGGCCGATTAACAGGCGGGGTAGCTCCCTAAAATGGATCGATGGCATGCTAAATACGCTCTTCAAACGCAATCACAACGCCTCCGGGCCCGAACTTCAAACCGGGCTGATTGAACCGCCCCTGAGCGGGCGCGGTTTATCTCGTCCGGTCAACCACCTCATTGATTTGCGTGGTGTAAGCAAGGCCTACCGGACCCCGGCCGGTGATTTTGTCGCCCTTGAAAATGTTGATTTACTGGTAGATAAAGGCGAGTTTGTGTCCGTTGTTGGCAAATCCGGCAGCGGTAAATCGACTTTGATCAACATGATCACCGGAATCGACCGGCCTACGACCGGGGAGATCTATGTAGGCGGGCAATTGGTCAACGATCTGAAAGAGGGACCTATGGCTGAGTGGCGCGGCCGTACCGTAGGCATCATCTTCCAGTTTTTTCAGCTGTTGCCGATGCTGACGTGCATGGAAAATGTTATTCTGCCGATGGACTTTTGTAATATGTACTCCGGTCGCGAGCGGCGAGATCGGGCGTTGTACCTCCTCGAGCAGGTTGAGATGGTCGGACACGCCCATAAATTACCGTCAGAGGTTTCAGGCGGCCAGCAACAGCGCGTGGCTATTGCCCGCGCTCTGGCTAACGACCCGCCTATCCTGGCCGCGGACGAACCTACCGGCAACCTCGATTCGCAAACGGCCGAGGCAGTTTTTCACTTATTTGAAAACCTGGTGGCCGGCGGCAAGACGATCCTGATGGTTACGCATGATGCCGACCTGGCCGGACGGGTGACCCGGACGATTACCCTGGCCGATGGCCGGATCGTGGGCGAGGTTCATCACTGATTTCGTCGCCCGGCATTCTCGTCTCTCTAAAAGTTCTCTTCCCGGCCCATCCCATGCTTCTGCAACCTCGCTGGCGAAAAGTAATTAAAGATCTGTGGGGCAACAAAGTCCGCACAGCCTTGGTCGTTCTGTCCATTGCCATCGGGGTTTTCGCTATCGGCATGATCCTGGCGACGAATATCATGCTCCGCCAGGACTTGACGGGCGGTTACCTGGATACCGTACCGGCCAGCGCCATTCTATACATCAGCCCTTTCGAGGAAGAATTGGTTGATCTCGCTGCTTCCGTGCCGGGCGTCACGGCCGCCGAAGGCCGCCGAAGATTCTCTGTGCGGGCGGAAATCGCCCCCGGCCAATGGAAAACGATCGAGGTCCGCGCAATTTCCGACTTCGCGGATATGCAGGTGAGCAAGATCTGGCCGGACGAAGGGCCGTGGCCGCCGATAGCCGATGCGTTGCTCCTGGAACGAGCTTCCTTACCCTTGATCAACGCCCAGGTTGGCGACTTGCTCACCGTCAGGCTGCCGGACGGCCGGACTCGGCAGGTCCCCATCCAGGGGATTGTTCATGATGTCAGTGGACCGCCGGCTCAGTTCACCGGCGATCCCTCCGCCTATATCACCTTTCCGACCTTGGAATGGTTAGGGCTAGACCAGACCTTCAGCGAGTTGCATCTACTGATCGATAAAGCTTCAAGCGAAACTGAAATCGAAGCGGTCGCCGAACAAGTCAAAAAGAAGGCTGAACGCGCCGGCTATGAGGTCTACCGGACGCGCGTTCCGACCCCCGGCGAACACCCTATCCAGCAAATCATCGATCCGATCCTGCTCATCCTGGGCGTTCTGGGTGGATTGTCGCTCTTCGCCAGTTCTTTCCTGGTGATCAATATCATGAACGGTTTGCTGAGCCAACAAACCCAGCAGATCGGCATCATGAAGATGGTCGGCGCGCGTCGCCGGCAGATCGTTCAAATGTACCTCGTAGCCATCGTGATCCTGGGTGTCATCGCGCTCCTGATCGCCATTCCATCCGGTGGCCTGGCAGCCTTTCTATTTACGCGATTCATTGCCGGGCTGCTGAATTTTGATTTGACCGGGTTCAGGATTCCGCTCCAGGCGGTGGGAACCATGGTCGTCGTCGGCTTGTTGGTGCCGCTGCTGGCCGGCCTGGTTCCGGTCCTGAACGGCTCGCGTATTACCGTTCGCGAAGCCTTAAGCAGTTATGGCCTGGGCAAGGGAAGCTTTGGCAAGAACCTGATCGACCGCCTCCTCTCCGGGTTAACAGGAGCGTTGAATCTTTCCCGGCCGGTTCAGATTTCCCTGCGCAATACGGTTCGCCGAAAATCGCGCCTGCTCCTGACGCTGATCACGCTCACGCTGGGCGGGGCGATCTTCATCGGCATCCTTAGCGTCCATTCTTCGCTGTTACGGACGTTGGATGAAGCTTTGGCCTATTTCGCTTATGATGTGGAGCTGAATTTCGACCGTGCCTATCGTATCGACGAACTGCAACAGGTGGCGCTGGAAGTTCCGGGGGTCATTGAAGTTGATAGCTGGATCGGCACATCGGCCGAGCCAAAGTGGCCGGACGGGAGCGAGGGAGACGGATTTCCGCTCCTGGGCACTGAAGCCGACACCCGCTTCGTAAACCCCAAGTTGCTGGAAGGCCGTTGGTTGCGCCCGGATGATACAAACGCGATCGTCCTGAATACCGATGTCCTCAAAGACGTGCCGGAGGTCCAGGTGGGCGACATGATCGATTTGACGATAGACGGTCGTGAGCGCTCGTGGCAGATCGTTGGCCTGGTGCAGGGGGTGCTGACCGGTCCCCTGGCCTATGCCAACCGAACGCATCTAGAACGCGAACTGCGCCGGGTTGACCAAAGTGAATCGCTCCAGGTGATGATCGATTCAACCAGCCCCGCGGCCCAGGCTGACATGGCGTTGGTATTGAGAGAGCATTTTGAGACGAATGGCTTTCAGGTCGCCACCACCGGAACAACGGACGAGATTCGCCAGCGCATCGAATATCAATTCAGTCTTCTGATCGTTTTCTTGGGGGTGATGGCCATCCTGATCGCCTCGGTGGGTGGTCTGGGATTGATGGGGACTATGAGTATCAACGTACTGGAGCGAACACGCGAAATCGGCGTTTTGCGGGCGGTGGGCGCTTCCGATGGCTCGGTTTTACGCATCGTCATTGTCGAGGGAATTTTTGTCGGCCTCATTAGCTGGGTATTGGCGGCGATCTTTGCCTATCCGATCGGCCGCATCTTGAGTACCCTGGTTGGAAACTCCCTCCTCGAAAATCCGCTCTCTTATCAATACGCGTTTAACGGCGCGATTGCCTGGTTGGTGGCTATTCTGACGATCGCAACCTTCGCCAGCATTTTCCCTGCCTGGCGAGCAGCCCGACTTAGTGTCCGCCAGACCCTGGCCTATGAATAAATTATCCGTCGCTTGGAATATCTAACACGTTCCGGCGAATTTTATAGGAGTGAACAGAATGACTTGGCAGCGTGTATTAATCGGAGTGTTGGTCGCCGCGGTCTTGGCCGCCAGCGGTGTCTTTATCTACCGGCAGTTTTTTGCTCCGGAACCGGCGGAATCATCCGTGGAACCTGAACCGACAGCAGCCGCTGTCGACCGGGTGAACACGATCGCCGTGGATACCGGCGTTGATACCGTCTCCGCCGAGGGCCAGATAGTGCCGTTGCGTTCCACGTTGTTGGCCTTCACCGGCACAGGGATATTGACCGAAGTCCTCGCCCAGGAAGGACAAAACGTAACTGCCGGCCAGCCCATCGTGCGTCTCGATTCTGAGGATCAGCAATTGGCTCTGACCCAGGCTGAATCCCAACTGGCGCAGTCACAGGCCAACTTGACGGCGGCTCAGGCCGCGTTGCGGGCGGCTGAAGCGGGTGTCCAAGCCGCCGATTTAGGTGTTCAGGCGGCCGAAATTGAACTGGCATTGGTCTCGGCCGAGCCAACCCCGGAAGAGATCGCTCTGCGCGAGAGTAATGTCGCGCTGGCCAATGCCCGGATAAGCCAGGCCTCGGCCGCCCAACAACTCGTCTTGGAGGGGGTTGCCGATTCGCAGATACGCGCGGCGGAAGCCGACCTCCGCGCCGCCGAGGCACAGCTGGTGCCGGCGCAATTGCGCCTTGATCAGATTCGCCGGCAGGATGACCCCGATCCGGAGACCCTGGCTCAAGTCGAACGCGACTACAACGCCGCCGTCGTCGCTGTAGAGGCGGCCCGGGTGGCCCTGGAAGAACTGGTGGCCGGGGCAACCGACGCCCAACGGCAGGCTGCCGGCAGTGGCCTCGCCGCGGCGACAGCCCAACGCGATGCAGCCCAGGCCGAGCTAGACCTCTTGCTGGCCGGGAATCAGGCTGAACAGGTGGCGATTGCCCAAGCCGGATTATCCCAGGCTAAGGCGGCTCTGGGGGAGGCCCAGGCACGGGTGACGCAGGCCGAGGCAGGGGTCACGCAGGCAGAGGCCGACGTCTCTCGCAGTCAGGCGGCGGTAGTGGCCGCGCAGGTAGCCCTTGACGAACGAAGCTTGACCGCTCCATTCGGCGGCACGGTGGCCGATATCAGCCTGGAAGTCGGCGAAGTCGTGAACGCGGGCATTCCAGTCGTGACGCTGGCTGACTTTTCCGGTTGGATAGTTGAGACGACTGATTTGACCGAAAACGACGTGGTCGCTGTTGCCTCAGGCTACCCCGCCACGGTTCGCGTCGATGCGCTGCCTGACGTAGTGTTAACCGGCCAGGTTGGTGGCAACGGCACTGATGGAATCGCCACTGTATCTCAAGAAACGCGCGGGGATGTTACGTACAGAGTGACCATCCTCCTGGATGATGATGCGACCGAAGTGCCTCTGCGTTGGGGAATGACAGTCTTTGCCACGATCGATACCAACCAACAGTGAACATAGCGAGATAAGCAAGATGAATACGAAGAAACCTTGGACTGTAACCTGGATACTGTTGGTAGGGATTGTGTTGTTTGTCACGGCCTGCCAGGGACAAGAACCTGCCGGCCAGACCGAACCGACTGTCGAAGCACCTGCGGAAGGGACTTTATCCGCGCCGGTTTCCCAGGCAGCGGAAACGGGGCGCGTTGTCGCGGAAGGCCAGTTAGTCCCTTCGCGGTCAGTGTCGCTCGCCTTTCAGACGGGCGGAACAGTGGCTGAAGTTTTGGTCGTTGATGGGCAGACTGTCGAAGAAGGGCAGGTCCTGATTCGCCTGGACAGCGCGCTGGTCGAGAGCGCGGTCCAGCAAGCCGCGGCCGGATTGGAGGCGACCAAAGCCGGTCTAAGCGCCGCCCAGGCGCAACTGGCGCTGGCTCAAACACAAAAACAGACCGCTGAAGCTGCTTTGAAGGCCGCCGAGGCCCGGCTGGCTCTGGTTCAGGCTGGTCCGAGGCCGGAACAAGTGGCCGCTGCCGAACGCGCCCTGGCCGCGGCCGAAGCCGGCGTGGCCCAGGCGGCGGCGCAACGGGATGAAGCCCTGAATGTCAGCGATACCCGCGTGCGGGCCGCCGAGGCGCAACTCGCGGCCGCTCTTTCGACCTACACTGCTTTGCGCGATAGTTATGATACCCTCGTGACTACCTGTGTCGATTTACCCGATGGCGGCGAAATCTGTCCGGGCCTCGGCGCCCCGGAGGAGAATTTAAGGGCGCAAGTTGAAGCGGCCGAGGCAGCCTACAATGCGGCCCAAGCCGCTGTTGAGGAGGCGCGAACAGGGGCGACCGCTGCCCAGCAGCAGTCGGCCAACGCGTCTGTGACCGTCGCCGGCGCTCAACGGGATGTTGCCGCGGCACAGTTGGCCCTCCTGGAAGCAGGTGCTCGGGAAGAACAAATCCGCCAGGCCGAGGTTGGTGTGGAGCAAGCTCGGCTGGGAGTGACGCAAGCTGATGTCAGTGTCGAACAAGCTCAATCATCAATCACTCAGACAGAAGCGGCCGTCCAAAATGCCGAGGCTGCGCTGGCCATTGCTCAACAAGCGTTAGAGCGAACCACTTTAAGCGCGCCTTTCTCCGGAACGGTGGGCGAGATCGCCGTTGAGGTTGGTGAGTTGGTCGCCCCGGGCAATCCCATCGGTCAACTGGCCGATGTATCTCAATGGGTAGTCGAGACGACCGACCTGGTGGAACTGGACATCGTTCAAGTCGCGGAGGAGCAAGAGGTTGAAGTGACCCTCGACGCGTTGCCAGCCGAGGTTCTACGGGGAATGGTTATGGAAATTGGCCTCGTGCCTGAATTGACGCGGGGCGATGTAACCTATCGTGTCCGGATCGCCCTTGATGACTATCCTGACTTACCTCTCCGTTGGGGTATGACCGCGCAGGTAGACATCGACACAAGGTGATAAATGTCCGCCCTGGCAACCGGGCTGTTCCCGAAGCCCGGTTGCTGGGCCGAAAAAGCATATTTGTCGAGGGTTACGGTACAAAGATAGGCAACTTGTTCCTAGCAGACGCTTCAGCGCTGTCTCAGAAGAAGGCGATTGAAATCGCTACTACGAACATGAATCCTTTTGTTACGGTGTACTAGATACCTTCCGATATCGATAGCCGGCGCAGGCGGGCGCGCTGCTTGGAGAAATGAGCGCTCATCCGTTCCAATACACCGGCCAGAAAGCGCACTGTTTCGACGATATACGGTCCCTTGTTCAGCATCACACACTCGGCGCGACTGCTAAGGACTGCGTCCGACACCTCGGCGCGAGAGGGCGACCCTCGTCGGGCCAGCGATTCTAGAACCTGAGTCGCCCAGATGACGGGTACATGGGCCGCCTCGCACAGCCACAGGATCTCTTCCTGAACCTCAGCCAATCGTTCAAAGCCGACTTCGGCCGCCAGATCGCCACGGGCGACCATGATGCCGAAAGGGGGTTTACTAAGCCCTTTCAACAACAGCTGGGGAAGGTTCTGAAACGCCTGGTTGTTTTCAATCTTCAGCACAACGCCGATGTGAGCAGCGCCAAGGCGGTAAAGCTGGTCATCCAGAAAACCGACATCATCAGCTGTTCGGACGAAAGATAGGCCGACAATGTCGACATACTTCACCAGAAATTCGAGATCGGTCAGGTCTTTATTCGTTAGGGCCGGCATCGTCAAGGTGGAGTCCGGGAGGTTGATGCCCTTTTCCGGGCGCAGCTTCGCGCCGGCGGCCCCGGTTCGGGTGATCTCGACGACGATTTCCCGACCATTGTTGGTCAGGATGCGGCCGCCGATCTTGCCGTCATCGAACAACACGCGCTCTCCCGGTTTGACCATGTCGAAGACCGCTTCCAAGGTACAGGGGATACGGGCGTAATCGATAACTTGGCCGGTTTCATTGATTGCCGCCGGACGCCCCAATTCGTCTTCCCGCGTCAGAACCAATTTGTCGCCTGCCGCGAGAAGCAAAGGCTCGACGACCTCAGGTAGCGGACCGATAGCACCTTCGGCCAGGATTTGCCCATCGCGTTTCAAGCGAATGAGGGTCCCTGTTTCAAGATAGGTTGTTTTGTCGCTCCGGGCGAGGCGAGAGTTCCCCATCGCGGCGGTGATCTCCATTTCGCGCAACTGGTCGCGGGTATCGATCAATTCGATGATATCACCGGGTTGGGAGAGATGGAGCGGTTCCCCTTCGATTGGCAGTATGGCATCGACTTGTTGAGCGGGCGGGGCGGGGTTGGGGGCAGGTGTTAACCACAGGTATGCAGGTGTCAGCACCCGGCCGCGAATATCCCGGCGCGGGCGATAGACCAGCACCTGGCCTGCCGGTAGAATATCGCCGGTTCTCAATTTGGGACCGGCCAGATCGGCATAGATCTTGCACTGGCGCCCCAACTCGTTTTCCGCGAGACGAAGATTGCGGATCATCTTCAACCAGGCATCGGCATCGTCATGGGCGCAATTGATTCGCATGACGTCCATGCCGGAGGCCAGTAAGTCGCGAACCAACTGTGGATCGGTCGCCGCTTCGCTGGGCATTGTGACCATGATCCGGACGGTTCGCTTGCCGGATGGCGCGCCCAACAACAACCGGCTGTTGTCATTCAGCAACATCGGCCCGGTTCGGAAGTTCACCGGTGGTTCATGCGACTCCACCTCCGGTAGAGGCCGATCGGCCAAATCGTGCAATGCGACCAGCACTGCTTCCAGGGCACTAAGGGTGTAGGCTTCTATCCCACCGAGAGAATGCAAGCCTAATGAAGTCAGATCGCGCTGTAATTGGCGGATGTCGGTCTGCCGCATAGCCAAATAATGCAGCAGATTACGAGCGCTTTCGCGATAGCCGGGATCGAGATGTTTGATCTGTTCGTGGTTCTGTTGCTCGAGTTCAAGCGCCTTTCGACGTAGTTCCGCCACCGGCGCGATCAGCCGGTCAGCCAAGGCGACATTCTGTTGAAGCATGGGTGGAGAATCTCCTTTGATTTTATGGTTGATTATTCCCGCTGGGCATTCGTTTCGGCAACCTCTAACAGAACACTCTCTGGTGCCTGATCATACAATGAAATTCGGAATATTTGAAACCAAACATGAGGCCGACAGGACAAATCCGGCAAACAATATGGTCTGCGGAATTGATTGGGCTATGATTGCCATCTGTAGAATGGTGTCATGAATCGTTCACTTGCCAACACCGGCATGGCCACTCGACTCGTCATCGGGCTGGTCATACTCATTATCCTCACGACCCTCAGCGCGGGCGTGCCGGCCTACTTGTTGACCCGTTCCCAATTGGAAGCTCAAACCCGGCAGTACCTCGATGCTTCGCACCGGGCTACGCAATCTCTCTATCTGGCTGAACAGAATAATGTCGTGGACCTCACGGCTTTGCTGGCCGAGCGACCGACGCTCCAGCGCCTGGTTCAAGAAGACGACCTTGCCGCTCTCGATCAATACCTGCGAAATTTTCAAATCCAAAGCCAGTTCGATGTTATTCAGGTATGCCGTCCGGAAGGTATACTGATAGCGATTGGCGAAGAATCTTTCTCCTGCCCTCCGTCAACCACAAGCGGTTTTGCTCTTATAAACGAACGGCCTACCTTGCTGGCCGCACGGACTATCCCCGGCGGGTCCGAGGGCGAACGTCTAGGTGTCGTCGTAGCCGGAAAATGGTTGGATCGAGACTACCTTGACCAGATAGGGACGACAACCGGAGTCGATCAAAGTCTACTATCCCCGGATGGAGAATTGTTAGTCTCCACGTTACCACCGGGAAGAGCAACCGCCGTTTCGGTTCGAAGCAGTGAGGAAGGCAATGCCCGGTTGATGACGATCGGGAACGCGCCATATTACGTGAGCGCCTTCATGCTTCCGGATCAAAGCGGTCAGGACGGTCTGATCGCCGAGGTTGAATTATCGGTGCAGGAACTTGCCCGGACCGAGCGTAACGCCCTGTTGATCCTGATTGCCAGTACCGGACTGGTAGTTGTGTCGGGTGTCATTCTGGGCAGCTGGTACATCCGGCGGATCACGGCTCCCCTCCACGACCTCACCGCTACAGCCGAGCGGATAAGTCGGGGTGAATTAGGTGCGCCCATTCCCAGACCGTCTGCCCCACCGGAACTGGCCACCTTGGCCGCATCGTTGGAGAAAAGTCAGGCGACCATGCTTGAGGCATTGGAAGAGCGCTCCCAATCCCGTGATTGGCTCGACAGCTTGATCCAATCCGTTGTTGAGGGTGTCATCACCTTTGACACGCGCGGCCGAATCACCTTTCTAAGCCAGGGCGCGGAGGCGATGAGTGGTTGGCCGGCCGAGGAAGCGACCGGTCGGTCGATCAATGAGATTTTTCCGTTGGCCGAACCTCATGGGGAAGCTTTTCTTGATCGCATTCCCCCTGTGGGCGAAAAACGGGAGATCGAGATTTTAACCCGCGCCGGCCGGAATATGGTCATCGCCACCACTGGCTCAAGGATGGTGCCGCCCAATAGCAATACTATCCAGGTTGCTCTTGTCATCCGCGATGTCACCGAAGAGCAGGCTTTGCGCAACCTGCGCTCGTTTTTTCTGGCCAATATCTCCCACGAATTTCGCACGCCGCTCAGCACGCTCAACGCCTCGATGGAACTACTGATGGATGAGGTGGATGACCTTTCACCGGCCGAAATCCGCCAGTTGCTCAAACCTACCCATCTGAGCCTTGTAAGTCTGCAATCCCTCATCGATAATCTGTTGGAGAGCAGCAGTATCGAGGCCGGATCATTTGTGTTGCGAAAGCAATCCATTCATATGAATGAAGTCGTCGCCGATGCCCTGACGATCATCAGACCACTGGTCGATCGCCGGCAACAGAAAGTCGCTGTGACCGAACCCCCACGCCTGGAGCCGATCATGGCCGATCGTGCCCGGCTCACCCAGGCGCTGGTCAACCTCGTAACCAATGCCAGTAAGTACAGCCCTACCGGCCAGCCGATCGATATCTCGCTGGTGCAATCCGGCGCCGCACTCCGTATCGCTGTGGCCGATCGCGGACCGGGCATCACGCCTGAGGATCGGGTCAACCTCTTTCGCCGCTTCATGCGCCTGCAAACAGAGAGCAACGAACAATATGGCATAGGCTTGGGATTGTATCTGGTCAAGCGGATTGCCGAGGCACATGGCGGCCGCGTTGGGGTCGATGACCGGAGTGGTGGTGGCGCGATATTCTGGATGGAATTACCTTATGATGATATCGCAGGACGAGGGTCGTGAATGAAAGTATTGGTCGTAGAGGACGATCTGGCATTGTCGGATGTTGTTGCCTTCACCCTGCGACGCGCCGGTTATGATGTCTTGACCGCGTTTGATGGACTGGCGGCGTTGGAATCGTTTGAACAAAACTCGCCTGATCTGATCCTGCTCGATTTGAATTTACCCAAACTGGACGGTCTGGGCGTGTGTCGCCAGGTGCGGAGCATTAGCCAAATCCCGATCATCATCCTCAGCGTGCGCGCTGGCGATGAAGCCGTGGTTCAGGGGTTGGAATTAGGCGCTGATGATTACATTGTCAAGCCGTTCAGTCCAACCCAGCTCGTGGCTCGAATTCGGGCGGTGATGCGCCGGACCGGTGTTCAGGCCACGCCGGTCGCGATCGAAGTGAGTGGGCTGGTCCTGGATCGTTCGCGTGGGGAGTTCACGCGCGCGGGAGGTGTTCCCGTGAGGCTGACCGGATTGGAGTTGCGCCTTTTGGAGACCTTGATGCGCCATCCCGGTCAGGTGATCGCCAGTGATAACCTCATCACGGCCGTGTGGGGGCCGGAAGGGGCCGATCGGACGATGCTGAAACAACTGGTGTACCGGTTGCGGACAAAAGTTGAAGAGGACGCCTCCCAACCGGTGTACATCGAGACCGTCCCGGGCATAGGTTACGCCTTTAAGGAACCATCTGGCTAAAGCCTTTCCGGGCTACTTGTTACCCCTTTGTTACCTGATCATAACCCGTCTTGTTACCGTCCCCTGTTAACATGCCGTTATCAGGTGACGAACCATGACGCTTTTTGTTGACAAGGACACATTCAAAGCAAGCGACCCGTTCTTGCTCGATCGGGTGCCACACAAGCTGGCGTGCTACTATCAAGCATTTCCACTGGCTGAGGAAGATGGCCTGGTAACCGTGATTACCGCCCATCCAGAGAACAAGGCCGGTCTTTGGGTATTGCGCCGTTTGCTAAACGCCGACATCGTGCCGGTATCTAGCTCAGAGGCGGCCGTACAAGACGCAATCGCTCGAATCTATTCCTCAGAACAACCAGGCCCCCAAACGATCCTGGCCTGGGCCGGATCATCTGCTCAAGTCAGACATGTCTGCCGGGCCGCGGAGATGTTCGGTCAGGTGTTGAACCAGCCGGTGACCTATATCGAGGGAGACCTCCCCATCGGCGAGCATCTGCGCCTATACTCGAATGAGGAGCATTCACTCCTTGTGGCCGGTACGGTTGACGCAATGACCCGGTACCGGTTGTTACGATGTTCGCCAACCGCTCTGTTATTGGTCCGCGGCGAGCCATCACCCATCAAAAAAATGTTGGTCGTTTTGCGGGGATATGGTTCCGATCACCAGACGATTGAGCGGGCTTTGCCGCTCTTGGCCCACGAAGGAGCCGAGGTGACTGTCCTGCCATTGCTGAATCTAGCCCGCTGGCAGACAAATTGTCCCGATTCAAGCGCACCCTACAGGACCCATTTGGAGTTGTGCCTGAGCGATTTAAACAAGGCCAATGTACAGGTGTCACTCCGCCTACGACAGGGCAACCCCGTCGAACAAATCGTTACCGAGCTCGCCCAAGGCGATTATGATCTGTTGGTCATCGCGGCCGAGGCGAGAGGCGATTTCGTCCTCAATGTCCTCTCGCGTATTGACGCGGCCGGTGTTCTTCCCACCCAGCCCATGCTGATCATCAAACCCCCCGTCGAGCCAACTGCGGCGCAGGATTGAACGCGCCCTACAAGGAATGACAACATGTTAACCAAGAGAGTATTCATTCTAATCGCTTCCCTGTTTGTTTTGATGCTGACGATCACCGGCTGCGGCGATTCGGCGAATTTGGCCGGGCAAGCTGCTCAGCAATCGGACGGCCAAGCCCTCGAACCTGAAGATTCCGATGGTCAACCGGCAAACCGAAACCTGGCCGTATCCGGGGCCTTCGCGCTCTTTCCCATGATGACCATTTGGGCGGAACAATATTCAACGAACAATCCCGGTATCCTCTTTGACTTACAAGCCGGCGGCGCGGGTAAGGGCATGACCGATGTCCTGGCCGGAGCAGTGGATATCGCTATGGTGTCGCGGGAATTGAGGCAGGAGGAGATCGATCAGGGCGCGTACGGGATCCCGGTTACCATCGATGCTGTCGTACCGACGGTCAATGCCGACAATCCGTATCTGGCAGAGATATTGGCTAGTGGATTGACGCCGGAGAAGGCGGCGGCGATCTGGATCAGCCAGGAGGCTAAAACCTGGGGTGATCTGCTCGGCAATGGTGCTACCGAACCGATCACCGTCTATACACGGTCAGATGCATCCGGAGCGGGTGAGATGTGGTCGAAGTTTCAGGGAGGCGAAGCGCAAGAAGACCTGAAAGGGGCAGCCGTCAATGGCGACCCCGGTCTGGCTGAAGCGGTACGCCAGGATAGGTTAGGCATTGGTTTCAACAACATTGGTTTTGCCTATGACCTATCGACCGGCGAACAGATTGACGGCTTGCGAGTCGTGCCACTCGACTTAAATGGTGATGGTCAGATCTCGCCGGACGAGGACTTCTATGCCACGAAGGATCAGATGGCCGAAGCGATAGGTTCCCGCTTATATCCCTTCCCGCCGGCGCGCGAGCTGTACCTGGTGACGAAGGGTCAACCCGACGAGGTCATTGAGGACCTATATCGCTGGATATTGACTGACGGCCAGGCTTATGTGGTGGATGCCGGCTACGTAGTGTTGCCGCCGGAGCGAATCGCCGAGGCGCTGGCCATGCTTGAGGAGTAACCGCGGTAGCGAGAAGGCTCAGATGTTTGACGGAGCATGAACCCTAAGCGAGGTCGATCATGGAAATTACAAGATCAGACACCTTTCCCATACCACTCCCAAGCCGGCCGGCCGGCGTCCGCAAACGCCTCGACATCTGGCGCGCGGCCAAGGATGGCGCCGCGCGAAGTACGCTGTTTGTTGCGGCGATCCTGCTGATCTTATTGCTGGCTTCGATTGGCTTTGTCCTGGTCCGGGAAGCGTTACCGATTCTATCCCTGACCTCATTCCGGCAGTTGATTACTTCCCTGGAATGGCATCCGACTCAGGGTGCATTTGGGCTGGCGACTTTCATCGTCGGGAGTCTGGCAGTAACCGGCATGGCCATGGTTTTAGGAGTCGTGCCGGCGGTCCTCAGCGGTATCTACCTGGCTGAATATACGTCCGCGAGGCGCCGCGCCTCTTTCAAGCCGGTTGTCGACCTGCTGGCGGGCATCCCCTCCGTGGTTTATGGTCTCTGGGGCATCTTGTTTGTCGTGCCGCTGATCCGTGAAGTGATCGCTCCCTGGCTTGGGGGAACCCTTGGCCAACACTTCCCGGTGTTTGCCGCCAACAATCCCAGTGGCTACAGTATCCTGGCCGCGGGTATTGTTTTGGCCATCATGATCTTTCCACTGATCGTGGCCGTTACGGACGAAGTACTGCGTAACATTCCGCAACATTTGCGTGAATCGACATTTGCCTTGGGCGCGACCCGTTGGGAAACGACGTGGTGCGTTGTCCGCCATGCGGGATTGCCGGGCATTTTCGCATCCATCGTCCTGGCGTTTTCACGTGCCTTTGGTGAGACGCTAGCGGTCATGATGGTCGTCGGTAACACGGCACAAATCCCCGGCTCCATCTTCGATGCCGCTTACCCACTGCCGGCCCTGATCGCCAATGCCTATAGCGAGATGATGTCGATCCCGCTCTACCGGTCGGCCCTGATGCTGGCCGCCTTGATTCTCCTGATTTTTGTCCTTATCTTTAATGTCCTGGCTCGTCTGGTTATCGTGCGTATGACCAAAGACCGGTGAGATCATGAATCGAAAAAACCGACGAAAGATACTCGATCATTCGATGGCTTGGGTCATGCGCTTGTCCATGATGACGGCCGCCGGCGTGCTGGTGTTGCTCCTGGCCGTCATCACGTGGCGTGGGCTTCCCGGCTTGAGCCTGGAGTTTTTAACCCAACCCCCAGAGGGTAGTTTTTATCTGGGTGGTGGCGGCGGCATCCTGAACGCCATCATGGGTTCCTTCCTGCTGGCGGTTGGGGCGACTTTACTGGCCGCGTTACTGGCCGTTCCGGTTGTCTTGTATATCCATGCCTATGCCGGAAAGAGCCGGCTGGCCAACGGACTGCGTCTCACGCTGGATGTCATGTGGGGTATTCCCAGCATCGTTTACGGCGCTTTCGGTTTTTCGTTGATGATCATGGTCGGTCTGCGCGCATCACTTTTGGCGGGCATCATCACGGTTTCATTTGTCGTCTTGCCAATTCTGGCCCGCACCTTCGACGAAGTCCTAATGCTGGTACCTTTTGAATTGAAAGAATCGACGCTCTCGCTGGGAACAACACGCTTCGAGCTGCTGGGTGTTTTATTGCGCCAGACACTTCCCGGCCTGTTTACGGCCGTCTTGCTGGCCTTCGGCCGGGCGATCGGCGATGGCGCGGCAGTGCTCTTCACAGCCGGCTATACCGACCGGATGCCGACATCGCTCGCCCAGCCGGTAGCGACGCTGCCGCTGGCTATCTTTTTCCAGCTAAGCGTGCCGTTCCAATCCGTTCAGACACGAGCTTATGCGACTGCCCTGGTTCTGACCGTTATCGTTCTAATCGTTAGCATTATCGCTCAAGTCGCATCGCGCCGCTTGAGTCGTCACGTTATTCGGTAGAGAGGCCTCACCGGTTCACTTATTCGCGCACCTCATTTGGAGAAATCAGATGACCCAACAATCTCTTGCCACCCGTCAGCTCAATGTCTGGTATGGAGAGCAACAGGCTCTCAAGAACATCACTATCGATCTGCCGATTCGCCAAATAACAGCCATCATCGGCCCATCCGGCTGCGGCAAGTCAACGTTCCTGAAGAGCCTGAACCGACTGCTGGAGTTGAATGAGAGCGTGCGCGTTGAGGGTGAAGTGTTATTGGACGGTGAGGATATTTACCGGCCCGGCATCGACGTTACCGACGTCCGCACCCGGATCGGCATGCTGGCCCAGAAGCCTTTTCCCCTACCGATGTCTATCTATGATAACGTTGCCTACGGTATGCGCATCCACGGTTTAAAGAATGGCGCGGTGGCAGGGAGTGTTGAGGAATCGCTCCGGGCAGTCGGGTTATGGGAAGAAGTCTCCGGCCGGCTTAAGTCCCCGGCAACAGGTTTATCGGGTGGGCAACAACAGCGTTTGTGCCTGGCGCGGGCATTGGCGGTCGAGCCTGATATCCTGCTATGCGATGAGTCAACCGCTTCCCTGGATCCCATTGCGGCTCAAGGGATTGAGTCCTTGCTTCTCACGTTGCGCGGTCAATACACCATCGTGATTATCACCCACAACATCGCCCAGGCTCGCCGTCTGGCCGATTACGTGATGTTCATGTGGTTGGGTGAATTGGTCGAGCATGGCCCAGCCAAGACCTTCTTTGAACACCCTCAACTGTCCCTGACGCAGGATTACCTGGCTCGTAAAATCGGCTAGGACAATCCCAGCGGGTCTGGCGCAGGGACTACCCGGCTCAAGGATTGTCCCAGTCGTAGACGTCCTGCCCGGCGCAGGCGTTCGATCTCGGCCACCAGCGCGGCTGACAGCAGCCGGTCATCGTGGATAGGTTGCCTGCCGGCCGGCGTGGCGAGCTTGGCCTGTGGAGGGACCCCCCAGCGCAAATCCCGGTCGAAACGGCCGTAGTCCGGCAGCGTGTAAGTGCAGGCCAAAACCTGCTGCCGGAACCACCAGCCATCAGTGAGTGGTTGGTCTTCGTTGCCGTGCCAATAGCGAAACCGGCCGGTTTCGATCAGGGCCAGAAAATCGCTGCCCAGGCGAGCTTTGGCGGCCGTGCTGCCCAGTTGATGTGCTGTCACCCGGTTGCTACCCAAGGCCGCGCTCAACCAGTCGGCCAATCCCTGGCCGACTCCGGAGGCATCGATAACGGTGTGAATCACACCCCAACGCTGGAGATAGGCCAATAATCGGTTGGCCAGTCGAGGCTTGCCGGGCGCCTCTTGAAAGTGACGTGAACCGTGGTCGACAAACACATCCACCGCATGATAGACGGGGCCGGTGTTTGCATCTTGGGAAGCAACGATCTGGAAAATGGTAGCTACGGTGTAATCCCGACCGGGGTTGCGTAGGTGGTCCTGGGGCATGCCGGCAAAATCATCCTGTCCCGCCGGGTCAATCGTTGCCACGTAAACGGCGTATGGTTCGGGAGCGTTCTGGCGAGGATGCCGGCCCCACATCATGGCCACCCGCCACGGGGTGAACAGACCACCGCTGCCATCTACAGGTTCCAGGAAGTACTCGGCGGCGATGATCGGGTGGTGCCGGCCGTAACGCTGGATTTGGGCGTCCAAAAATCGGCCGTAGGTCGGGTTTTCGGCCACAACTTCCTCCGGACTGACCATGAATACCCGCTGGACGCCATCTACTGCTGTGGCGGCTTCCAGTTCGTTCTTCTTGGTCCAGAGGTAATCCGTTGAAAGGCGAACCGTGCCCAGGTAGACGGCCGAGGCGTTACCGGCAGCGCGCATAGGCGTGAAGACGGCTTCGATATGGGCAGCGTTTTGATCCTGGGCTTCGTCAATGACCAACAGGTGGTGGGCTGTTTCGCCCCGGCTGGCGGCTCGCGGATGGCTACTAAGAAACACAACCGCGGCCGATCCCAGCCGGTATCGTACCGGATGGGCCTCCTTTTGCCATCGTCCGGCGGTCCAGGGCGTTTCCAGTCGCTCTTCCAGACGACGCATACCACGGCCCAGGGTATCGCCCATCGCGCCGTAGACGATTTGACCGCCGTGTCGCTGGAGTACGGTCAGAAGATAGACGAGAAGGTGGGCTATAGCCTCATTCTTGCCCGATTGTCTCGGGAAAACCAACAGGAACTCATATCCCTGCCGGTTTAGAACCGAGTCGATGATCGCCCTAAGAGGCTCAACTTGATAGCCG
>Ga0114939_10000909_pt1 | contig 24018 bp, 20 predicted proteins | sample AshMeaCrysSpring_FD_87196 | JGI IMG/M metagenome (GOLD analysis project Ga0114939, IMG submission 87196) | Groundwater microbial communities from Big Spring, Nevada to study Microbial Dark Matter (Phase II) - Ash Meadows Crystal Spring | ecosystem: Environmental > Aquatic > Deep subsurface >...
AGCGTGGTCCATGGTTGCCAGAGCAGCCAGCGCGCCAGGTGCGCCGCGGCCGCAAGCGCGGCCACGCCGCCGGTCCACGCCGCGGGCAGCTGCAGCAGGTCGAACGCCAGCAGCGTCAGCACCGAACCCAGCGCCAACTGCTCGAGCCGCGGTTGGCGCACGGCACGGGCACCGCGCACGCCGTTGTTGGTGAACATCGGCACTACGCGGCCGGCCATCACCACCATGACGAACAGCACCGTGTCCAGAGCCAGTTGCATGCCTGCCCAGTCCGGCAGCAGCCCGATGCCAAGACGCTGCAGGTGCACGCCGCCGGCGGCAGCGGCCAGCAAGGCGAGCAGGGCGACGAAGAAGTAGTTGCGCCGGTTGCGCGCCGCGACCAGCGGCCTGGCCAGCGCGATGGCGGCCGCCAGCGGGAAGGCGACGTTGGCGGCGGCAGCCGCCCAGCCGTAAGGCGTGAGCACGAGCACGCGCGCCGTCAGCCAGAGCAGCACCAGCGCCGCCAGCGGCAGGCCGGTGGGTGTGGGCCGGTTGCTCCAGTTGCGTCCGGCGGTGAAGAGGAAGCCGACGATCACCGGCAGCACGAAGCCGAACAGCATCTCGTGCGCGTGCCACAGCGGTCCCTGCAGGTAGGCCCGGTGCAGCCAACCGGTGAATTGCAGCGCCCACAGCGCGATCGACAGCGCCGCAAAGGCGCTGGCCAGAAGGTAGAAGGGCCTGAAGCCCAGCTGCCACAGCGCGAAGCCCGAGGGCGGCGCCGACGGCGGGCGGCGCAGCGGCTCGTGGATCTGGACGAGGCCGCTGCTCATCGCGCCGGCTCCGGGACGAACAGCAGCCGCGACAGGGCGTGCGGCTGGCGCACCAGATCGGCCAGCGTGTAGCGGTCGAGCACCGCGTAGAAGCCGCGCAGCGCCTCGTCGAGCACGTCGTGCAGACGGCAGGCCGGGGCGATGGCGCAGGGCGGGCTGTCGTCGGCGAAGCAGGCCGCGGGCTGGTCGCCGTTCTCGGTGCGGCGCACCACCTCGCCGATGACGATGCGCGCCGGTGCCATCGCCAGCCACAGCCCGCCGCCCTGGCCGCGCGCGGTGGCCACCCAGCCGTGCCGGCCGAGGCCGTGCGCCACCTTGCCCAGATGGTGTTCCGAGACGCCGAAGGCCGCGGCTACGTCGGCCACCGTGGTGCGGCGCTGTGGCTTGGCGGCCAGCATCATCAGCATGCGCAGGCTGTAGTCGGTGTAGGTGCTGAGCCTCATCGGCGGGCCGCGCGCGGCGGCTTCAAAGCTGTATGGCGAATGCGGCAATGCTAGGCGGGCGCCGGCCGCGGCCGTTTGACCGCCGTCAAGCCGCACCACCTCCGGCCAGCTTGCACAATGCCGGCCATGAGCAAGGCGTTCACGCGCGAGAACGACGCGGCCGACGACGCGGACGACGGCGACGCCGCCCCCCCGGCGCTGCCCGCGGGCGCGCGCAACTACATGACGCCGGCGGGCTATCGAAGGCTGCGCCGCGAGCTGATGGCGCTGCTGGACGTCGAGCGGCCGAAGATGGTCGAGACCGTGTCCTGGGCGGCGAAGAACGGCGACCGCTCGGAGAACGGCGACTACCTGTACGGCAAGAAGCGGCTGCGCGAGATCGACCGGCGCATCCGCTTCCTGACGCGGCGCCTGGACATCGCCGAAGTGGCCGACCCCTCGGTACATCACGGCAGCGACCGGATCTTCTTTGGCGCCTGCGTCACCTACGCCAACGACCGGGGCGAGCAGCGCACCATCACCATCAAGGGCGTCGACGAGGCCGACAACCTGCAGGGCGAGGTGTCGTGGGTGTCGCCCATCGCCCGCGCACTGCTGAAGGCGCGCGAGGGCGACGAGGTCTCGCTGCAGACGCCCGGCGGCGTGCAGCGCATCGAGGTGCTGGAGGTCCGCTATCCGCAGCCGGGCGCCGACGACGCCTAGGGTTTCACCCGCGCCACGCGCAGCACCGCGGGCGACCGGCGCAGCGTGCGCAGCACGTCGGCCAGGTGCAGGCGGTCGCGCACGCTGAGCAGCAGCTTCAGCTCGGCCGACTCGGCGGCGCGCTCCTGCCCCATGTCGAGGTGCGTGATGTCGGCCTCGGCCGCGCTGATGGCCGAGGCCACCTGCGCGAGCACGCCCTTGCCGTTGCGCACCAGCACCAGGACCGCGGTCTCGAAGGGGCGGGCCAGCTCCTCGGCCCACGCGACCTGCATCCAGCGTTCGCTGTCGCGCTCGAACAGGCGTTTGCCGACGTGGCACTCGCTGGTGTGCACCACCAGCCCTTCGCCACGGCCCAGGTAGCCGACCACGTCGTCGCCGGGGATCGGGCGGCAGCAGGTGGCGAGCTGCACCGACGCGCCTTCGGAGCCATCGATGAAGACCACGCCCTGCGCGCTGCCCGAGTCGTCGGTGGCATAGCGGCCCAGCGTCAGGGTCACCGCGTCGGGACGCGCCCCGCGGTCGATCATCAGCGCGGCCAGGCGCTTGGCGACGATGGTGGCGATCTTGCGCCCGAGCGCGATGTCGACCATCAGGTCGGCACGGCTGCGGTTGCCGCTCCAGCGCGTCAGCTGCTGCCACAGCGCGGTGGCGGCGGTGTCCGAGGGGTCGCTGCTGGGCAGCATCAGGCCTTCGGCGCGCAGCGCCTGCGCCAGCATCTTCTCGCCCATGGCGCGGGACTCGTCCTGCTCCATGTTCTTGAGGTAGTGGCGGATCTTGGAGCGCGCCCGCCCGGTGCGCACCATGTTCAGCCAGGCCGGATTGGGCCGGGCGCCGGGCGCGGTGACGACCTCCACCACGTCGCCGCTGCGCAGCTCGGTGCGCAGCGCCACCGCCTCGCCGTTGACCTTGGCGGCCACGGTGTGGTCGCCGACGTCGGAGTGGATGGCGTAGGCGAAATCCACCGGCGTGGCGCCGCGCGGCAGCGCCAGGATCTTGCTGCGCGGCGTGAACACGTAGACCGCGTCGGGGAACAGGTCGATCTTGACGTGCTCGAGGAACTCGGCCGAATCGCGCGTCTCGTCCTGGATGTCGATCAGCGACTGCAGCCACATCGCGCCCAGCCGCTGCGGGTCGCTGGCGCCGGCGCCGTCCTTGCCCTCGATCTTGTAGAGCCAGTGCGCGGCCACGCCGGTCTCGGCCACCGCGTGCATCGACTCGGTGCGGATCTGGAACTCCACCGCCGTGCCCAGCGGGCTGACCAGGGTGGTGTGCAGCGACTGGTAGCCGTTGGCCTTGGGGATGGCGATGAAGTCCTTGAAGCGGCCGGGCACCGGCTTGTACAGCTGGTGCAGCACGCCCAGCGCCAGGTAGCACTCCGGCTGCGTGGGCACGACGATGCGGAAGCCGAACACGTCGCTCACCTGGGCGAAGCCGGCGTGCTTCTCGCGCATCTTGCGGTAGATCGAATAGACCGTCTTCTCGCGCCCGCTGACCTGCAGCTTGATGCGCGCCGCGGCGAAGGCCTTTTCCACGTCGCGGCGCACGCGCTCGACGATGTCGCGGCGGTGGCCGCGCGCGCGCTGCACCGCCTTGGCCAGCGCGGCGTGGCGCCACGGATACAGGTACTCGAAGGACAGCTCCTGCAGCTCGCGGTAGGTCTGGTTCAGGCCCAGGCGGTGCGCAATCGGGGCGTAGATGTCCAGCGTCTCGCGCGCGATGCGCTGGCGCTTGTCCGGCGCCATCGCCGCCATCGTGCGCATGTTGTGCAGCCGGTCGGCGAGCTTGATGAGGATGACGCGCACGTCGCGCGCCATCGCCAGCAGCATCTTGCGGAAGGATTCGGCCTGGCCTTCGACGCGGGTGTTGAACTGCAGCTTGTCCAGCTTCGTGAGCCCGTCCACCAGTTCGGCGGTGGGGGCGCCGAAGCGCTCGATCAACTCGGGCTTGGTGACGCCCTGATCCTCGATGGTGTCGTGCATCAGCGCGGCCATGATGGCCTGCACGTCTAGCTTCCAGTCGGCGCACAGGCCGGCCACCGCGATCGGGTGGGTGATGTAGGGCTCGCCGCTGGCGCGGAACTGCCCCAGGTGGGCCTCGTCCGCGAACCTGAAGGCCTCGAGCACCTTCTTGTGGTCGGCCTTGGACAGGTAGCCGAGCTTCTCGGTCAGCGTGGCGAAGGACGCGACCTGCGGGCCCTTGGCGCTGGGCGCGGACACGGCCCGCTGCAGCCCCTGCAGCGCAGAGGGCAGCAGTTCCGCCGCCAGCGACCGGATGCCCATGCGGCAAATCTAACAGGCTTGCCCGCCGCCGTGCGTGGCCGCAGCCGAACAGCCTTGCCGCCGCGGCCCGCAAACGACGACGGGCGCCCTGGGGCGCCCGTCGCTTCGATGCCGGACTTCAGCCGCTCAGACCGGCACCTTGCGCAGCATCTCGATGCCGATCTCGCCGGCGGCCACTTCGCGCAGAGCGGTCACGCCCGGCTTGTTGCGCGCCTCGATCTTCGGCGCATGGCCCTGGCTGAGCATGCGCGCACGGTAGGTGGCGGCCAGCACCAGCTGGAAGCGGTTGGGGATCTTGGTCAGGCAGTCTTCGACGGTGATGCGGGCCATGGCAGGGCTTTCGGTGGGTTCAGTTCAGCTCGAGTGCAGCGAAGACCTGCGATCGGTGACGGGCCTGGGCCGCGTACTTCAGGCGCTGCGAGTGCACGATGGTCTTCAGGTCGAAGAGAGCCATCTCGAACAGCGCATTGATTATAACGAAGTCGAAATGCCGGGCCTGGGCGACCTCGAGGCGGGCATTGGCCATGCGCTGCTCGATCACCTCGGGGCCGTCCTCGCCGCGACGCTGCAGGCGCTGCAGCAGTTCCTGCCAGCTGGGCGGCAGGATGAAGATCAGCACCGCGTCCGGGAAGAGCTGCTTGATCTGCAGCGCGCCCTGCCAGTCGATCTCCAGCACGACGTCCTCGGCCGAAGCCAGCCGGTCCTGGATGGCGACGCGCGAGGTGCCGTACAGGTTGCCGTGCACCTGCGCCCATTCGAAGAACTCGCCACGCCCGACCATGGCGCGAAAGGCCGCCTCGTCGACGAAGTGGTATTCGCGGCCGTCCTGCTCCTGGCCGCGCGGCGCTCGCGTGGTGTGCGAGATCGACACCGCGAGGTGCGAATCCAGCTGCAGCAAGGCCTTCACCAGGCTCGACTTGCCCGTGCCGCTGGGCGCGGCGACCACGAAGAGATTGCCCGGTGTCTGCATGTGGGGTGGCGTGCCGACCGCTGCCGTGGCGGCCGCGTCCAGGCCCGGCAGTCTAGCAGCGCGGGGCCGCGGGCCGACGCCTGCGCGCGCGGTAGGCCGCGCCTTCAGCCTGCGGCGCCGGGCTCCAGCTGCGGCGGCAGGCCGCGGATCACCACCTCGCGCTGCGGCTTCGGCACCTCGATGCCGGCCTCGGCCAGGCCGTTGCGGATCTTCATCGCCAGTTCGGTGCGCACCTGCACCCAGTCGCCGAAGTCCTTGGTCCAGGCGCGCACGTTGAACTGCAGCTCGCCCGGGCCCAGCCCGGTCATGATGCAGGCCGGCGCCGGCGTGGCCGCGACGCCGTTGCAGGAGCGCGCGATCTCCACCAGCAGGTCCATCGTGCGTTGCGGGTCTTCCTCGTAGTGCGTGCTGACGTTCAGGTCGAAGCGGCGGCGCGTGCCGTTCAGCGTCCAGTTGATCAGCTTGTCGGCCAGCAGCATGCCGTTGGGCACGACCACGTCGGCACCCTCGAAGGTGGTGACGACGGTCGCGCGCAGGCCGATCTCGCGCACCTGGCCCAGCACGCCGGCGACCTCGACGGTGTCGCCGCGCTGCAGCGGCCGCTCGAACATCAGGATCATGCCGGCGACGAAGTTGCGCACCACGTCCTGCAGGCCGAAGCCGATGCCCACACCCAGCGCGCCGAACACCAGCGTCAGCTGCCCGACCTGGAAGCCGGCGGCAGCGAGTGCCGCCAGCAGGCCGAGGAAAAGCACCACGTAGTAGCTCAGCGAGGACACGCTGTTGCCCACGCCGCGGGGCAGCGACAGGCCCGGCAGGATGTCCTCGGCCAGCACCTGGCGGATGGTCTTGGCCAGCCAGAACGCGACCAGGGTCGCGAGCGCAAAGGACACCAGGCTGCCCAGGCTGAGCGACAGCTCGCCGATCTGGAACTTGTAGCCCAGCACCGTCACCGCGAAGGACGACACCGGACGGTAGATGCGGAACGACTGCAGCGTGAACATCACCCAGGCCGCCGCCAGCAGCACGCGGCCGAGCGTGACCACCGCCGGCGCCAGCGAAGATGAATAGCGCTCGACCAGCCGCGCCGCCGTCGGGCCGGCCAGCAGCACCTGCGCCAGCGCCACCACCACCTTGGCTCCGGCATAGATGGCCAGCGCCGCGTAGCTGCTGTCCAGCGTGGCCGAGACCAGCATGGCCGACAGCGAGATGTTGCCCAGCAGGTTCGACGCCGCCGCCACCACCAGCACGATGCAGGCGGTCCAGGCCACCAGATGCCACGAGCCGGACTGGAAGCGGTTCTCGCCGGGGTCGCCGCCGGCCGGGCGCGCGCGCAGCAGGTTCAGCGCCAGCGTCAGCAGCATCAGCAGGTTCACCGCCAGCAGCACCAGGCGGTAGAGCAGCGGGTTGCCGATCAGCAGCGAGACGACGACGTTCAGGAAGTAGAAGATCGCGCTGAGGTAGGCCCAGGGCCCGACCAGGCTGAGCATGCGCCGCTGCATCAGGCCGAGCACCGGGATCCAGGCCAGCAGCATCACCAGCTGCTGGCGCAGGTGCGGTCCCTGCAGCCCGTAGGCCACGGCCATGGCGGCCACCAGCAGCAGCCAGGCCGCCCAGGGGCGCGCCAGCGAATGCAGAGCCGACTCGCCCAGCTGGCCGGCCGCCACCAGCTTGCGGGCGCGGCGCCTGAACCAGAACAGCAGCGGCAGCAGCAGTGCCGCGGCAAGGCCTAAGCCTGGCAGCAGCCGCGCATGCGCCGCGTCGTAGTCGCGCGCGAAGCTGGTCTCGATCTCCAGGCTGCGGCGCAGGCCGGCCGCGATCGGCTGCTGCGGCTCGGACTCGCCGATCGCCTGCCACAGCGGCGGCGTGTCCATCGACACCAGCCGGCGGTCCTGCTCGGCCACCTGGTCGGCCACCACGGCGACGCCGCGCTGCACCTGCACGGCCAGCGCGTTGCCCTTGCGTCCCAGGTCGAGCAGCCTGCCCAGCGGCTCGGCCAGCGCCGACTGCGCGCGGTCGATCTGCGCCACCATCTCCTGCGAGCGCTCGACCAGTGCCGGCGACAGGTAGCTCTGGGCGATGGTGGCCTGCCAGGCAGCGCGGCGCGCCGCGAGCTGGGCCGCATCTTCGGAAGCGGCGTTGGTCAGCCGCGCCAGGTTGGCACGGGTCTGCCCGAGCGCGCGTTCCTTCAGCAGCCAGTGCCGCTCCAGGCTCTCCAGCCGCTGCACCGAGAGCTGGCCCAGGTCGTTGCGGCCGGTGACCTCGTCCACGCTGTCCAGCGCGGCCGCCTGGCGCGTCAGCTCGCCCTCGATGCGCCGCACCTTCTCGGCCATCTGGATGCGGCGCTGCACCGCCTGCAGGAACTTCTCGTCGGCGTCTGCGGCCGACGGGATGTCGCCGGGCGCGATGGCCAGGCTGCCCTCGGCCGCGGCGGTCTGCGCCGCCACCGTTGCCGGCGCCAGCCAGCCCAGCGCCAGCAGCAGCAGGGTCAGAGCCCGCCGCATCCGGACCATGAACGAGGCCTGCTTCAGAACAGGAAGTAGCGCTGCGCCATCGGCAGCGAGGTGGCGGCCTCGCAGGTGAGCAGCATGCCGTCGGCGCGCACCTCGTAGGTCTGCGCGTCGATCTGCATCTTCGGCGTGTAGCCGTTGTGCACCATGTGCCGCTTGCTGACGCCGCGGCAGTGCTTCACCGCCGACACCGGCTTGCGCAGGCCCAGCGCGCCGGCCAGGTCGTTGCCGAGCGCGGCCTGGCTCAGGAAGGTGAGCGAGCCGCGCGCCAGCGCGCCGCCGAAGCTGCCGAACATCGGCCGGTAGTGCACCGGCTGCGGCGTCGGGATGCTGGCGTTGGGGTCGCCCATCGCCGACATCGCGATCATCCCGCCCTTCAGGATCAGCGAGGGCTTGACGCCGAAGAAGGCCGGCTTCCACAGCACCAGGTCGGCCCACTTGCCGACCTCGACGCTGCCGATCTCGTGGCTCAGGCCGTTGGCGATGGCCGGGTTGATGGTGTACTTGGCCACGTAGCGCCTGGCGCGGAAGTTGTCGTTGCGCGCGCTGTCCTCGGGCAGGCTGCCGCGCTGCAGCTTCATCTTGTGCGCCGTCTGCCAGGTGCGCAGCACCATCTCGCCGACGCGGCCCATGGCCTGGCTGTCGCTGCTCATCATGCTGATGGCGCCCAGGTCGTGCAGCACGTCCTCGGCGGCGATGGTCTCGCGGCGGATGCGGCTTTCGGCGAAGGCCAGGTCCTCGGCGATCGACGCGTCGAGGTGGTGGCACACCATCAGCATGTCCAGGTGCTCGTCCGCCGTGTTGGCGGTGTAGGGCATGGTCGGGTTGGTGGACGAGGGCAGGAAGTTCGGCTCGCCGACCACGCGCAGGATGTCCGGCGCGTGGCCGCCGCCGGCGCCTTCGGTGTGGAAGGCGCAGAGCGTGCGGCCCTTCGTGGCGGCGATGGTGTCCTCGACGAAGCCCGATTCGTTGAGCGTGTCGCTGTGGATCGATACCTGCGTGTCGGTGGCCTCGGCCACGCCCAGGCAGCAGTCGATGGCCGAAGGCGTGGTGCCCCAGTCCTCGTGCAGCTTCAGGCCCACCGCGCCGGCCTCGATCTGCTGCATCAGCGCTTCGGGCCGGCTGGCGTTGCCCTTGCCCAGGAAGGCCAGGTTCATCGGGAAGGCGTCGGCCGCCTGCAGCATGCGCGCGATGTTCTCCGGCCCCGGCGTGCAGGTGGTGGCCAGCGTGCCGGTGGCCGGGCCGGTGCCGCCGCCGAGCATGGTGGTGACGCCCGAGGACAGCGCCTCGTCGATCTGCTGCGGGCAGATGAAGTGGATGTGGCTGTCGATGGCGCCGGCGGTGACGATCATGCCCTCGGCGGCGATGACCTCGGTGCCCGGGCCGACGACGATGTCCACGCCCGGCTGGGTGTCGGGGTTGCCGGCCTTGCCGATGGCGCAGATGCGCGAGCCGCGCAGCCCGATGTCGGCCTTGACGATGCCCCAGTGGTCGAGGATCAGCGCGTTGGTGATGACGCAGTCCACCGCCTCGGCCGGGCCGGGGCCGTTGACCACCTGGCTCTGGCCCATGCCGTCGCGGATGACCTTGCCGCCGCCGAACTTGACCTCTTCGCCGTGGCCGCCGGCGCGCAGCGTGTAGTCCTGCTCGACCTCGATGATCAGCTCGGTGTCGGCCAGGCGCACGCGGTCGCCGACGGTGGGGCCGAACATCTCGGCATAGGCGCGGCGTCCGATCGTGGTCATCAGAGGGCTCCTTGCACCAGGCCGCGGAAGCCGTGGACCCGGCGGGCGCCGCTGAAGTCCACCAGCTCGACGGTGCGCTGCTGGCCGGGCTCGAAACGCACGGCGGTGCCGGGCGCGATGTTCAGCCGCATGCCGCGCGCCGCCGCGCGGTCGAAGCGCAGCGCGGCGTTGGTCTCGCCGAAGTGGTAGTGCGAGCCCACCTGGATCGGCCGGTCGCCGGTGTTCTCGACCACCAGCGTCAGCGTGCGGCGGCCGGGGTTCAGCGGATGGTCGGGGCCGTCGACCAGCAGTTCGCCGGGCACCATGCTCAGGCCGCCCCGAACAGCAGCGCGGCGCCGAACAGCGACGCCGCAAAGCCAGCCGCGCGCGGCCACCAGGCGCTGCGCGGGCGCAGTGCGAAACCGGCCGCCAGGCCGGCACCGTGCAGCAGTGCGGTGGCCAGCACCATGCCGGCCAGCGCGGCCATGCCGGCGAGCTCGGCGCCGTGCGCAGCGCCGTGGAACAGCGCGAACAGCGCCGCCACCGCCGCCATCGCCGCGGCCGGCCACTGCGTGCGCTTGGCCAGCAGCGCGCCCAGCAGCACCACCGACAGCGCCACCACGGACTCCACCGCCGGCAGCGCCAGCCCGGCCGAGGCCAGCAGTGCGCCGCAAGGCAGCAGCGCGACGAAGGCCAGCGGCGCCAGCCACCAGCGGCGCTGCAGCGTGGCGCTCCAGGCGCCGACCAGCAGCATCGCCAGCAGGTGGTCGACGCCGGTGAAAGGGTGCAGGAAGCCGGCCGCGAAACCGTGGTGGACAGCGCCGTCGGCGCCGATGTGCGCCAGGGCCAGGGCGGGCAGGGCGGCGAGGGCGGCGCCGAAGGCTGCGCGGGAGGCAAGGGTGGTCATGGGTGTGGGGCTCCGCAGCGAGGGGGTCAGGCAAGCGATCAGGCAATGGGCTGATGCACCGTGACGAGCTTGGTGCCGTCGGGAAAAGTGGCTTCGACCTGGATGTCGTGGATCATCTCCGCCACGCCTTCCATCACGTCGGCGCGGCTGAGGATCGACTTGCCTTCGCCCATCAGTGCGGCCACCGTCTTGCCGTCGCGCGCGCCTTCCATGATGGCCGCGCTGATCAGCGCCACCGCCTCGGGATAGTTGAGCTTCAGGCCGCGCGCCTTGCGCCGCTCGGCCAGCAGCGCGGCGGTGAAGATCAGCAGCTTGTCCTTCTCGCGCGGGGTCAGTTCCATCGGCGGTCGTCCGGCATCGGGTTGCGGTCCATGTTAGCGGAGGCCCGAGCAGGGCAGCAAGCCGCGTGCCCGGCCGGTCATTCGCCGCACAGCAGCCGCATGCGCCGCTCGGCCAGATTGAAGGCCTCTTCGGTGTCGGCTGCCAGCACCTGCTGCTTGGCCTGCTCGCAGGCGTTGGCGGCCTGCTGGTCGGCCGGGTCGGGTGCGGGCGCGGGGGCTGGCGCCGGTGCCGGGGCGGCCGCAGGCCGTGGCGGCGGCGCGCAGCGCGAGTCGGGCACCAGGCGGATGTTGGCAAACTGCCCTTGCTCGATGGCCACGCAGTCGCCGACGCGCTTGCCCGCCTGGTCGGAGACGATGCGCACGGTGTTCGTGCCGCCGATCAGCACCGTGTATTCGAAGGCCTGCGAGCGGCTCGCCATGTTGCCGATCTGCCGCCCTGCGGTGGCACCGACGGCCGTGCGCAAGGCGCGGTTGCTGCCCGACTGACCGCCGCCGGTGGCCAGGCCGACGCCGCCGCCGACGATGGTGCCGACGTTGCGTGCGGTGGAGTCGGTGGCGGTGGTGGGTGCCACGGCCGTGATGCGGCCGTACTGCACGCGGGTCTGCGCCCATGCCAGTGCCGGCAACAGAGCCGCCACGGCCAGCACGGCGGGAACCGGCGACACGCGGGTCCAGGGAAGCGGCTTCGGTCTCATGGCTGGAACTCCTGCAGTGCTTGACGTGCAAACGCAGTATCGTGTGCTGCGCAGCGGCCGCTGCACGGTTATAGGGCGATGAATTCTGCTGCCATGCCGCAAGGGCGCGGGCCGCTAGCCTTTGCGGCGCACCCGGGCGCGTGCGCAGGGGTCACCTGGCTGGGCCATCCGAACCATGCTGACGCAATGAACACCTGGCTGCGCACCTGGGAACAGGCCTGCAGTCGTGCGCCGGCGCTGCGCTTGCTGGACGTGCACCTGCGCGGCATCGGCCAGGTGATGTTCCAGAACCATCCGCTCAGCGGACTGCTGTTCCTGGCCGCGCTGGTCTGGGGTGCGGCGGCGGCCGGTGCCTGGCCGGTGTTGTTCGGCGGCCTGCTCGGGCTGGTGGCCGGCACGCTCACCGCTTACGGGCTGCGCGCCGAACGGACCAACCTGGCCGCGGGCCTGTACGGCTACAACGCGCTGCTGGTCGGGCTGGCGCTGCCCACCTTCCTGGAGCCGAGCCCTCTGCTGTGGTTCTACGTGGTGCTGGGGGGCGCGGTGTCGGTGGTGTGCACGCTGGGCACCGCGCAGGTGGCCGGCAGCTTCCGCGTCGCCGCGCTGACCTTCCCCTTCGTGCTCGTGACCTGGCTGCTGCTGCTGGCCACCTACGGCTTCGCCGGCCTGCAGGGCACGGCGCTGCCCTACGCCAGCCAGGTGGTGCCCGTCGACCCTGCCGCCACGAACCTGCTGGACCCGGCGGCCTTCGTCGGCGGCGTGCTGCAGAGCATCTCGCAGGTGTTCCTGAAGGGCGATGCGATCTCGGCACTGCTGCTGCTGGCCGGCCTGGCCGTCGGCTCGGTCGCCGCCGCGGCGTGGGGCCTGGCCGGCGCGCTGCTGGCCGTGATCACGGCCCATGCGCTGGGCGCCGAGAGCGAGCTGGTCAGCGCCGGCCTGTTCGGCTTCAGCCCGGTGCTGACGGCCATCGCGCTGGGCGCGGTGTTCCATGCCGCCGACGCGCCGCGGCTGCGCGTCATCGGCTACGCGGTGCTGGGCACGGTGTTCACGGTGGTGGCGCAGGGCGCGCTGAACGTGCTGCTCACGCCCTTCGGCATCCCCACGCTGACGGCCCCCTTCGTTCTGGTGACCTGGCTGTTCCTGCTGCCGCGTGCGCCGGCCGCAGCGGGTGACTATGGCGGCTGACCCCGGACCCGACACGCCGCCGCCCTTGCCCTGCCCGCGCGAGCGCGTGCTGGCGATCATGGCGCTGTTCCCGCTGGCCTTCATCGCGGTGGCCTTCGCGCTGGAGCGGCCCGGCGCGCTGTGGGACGGGCTGCTCGCCATCCTGCGCTCGCGCGACACGCTGACCACCGACTACATGGGCCTGGGCGGCATCGGCGCGGCGCTGCTGAATGCCGGGCTGCTGACGCTGCTGGCGCTGGCGGTCTACTGGCGCAGCGGCGCGGCGCTGGGTGGCGGTGCGGTGGCCTGCCTGTGGCTGGTGCTGGGCTTCGGCCTGTTCGGCAAGAACCTGCTCAACGTCTGGGGCATCGTCGCCGGCGTGTGGCTGTATGCGCGCTTCAAGGGCGAGCCCTTCGCCAAGCATGTCAACACCGCCTTCTTCGGTGCCGCGCTGGCGCCGATCTTCAGCGAGATCCTGTTCAGCAGCGCGCTCACCTGGCACGCCAGCCTGCCGCTGGCGGGGGTGACCACGGTGCTGCTGGGTTTCCTGCTGGTGCCGGCGGCGGCGCACCTGTTCCATGCGCACCAGGGGCACTCGCTCTACAACATGGGCTTCGTCGCCGGGCTGCTGGGCACGCTGACGGTGGCGGTGTACAAGAGCTATGGCTTCGTGCCCGACCCGGTGTTCATCTGGAGCCAGGGCCACAACCGGCTGCTGGGCACGCTGCTGCTGCTGATGTTCGTGGCCATGGCGGCGATCGGTTTCGCGCTCGACCGCCAGGCCGGCGTGCGCCAGTGGCGGCTGATGCGGCGCAGTGGCCGTGCGCCCAGCGACTTCGTGGCCGACTTCGGCTTCGGCCCGGCGCTGCTGAACATGGCGCTGACCGGGCTGATGGGCACGGCCTACGTGCTGGCGGTGGGCAGTGACCTGAACGGCCCGACCATCGGCGCCGTCCTGTGCATCGTCGGCTTCTCGGCCTTCGGCAAGCATCCGGCCAACATCGTCTGGATCATGCTCGGCGTGTTCCTGGCCTCCATCACCAAGGACTGGAACGCCGCCGCGCCCTCGGCCGTGCTGGCGGCGCTGTTCGGCACCACGCTGGCGCCGATCGCCGGCCGCTTCGGCTGGCACTGGGGGCTGGTGGCCGGCTTCGTGCACTCGTCGGTGGCGCAGACCGTGGGCCAGCTGCACGGCGGCCTGGTGCTCTACAACAACGGCTTCGCCGCCGGGCTGGTGGCGGCGGTGCTGCTGCCGGTGATGCTGGCGTTGCGCCGGTCCGCGAGCGATGGCGCTGCGCGCTGATCCCGGCGGCGAGCGCGGCGGCGCCCAGGATCCGGCGAGCGTTCGCATGCGTCCGTGGCGGCGCGTCGGCGTCGCGCTGGGGGCCTGTGCCTGCCTGGCGCTGGGCGCGCTGGGCGCCGCCTTCTTGGTGGGGGCGAGTCTGGATCTGTCGCGCTGGCGCGATGCGACGGCGCTGCGCGCGTCTGCCGCACTCGGGCGACCGGTCGCGCTGCAGGGGGCGTTGCAGCTGTCGCTGGGACGGCCGCTGCGACTGCGCATCGGCGGGCTGCGCATCTCGAACCCGCCGGGCTTCGGCGCGGCCGATTTCGCCACCGTCGGCGCGGCCACGCTGCGCATCGACCCGCTCGACGTGCTGCGCGGGCGGCTTCGGCTGCGCGGGGTCGAGGCGAGCGACGTCGTGCTGCGGCTCGAACGGGCCGGCGACGGACGCGGCAACTGGAGCTTTCCGCCGGCACGGGCATCGGCATCGCCACCCGCGGCGATCGATCCCGGTCCGATCAGGCTGCAGCGGCTCGTGCTGCAGTTCCACGACCAGGGCTCGGCGGCGCGTCGCTCGATCGAAGTCGACGAGCTGTCCGCCGGCATCGGGCCGGACGACCCGCTGCGCCTGGCGCTGCAAGGCCCGGACGCCAGCCGCCACCGTTACCAGCTTCGGGTCGAGGGCGCCAGCCTGCAAGCCCTGCAGCAGGCCCGCGAGCCCTGGCCGTTCAGCCTCGAGTTCAAGTCGGCGGACGCCTGGCTGCAGGCGCAGGGCACGCTCGATGCGCGCCAGGGCGAGGCGCGCTTCTACCTCGGCGCCGGCGCCGGCGACCTGGCCCGTGCCGCAGGTCTTCCGGGTGCCGGGTGGCTGCCGCCGGGTGGCGCGAGCTTGAACGCCAATGTCTCGGCCAGCTCGAGCGGGATCGCGCTCACGCAGTTGCAGGGCCGGCTTGGCGATGCGGCGCTCTCGGGGCATCTGGGCTGGTCGCGCGACGCCGCACGCCCGCGCCTGAGCGGCGCGCTGCAGCTCGCGTCGCTGGACCTGCGCCCCTGGTTGCAGGCCGATCCGCCTTCGCCCGCCCGCGTGCAGGACGACGCGCCGGCGTGGCATGCGCTGGCCTTGCGCGATGCGGTGCCGGCCGACGTCGACCTGGAGCTGGGCGTGGGCCGCTGGCCCGGACTGCCGCTGCCGATCCAGGACGTGAAGCTGAGGCTTCTCGCTGACGCTCGCGGCGTGCACGCGCCGCTGAGTGCGACGCTCGCCGGCGCCGCCGTGTCGGGCCAGCTCGACCTGGACCTGGCCGCGCCGACGCCGGGCGTGGCGCTGCGTCTCGACGCCCGCGACATCGCTCTGGACGGCCTGGCGCGCGCGCTGGCCGCGCTGCAGGGCCTGGAAGGCCGGCTGGGGCGTGCCGCCCTGCGACTGAAGGGCAGCGGCGAGACGCCGGCTGCGCTGCTGCAAGGGCTCGAGGCGACGGTCGAAATGGCCGCCGCGCAGCTGAACTATCGCCACGCTGGCCTGGCGCGTCCGCTCGCGTTCACGCTCGACACGCTGCAGCTCGGTGCTGCGCGTGGCGAGCCGCTGCGCGGCAGCGCGCAGGGCGCGCTGCTGGGCCAGCGCACCCGGCTGTCCGTCCGCGCCGGCACCGTGGCCGAGATGCTGAGCGGGGGCAGCGTGCCGCTGCACCTGGCGCTGGCGCAGGACCGCGCCACCTTGCGCGTCCAGGGCGCGCTCGGCCCGGCTGCAGCGGCCCGCGACACGGCGCTGGACTTCGAACTCCAGGCCCGCAACTCGGGCGACCTGGCACGTTGGCTGCCCGTGGCGCCCGAATCCGCCCTGCCCGTGGCGCTGCGTGGCCGGCTGCGGCGGTCGACGGACGCGTGGTCCCTGCAACGGGGCACGCTGGACATCGGCCGCAGCCGCCTGCAGATCGATGCGCAGCGCAGCCGCAGCGACGGCCGGCCGCTGACGACGGCCCGGGTGCGCGGCGCGCTGCTCGATGTGCAGCAACTGTCGACGCTGTCCGCAGGCGCCCGGGCGCCCGCCGCGGCCGGCGCGCGCCTCGACGCGCCCATCCTTGCCGGCGCCATCGAGCTGTCGGACGCCGACCTCGATCTCGCCCTGCAGCAGGTGTGGCTGGGCCGGACCGAGCTGCGCGATGTCGTCGCCGTGGCGCGCACGCGCGACGGGCGGCTGCTGCCGTCGCCGCTGACGGGCCGGCTCGGGGGGGCGCCGTTCACGGCGCAGGTCGAGTTCGACGCGCGCGGCGAGCTGCCGGCGGCGCAGTTCGATCTGCGGGCCCGCGACATCGACGTCGGCGCGCTCTTGAGCACGCTGGGCGTGGCCGAGGACATCGAGGCCCGGGCCGACAGCCTGCAACTGGCGCTGCAGGCTCGGGGCAACTCATGGCGCGAACTGGCGGCGGGCACCTCGCTGCAGGCGCGGCTTTCCGGCGGTGCCCTGCGCGTGCTGGGCGCAGCGCGGCGCCCCGCCGCCGACATCCTGGTGCAGGAGGCGGCGGTGGAAGCCGCCGCCGGGCAGCCGCTGCAGCTGCGCCTGAGCGGCCGGCTGGAGCAGACGCCGGTGCGGCTCGAAGTGTCGACCGGCTCGTTCGCCGACTTTGCCGGCGACGCCAGCCGCGTCCCGTTTGCGATGGCGGCGCAGGCCGCGGGCACGCGGCTGAGCCTGGACGGCGAGGTCAGCCTGCCGCTGGGCCGCGCCGGGCAGCTGAGCTTCGAGGTCGGCGGCCCGCGGCTCGACAGCCTCAACGAGCTGGCAAGGGTGGAACTGCCCGCCTGGGGCCCCTGGTCGCTGCGCGGGCCGATCCGCATGACGGACACCGGCTACGCACTGCAGGGGCTGACGCTGGCCGTCGGCCAGAGCCGCCTGCACGGCAGCGGCGAGCTCGAGCTCGGCGGCACGCGGCCGCGCGCCGAGCTGCGTTTGCAGGCGCCGCGCATCCGGCTCGACGACTTCCCGATGCCGGAGCGCCTGAGCGACCCGCTCGAGCCGCCGCCTCCGGACGGCGGCGTGCGTGGCACCGCCGCGCGCACCGCGGGGCGCATCGACCGGCTCTTGAGCGCACGCTTCCTGCGCCGCTTCGACGCCCAGGTCGACGCGCGGGCGGACGAGGTGCTGTCGGGCGCCGACCGGCTGGCCGACGGCGCCTTCCATCTGAAGCTGCGGGAAGGGCGGCTGGACCTGGACCCGGCGGTGCTGAACCTGCCGGGCGGCGGCATGCGGCTGTCGATGAGCTACGACCTGAAGCAGTCCGAGGTGGACTTCCACGTGGCCGCGCAGGTCGAGCGCTTCGACTACGGCATCGTCGCCCGCCGCCTGCAACGCGCCAACGACCTGCGGGGCCTGTTCAGCATGAACCTGTACCTCGCGGGCCGGGCGCCGTCGCTGCATTCGATGCTGCGCCATGCCGACGGCCGGCTCGACGTCGCCGTCTGGCCCACCGAACTGCGCAGCGGGGTGTTCAACCTGTGGTCGGCCAACCTGGTGCTGGCGCTGCTGCCGCTGATCGATCCGGGGCAGAAGTCGCAGGTCAACTGCATCGTCGCGCGCTTCGACCTGCAGGACGGCGGCCTGAGCGAGGACCAGTTCCTGATCGACACCAGCACGGTGCGCGTCCGCGGCACCGGCCATGCCGACCTGAGCACCGAAGAGCTTGCCTTCGCCTTCCGCCCGCGCGCCAAGGGTCCGGGCCTGTTCCGGCTGCAGACGCCGCTGCGCGTCAGCGGCACGTTCACCGACCAGCGCTTCGGCTTCGACGCCGAGGACGTCTTCTATTCGGGGCTGCGCATGGTGTTCTCGCCGATCCTGGTGCCGATCGAGCGCCTGATGCTGGGGCCGCTGCCGCGCGACGGCGCCGATGTCTGCACCGCGCCGCTGCGCGCGATCGCGCGTTGAGGCGCCGCGCGCCGGCGCAGACCGGCCCTACCTGGCGACGATTTCCGACTCGACCACCAGGTCCAGCACGTACACATAGCGCGATGCGTCGGCCGGCGCCTGCGTCCGCTCGTAGCGGTTGATGCGCAGCACGTTGCGCACCCCCGGCTCGTGGGTGTAGCCCTCGATCGGGCTGTAGAAGGCCTGCCAGGGCCCGGGCTCGCCGACGCGCAGGCCCTTGTCGTCGAAGCGCCGCTCGCGCACCTGCAGGCACTGCGCAGGCGCACCGGCGCCCGGCTGGCAGGGCACGGTCTGCGCGTTCACCTCCAGGAAGATGCGCGTCGGCGGGCCGTACAGGCTCTGCGGGGTGCGCCGGCCGCTGAAGCTCAGCACCTGCCGGCTCGCGGACTCCAGCCGCAGCACCGGCGAGTCGCCAGGCTGGACGCCGGCCCGCAGCGGTTGCGTCAGCAGCGCCGACATCTGCCGGTCGGCGTTCATCAGCGGCGTCTCGCAGGCCTTCATGGTGCCGGCCAGCTGTCCGAAGCGCAGCTGGTTGCGCGCCGACAGCCGCCACGAGCCCATCATCTGGTTGCAGCCGCCGCGCAGGCCGGCGCGCGCACCTTCGAAGCGCAGCACGAAGGGGTGGCCCGGCACCTGCACCGCGTCGATGGCGCGGCCCTCGGCGTCGGTGGCCGACTGCAGCGTCCAGACATGGTCCTGCAGCGCACGCACCAGCGCCGGGTCGGCGCCGCGCCGCACCGGCGCGGCGGACGCGGCCGGGCCGGCGGCGGTCTGCGCCAGCACCGGCGCAGCGGCCATGCCGGCGGTCGCCAATGCGGCGGCGGCGGTGGCCCAGGTGGCGAGGCGTGCGATCGAGGTCATGGCGTCCTCCGAAGGAGTTCAGTGGGTCTTGGTCAGCACCTGGCGCGCATCGCTCCAGGGCGGCACGCTGCCGTCGGCAAACAGCTTCAGCAGCCGTCCTTCGCCGACGCGGAACTGCGGCCCGCGCTCGCCGGGCGACACCAGCGTGAGGGTGCTGCCGGCGTCGTCCCACTGGATGCGGCCGCGGCGTAGCTGCGCTGCCGGCTGCCGGTCGATGTACTGCGTGCTCAGCTCGAAGCCGCCGTCGGACTGCAGCACCAGCCGCGTGCGGATGCCGGGGCAGTCGGCGCAGGGCAGCACGCCCTGGTAGGTGCCGGCCCAGTCCAGCGCGTTGCGGCTGCTGTGCGCCGGATCCGGGTTGCGGGCCGTGCTGCCCACCGTGGGCGCACTGCAGCCGGCCAGCGCCAGCAGCGCGGCCGCCAGCACCATCGGCCGCGAGGGATTGCGCTTCATCTTCCGACTCCTTGGCTGCGACGCCCTGCGGCGACCGGCGCGATTCTATGCAGCCGCATCGGGCACACTGCAGGCCCCGCCGCACTGCCGAACCCGAGCCCATGGACCGACTGCGCGCCGTCTTGTACGGCACCGTGCTGATGCTCATCGTCGGCTGGGTGCTGTACATCGGCCAGTCGATCTTCATCCCCGCCGTGCTCGGCGCCGTCGTGGTCTACGTGATCGTCGGCCTGGCCCATGCGCTGGGCCGCCTGCCGGCGGTCGGGCCGCGGCTGCCGCTGCAGCTGCGCTACCTGTTCTCGGTGGTCGTCATCGGCCTGGTGTTCTTCCTGCTGGTCTACCTGATCATGGCCAACAAGGAGCGCGCGCTGACGCTGGCGCCGCAGTACCAGCAGTCGCTGCTGGCGGCGATCCAGCAGCTGGCGGTGCGCTTCGGCTTCGAGACCGAGCCCACCTGGGCCACGCTGCGCCAGGAGCTGATGGCGCAGGTCAACCTGCAGCGGCTGGCGGGCTCGCTGCTGGCCTCGCTGGGCTCGTTGCTGGTGACCTTCGTCGTCGTCTTCCTCTACGCCACCTTCCTGCTGGTGGAGCGGCGCGGCTTCGCGGCCAAGCTGGCCAAGCTGTCCGACGACCCGCGGCGCGTGGCGCGCATCCGCGACCTCATCGGCGCCATCAACCGCCGCATCGGCTCGTATCTGGCGCTGAAGACGCTGCTCAGCCTGCTGCTGGGCGTGGTCAGCTGGGGCGTGATGGCGCTGTATGGCCTGGAATTCGCGGCGCTGTGGGCGGTGCTGACCGCCTTCCTGAACTTCGTGCCCTACGTCGGCTCGGTGCTGGGCGTGGTCTTTCCGGTGCTGATGGCGGTGGTGCAGTTCCAGGAGCCGGGGCCCGTCGTCACCCTGCTGCTGGCGCTGACCGCGCTGCAGTTCGTCATCGGCAACTTCCTCGACCCCTACGTGATGGGCAACTCGCTGAACCTGAGCCCCTTCGCGATCCTGATCAGCCTGGCGGTGTGGTCCGAGCTGTGGGGCATCCCCGGCGCCTTCCTGGCGGTGCCCATCACCGCCATCCTGACCATCGTGTTCTCCGAGTTCCCGGGCACGCGGCCGGTGGCGGTGCTGCTGTCGCAGAACGGCAGGGTCTGAATGCGCCAGGCCGTGCGCGCGCTGGGCGCGCTGTTCCGCGACGCCGCGCTGAACTGGGTGCGCGACTATGCGCAGAGCATGGGTGCGGCGCTGGCCTTCTACACCATCTTCTCGATCGCGCCGCTGCTGCTCATCGTCATCGCCATCGCCGGCTTCTTCTTCGGCGAAGAGGCGGCGCGCGGCGAGATCTACCTGCAGCTGCAGGGCATGCTGGGCACGCACGGCGCGCTGGCGATCCAGGACCTGCTGGAAAGCGCCGGCCACCGCGCCGCCAGCCTGCCGGCGGCGCTGCTCGGCATCGCCGTGCTGTTCGTCGGCGCCACCACGGTCTTCGCCGAGCTGCAGGACGCGCTGGACCGCATCTGGCGCGTGCCGCCGCGGCAGCGCAGCTCGGGCCTGTGGGGTCTGCTGCGCGCGCGGCTGCTGTCCTTCGGCATGATCCTGGGCATCGGCTTCCTGCTGGTGGTGTCGCTGGCGCTCAGCGCCGCGCTGCGGGCGCTGAGCCGCTGGTGGGACCCGGACTCGCAGAGCTTCGCCACCTTCAGCGGTGCCACCGAACTCGGCCTGAGCTTCCTGCTGGTGACCACCGTCTTCGCGCTGATCTACAAGACCATGCCGCACGCGCGCATCGCCTGGCGCGACGTCTGGATCGGCTCGGCCGCGACGGCGGGGCTGTTCCTGCTGGGCAAGGGGTTGATCGGGCTGTACATCGGCGGCAGCGGTATTTCCACGCTGTACGGCGCAGCGGCCTCGCTGATCGTGGTGCTGCTGTGGGTGTACTACTCGGCGCAGATCTTCCTGTTCGGCGCCGAGTTCACCTGGGTCTACACGCACCGGCACGGTTCGCGCCGCACCCTGGCCGACGCGGACGCGGCGCTCGTACTGGACGCGTCCCGTCCCGGTGACGGCCGAGGCGTCGCGTAGAGCGATCGCCGGGGCGATCGCCGAAGCTGCGGGGCTGCCGGCCGTCAGGACAGCGCCTTGGCCTTCAGCCGTTCGAACTCGGCCTGGTTGATGGTGCCGGCATCGAGCAATGCCTTGGCTTCGGCGATCTGCTGCGCCGGCGTCGCGCCGGCCACCTGCCTGATGTAGGCGTCGGTGTCGGCCTTGGCCTTCTGCAGGCTGCTCTGCTGGCGCTGCGCCATGCCCTTGCCGCGGGCGACGATGTAGACGATGGCGGTCAGCACCGGCAGGAAGATCAGGCCGATGACCCACAGCACCTTCGCGCCGCCGCCCAGCTCGTGGTCGCGGAACAGGTCCACGACGATCTGGAACATGACGATCAGATAGGCCACGAAGAAGAAGGTCGAGACCATCAACCAGATGGCATCCCAGAAGTTGCTCATGCAAAGGCTCCGCTCACTGCAGCACTGAACGCCCGCGTGTGACCGCACGGCAGGTCATGGGGGCGCGATTGTCGCCAGGACGGCCGGTGCGTCAACCGGCGCCGCGGCTCAGGGTGCGGCGGTGATGCGCGCGGCCCCTTGCCGTGCCGGCGCCGCTGGTGTATGGGGCGCCTTCACCAGGGCCTGGACGTGGCCTACGAATTGCCGCGCCAGCGGGCTGAGTTCGTGCGACTTCAGGCTCACCGCGGCCACCGCCGTGCTCGCCACCGGCAGATCGAAGGGCAGGCGCACGACGAATTCCCTGCCCGGCGCGAAGCTGATCTGCGAACGCATGCCGAAACCCAGCATGCCGGCATGCAGCACCAGCGAAAACTGCAGCTGTATCGACATCGCCTCCACCGCATGCCGGGGCATCGGCATGTGCATGCGGTCCAGCGAACGCTGCACGTGCTCGAAGAAGAAGCAGTCGGCCGGCGGCAGCACCCAGCGCTGCTCCAGCAGCTCGGGCCAATGCAGGCGTTCGCGATGGACCAGCGGGTGGTTCTGTGCCGCCACCACGCACAGGCGCTCGTCGAACAGGCGGTCCACGCGCAGGTCTTCCTCCGGGTCGACCAGCGCCAGGCGCAGGATGGCCAGCTCGATGTCGCGCTTGCGCAGCCGGTCCAGCAGCTCGGTCTCGCGCTCCTCCACCAGCGACACCAGCACCCCCGGATGCTCGTCGAGCAGCCTGTTCACCGCCACCGGCACGAAGGGGATCGCCGGCATCGGCAGCACGCCCACGCGCAGCGAGCCGACGGCGCCGCTGGACAGCAGCGTCAGCTCCTGCGCCGCGCGGCGCAGTTCGTCGAACACCGCCTGCGCCCGCGGCGCGAAGCCGCGGCCGTGCACGGTGGGCTCGACGCCGCTGGCCACGCGGTCGAAGAGCTTGACGCCCAGCGTGTCCTCCAGGCCGGCGATGGCCTTGGTGACGGCGGGCTGGGTCAGGTGCAACGCGCTAGCCGCCTTGCGGAAGCTACGGTGCTCGACCACGGACAGGAACACCCGCAACTCACCCATCTTCAGGTGGCGCGGCAGGCGGTGGATCAGGTCGGTGAGAGGCATGGGGCGTCGGTGGAATGCATCCGGACGGCGCGTCGAGGGCCGTACCCCAGTTTATCGCCGCATGAATTCTTGGCATGACCCGAAGACCCGCAACGCGGGATGCCGCTGCTAGATTGGCTTGGTCGAAAAGGAGCTTGCGAGGCAGGGTCTTCGGCCACCGATGCGGTGGCCGAGCGAACCGGATCGTGTGCCGCCCACCTTCAGGCCTGCAGGACGATCCCCAACTTGAACCCCGCGCCGACATCGCCGTCGTACCAGCGTTTCCGGGCTGCCCGCCTCGGCGCGGCCGCCGCACTGACGTGGCCTTGCCTGGCCTGGGCCGCCGCGGCCGACCTGCCGCAGGCGCGCCAGTGGCTGGCCGAAGGCCGCCATGCGCAGGCCTACGAGCTGCTGCAGTCTCAACAGTCGTCCTCCCGCGACGATGCGGCCTTCCAGCTGTTGCTCGGCGAGGCCGCGTTGCGCAGCGCACGGACCGGGGAGGCGCTGGTCGCCTTCGAGCGCGCTCTGGCGCTGCAACCCGATTCGGTGGACGCGCACCTGGGCCTGGGCCGGGCCTATCTGGCGCGCGGCGACTATGCGCGCGCCAAGATCGAGTTCGAGACGGTGCTGCGTTTCGACGACCTGCCGCCCGACCTGGAGTCGCAGGCCGAGATCTACGCCGAGGCGGCGCGCGCCCATGCCGAGGGCAAGCGCCTGCTGGCCAGCGGCTATGCCATCGCCGGCTACGGCAACTACCGCACCGGCGCGACTGGCGGCGGGCCGCTGAACGAGCGGTTTGCGGCGGCCCGCGTCGGCGGCAACCTGAACTACGAGCTGGTCGACAACTACGCGCTCGACGGCAGCCTGGACTACCGCTTCCGCGACTACGAAGGCGACCGGCGCAACGACTCCGACCTGCGCTGGAACGGCGCGGTCAGCCGCAACGTCGGCGAGGGCAACTGGATCGCCGGCCTGCGCGGCCGCGTCAGCTACCGCGGCGACGGCGCCTACCGCAACGACTTCGGCGTCTACGGCAACTACCGGCTGCGGCTGGATGCCGACAACCAGGTGGCTGCGGGGCTGGAGCTGCGGCAGCGCCGCTACCCCAGCAGCAGCCCGCTGCGCGAGCGCACCCGCAACATCGTCGAGCTGACCGGCAGCTGGACGCGCGCGCTGTTCGACGGCAAGGCCAGCTTCACGCTGGCCGGCCAGGCCGGCCGCGAGTTCAACACCGAGCGGCCCGACGGCGACGCCAACTTCTTCGGCCTGTCGCCGTCGCTCGGCTTCTCGATCACCCGGAATCTGGGCGGCTTCGCCTTCGTCTGGTGGCAGAACGACCGCTACAACATCGAGCGCCTCGGACAGCCCGGCGACAGCCTGGTGGGCATCGG
>Ga0114939_10000910_pt1 | contig 24012 bp, 19 predicted proteins | sample AshMeaCrysSpring_FD_87196 | JGI IMG/M metagenome (GOLD analysis project Ga0114939, IMG submission 87196) | Groundwater microbial communities from Big Spring, Nevada to study Microbial Dark Matter (Phase II) - Ash Meadows Crystal Spring | ecosystem: Environmental > Aquatic > Deep subsurface >...
GGCGCCGGCGGCCTCCTCGACGCGTCCACCCCCGGCACAGCGCTCACCGAGGCGCTCCAGGAGGACGCCGAGCGCTACGACTGGGTCGCCGCCGCCGTGGGGGCCAACAGCGCAGCCGGCTACCAGCTTGCGGCCGGAAGGTCGGTGCTGGCCATCGGAGGCTTCAACGGCTCGGACCCCTCACCGACGCTGGCCGAGTTCCAGGCCCTCGTGGCGGCCGGGCGGGTCCACTACTTCATCGCCGGAGGCGCGGGTGGCCGAGGTGGACCGGGCGGGATCGGCGGCCCCGGGGGCGGCGTGTCCGGCACCTCGGGCGCCATCACCTCATGGGTCGAGGAGACGTTCACGGCGAGCACGCTGGACGGGGTCACCGTCTACGACCTGACGGCCAGACGAACGACCGGCTGAGGCGGCGGCGGGCCCGGTAAGGTCGCGCCCCGTGGCTGGCCGACCGCTGGGCGAACTGGTGGCCGCCGACTGGGCGCAAGCCCTGGAGCCGGTGGCTGGGCAGATCGCCGCGATGGGCGACTTCCTGCGGGCCGAGGTCGCCGCCGGGCGCGGGTACCTGCCGGCGGGCGACCGCGTGCTGCGGGCCTTCCAGCGGCCGCTGGCCGACGTCCGGGTGCTGATCGTCGGGCAAGACCCGTACCCGACCCCCGGGCATGCGGTGGGGCTGAGCTTCTCGGTGTCGCCGGAGACCCGACCACTGCCGCGCAGCCTGCAGAACATCTACCGCGAGTACGCCGCGGACCTCGGCCGGTCCGCGCCCGCGCACGGCGACCTGTCGGCCTGGACCGATGAGGGCGTGCTGCTGCTGAACCGCGTCCTCACCGTCCGTCCGGGCGAGCCCGGCTCGCATCGCGGGCGCGGCTGGGAGGCCGTGACCGACCGGGCGATCGCCGCCCTGGCTGCGCGGGGCGGTCCCTTGGTCGCGATCCTTTGGGGCCGCGACGCCCAGTCCCTGGCCCCTGCCCTGGGCTCGATCCCGCGGATCGCCAGCGCGCACCCGAGCCCGATGTCGGCTGATCGCGGGTTCTTCGGCTCGCGGCCGTTCAGCCGGGCCAACGCGTTGCTGGCCGAGCAGGGCGCCCCGCCGCTCAGCTGGACGCTCTGAGCGCGCGCACCCCCCACCACAGCGCCACCCCGGCGACCACCGCGACCGCCAGAGAGCCGAGCACCCCGGCGACCCCGATGGCCAGGGCCAGCGCCCACTCCCAGGGACCGCGGAGGTCACGCAGCAAGGTGAGGTGGAGCAGCCCGGCGACGGCCAGCAGGGCGGCCAGGATCGGCAGCGGGAAGCCGGTGAGAACCCCGGCCAGCGAGTTGCCCGCGACCAGGGCGAGCGCGAGCAGGGCGACCCCCATTGCGATGGGGGCTCCGCCCGTGCGCGCCCCGAAGCCGCGGTGCGCGCTCAGCCCGCCGGCGCCGTGGCAGACCGGCATCCCGCCGATCGAGGCGGCCAGCACGTTGGCGGCGCCGAGGCTTACCCCAAGGCGTCCGGGCCGGACCCGGTCGGCCGCAGCCCCGAAGTACGCGTGGGCGGCGTCGGCCGCCGCCACGCACGAGTTGGTGAAGGTCAACGGCAGCTGGGGCAACACGAGGACCACGGCGGCCGTCGCGAGCGCAGAGGCGCTCAGGGCCGGCGCCTCGAGCGCCGACGGACCCCACTCCCAGGCCCCGCTATAGGTCACGGCGGCCACCACCGAAGCGATGCCGACCAGCGCAAGCGTCACGGCGTGCCTGCGGCCTAGGATCGCCACGATCACGAGGAGGCCGGTGGCGGGGATCATCCAGGCCGAGGGCCAGGTGTCGCCGAAGACGTCCGGGGGCTCGGCCACCAGGCCCCAGGCGAGCTTGAAGAACAGCAGCCCCACCGACAGCTGCACCCCGCGGACCACCGCGCGGGGGAAGAGCCCGGCGGCGCGGTCGATCAGCCCGGACAGGCCGAGCGCGAGGAAGAGGACGCCCATCAGCAGGGCGCCCGCGGCGATCTCCGCCACGCCCAGGCCCTGCGCGATGGCGATCACGCCGAACGCCTTGAGCGGCTGCACCGGGATCGGCAGCCGGTAGACGAGGCCCGAGGCGACGTACAGCAGCCCCGCGGGCAGCAGCACGGCGGTCGCCGACAGCCCGTTGGCCACGATGAGCGCGACCGCGATCGGCACGAGGACCCCGAGGTCGGCCACGGCGCCGGCGAGCTCGGCGCGGTCGAACCGCAGCGGCGGCGGACGATCGGTGGCCGAGGCGGCGAGGGGCGCCTGCTCGGGCGCACAGTCGCCCATGGCGCCACCTCCCGCCGTTCGTCGTCCGGCCGCCCTCCGCGCGGGCCGCCGGGCCTTCGTGAGGGTAGCCCCGTCCTGCGCCGCGCACGCCATCCGATGCCCTACGGTCGCCGGGTGCGATCGCTGCGGGCGCGGGTCCTGGTCTTGCTCGGGATCGTGCTGCTCGCCCTTGCCCTGGGCGCCCGCGTGGTCACCTCGGCGATGGGCCAGCTGCAGGACGCGGCGGACCTCGCCGACGAGTCCATCCTCCCGCTGCAGTTGGAGGGCAAGGACCTGCGCTCCGCGGTGCTCAACCAGGAGACCGGACTCCAGGGATTCGTGTTTGGCGGCCAGGTGGCGCTCCTCCAGCCGTACGAGGTCGGCCGCGCGGCGGCCGACGCCTCGCTGGCGGCGATGGCGGCCCTGGCGGCGCGGACGGACTGGGCCGCGGTCCCCGGCACCGAGGGCCCAGAGATCACCCGCAGGATAAGTGCGGTCGAGTCAAGCCTTGAGGCGTGGCGCGCCGGCTACGCCGAGCCGCAGATCGCCGCCGTCCGATCCGGTGGCGGGGTGTCGGCCGCGGAGGCCGCCGCGGGCAGCCGGGCCTTCCTGGCGGTCCGGCTGAGCGTCGACGCGCTGGACGAGGCCACCGACGTCGCCTTCACCGCAGCCCAGGACGAGCGGTCGGCGGCGCGCGCCCTGCTGCAGCGCGCGCTCGCGGCCGCGGCCATCGTGCTCGTGGTCGCCGTCGGGCTGCTGGCGTGGCTGCTCAGGAGGTGGATCCTGCTGCCGACCCGCCGGCTGTCGACGCAGATGGCCAACGTGGCGGCCGGCGACCTCGAGCACCCGCTGACCCCGTCGGGTCCCACCGAGATCGCTGAGATGGGCTCGAACGCCGAGCGGATGCGGACTCGGCTGCTGAGCGGGGTTGATGAGTCGGCCCGCGCCGAGGAGGCACTCGCCCAGCAGTCGCCCCTCGTCGCGTACCTACGCGGCGAGCTCGAGCATCGGGTGGCCCCCTCGGCCCGCGGGTGGGAGGTGGCCGGCTCCGTGGTCCCGGCCGAGGGCGCCCTGGCCGGCGACTGGTGGGACCTGCTCGACCGGCCGGATGGCGCCACCGTCCTGGTGGTGGCCGACATCGCCGGGCACGGCGTGGAGGCGGGCCTGGAGGCACTGCGCCTGCGCGACCTGCTGCGGGCCGACCTGGCCGAAGGGATCCCGATGGCCGACGCCCTCGCCCGGGCCAGCGGGCTGTTCCAAGGCGAGGCGCTGGCCACCGCGCTGCTGGTGGAGCTGCCGGCCTCCGGCGGGGCGCTGCGCTGGGTTAACGCCGGACACCCCTCGGCGTGGTTGTGCGCCCCGGACGGGTCCTCAGTCGAGCTCGCAGCGACCGGACCGCTGCTCTCGGCCTTCGGCGGTCACTGGTCTGCAGGCGAGGCGGCGTTTCCCACTGGCGGCGCCCTGGTCTGCACCACCGACGGGGCCACCGAGGCCCGCGACTCTCAGGGCGCGGAGCTCGGCCCGGACGGCGTGCGCGGACTCGCCGTCCAAGAGACCGTCGGAGGGGCGGCGAGCGCGCAGGTGCTCGAACGGCTGCAGGGCGCCGTGCGGACCCACTCCGGGTCGCGGGCGCCAGATGACGTCACCCTCGTGGTGGTCCGGCGGACCTAGCCGGTGCGGCGCGCCGCACGTGAGAGCAGGTACGTCGCCGCGGCGCCGAACGAGGCGAAGGCGGGGTTGGTGGTCTGCCCGTGGCGGTAACGCCACCAGATCTGCTGGACGATGACGCCCAGCCGGAACAGCCCGTACACCTCGTAGAAGGCCCAGCCGCCCACGTCCAGGCCGCTGCGTCCGGCGTACGCGGCGACGATCTCGTCGCGGGTCGGCATCCCGGGAAGGTGCGAGGGCTGCCGGCGGAACATCTGGAAGACCTCGTCATCGTCGGCCTGGACCCAGTACGCCAGCGCGGCGCCGAGGTCCATCAGCGGGTCGCCCACCGTGGCCATCTCCCAGTCCAGCGCGGCCCGCACCCGGGAGAGGTCGACGGGGTCGAGGACGAGGTTGTCGAAGCGCCAGTCCCCATGGATGAGGACCGCGCCCGAGTCGGCGGGCTGATGCGCGCGCAGCCAGGCCATCACGGCCTCGCCGTCGGGGACGTCGTCGGTGCGGGCATCGCGAAAGCGCCGCGACCAGCCCTCGACCTGCCGTCCGACGTAGCCGGGGCCGCGCGAGAAGACGTCGAGGCCGGCCGCGGCGATGTCGACGGCGTGCAGGTCGGCGAGCCGGGCGAACACCCCGTGGCCCAGGGCGGCCGCCTGGCCGCGGTCCAGCGTGACGCCTGCGGGCAGCTCCGAGCGCAGGATCAGGCCGGGCACGTGCTCCATCACGTAGAACGGCGAGCCGAGCACCGCCTCGTCGTCGCCGTACGCCAGTACCTCGGGCACCAGGCCGAAGGACGGCCGCAGCAGCCGCTGCACGTCGTACTCACGGCGCATGTCGTGCGCGCCGGCGGCCTTGCGGCCGGCGGGCGGGCGCCGAAGCACGAGATCGCGGTCGGGGTAGCGCAGCAGGTAGGTGAGGTTCGACGCCCCGCCACCGAACTGCAGCACCTCGGGTGGTCCGGCGGGCAGCCCGAGCCGAGGCGCGAGCCAGGCGTGCAGGCCGGCGATGTCGAAGGCATCCTCGTCGCGCACCGGCACCGCGCCGGGCGGCGGCGGACCGGTCACCGGGTCGCCCTCACGCCGTGCCGGCGCGCCGGGCCAGCTGCTCGCGCAGCTCAAGCCGGGCGACGTCTCGCAGGTGGACCTCGTCGGGTCCGTCGGCGATCCGCAGCGTTCGCAGCCCCGCCCACAGGGCCGGCAGCGGGGTGTCCGGCCCGACACCGGCGCCGCCGTGCACCTGGATGGCCCGGTCCACGACGTCGAGTGCCATCCGGGGGGCGACGGCCTTGATGGCCGCGATCTGCTTGCGGGCGCCCTTGGCCCCGTGGCGGTCGATCGCCCACGCGGCCTGCAAGGTGAGCAGCCGTGCCTGGTCGATGGCCACCCGGGACTCCGCGATCCAGGTCTGGACGACGCCCTGGCGGGCCAGCGGCCGGCCGAACGCCTCCCGCTCCGCGGCCCTGGCGCACATCAACCCAAGCGCGCGCTCCGCGGTGCCGATCGCCCGCATGCAGTGGTGGATCCGGCCTGGCCCGAGGCGGGCCTGGGCGATGGCGAACCCGCCGCCCTCCTCGCCCAAGAGGTGGTCGACGGGCACGCGCACGTCGGTGAAGGTGATCTCGGCGTGGCCGTGCTGGTCGACGTAGCCGAACACCGGGAGGTTGCGCTCGACGCGCACACCGGGGGTGTCCATCGGCACCAGGACCATTGACTGCTGGTGGTGCACGTCGGCGGCCGGGTCGGTCTTGCCCATCACCACGAGCACCTGGCACCGCGGGTCCAGCGCCCCGGTGGTCCACCACTTGCGGCCGTTGATGACGTACTCGCCGCCGACACGTTCGATCCGGGTCTGGATCATCGTGGCGTCGCTGCTGGCCACGTCCGGCTCGGTCATCGCGAAACCGGAGCGGATCTCACCGGCCAGCAGCGGCGCCAGCCAGCGGGTCTGCTGCGCCGGGGTGCCGAACAGGTCGAGCACCTCCATGTTGCCGGTGTCCGGCGCGGCGCAGTTGAGCGCCTCGGGGGCCAGCTCGGGCGACCAGCCGGTCAGCTCGGCGAGCGGCGCGTAGTCGAGGACCGACAGCCCGTGGGCGGGGTCGGTGGCGTGCGGGAGGAATAGGTTCCAGAGCCCGCGAGAGCGCGCCTCGGCCTTCAGGTCCTCGACGATCGCGGGCAGGTCGTGCGGGCGGCCGTCGGCCGCCAGCGCGGCGCGCTGCTCCTCGTAGGCCGGTTCGGCCGGGTAGACCCGTTCGACCATGAACTCGGTCAACCGCCCCAAGGCCTCAACGGCGCGCTTACTCGGATCGAAGTCCATCTCCTGAACTTACCGACCGCCCGAGGCGGCCGAGCGCGGGCCTACCGTGGGTCTGTGCGCACCCACACCGCGGCCGCCGTGGCGATCCTCGGCGGGTGCGCCGTCGGACTCCCCTCGCTTCGGCAGCCGGCCGGGATCCTCGTCGCGGCGGGCGCCTCGGTCGGCCTGCTGGCCGTCGCCCGATCGGCGGGGCTGACCCCCGCGAACCTCGGCCTCGGCGCCGAGGCCGCTCCCCGCGGGGCCGCCGTGGCGGCTGGCGCCGCGGCCGCAGCCGCGACCTCGTACGGCGCGCTGCTGCGGACCCGCTGGGCGGCCGCGGCCTTCGACGACGACCGGCTGCCCACCGACTGGCGGCCCGCATTCGCCGAGGCGTTCGCCGTCATCCCGCTGCAGACGGTCTGGCTTGAGGAGGTCGGCTACCGGGCCGTGCTGCCCGCCCTGCTTGAACGCGACCACGAGCCGCGGGTGGCCGCTGTCGTCAGCGCTGTGCTGTTCGGGCTGTCCCACGTCCGACCGGCGGTGGAGTTCGAGCACGCGCGGCGCCGGACGGAAGCCGGCTCCACCGCGGCGGCCGTCGTCGGCACGGTTGCGGCGACCACGGTGGCCGGGCTGGCGCTGGGCTGGCTGCGCCGGCGGAGCGGCAGCCTGCTCGCCCCCATGGGGGCGCACTGGGCGTTGAACGCCGGCGGGGTGCTCGCCGGGGTCAGCGCACGCCGCGGTCTTCCAGCGACTGCAGGTAGTCGTTGTAGCGCGTGAGGTCGGCGTCGCCGTCGCGGTCGGCCTGCCGGTCGATCCGCCGGGCCTCCCGGTCGTCGGAACGCGCCCACGCCACCGCCATCGCCAGAGCCAGCGCGACCGTCGGGATCTCGCCGAGGGCCCACCCAATCGACGCGCCCCGGTACTGCTCGGCCACCAGGTCGGGGCACCAGTCGCAGCCGAGGGCGGAGTACCACTCGACGCCCAGGATCGTCGTCGAGCTCATCAACCCGATCGCGAAGAAGGCGTGGAACGACATCACGCCCACCAGCAGCAGCAGCCGCATCGGGTACGGCGGACGCTTCGGCCCGGGGTCCACGCCGGCGATCACCCACGCGAACAGGTAGCCCGCCAGCAGGAAGTGCAGCGTCATCAGCAGGTGGCCCAGATGGCTTTGCAGCATCGACCCGAACAGCGACGAGTAATAGAAAATGATCATGCTGCCGACGAGGTTGACCGATGCCACCAGGGGGTTGGCGAAGAACCTCAGGTAGCCCGAGTGCAGACCGCGGTTGAGCCACTCCCGTGGACCCCGGCTGCCGTCGTCGCGCGGCTTGAGGGTGCGCAGGGCCAGCGTGCCGGGGGCGCCGAGCACGAGCAGGATCGGCACCGCCATCGCCAGGGCCATGTGCTCGGCCATGTGCATGCTGAACAGCACCTTGCTGTACACCCCTGGGGCGCCCGAGGTGGCCCACGTGAAGAGCAGCCACCCCAGCAGCCAGGACACCGTGCGGCCCGCCGGCCACCGGTCGCCGCGGGCGCGCATCCGGCGCAGCCCGGCCACGTAGAGCCCGACGGCGATCGCGGCCACCGTGAGCCACAGCACGCTGGGCCGCCACGCGGTGAGCCACGACAGCACGGTCGGCTCGGGGGGAAGCGGGTAGCCGAGCAGCGACTCGGCCGTCGAGAGCTCCTCCAGCTGGGCCAGCGGGTCCGTGGGCGAGGTGCGGGCCAGCGCCACGGCCAGCCCGATGGCGGTGGCCATCACGGCCACCTCGGCCAGCGCCAGCCGGCCGAACAGCGCGCGCGGCCGGTCACTGGTCGGGAGCGCGGCGATCAGCCGGCGGCGGTGGTACCAGCCCGCCGCCCCGAGGGCCACCAGGGCGATCACCTTGCCCAGCAGCAGGGCACCGTACGCGGTCTGCAGCTGCGACCACCCGTCGAGGCGCACTGCCGCCGAGACGACGCCCGAGGCGGCGACCGCGACGAACGAGACCAGCGCCAATGTGGAGTAGCGCGCGACCGAGGAGGCCAGCCCCTTGTCCAGGAGCCTGAGCAGCAGGGCGAGGCCGGCCAGCCCGCCGACCCAGACCGTCACCCCCGACAGGTGGAACAGCTGGGCGTCGACGGCCCAGTCGTGGTTGCCCGAGCTGGAGGCGTGGCCGGTGAGCGCGAGCGGCACCACGCCGATGAGTGCGAGCAAGGCGAGCACGCCGGCCGTGGTGGTCCGGGTGGCGAGCGCGCCGATGCTGGCGACGACGAAGGCGACCACCGCCGTGCCCGCGTAGGCGGCGCCCAGCTCGAACTGCCCGGCGAAGGACACCACCTGCTGGACGATGCCGGGCGACAGCGGGTCGACGGCCGCGAGGTCGGCGTAGGTCAGCAGGAGCACGGTGAGGGCCGCGAGGGCCCAGGCCGCGGCCGCCCCGGCAGCGACCCGGACGCCGAGCTGGCGGACCGGGCCGAGGTCGTCGGGATCGTCGCCGCGCCGCGGTGGGACCGCCAGCGCGACCACCACCAGCAGGCCGATGCTCAGCGCCGCCGACGCGTCGAGCACCGCCCGCGCGACCGGCAGCCCCCACCGGGCCGACGCCGGAATCTCGGGCAGGCCGGGCAGCGCGATCTCCCCGCCGTACCCCGCCAGCGCCAAGACCATGACCGCGACCGCGGGCGCGAGGGCCAGCAGGCCTAAGGCCACTGGTCGCAAGCCCAGCGGGCGCGGTCGGGCGCTCACGAGGACACGGTACGTCGGCGCGCGAACGCCACTCCCCCGACCGCGCCAACCGCGATCAGCGCGGCCCCGCCGACCAGCCACGGCGTGGCAGAGCCGCCAGTGTCCGACGGCTCCACGGGCTCGGCCGCGGCCGCCGCAGCGAGGTCGCTCGCGGTGGGCGTCGGCTCGGACGCGGGAGACGCGCTCGGCGTCGGCGCGGGCGTCGGGGTTGGTGCGGCGGGCAGTGGGGCGGTGAACCCGATCTGCCCCTGGATCGGGTGGCCGTCGGCCGACACCACGCGGTAGGCGACGGTCCAGGCGACCGGTCCGGGCTGGGCGGCGGCGTCCGGGGGCAAGGCCGCGAGGGCGGCGGCGAGGTCGACCGTGACCGCCGGGCCCACCGTGGTGGCCGCCGCCGGAGCGGGGGCTTCTGAGCCGATGGTGACGGCCACCGACGTGAACTCCCCGGCGATGTTCTCGTTGAAGGTCAGCGTGGCCGTGGGCGGCACGGCCGGCAGGCTCGCCCCGTTCGCCGGATCGCTGGAGACCAGCTCGCTGTGCGCGGCGGCCGGGGCCGCGGCCCAGCCAAGGAGCGCGGCCGCGATGACCGCCGCTCCGGCCAGCCGGACCGGGGTCATGCCAGGAGTGTGTCGCATAGCCACCTTCCAGGGGGGCATCCGGGGGCGATCGCGAAGACCGCCGACCCAACGGGGGTCGTCCATCGGTTGAGCAGGTCGCGCTCCGACAAGCGCTGCTGCACTGGGAGGAACTGGGTGGCGATATCGGCTTGGTAGGCCGCGAACAGCAGGCCTGAGTCGCCCGGGCCGTCGTCGTAGGAGTAGCCGCGGCGCAGCATCCGGGGGACCCCGTCGCCCGGCGCCGCCAGCCGGATGTGCGCGAACGACGGGATGACCGGCAGGCCGTCGGGGCCGAGCGCCTCAAGGTCTGGGGCGTCGGGCTCGGCCTCACCGGTGAGGGGGGCGCCGTTGTCGAGCCGGCGCCCGATCACCTGCTCGCGCTCCGAGCGGCCCATCAGGTCCCAGCCGTCGAGGTCCATCCGGATCCGCCGCAGCACCAGGGTGGTGCCGCCGATATGCCAGTCGGGTCCGGAGGTGGCCCAGACCGCGCTGTCGAACTCGCCTCCCGCGGGGTTGGCCGTGCCGTCGACCTGCCCCATCAGGTTGCGAGGCGTTCCCTCCCCCGAGGGCAGGAAGCCGTGCTGGGCCCAGCGGGCCGTGACGAAGGGCCGGGCGTCCTTGGTGAGCACGCGCAGGGCGTGCGCGACTGCCATCCGGTCGTCCGAGCCGATTTGCACCAGGACGTCGCCGCCCGACCACCGCTCCTCCAGCCGGTCGATCCCGAACGCGGGCAGGTCGACCAGCCCGGGGGGCCGGGCGTCCGGGCGCCCCAGCGCCTCGTAGACCCGTGGGCCGAGCCCCACGGTGACGGTGAGTCCCGCCGGCCGGGTGGACAACTCCGGCTCGGTGTCGCCGAGGGGCGCGCGACCGGCCATCAGCCGCTCGATGTCATCGGTCCACAGCCGCATCAGCCGGCTCAGGGCGTCGCGGCTCGCCGCAGCCGTCGCGGCAGCGGGGAGGTCGAAAGCGGCGAACACGGCCGCCTGCTGCTGCGGCGTGGCGACGCCGGCTTGGTGGGCGCCGCGGAACGCGACCGGAGGGGGCGGAGCGGCGGTGGACGACACCCCCTGCTCGCGCTGCGCGAGCGTCAACCCGGTCGCGGCCACGGCGGCGCCGCCGAGCCCGGCCGCGCCGACGGTCAGAAACCGCCGGCGCGACCAGGGCCCGCTGGACGTGGTGCTCATGGCGATCCGCTCAGCCCGCCATCGACATCGTGGGCATCGGGCTGGCGGAGCCGTTCGGCTGGTACTGCTCGTTGGCGCCGGTGAAGGGCTTGGCCACCGGCATCACCTTGAGGGTGGACCCGTCGTCGAAGGTGAGCGTGATCGGGACCTCGTCGCCGGCCTTGATCGGCGCGGTGATGCCCATGAACATCAGGTGCAGGCCGCCGGGCTCCAGGGTGAGCGACTCCCTGGCGGGCACCACGAAACCGCCCTCCTTCTCACGCATCACCATCCCCGAGTCGGTCATGGCCATCTCGTGCAGTTCCATCATGGGGGCCGCCGGGCTGGCCGCGGAGACGAGCGTGATGTCCTCGTCGGAGGAGTTGGTGAGCACGCCGAACCCGGCGGTCATGCCGGTGTCGGCGGCCTTCACCCAGGTCTCGTCGAAGGCCACCGCGGCGGCGGTCGGCGAGGGGGTCGTGGCAGCGGAGTCGGCTGAGTCGCTGGAGCCGCAGCCGGTCAGGGCGACGGCCGCGAGCACGGCGGCGGAGAGCAGGGACAGGGCAGGACGCATGGAAGAGCCTCTCAACAGGAAGGGATTGGGTCAGAGCAGGCGGAACCGCCTGGTCCGGGCCACACCCGCCCTGAGAGGCGTGCGTCGCTGGCTGGGTTCAGGCGGTGGCCGGCTGCGGCGGACCGCGGCGGGGCGCGACCCGCAGCACGGATCCGGGCCGGATGGCCGGGAGCGGCCCGAAGCCGGCCGGCAGGGGCGCCGGCCCGCCGAACACGGTCGGCAAGCCCTTGAGCGCCTGCGCCGCAAGGACCACCGTCCGAGACCAAACACCTGAGCCGGCCGCAGCCAGCCCACCGAGGAGGCTCCAGACGGCGCGCTCCCCAGCCAGCAGCCAGCCGGTGAGGATCGCCGCCGCCGCGAGGTGGGCCAGCAGCATCACCCAGCCGCCGGACAGCAGGCTGTCGGTGAGCGAGCCCGAGTTGTGGGCCGCACCCGCCAGCGAGCCGGAGTGCAGGTGCCCTCCCGCGGGTGGGACCAGGGCCGCGGGGGCCCCGTGGCCGGGATGGGACAGCGCGAGGAGACCGTGGAGCGCGGCCTGCCCACCGAGCTGAAGCACGGCGATCAGGGCGACCCCCGCCTCGCGCCCGAGCGCCGCGGCGAAGGCTGCGGCCAACACAAGCCACCCGCCGAGCGCGAGGCCGCCTGGCGGCCAGCCGCCTCCGGCCCAGGCGTGGGCCGAGGCGCTGACGCCCACCACGGCGGCGGCCAGGAGCGCGCCACGCGCCCACCGAAGCCCCGGACCGGCCGTCATGACAGCGAATAGTACGTCGTCGTCAGGGCGACTCGGCCCGAGCCGTCGACAGCCCGGCGGCCGCGAGCTGGGCCATCGACGCGTCCGGCAGGTACGCCTTGGTCATCGCCAGGCCGATCCGCGGCAGCTGGGACTCGTCGGCGAAGACCAGGTAGAGCGGCCGATGCCGGGGCGCGAACTTCGCCTTGAACGCCTCGAGCGACCGGAACCCGTACAGCGGCTCCATCGTCTCGCCCAGCCAGCCCAGCAGCCGGTCGAGCGGCTGCGCGCTCTCGGGGTCGCCGTGCTGGGCGAGCGGAGCACCCGATAGCGAGACGTACTGGCAGCCGGCCTCCTTGAAGTGCAGGCAGGCCGATGCGATGAGGAACTCCGCCGTGGACTTGAACCCGTCCGGCAGCCGCCGGATCACATCCAGGGTGCGCCCCTCGATGGCGCCGTCCGGGCCGTAGACGGGAAGCCAGGAGGTGACCCCGAGGACCGTGCCGTCGGCGTCCACCGCCAGCACGCAGGTGACCTCGGGATCCAGGGCCTCATCGACGCCGCCCAGCGTGAACCCCATCTCGGGCAGCCCCTTGTCTCCCACCCACTGCTCCGAGATCGAGCGCACCTGGCTGACCAGGCCGCGCGGCATCTCCGCGAGCGGGCCAATGCGGGCTGTGATGCCATCGCGGCCGGCCCGGTTGAGGGCGGTGCGCACGTCCTGCCAGGACTTGCCCTTGAACTCCAGCGACGGCAGGTCGATAAGGGCCTCGTCGGCGACCACGACCGCCTGCCAGCCGCGGGCGAGCCCCCAGTCGGCGACCTCCTGGGTGACGGAGAACAGGCACACCGTCCGACCCAGCGCCCCCTGTTCCTCCAGCAGCCCCTCCAGCACGGCACCGCGGGCGGCGACATCGGGTCCCACCGGATCGCACAGCCCGATCGCCATGCCGCGGTGCACCTGGTAGGCAGCGAAGCCCCGGTCCTCGCCTGCGTCGTCGGTGCCCACGTGCCAGCGGTTGCCCGGCCACGTCGTCATCCACGCCAGCGACGACCCGCCGTGGCGGGCGAGCAACGCGCGGGCGCGGGCCTCTTGCTCGGCTGAGGAGTTGCGCGACGCTGCGGCCCCCCGCGCGCGCCTGGACACCTGGAACGCGTGGCTGCCGAACACGAGCACGCCGAACTGCGCAGCCCACAGCGCGACATCGACGACCAGCTCGGGGATCGGGATGGCGGTCACCTCAGACTCGGGGACGGCCGCGGCGACGTAGAGGCCCACGAGCAGGAGCCCGAGCAAGCTCAGCACCGACACCACGAGGCCGAGCAGCCACGCCAGCTTGCGGCCCCGCCACAGCCCGAAGGCGAGCGCCGCCGAGATGCCGGCGCCGAGCAGCATGGACGTCACCGTGCTGTCGCCGGTGACGGCCCCCAGCGGACCCTCGCCCGGCACGAACCACAGCAGCAGCCGGATCACGGCGGACAGCCCGAACGTCACCGCCGCCGTGAGCCGCCACTCCCGGCGGCTCAGGGACGGGACGCCCAGCCGAGGCCGCCGCCCCATCAAGTACGGGCCCAACGGGAGCCCCACCGCCACCGCGATCAGGTGCTCGAGGTCCCAGAGCACACCGATGTAGAGGAAGGCGAGCACGGCGTACATCACCAGCGCGAAGCGCACCCGGCCGCGCCAGGGCGCCCGGAAGGCGGCGGTGGCGGCGGCCAGGCCGCCCATCGCTCCCGCTGAGAACCCGACGTCAATGACCGCGGCGGTCTTCTCGGCCCAGGCCCAGTCGAGGGTCGCGGTCAGGACGGCGAGCAGCGCCGCCGCTCCCAGCACGCCGGCCAGCTGGGTCACCACAACGGCGATGGCCGCCCGACGGGTCCCCATGGCGAGCTCGGTGAGCCCCGCCAGCACGAGGAACCCGAGGGCGACGGGCACGTACTGCCACGGGGCGATCGCGAAGAAGGCGCCGGTGACCGGCGTCCACCACAGCCCGTCCTGGAACGACGGCAACCCGTAGGCGACGTCGGCGAACAGCGGCCGGCCCTCCAGCGCGTTCCAGAGCGAACCGGTGGCGACGCCTACGACCAGCATCACGGAGACGACGGTGAGCGTGAACGGGATGTGCCGCCAGACCTGGGCGAGACGGCGGCGGGTCACCCCGCCGCGCTCCTCCTCGGCCGCCTCATCGGGCGCGAGCTGGGGATCTGGCGTGCTCGGGAGCTGGGGAGATTCAGTCACCGGGGGATTCTCGCAGCCCTTCGGGCGCCAAACTGCACCCATGCGGATCAACCGGTGGGGCGCGGTGTACGCCGCGGCCTCGGTCGCCGAGGTGGGCGCCCGCGCCGCCCGCTGGCGGCGGACCGCCAACGCCATCAAGCCCATGCTCATGCCGGCCCTGCTGGCCTGGGCGCTGCGGGCCTCGCGCGAGGAGTCCGGGCCGGGGATTCCGAGGCTTCTCCTCGTCGGGCTGATCGCCGCCACGGCCGGGGACATCCTGCTGCTGGGCGGCCAGCGCGCCTGGTTCCTCGCGGGCATGCTCGCCTTCCTCGTCATGCAGGGCGCCTACGGCTCCGGGTTCGCGCGGCTCGGCGCGGTGGACGGCCTGCGGCGCTCACCGAGGCCCGCGGTCGCGTACGGCGCGGTCTGGCTCGGCGCCAACGTCGCCCTCGGCCCCCGGCTGGGGTCGCTGCGCGGACCAGTCGCGGGCTACAGCCTCGCGCTGGCCGCGATGGCCGCCCTGGCCGCCGGCCTCGGCGCCCAAGGGGGCGCCGGTGGCGCCCTGTTCCTGCTGTCGGACGCGCTCATCGGGGCGCGCGTCGCCGGCCTGGAGGTGCCCGCCGGCGAGGCGCTCGTGATGGCGACCTACCTGGCCGCGCAGTACCTGCTCGTCTCGGCCTGGCTGGGCCGGCTTGACCCTGGGCACGCCCCCCTCGCGCCGTAGGATTCGCCGAACCGCGAGGAGCCCCGTGGCCGTTGGCACGACGAAGGACGGCGGGAGCCAGGTTGCAGCCGGCCCTGGCTCTGCCCCCCGGCGTCCGCGGTTGTCCATGCCGCCCTCCGCCGCCGGCCTGATCGGGGCCGCGCTCGGCTACCTCGCGGCGCTGGGCCCGTCCCTGCTGCCGCGGGGCCCGCTCATCGACGTGGTGGGGTCAGCCCTCGTGGCGTGCTCCGGCTACGGCCTCGCGGCGGTGGTGGCGGCGCTGGCGCGGATGGCCGGCTGGCGGCCGGGGCGAACGGCCCAGCGGGCGGGCTGGACCGCGGCCGGGGCCCTCTGGCTCATCGCGGCGACGCTGACCCCGCGATCGCTGGCCGCCATCGACGCCCAAGCCGAGGCCCTCGGCGTGCCACCCCCGCAGATCAACCCCGTGCTGGCACTCGGGGCCAGCGTGGCCCTGCTCGCGGCGCTGGTCGTGCTCGGCCGGCTGCTTCGGGCGCTAGGGCGCCAGCTCGACCGGGCCTCGCGCTGGTTCGTCCCAACCGGCCGCTGGTCGATGGCCGTGGGAGCGATGGCGGCCTTCGCGGTGTGCGCCGCGCTGGTGGGGATGGCCCTTGAGGGCACCCGCACCTTCTACCAGGCCCTCGACGCCAGCCAGGACGGACAGAGCCCGCCCACACTGGACACGCGCAGCGGCGGCCCCTCGTCCACGGTTGCCTGGGACGGCCTCGGCTACCGCGGACGCGCGTTCGTGACCGGCGGGCCGACGCGGGAGCAGCTCGTGGCCTTCGCGGGCGAGCCGGCCGTCGAGCCCGTGCGGGCCTACGTCGGGCTGGCCCAAGGGCAATCCGCCGATGATCGGGCCGAGAACGCGGTGGCCGAGCTGGCCCGACTCGGTGGCTTCGCCCGCGCCAACCTCGTCCTCGCGATCCCGACCGGCACCGGGTGGATCGACGCGCACGCCATCGACGCCGCCGAGCTGCTGCTGGGCGGCGACGTGGCCACGGTGGGGATCCAGTACTCCTACCTGCCGTCCTGGTTCTCCTTCATCGCCGACCGCCCCTTGGCCGTGGCGTCGAGCGAGGCGGTCATCGACGCGGTGCTCGACGCCGTCGCGGTGCTGCCACCGGAGCAGCGGCCCAAGGTCTGGCTGTTTGGCGAGTCGCTCGGCGCGTACGGAGGGCAGGGCGCCCTGGCCGGCCAATCCCCCGCCGAGGTCGTCCGGCCCGGGAGCATCGACGGCGCGGTGTGGGTCGGCTCCCCGTACACCTCCTCGCTGTGGGCCGATTGGCGCGAGAACCGGGCCGGGGGGCCGATCTGGCAGCCCGACATCGGCCGCGGCGCCGTGGCGCAGGCCTTCATCGAGGCCGAGGAGCTCACCGATCCGCCGCCCCGTTGGCAGGGCCGGCGGATCGCCCTGGTGGCCCACCCCAACGACCCCGTGGCGTGGTGGAACGGCTCCCTGGCCGGTTGGCCGGCCGAGTGGCTGCGCGACCCCCTCGGGCCCGGCGTCGACCCCTCGCTGCGCTGGTGGCCGATCGCGACCTTCTGGCGGGTCGGCCTCGACCTGGCCGCGGCGGCAACCACGCCCCCGGGGTCCGGCCACCTCTACCCCGAGTCCACCGCGGACGCGATGGGCGCCGTGCTCACCGCGGACTCCTGGAACGCCGAGGTCGGGCGCCGCCTCAACGCGGCGCTCGACGAGCTGGGAGTGGAGGACACGCCGTGGGCGCGTTGAGTCCGCAGGAGGCCGTGGGACCCCAGGTCGGGCCTGGCTTTGGCGGGCTCCCTACGGCCGTCCGGGCGGTCGTCGCGCTGCTGGTCATCGGCTCGCTCGTGGAGTTCTACCGCGCCGGGCTGGCGTTCGTGCGCGCGGCTGTCGGCGTGGTGGTCAAGGACCCCTCGATCAGCGCCGCCGCCAACCTGGTCGACGGCGTCGTGACGCTCGTGATCGCCGTGGTCATCCTGGGACTCGCCCGGGCGCTGGCCCGGGGCAACCGCCGGGCCAGGGGTGTGGTGATCGGCTTCCTGGTCTTCCGGCTGGCCGTCAGCGTTCTCGCCCTCTTCGGCGGCGGCTGGCCGCTGTCCGCCATCGTCACGATCGGGCTCACCGTCGCCCTGATCGCGATGCTCGTCCGGGGTCCCGCCAGGAACTGGTTCAACCAGCCCTGACAGACCCGCAGAGGCGCCGAGTACCGTTCAGGGGCAACGCCGAGGGCGGCGCCTCTTGAAGGACGGTGCGATGACGGTTGCGGCCCCGGGGCTGCTGGAGCGGGGCCTCGACAGCCTCGCGCTCCAGGCGCGGGCGGTACGCGCTGCGGCCTTCGGCACACGCATCACCTACTCCCCCAAGGTGTTCATCCCGCTGACCCACCTCTGCCGAGACCGCTGCGGCTACTGCACCTTCGCCCAGGCACCCTCACGCGCCGCCAGCCCCTACCTGTCCCCCGAGCAGGTGCTCGCGGTCGCCGTCGACGGGGCTCAGGCCGGCTGCCACGAGGCGCTCTTCACCCTGGGCGAGAGCCCCGAGGCGCGGTACGAGGAGGCGCGCGACTGGCTGCGGGAGCACGGCTACGCCTCCACCGTCGACTACCTGGCGGCCATGTGCCGGTTGGTCACCGAGGAGACCGGGCTGCTGCCGCACGCCAACGCGGGCGCGCTGTCCGAGCCGGAGCTCGCGCTGCTGCGCGGGGTCTCGGCGAGCCAGGGGATGATGCTGGAGACGCTCAATCCCGCCCTGGCGGCGCACCGGGGAGCCCCGGACAAGACACCCGAGCGACGTCTCGCCACGCTGGAAGCCGCCGGACGGCTGGCGATCCCGTTCACCACCGGGATCCTGGTCGGGATCGGCGAGTCCCGGTCCGATCGCATCGAGGCGCTGGAGGCCATCGCCGACGCGCACGCCCGCCACGGCCATGTCCAGGAGGTGATCGTCCAGAACTTCCTGCCCAAGCCCGACACGGCGATGCGCGCCGCTCCGCCCTGCCCTCCCGAGGACTTCCTCGAGGCCATCGCGCTGGCTCGCCTGATCCTGCCGCCGGACGTCCACCTGCAGGCGCCGCCCAACCTCACAGACGATCTCGACGCGGTGCTCGACGCCGGCATCGACGACCTCGGGGGGGTCTCCCCCGTCACCGCCGACCATGTGAACCCCGAGCGCCCGTGGCCGGCGATCGACCGGCTGCGTGCCGCCGTCGAGGGCCACGGTCTTGCGCTGGCCCCCCGGCTGACGATCTACCCCGAGTTCGCGCGCGACCCGGCGCGCTGGCTCGACGAGCGGATGCGCTTCCCGGTGCTAGACCGCGCCGACGCCGAGGGCATGGGCCGCGACGACCCCGGCGCGGCCTTCCCTGAACGCCACCAGGACGCGGCCAATGTGGGCACCGGAGCAGAGGTGATCCAGGTCGGACGCCGCTCCACGGCGTGGTACTCCGGCGCCGGCTCGGCGCCCCCGGCGCTGATCCCGGGCCGCCCGCGGGCGGGCGGCGCCGTGGCCGAGGTGCTGGCCGGGGCGAGGGCCAGGCAGGACCTCGGCGAGCACGAGCTCGTCACCCTGTTCGGCGCCCGCGGCCCCGAGGTCGCGGCGGTGGCCGCCTACGCCGATGAGATCCGCTCCGGCGCCGTCGGCGACGATGTGACGTACGTCCGCAACCGAAACATCAACTACACCAACGTGTGCACCTTCAAGTGCCGGTTCTGCGGGTTCTCCAAAGGCCCGTTGTCGCTCAACCTGCGCGGCAAGCCGTACCTGCTGACCCTCGATGACATCGCCGGGCGGGCCGCCGAGGCGTGGGATCTCGGCGCCACCGAGGTGTGCCTGCAGGGCGGCATCCACCCCGACTTCGACGGCGACTACTACATCGACGTTGCCCGCGCGGTGAGCGAGGCGGCGCCCGACCTGCACATCCACGGCTTCACCGCGCTCGAGGTGACCGAGGGCGCGCGCCGCCTCGGCGAGCCGCTGGAGGCGTACCTCCGCCGGCTGATGGACGCCGGCCTGCGCTCGCTGCCCGGCACCGCCGCCGAGATCCTCGACGACGAGGTCAGGGCGGTGCTCTGCCCGGACAAGATCAGCACCGAGGAGTGGCTGGAGTGCCATCGCGTCGCGCACTCGGTCGGCCTGCGCTCGAACGTCACGATGATGTTCGGCTCGATCGAGGAGCCGCGGCACTGGGCCGGCCACCTGCTGCGCACCCGGGCTCTGCAGCGCGAGACCGGCGGCTTCACGGAGTTCGTCGGGCTGCCGTTCGTGCACATGGCCGCACCGATCTACCTCAAGCGCGGGGCGCGCCGGGGCCCGACCTGGCGCGAGGTCGTGCTCGTCCACGCGGTCGCCCGGATCGCCTACGCCGGCGACATCGACCACATCCAGGCCTCCTGGGTGAAGCTCGGCATCGACGGGGCCCGGCAGCTGCTGTCCGCCGGGGTGGACGACCTTGGCGGCACCCTGATGGACGAGAACATCAGCCGGGCCGCAGGCTCCACCCACGGCCAGCTGCTCGACGAGGACGCGCTCGAGCGCGCCGTGGCGGGCGCCGGCCGGCGACTCAGGCGGCGCACAACCCTGTACGACCTGGTCCCGGCGGGGAGCCCCCGATGAGTGCGCCACCGCCGCCGACCGTGGTCGACACCCGGAGCGTCTGGCGCGTCCTGGTCTTGGTCTTCGCCGCGATCGCGCTCTTCCTCTTCGGACAGTTCGTGCTCGAGGACGGCGGCAGCGTCCTGTTCATCCTGCTGATGTCGTGGTTCGCCTCGATCGCCATGGAGCCCGCGGTCAGCCGCCTCGGCCGGCGGATGAAGCGCGGGCTGGCCACGGGGCTCGTCATGCTCGCTTTCGCCCTCGCCGCGGTCGTGTTCTTCCTGCTCTTCGGCGGGCTGCTCGCCGACCAGTTGATCCAGTTGGTGCAGGGCCTCCCGAACGCGATCGAAGAGGTCATCGGCTGGATCAACGAGCGCTTTGACACCGACCTCGACCCCCTTGAGCTGCTCAAGCAGGCCGGCCTCGGGCCGGGAGACGTGGCTGGCATCACAGCCGACCTCGCCAGCGGGGTGCTCGCGGTGATCTTCGCCGCCGTCGGCGCCTTCTTCTCACTGTTCACCTTCGCACTGTTCACGTTCTACTTCTCCGCCGACGCCCCGCGACTGACCCACTGGATCGCCGGGCTCCTCCCGCCAAAGCGCCAGTCGGCTTTCGACACCGCGCTCGCGCTGGCGGTGGAGAAGACCGGCGGCTACGTGGCCGCCCGGGTCGTGCTCGCGATGATCAACGGCGCCACCACGGCGCTGTTCCTCTACCTGATCGGGATGCCGTACTGGCTTCCGCTCGGCATCTGGACCGGGATCGTGGCGCAGTTCGTGCCCACCATCGGCACCTACATCGCCATCGCCCTGCCGGTGCTGATCGGCCTGCTGAGCAGCGACCCCAAGGACGGCATCTACGCCTTGATCTGGGGGATCGCCTACCAGCAGGTCGAGAACCTCACGCTGGAGCCGCGGATCAGCGCCCGGGCGGTGAACGTGCACCCGGCGGTCTCGTTCGCCGCAGTGATGCTCGGCGCCTCCTTGTTCGGGGTCGCCGGGGCCCTGCTCGCCGTGCCGGTTGCCGCCTTGCTGCTGGCCCTGTTCGAGATCTACACCAAGCGCTACGAGGTGCTGGTCGACTACTACGCGCAGCCCGAGGTAGCCGGCGGCCGCCGGCCCAGACGCGACACGTCCGATGACGCGCCGGCAGCGGCGGAGCCACCCGAGCCGCCAGGTGCGGCCGTGGCCGAGACCTGAGGCCACCGATGACCGAGCGCTACGACGCGGTCGTGATCGGCGCGGGGGTGATCGGGTCGGGGATCGCCTTGGAGCTAGCCCGCGGCGGGCGCTCGGTCTGCCTCGTCGACCGGTCCGGAGCGGTCGGCTCGGGGTCGACGAGCGCGAGCAGCGCCATCGTGCGCTTCCACTACTCGACCCGGGACGGGGTCGCCGCGGCCTGGGAGTCCGCCCGCCGCTGGCTCGACTGGGAGGCCTACCTGGGCATCCGCGACCCGGCCGGCATGGCCTGCTTCGTACGCACCGGGGCGCTGGTCCTGGACTCGCCCGGGTTGCCGACGGCGCAGACCCTCGCGCTGTTCGACGCCCTCGGAGTGCCTTATGAGCGGCTCGACTCCGCCCAGCTCGCCGCCCGCTTTCCCGCGCTGGACACCGGCTCATACGGGCCGCCCGTGCCGGTGACGGACGAGCGGTTCTTCGACGGCGCCCACGGAACGCTCACCGGCTACCTCACCCCCGACGCGGGCTACCTCGATGACCCCGCGCTCGCGGCGCAGAACCTGGCCCACGCCGCGGTCGCCCAGGGCGCCGTCCTGAGGCTGCGCAGCGGGGTCGTCGCCGTGCAGCGCACCGCCGGGCGCGTGGCGGGCGTCACCCTCACCGACGGCACCGCGCTCGACGCCCCCGTCGTCGTTAACGCCGCCGGCCCGTGGTCGTCGCGGCTCAACGCCATGGCCGGCGTCGGCTCCGACTTCACGATGTCCCTGCGCCCGCTGCGCCAGGAGGTCCACTCCGTACCGGCCCCGTCCGGGTTCGGCCTCGGCTCGGGCGCCTTCCTCACCGACCCCGACCTCGGCGTCTACCTGCGCCCGCACGCCGGGGGAACGCTGATCGTCGGAGGCATGGAGCCCGCGTGCGACCCGCTGACCTGGCTCGACGACCCCGACGACGTTGACGGGCACGTCACCGCCGAGGTGTGGGAGGCGCAGACACTGCGGGCGGCGCGGCGGCTGCCCGGGCTGCCGGTGCCACCTCGACCCCGCGGGGTCGTCGGCGTGTACGACGTCACCGACGACTGGATCCCGGTCTACGACCGCACCGAGCTGCCGGGCTACTACGTCGCGATCGGGACCAGCGGCAACCAGTTCAAGAACGCCCCGCTGGTCGGCGAGCTGATGGCGCGGCTGGTCGACGCGGTCGAGTCCGGCCACGACCACGACGCCGACCCGGTGCAGGTCATCGGCCGCTGGTCCGGCCTGGCCGTCGACCTCGGGCACTACTCCAGGCTGCGCGCCGCCCATGCCGACTCCAGCCACACCGTGATGGGCTGAGCGGGGCCTGCCAGGGCGTACCGTGGACCGTACGCGGACCCACGCGCCCTTCGTCCCAGGAGAACCCCATGACCGCGGACACCCCTCCGCCGGAGTCGGCCAAGTCCGCCGCCGCCGACGACGACGTCAAGCGGCGCTACCGCGAGGCCCTCGACCGCAAGCAGGCCGGCCAGTCCGGCGGCGGCGGGCACGCCGAGGGCGACTCCAAGGTCCACGAGGCGCATGGGCCCGCCAAGTCGCAGCGCACCTTCCGCCGCAAGGCCGGCGGCTGAGCTACCCCCGGATCCGCTCGTTGGCCGGGTCGTAGAACGGGCGCAGCGACAACCTGGCCGGCCAGCGCCGGTCGGCGATCTCGACCTCCCACTCCCCCGCGTCCAGCCACGCCTGATCGATGGGATCGTCCGCCTCCGCCATGGCCAGCCCGACGGCGCCGCCGAGCGTGAACCCGTACGACGCAGCCCGCAGGTAGCCCATCGCCCGGCCGTCGCGGAGCAGCGGCTCGGCGTGGAACATCAGCGGCTCCGGGTCGGCCAGCAGCACCTGGACGAGCCGCTTGCGCAGCGGCCCGGCGGCCCGCTGGGCGGCCACGGCGTCGCGCCCGGTGAAGCCGCCCGGCTTGTCCAGCGCGACCGCGAAGCCGAGCCCGGCCTCCAGGACCGTGTCGGTGTTGTCGATGTCGTGGCCGTAGTCGCGGTAGCCCTTCTCCAGCCGCAGGCTGGACAGCGCCTTGAGCCCCACGTGCCGCAGCCCGTACGCCGGGCCCGCCTCGACGAGCCGCTCGTACACGTGGGCGGCCTGCTCGGCAGGGACGTACAGCTCGTAGCCGAGCTCGCCGAGGTAGGTGATCCGCACGCAGAGCGCGCGGGCGTAACCGAGGTCGATCTCGCGCGCGGCGCGGAACGGGAATCCCTCGTTCGACAGGTCGGCGGAGGTGAGCGACTGCAGCAGGTCGCGCGACCGGGGCCCCTGCACGTTGAGCTGCGCGAAGCCCGAGGTGACATCCGCCACGAAGGCATGCGCGTCGCCGATCCCACGCCGCAGCATCGTCTCGACGTGGCGGTGGGCGGTGTCCGAGGCCACCACCAGGAACCGGCCCTCCGCCAGCTTGGTCACCGTCAGGTCGGCCTCCAGCCGGCCGCGGTCGTTGAGCCACTGCGTGTAGGTGATGACGCCCGGCTCTCCGTCGACCCGGTTCGCCGACAGCCGCTCCAGCACCGCGCCGGCATCGCGGCCCTCGACGTGGAACTTCGCCATGAAGGCCATATCCATCAGGCCGACGTCCTCGCGGACGGCGCGGTGCTCGGCCGCCCAGTGGCCGAACCAGTCCGGCCGGCCCCAGGTGAGCGCGCCGGGCGACGGGTCCGCGCCCTCCGGCGCGTACCAGTCGGCGCCCTCCCACCCGCTGACGTCGCGGAAACAGGCACCCTGCGCCTTGAGTTGCTCGTGGAGGGGCGAGCGCTTGGCGCCGCGGGCGGTCTGCATCGACTTGTGCGGGTAGTGGCAGGCGTACACCTGCCCCAGCGACTCGACGGTGCGCGTGCGGCGGTAGTCGGGGTTGGCCTGGTAGCGGTGCAGGCGGTCGATGTTCATGCCGGTGACGTCGATGTCCGGCTGGCCGTCGATGACCCAGTGCGCCATGGCCCGGCCGAGGCCGCCGCCCGTGAGGATGCCGATGGAGTTCAGCCCGGCGGCGACAAAGTAGTTGCGGACCTCGGGCGCCTCGCCGACCACAGGGGCGAGATCCGGCGTGAAGCTCTCCGGGCCGCAGAAGAAGGTGCGGATGCCGACCTCGAACGACACCGGCACCCGGGACATCGCCTTCTCCAGGTACGGGCCCATCCGATCCCAGTCGGGCGCCAGCGTCGTGAAGGAGGCGTCCGCGGGCACGCCCTCGACCCGCCAGGGCGCGCACACCGGCTCGAAGAGCCCGACCATGAGCCCGCCGCCCTCCTCGCGGA
>Ga0114939_10000912_pt1 | contig 23997 bp, 25 predicted proteins | sample AshMeaCrysSpring_FD_87196 | JGI IMG/M metagenome (GOLD analysis project Ga0114939, IMG submission 87196) | Groundwater microbial communities from Big Spring, Nevada to study Microbial Dark Matter (Phase II) - Ash Meadows Crystal Spring | ecosystem: Environmental > Aquatic > Deep subsurface >...
GATCGGCGGCGCTGCCCTGGGCCTGCCGGCCGCCGGCGTGCTGCTGGTCAACAACTACCGCGACCTCGAAGACGACCTGCGCAGCGGGCGGCGCACGCTGGTGGCGCGGCTCGGCCGTGCGCGCTCGCGCAGCGTGTACGCACTGCTCATGCTGCTGCCCTTCGCTCTGGTGCTGCTGCTGATCACGCGGGGGCGCAGCGGTGCATGGCTGGCCTGCCTGGTGCTGCCCTACATGCTCGTGCTGGTGAGACGTCTGGGCCGGCGCGACCCGGGCGCCTGGCTCAATGCGCAGCTGGCCGCCAGCGCCAAGGCGAGTGCGCTGCTCGGCCTGCTGCTGGCCGTCGGGGTCCTGTTGTGAGCGCTGCGCAGCCCATCGTCAGCGTCGCGCTGCCGCTGGCGCTGGCCTTCATCATGTTCTACCTGGGCACGACGCTTCGGGTCGACGATTTCCGCCAGGTGCTGCGTCGCCCGCGCGCCCTGTCGTTGGGGCTGGCCGGGCAACTGCTGCTCGTACCGTCGGTGGGATTTCCGGTGGCGCGCGGCGGCGGTCTCGAGGCGTCGATGGCCATCGGCCTGATGGTGCTGGCCGCCTGCCCCGGCGGCGTCAGTGCAGGACTGCTGACACACCTCGCGCGCGGCGACGTGGCCTTGTCCATCGTGCTGACGGCCGTCTCCAGCGTGGTGGCCATGGCCACTCTGCCGCTGATGCTCGACCTGTCGCTGCGCGCCTTCGCCGACAGCACGCTGCAGATCGACCTGCCGCTGGCACAGACCGTGAGGCGCATCTTCCTGCTCACCACCGTACCGGTTGCCGTGGGCATGGTGGCCAGGGCGTGGCGGCCGGCACTGGCCGAATGCCTCGAGCCGGTGGCCGGACGCATCGCCACCATGCTGTTCGTGCTGATCGTGCTGGCCACGTTCTGGTCGCAGCGCGACGTGCTGTGGCAGCACCTGCCGACGGTCGGCGCCGCGTGCGCGGTGCTCAACGTCCTGGTGCTGTCGATCGCCTGGGCGGCGAGCCGGGCCGCGCGGCTCGGGCACCGCGACGCCGTGGCCGTTGCCACCGAATGCGGCCTGCAGAACTCGGCGCTGGGCATCTATGTCACGGTCGAGCTGCTGCGCCAACCGGCCTTGAGCGTGCCCAGCGTGGTGTATGCGCTGTTGATGAATGCCGGCGCGATCGTGTTCGTGCTGCTGATGCGCCGCTCGGGCCGGCGCGACGGCGCCTGGGGTGCCCATGGTGCACTGTGAGGCCGTGCGACGCGCGGCGCCGTGGTCGGTCGCGCTGGCCGCGGCCTGCTGCGCCACGGCGCTGGCCGCGCCGCCTCGGCTGCAGGCGCTGATCGACGCCACGCCGCCCGGCGCCACGTTGCGGCTGCCGCCCGGGACCTACCAGGGTCCGGCCGAGATCCGCCGCCCCATGACGCTCGACGGCGCGGGCCAGGCCATCCTGACCGGCGACGGGCGCAGCACGGTGCTGAGCGTGGACGCCGACCGCGTGACGCTGCGTGGCCTCAGGTTCACGGGCAGCGGTGACTCCCAGGACCGTGGCGACTCGGGGGTGCTGCTGCGCGGGCGCCTCCACCTGGTGGAGGACAACGAGCTGGACGACGTGCTCTTCGGCATCCACCTGCAGGCGGTCTCGGACTCGGTGGTGCGCCGCAACCGGGTGCTCGGCAAGGCCCTGTCGCCAGGATTGCGCGGCGATGCGCTGCGGCTGTGGAACAGCCGCGGCAACCGCATCGAGCACAACCGCTTCACGCGCGGGCGCGACCTCACGCTGATCAACTCGCCCGACAACCGGCTGCTGGGCAACCGCTTCGACGACGGCCGCTACGGGCTGCACGTGGTCTTCTCGCCGCGGCTGCATGCCGAAGGCAACCGCCTGGAACGCACGGGCACCGGCATCGTCGTGCTGTACTCGCCGCAGATCACGCTGCGGGGCAACCGCGTGGCGCATGCCCTGACCGACGGCGGCGCAGGCATCGTGATCAAGGAAAGCGACGGCGGCCGCATCGAAGACAACGAGATCCTGCACTGCTCGGTGGGACTGAAGCTCGACGCCCCGGTGCCCGACCGCGGCCAGTTGCTCGTGCAGGGCAATCACTTCGCGCACAACATCGTGGGCCTGTTCTTCTACGGCGAATCGGGCGGCGGACGCTTCGTCGACAACCGCTTCAGCCATAACCTGACCACCGTGGCCGTCAGCGCACCGGGCGCCGGCTCGGCCTACACCTGGCAGTCCAACATCTGGGACGAATACGAGGGCCTGGACCTCGACCGCGACCTCATCGGCGACACGCCCCATGAGGTGCTGCTCTTCGCCGACCGCCTGTGGATGGAGCGGCCGATGATCACCTTCTTCCGCAACAGCCCGGCGCTCGAGCTGCTCGACTTCCTCGAGCGACTGGCACCGTTCACCGCGCCGCTGCGCGTGCTGATCGATCCGCGTCCGCGCCTGCCGCGCATGACCACCGCCCTGGAGACCCTGCCATGACGAACCGAGTCCACCAAGCCTGGGCCGCCGCCGCGCTGGCGCTGTGCGCCGCCAGCGCGGCCGCGCAGGCCAGCGACGAGGCCGCCGCGAGGGCGGTGGCCGAACTGGCGCGGCTCAACGGCCAGGCGCTGGCCTGCCGCGACACGCCGGCCGCCCAGCGCGCCAAGTCGCTGATGCTGACCTACACGCCGAAGACGCCCCGCTACAGCAGCCTCTACGAAGAGGGCACGCAGGCCAGCTTCCTCGCGCAGCTGGCCGCACCCGGCAGCTGCCCTCAGCCGGCCTTGCTGCTGGCCGGCCTCACCGCAGCCGGGCAGCGGCTGCAGCTGGCCACCGCGGGCCTTGGCCACGCGCCATTGCCCGATGTCGGCGACGGCGCGTCGGCCACGACGCTGACGCCGCGCTACCTGCTGCAGGGACCGGGCGGACGCGCCGTGACCTCCGAGGACTTCCGCGGCCGCTTCCAGCTGGTCGCGTTCGGCTTCGTGTCGTGCCCCGACGTGTGCCCGACGACGATGCTCGAGATGCAACAAGTCCTGGCTGCCCTGGGTGAGCGGGCACGCCTGGTACAGCCCATCTTCATCTCGGTCGATCCGCAACGCGACACCCTGCAGGTGCTCGAGGCCTATACGCAGGCGTTCGACCAGCGCATCCTCGGCCTGACCGGACAGGATGCCCTGGTGAAGCGCGCCGCCGACAACTTCCGCGTGCGCTATCAGAAGGTGCAGGAGCCTGGCGCCAGGCCCGACGTCTACACCATCGAGCACACCGCCGGGCTGTTCCTGCTCGGACCCGACGGCCAGCTGGCCGAGCGCATCCCGTACGGCACGCCGGTGGCCGAGATCGTCGCACGCGTTCAACAGTGGCTGACGGCCGAACGGAAGTGACGCGCCGGCGCGCGCTGCGGGCGCTGGCTGGCATCGGCTGCGGCGCTGCGGCGCTGGCCGCGGCGCCGGCCGTGCTGGGTGCTGCGAAAGCCCGCGTCGTGGTCGTCGGTGCCGGCTGGGCCGGCCTGAGCCTGGCACACGCCCTGTCGCGCCTGGCGCCCCAGGCCGACGTGCAGGTCATCGACCGCCATGCACAGTGGCTGCCTCTGCCGCTGTCGAGCCCCTGGCTCGTGGGCCTCACGCCGCAGCGCCTGCCGCGCCTGGACCTGGCCGAACTGGCGCGCCGCCAGGGTTGGCGCTTTGCCGCCGCCCCGGTGACCGCCATCGACCGCAGCCAGCGCGCGGTGCACACGTCGCAAGGCCGCTTCGACTACGACTGGCTGGTGCTGGCCACCGGGGCCGACTACGACGACAGCGCCTGGTTCGGCGGCGATGCGCAGGCGCGCTCGCTCGGCCGCGAGCGCTTCGCACCCGGCTTCATGGCCGGCGAACTCGACGCCCTGCGACAGCGCCTGCAAGCGTTTCGCGGCGGCACGCTGGTGATGACCGTGCCGCCGGCCCCGTACCGCTGCCCGCCGGCACCCTACGAACGGGCGGTGCTGTTGGCGTCGTCGCTGCGACAGCGGGGCGTGTCGGCCCGGCTCGTCATCGTCGACGCCGGCGGCGGCATGCCGCGCTTCAACCGCCTGTTTGCCGAACGCTGGGGCGGCTGGATCGAAAACCGCCTGCACAGCACCGTCCGGCGCGTCGACCCGTTCGCGCGCACGCTCACCACCGACGAAGGGGACCTGCGCTTCGAGGAGGCGCTGCTGCTGCCGCCGATGTACGCCGGCGGCCTGGTCCAGGCCGCTGACCTGCTCGGACAGGACGCCCAGGGACGCCCCACGCGGTGGGCCGCCGTCGATGCAGCCACGCTGCGCTCGGCCCGCGACGAACGCGTGGTCGTGGTGGGCGACATGATCGATGCGGTCTCGCCGCTGTTCGGCGCGTACCCGAAGACGGCCCACATCGCCGCCGACCTGGGAGCCGCGGCAGCCACGCACCTGGCGGCGGCCATCCAGGGGCAGACCGCGGCACCGCCGCCCTTGCCGACCAGCCAGTGCCACGTCTGGCTGAACGCGGATCCGCCCGAGCAGCTCGTGCTGGAGACGAGCTACAGGCACCGCGGCGACGGCCTGATCGTGCAGACCGTGCGCCAGCACGACAACCCGCAACCGCGCGGCGAGGACCTGCGCTGGGCACGCTCGCTGTTGGCCGAGCGCCTCGGCGTCCCGGTGCTGTGAGCGGCGCTGTCGGCGACGAGGCTAGCGGCTCGCGTCGCGCTTGAGGAACGTCACCACCTGCATGTCGGGCGCATTGCGCGACTGGCAGCCGCCACCGGCCTCGATCCGTGCCTCCGCCTCGTGCAGGATGTTGATGACGTCGATGTAGTCGCGGTCCTTGACCATCATCAGCGCGGTACGTCCGCCCTCGTTGCGCGCCAGCGGATCGGCACCGGCCGCCAGCAGCGCCTGCACGACAGCGGCTTCCCCGTGGCCGGCGGCATACATCAGCGGGCGCACGCCGTAGCCGATGCGAGCCTCCTTGTCGGCCCCCGCCGCCAGCAGCGTTTGGACGACATCGGGATAGCCACGGTCCTCGTCGCCGTTGTGGCAGGCGTGGAACAAGGCGGTGAAGCCACGCGCGTCGGCCGCGTCGACGTCCGCGCCCGCGGCCAGCAGCGCCGACACCACCGCTCCATGTCCCAGCCCAGCGGCCACCATCAGCGGCGTGACTCCGTCGTCGTTCCGTGCGCGCGCGGCCTCGGGCGTAGCCAGCCTCGCCACGGCAGGTGCATCGGCCTCGCGGATGGCTTGCAGCAGGGCGTCGTTCATCGAGGCGTCTCCTCAGCTCGTGGGTGTGCGCCAGCCGGTCGGCGCGGACCGTTCAGGGGCTGGCCGATCGGACAAATATCGCTTCTTGCTTATTTTGCCCCCGGCACTTGCCAACCCTCACGCCACCGCGGTTTCCGCCGCGCCACCGACCCGCCGCGCCCGTGACGGCCGGCTCGAGGGCGGCGCCGATCTCCGTGAGGGGCCGCACCTGCAGCGCTGCGCCCGCCCCCAAGCACCCCCTGCTCTCAGCGCCGCTCGCGTACGACGAAGGGTTCGATCAGCGCGTCCTGCACCGAGGGCGGTCGGTTGCGCGCCTTGTCGAAGTTGGCGTTCCACACGTCCGCGTTGGCCAGGTCGGCACCGCCCATGTCGGCGCCGGCGAAGACAGCCTGGCGCAGCGTGGCACCCAGCAGCCTCGTGCCCAGCAGGCGTGCACCCGAGAAGTCCACGCCCTCCATGGCCGCGCCGGTGAGGTCGGCCCCGCTCAGGTCGGCCCCGGCAAAGCGCGCGCCGGTGAACACGCCGCGCAGCGCGTAGCAGCCGCGGATGGATCCGCCGGCAAGGTCGATGCCTTCCATCAGCACGTCCTTCAGATACGCGCCGGCGAAGTCGGCGCGCGGCGCGCGCGTGCCGATCAGGTTGGCCCCGAAAAGGTTGGCGCCGCCCACGCGGGCGTCGGTCAGGTCGGCGTCGTCGAAGGTGGCGTGGAACAGGTCGGCGCGACGCAGGTCGGCTCCCGTCAGTCGTGCGCCGGTGAAGTTGGCCCACTTGGCGTTGCTGCCGCCGAGGTCGGCTCCTTCCAGACGCGCGCGGCGCAGGTCGGCGTTTTCCAGCTTGGCGCCGGCCAGCCGCACGCCGCGCAGGTCGCGGCCGGCCAGTTTGGCGCGCGTGAAGTCGCAGGCCGACAGGTCGGTGCGCGCGGCGGGCTGTGCACAGTCACCGCGCGGCAGATCGGCCGTGAACACGCGTGGCGCGACGGTCGCGCAGGCCAGCGCCAGCGCAGCGGCCCGCACGCTGCGCCGCATCCGCCTGGCGCCGGTGGAGCGTGCGTTGCACACGGTTCGGGTGCGGCCGGTCAATGCCGGGCATAGACGCTGGTGCGCCCGTCGGGGGCCACCAGCAGCGTGTTGAAAGCCTCGCGCCGCACCTCGTGTTCACGCCCGGCGTTGTCGAGGATGGTGCAGGCGGTCTCGCAAAACGGCGTGTAGTTCTCGCGCCCCGGCGCGCCGCGAGGCAGGCCCGGCACGGCCAAGCCGCGGGCCTTGGGCCGCTCCTCGAGCAGCAGCAGGATGTCGGGCGCGGGCACGTGCCCCTCGATGAAGTAGCCCGCCACGCGGGCGGTATGCACGGATTCCAGCTGCGACGGCACGTTCAGCCAGCGTTTGATGCGCGGCATCTCGGCCTGGGGCTTCTCCTCGAGGGTCACGGTAAAGCCATGCTTGCGCAGGTGGTCGGCCCAGTCGATGCAGGCCAGACAGGGGCTGGGTGCATACACGTGCACGGGCGGCAGACTGCCCGCCTGCGCGGCCACCCCGCCCGGCGCGAGGCTCGCGACCGCCAGCAGGCTGGCCGCCAGCCTGCGGTGGACCGGTCGACGCGCGTGGGTCAGCATGGTTTTTGCGGGCTACAACCCTTCAAGATCCACAGCGACACCTCGCCGGCCAGCTCGTCGGCGCGCACCTTGCGCGCCATGCTCAGCACGTCGCGGCCGGCATCGGTCTTGGCGTTCGGGTCGCCCCCGGCGCGCAGCAGCAGCTTGGCGTTGGCCGTGCGCGTGGCAAAGGCCGCCATGTGCAAGGGTGTGCGCCCCTCGCCGTCGCGGGCGTTGGGGTTGGCACCGGCGGCCAGCAGCGCGGTCAGCGGTCCGCTGTCGAGGTTCATCGCGGCGTAGTGCAAGGGCGTGGCGCCTTGCGGGGCCCGCGCATCACGGTTGGCGACATCGGCCTTGATCAGCCGCTCGACTTCGGCGCGCGTGCCCATGCGGGCCGCGTCGTGGATGGGCAACTCGTGCTGTCCCCAAGCGGCACGGTCCGGCGCCGCCACCGGCTGTGCCGCCACCGAGGCGCCGCCCAACGACAGCCCCAGGGTCACGAGCGCCGCGACCTGCGCAACGCTGAACAATCGTGCTCCGCTGTGTCTCATGGCTTGACTTCCTGGATCGACGTCAGGTAGGCCAGGAGGTCCTGATGGTCCTGCGCCTTGAGCTGGTTGAGGATGCCGCCCGCCTCGACCTCGTCGTGCGCCCGCTCGCCCCTGACGAAGGCGTCGACCTGCTTCTTCAGGTACTCGGTGTACTGGCCCACCAGCCGCGGGAACTTGCCGCGCCCCATGCCGTCGCGGGCGTGGCAGGCGGCGCATTCCTTGTGGTAGATCGCCCCGCCACTGTCCAGATTGCCGGGCGCGCGCGGGATGATCATCACCTTCTCCATGGCCGTCAACCGTGCCAGCGCGTCGTCGCCCGGCTTGAACACGGGCCACTGCGTCGGCAACTCGATCGACGCGAGGTAGGCCGACACGTCCTCGATGTCCTCGTCGGGCAGTTCGCGCTCCTGCGTGTACGGGTACATCGGGATGTTGACCCGCGTGCGCTTGCGGAAGGCCTTGAGCTGGTCGACGAGGTGCGCCTTGCGCTGTCCTGCCAGCCTCGGGTATTCACCCTTCTTGCCGCCCTGACCGAACTCGCCGTGGCAGCCGGCGCAGGTGGCATTGATCTCCTTGCCCCGCTCGAGGTTCTGCGCTGGTGCCGCTGCGGCGGTGGCCAGCATCAACCCGGCCAGCACCCAGGATTGCCGTCGCTGTCGCATGTCTGTCGCTGTGGATGGTCTGCCCGCAGGCTTCGGACGTGACTCTATTCAACCGCGGCCGCCTGCGCATCGGGGATAGACCTGCAGCACGCGAACTGGATCAAGTTTTGACTCATCCGCCGGTCGCGGCCGCGTCGCTTTAGTCACAATAATCGCCGTGACGCGTCCGGCGCCGGGTGGATCGGTGCCAGCGTCGCGCTGTCCGCATCGATGGATCCTCGACGCCGTGCCTTGCTGAGTGGCCGCCTGCGCCCCGGGTACGCCACGCCACCGCCGCCGTTGCGCCCACCGTGGTCGCTGCGCGACGAGGCCCGGTTCATCGAGCGCTGCACGCGCTGCGGCGATTGCGTGCGAGCCTGCCCGCGCCACTTGCTGAGCACGGGTGATGGGGGCTATCCGGTCCTGAGCTTTGCTCAGCAGGGCTGCGATGCCTGCGGGGACTGTTCGCGCGCCTGCCCTACCGCGGCCCTAGGGCCCGTTGCCAGTGGGCCTGCCTTCGCGTGGGTGGCGCAAGCCAGCGATGCTTGCCTGGCGCGCCAGCGCGTCGAGTGCCGCATCTGCGCCGACACCTGCCCGCAGGGCGCCTGGCGATTCGTGCCGGTGCCCGGCGGGGTGGCGCAGCCGCAACTCGACCCTGCGGCCTGCAACGGCTGCGGCGAGTGCGTGGCGCCCTGCCCTGTGGGCGCCATCCAGATGGGCACGCCAGGCCGCTGAGCGCGCTGCCTGGTCACACCCTTTTCAGGGCTTGCGCGGCGCGACGGGCGTGCCAACGAACCTGTTCTCCACCAGCGGCCTGGCGTCGACCTGCGGCACGTGGCAGGTGTTGCACTGGTAGCGGTCCATGCGCAGGCTGGCACTGGGGCCCATGCCGGTCAGGTGGCTGTCGCCCACGCGCGGCGCCTTTTTCTCAGCGGCCCTCTGCAGGCTGTGGCACTCGAGACACTGGTTTTCCGCAACCGTGATCTCGTCGAAGTTGTCGATCGCGTGAGGAATCAGGGGCGGCTGCTCGCGGAAGGTGCGGGCAATGGGCTCGCCCGAGCCGGGGCGCTTGCCGACATAGGTCTTCTGGGCTTCCGGAGCCAAGTCGGGCGCGGCAGCGTCGGCGCCGCGCAGCGTCTTGACGCCGGTGAACTGAGTGGCGCAGCCCACCACGGCGACGGCTACGGCCGCGGCCAGCATCAACCTGATCGACTGGTTCATCGTCGCTTCCTTTCGTTTCGTGCGTGTCGGGGCTTTCAAGAGGGATTGGTTGCACGATCGGCGCCGGGTGCCGGTGCCGAGCGCGGTGGCGCGACGCGCGCCCAGCGCGTGCCGACTTCGAAGACATCCTTCGAGCACACATCCAGACAGCGTCCGCAGTTCGTGCACAGCCCGGTGTCGATCACCGGCCCGGCGCCGCCGACGGCCTTCAGCGCCGGCTTGATGATGAGCGGCTCGGGGCATACGGCATAGCAGTCGGCGCAGTCGTTGCAGGCCTCGCGGCGGCTGGCCATCACGCGAACGGCGCTGAAGCGCCCGATCAACCCGTAGAACGCACCCACCGGACACAGGTGACCGCACCAGCCGTGCTGCACGATCAGCAGGTCGAACAGGAACACCGCCAGCACCACGGCCCAGGCCGCGCCGAAGCCGAAGATCAGTCCGCGGTGCAGCATCGACACCGGGTTGATCAACTCCCAGGCGATGCTGCCGGTCGCCACCGCGACGACGAGCGTCATGGCCAGGATCCAGTGGCGCGTGCGGCGCGACAGTCGCGCACTGGCGCGAATGCCCAGGCGCCGGCGCAGCCACGCGGCGGCGTCGGTGACGACATTGAGCGGGCACACCCACGAGCAGTAGACGCGCCCGCCCACCAGCAGGTAGAACGCCAGCACGATCGCCGCGCCGATGAACGCCGTGGTCAGCGGCCGCTGCCCGGCCACCAGTGATTGCAACACCACGTACGGGTCGGTCAGCGGCAGCACGCCCAGCGTCAGGCTGGAGGCCAGGTTGCCCTTGACGATCCACAGCCCGAACCACGGCCCGAGCAGGAACAGCACCAGGATCGAGCCCTGCGACAGCCGGCGCAGCAACAGCCACTGGTGGCTGCGCAACCAGCCCTTGGCGGCCAGCGCTTCGGCACCGATGGCGGGCTTCACAGCTTGTCCCCCTTCAGCGCCGGCGGGGTGGTGCCTTCGCGCGGCGACAGGCCCTTGCCCGGCTCGTACTGCATGCCCTCGGGCAGGTTGTAGCGGTGCTCGGGGTCTGGGGCCACCAGGCTGCCGCCGGCCTTGTCCTTCTCGATCCAGCCGAGCCGGTAGTGCTTGCCCGGTTCGCCCTTGGCGAGCTGGATCGGATAGACCTTGATCGCCGCCACCTCGAGCGGGCAGGCCTTCTCGCACTTGCCGCATCCGGTGCAGTGCTCGGAATGCACCACCGGGATGAACAGGGCGTGCTTGCCGGTGCGCGCATTGAGCTGCTGCTCGAGCGTGATCGCCTTGTCGATCACCGGGCAGACGCGGTAGCAGATGTCGCAGCGCAGCCCGAGGAAGTTCAGGCAGTTCTCCTGGTCGACCAGCACCGCCAGGCCCATCTTGGCCTTGTTGATGTCGGTGAGCTGGGCGTCGAGCGCGCCGGTCGGGCAGGCCTTGACGCAGGGGATGTCGACGCACATCTCGCACGGCAGCTGGCGCGCGACGAAGTAGGGCGTGCCGTTGGCCACCGGCTCCTCCGGCGTGGCCAGGGTCAGGATGTCGTAGGGACAGTCGCGCACGCACAGCCCGCAGCGCACACACGCGCCGAGGAAGTCGTCCTCGCGCAGCGCGCCGGGCGGGCGGATGGCCAGCGGCGGCAGGGCCCGCGCCTGGCGCGCGTGCAGGCCGAGCCCGAGGCCGATCGCGCCGACACCGCACGCCATGCGTGCGCTGTCGATCACGAACTGCCTGCGCGCGCGCGCAGCGTCAGCGTTCTCGGCCACGACACCTGCTCCCGCGATGCACCCTACCTCACGCCTTCACGACCTTGACGGCACACTTCTTGAAGTCCGTCTCCTTCGAGATCGGGCAGGTGGCGTCGAGCGTGAGCTTGTTGGCCAGGCGGTGCTCGTCGAAGAACGGGATGAACACCAGGCCCTCGGGCATGCGGTTGCGCCCGCGCGTGTTGACGCGCAGCGCCACCTCGCCGCGCCGCGTGATGGCCTTGACCGGGTCGCCGTGCTTGAGGCCGCGCTTGTCGGCATCCTTCGGGTGCATCCACACCACGGCGTCGGGGAAGCTGCGGTACAGCTCGGGCACGCGGCGCGTCATCGTGCCGGTGTGCCAGTGCTCCAGCACGCGGCCGGTGCACAGCCACAGGTCGTACTCGGCATCGGGCTGCTCGGCCGCCGGCTGGTACGGCAACGCGAAGATCTTGGCCTTGCCGTCGGGATAGCCGTAGAAGCGCACACCCTCACCGGCCTTGACGTACGGGTCATAGCCCTCGCGGAATCGCCACAACGTCTCCTTGCCGTTGACCACTGGCCAGCGCATGCCGCGCACCTTGTGATAGACGTCGAAATCGGCCAGGTCGTGGGCGTGTCCACGGCCGAAGACGGCGTACTCCTCGAACAATCCCTTCTGCAGGTAATAGCCGAAGTGCTCGGATTCGTCGTTGCTGTAGTCGGCAATGGCGTGACCGTTGACCCTCGTCAGCTCGGAGTTCGGGAACTTGTTGACCTGCCCGTTCGCGAACAGCACGTCGTACAGCGTCTTACCTGCGTATTCCGGCTTCTTGGCGATCAGTTCAGCCGGCCAGACATCTTCGACCCTGAAGCGCTTGGAGAATTCGACGTATTGCCACAGGTCGGAGCGCGCCTCGCCCGGCGCCTTGACCTGCTGGCGCCACGCCTGGCCTCGCCGCTCGGCGTTGCCGTACATGCCCTCCTTCTCCATCCACATCGCGCAGGGCAGGATCAGGTCTGCAGCCATCGCTGAAACCGTGGGGTAGGCGTCCGACACCACGACGAAGCACTTCGGATTGCGCCATCCGGGATACGTCTCCTGGTTGATGTTGGGCCCGGCCTGCATGTTGTTGGTGGTCGAGGTCCACAGGAACCCGATCTTCCCGTCCTTGGCCATCCGGCTTTGCAGCACCGCGTGGTAGCCCGGGGTCGAGGGGATGGTGCCGGCCGGCAGCTTCCAGACCTTTTCGGCCTCCTCGCGGTGCTTGGGATTCATCACCACCATGTCGGCCGGCAACCGATGCGCGAACGTGCCCACCTCGCGCGCCGTACCGCAGGCGCTGGGCTGGCCGGTCAGCGAGAAGGGGCCGTTGCCCGGCTCGCTGATCTTGCCCATCAGCAGGTGCACGTTGTAGATCATGTTGTTGACCCACGTGCCGCGCGTGTGCTGGTTGAAGCCCATCGTCCAGTACGAGGTCACCTTGGTCTTCGGATCGGCATAGGCCTTGGCCAGCGCCTCGAGCTTGTCCTTGGGCACGCCGGAGATCTCGTGCGCTTTGTCGAGCGTGTACTCGGAGACGAACTTGGCGAAGTCGTCGAACGTGATCGACGAATGCGCGTTCGGGTCGCCCTTGGGCTTGCCGTCGGCGCCCATGTAGCCGTTGTTTCCGGCCACCTGCTCCAGCGGATGGTTGGGCCGCAGACCGTAGCCGATGTCGGTCACGCCCTTGAAGAAGCCGACGTTCTTCTTGACGAACTCCTGGTTCACCGCGCCGGTGGTGATGATGTGGTTGCAGATGTAGTTCAGGATCGCCAGGTCGCTCTGCGGCTTGAAGATCAGCTCGTTGTCGGCCAGCTCGCACGAGCGGTGGCTGAAGGTCGACAGCACGTGCAGCTTGACATGCTTGGCCGTGAGCCGCCGGTTGGTGATGCGGCTCCACAGGATGGGGTGCATCTCGGCCATGTTGCTGCCCCACAGCACGAAGGCGTCGGCATGCTCGGCGTCGTCGTAGCAGCCCATCGGCTCGTCGATGCCGAAGGTGCGCATGAAGCCGGCCACCGCGCTGGCCATGCAGTGGCGCGCGTTGGGGTCCAGGCTGTTGGAGCGGAACCCCGCCTTCATCAGCTTGGCCGCCGCGTAGCCTTCCCACACCGTCCACTGGCCCGAGCCGAACATCGCCACGCCGTAAGGGCCCTGGTTCGGGTCCTTCAGCGTCGCCTTGACCTTCTCGGCCATGATGTCGAAGGCCTGGTTCCAGCTGATGGGCTGGAATTCGCCGTTCTTGTCGAACTTGCCGTCCTTCATGCGCAACAGCGGCCGCGTCAGGCGGTCCGTTGCGTACTGGATCTTCGACAGGAAGTAGCCCTTGACGCAGTTCAGCCCCTTGTTGACCGGCGCATCGGGGTCACCCTGCGTGGCCATGATGCGGCCGTCCTTCACACCGACGAGCACGCCACAGCCGGTGCCGCAATAGCGGCACACGCCCTTGTCCCAGCGCAGGCCGTCGGCGCTGGCGGTCGTCTGTGCCTGAGCCGCGGTGGGCGGCAAGGTCACGCCTGCGGCGGCCGCCGCGGCAGCCGCTGCCTTGTTCCTGATGAACTCACGTCGCGTCAGTGACATTGGTGTTCTCCGTTTCGGACTCGGGTTCGTATTGGTGGTAGACCATGGCCACCGACATCACGCCTTCCACGGCGCCGATGCGCTCGAAGGTGTTGATGGTTTCTCGTTCGGTGCCGGTCTCGACGGTGACGATCAGCTTGCCCTCTGGCGTGGCGACGTGCACCTGCACGCCGGGCCAGCAGCCCAGGGTGTTGCGTACGGCATCGACGTGGTTGTGCTTGACGTCGACGATCAGGCTGGAGATGTCCATGGCCGGCTGGATCGGGGCGTGCTGCCAAGTACGACGACGCTGACCGATGAATAACCCTACTCGCGGCGCGCCACCCATTCCTTGAACGGCGACAAGTTTTCGCCACCCGCGCAGGCCTCTCCTGCACCGGCTTGAGCCGCGTCAGATCGGGCGGTCGAGGACGGGCTTTCTTGAACCAGTTCAACGACCCTGCCGCAAGGGCGATGAACACTGGCCTTCACGTTGACCCGGCAGGCCGCAGGCCATGTCGGACGTACACAGGTCCGGTGGCCCTCCACCCGGCACGTGCAGACCCTTCAGGAGCGTCCCCGGGTCCGGGCTACAGAACATGCGAATCCTCGGTGCAATCGTCCTGACGGGCATCCTGGCCGGTGCCGCCGTGGCGGCCAGTTCGGCCCCGGCGACACCCGAGCCGCGCCGGCAGAGCGAATTGCTGCGCTTGGTGCGCCACGAGTGCGGTTCGTGCCACGGCCTGCGGCTGACCGGCGGGCTGGGTCCGCCGCTGACCCGCGAGGCGATGGCCGACAAGCCACTCGGCTCGATGACCGCCACCATCTTCGGCGGCCGCCCGGGTACGCCGATGCCGCCGTGGCGGACCTTCATGTCCGAGGCCGAGGCGCGCTGGATCGCCGAGCAGCTGGCGCGGGGTCTGAGCGCCGAGCTGGAGGCGGCCCGATGAAGCGCCGGCAGGCCCTGCATTCGATCGCCGCCAGCGCCGCAGGTCTGGGCATGGCCGCGTTGCTACCCGCAGGGCTGGCGGGCTGTGCAACGCCGCGCGCCGAGGGCGAACTGCACGGCGGCACCGGCGACCTCGGCGTGGTGGTGCAGCGTGAGCGGGGCGCACTGAGCGTGGTCAACACCAGCACGCGCTCTGTGTTGGGCGAGATCATCGGCCTGGGCGATCTGTCGCACGCGTCGGTGGTGTTCGCGCGCAACGGCGCCTGGGCCTACGTGTTCGGCCGCGACGGCGCGCTCACCAAGGTCAACGTGCCGGCGCGCCGCATCGAGGCACGCGTGCAGCAGGCCGGCAACTCGATCGGCGGCGCCATCTCGCAGGACGGCACGCTGGTGGCGGCGCAGAACTACACGCCGGGCGGCGTCAAGGTGTTCGATGCCCGAACCCTCGCGCTGGTGGCCGACATCCCCGCCGAAGTCGCGCCGGGCCGCCTGTCGCGCGTGGTCGGGTTGGCCGACCTGCCCGGGCGGCGCTTCATCTACTCGCTGTTCGATGCCGACGCGATCTGGATCGCCGATCTGTCGGACGCCGCGCGCCCGCGCATCACGCGCTTCGACGGTATCGGCCGCCAGCCGTACGACGCGCTGGTCACGCCCGACGGGCGCCACTACATCGCCGGTCTGTTCGGCGAGGACGGGCTGGCGCTGATCGACCTGTGGGACGAGACCCCCAGGGTGCGCCGCATCCTCGCCGGCTACGGCAAGGGCGAGCAACCGCTGCCGGTGTTCAAGATGCCGCACCTGCGCGGCTGGGCGGTGGCCGGGCGCCACGCGTACCTGCCCGCCATCGGCCGCCACGAGGTGCTGGTGGTCGACACGCAGACCTGGGCCGAGGTGGCGCGTATCCCGGTGGCCGGACAACCGGTGTTCGTGATGGCGCGGCCCGACGGCCGCCAGGTGTGGGTCAACTTCGCGGTGCCCGACTACCACCGCGTGCAGGTCATCGACACGCCGTCGCGCCGCGTCGTGCGCACGCTCGAGCCCGGCCGGGCCGTGCTGCACATGGAGTTCACGCCGCGCGGCGAGGCCGTGTGGATCAGCGCCCGCGACGACAACCGCGTCGCGGTGATCGACACGGCCAGCTTCGCCACGCTGGCCACGCTGGACGTGCACGCCCCGAGCGGCATCTTCTTCACCGCGCGCGCCGCGCGCATCGGCCTGTGACCGCGCTCGCCCACGGAGGACTTGCCATGAGCGCCCTGCCCCGCACCGACGCCACCGACCGCCCCGACGAGGCGCTGCGGCTGGCGCTGCTCAACCGCTGGCAGCGCGACTTCCCGATCGTCGACGAGCCGTTCGAGCGCATCGGTGCGCGGCTCGGCATCCCTGGCTCGCAGGTCATCCAGGCCTATCGCTCGCTGCTCGGGGAAGGCGCCCTCAGCCGCATCGGCGCGGTGTTCAGCACCGGCGCCGGGGGCAGCGCCATGCTGTGCGCGATGGCCGTGCCGGGTGACGATCTCGAGCGGGCGGCGCGCATCGTCTCGGCGCACCCGGGCGTCAACCACAACTACGAGCGCGAGCACCACCACAACCTGTGGTTCGTCATCACCGGCTGCGACAGTCCGCAGATCCACGCCGACGTGGACGATCTCGAACAGCGAACCGGCTGCCCCGCGCTGCGACTGCCGATGCAGCGCGCCTACCGCATCGACTTGGGCTTCGACCTCGAGGGCCGCGCCGCCTTCGACGCCTTTCACGCGCCGGTACCGCGCCCGGTGATGCCCGTGGCGCCCGCCGACCGCGCGCTGGCCAGCCTGCTCGAGGACGGCCTGCCCCTGGTGCCGCGGCCCTACGACGTGTGGGCCAGCCGGCTGCGCCGCACACGCGCCGACGTGAAGGACACGCTGCAGCGCTGGCTCGACCACGGCACGCTGCGCCGCTTCGGCGTGGTCGTGCGGCACCATGAGGTCGGTTTTGCCGCCAACGCCATGAACGTGTTCGACGTGCCCGACGACGAGGTCGACGCACGCGGCCAGGCCCTGGCGCAGTGCCAGGGCGTCACGCTGGCCTACCGCCGCGCGCGCGCGGGCGGCTGGCCGTTCAACCTCTATTGCATGGTGCACGGCCGCGACCGGGCCAGCGTCCAGCAGGCGATCGCCGCAGCGGTGCAGCGCGCCGGCCTGGCGGCGCACCGCCACGAGGTGCTGTTCAGCACGCGACGGTTCAAGCAGACCGGCGCGCGCTACTTCCGCGACGCCACCGTCGCCGCTGGCCATGGGCGCGCGTGAGGCGGCGGCCATACCCGGCATCGACGCGGTCGATGCCCGGCTGATCGACCGCCTGCACGGCGGTTTTCCGCTCGACGAGCGGCCGTTCGCGGCCGTCGCCGCCGAGCTCGGGATGAGCGAGGACGAGGTCATCGACCGGCTGCGTCAGATGCTGGCGCGCGGCGTGCTGACCCGCTTCGGCCCGCTGTACCAGATCGAGCGTGCCGGCGGGCGCTTCGTGCTCGCGGCCATGCGGGTGCCGCCGCAGCGCTTCGACGAAGTGGCCGCGCTCGTCAACGCGCTGCCCGAAGTGGCCCACAACTACCGGCGCGAGCACGCGTTCAACATGTGGTTCGTCGTCGCCGCCGAGTCGCCGCAAGCGGTGGATGCGGCCATCGCCCGCATCGAAACCGAGACCGGCCTGCCCGTGCTCGCCTTCCCGAAGGAGCGCGAGTACTTCGTCGAGTTGCGCCTGCCGGCGGGGGGAGTGCCTGATGCTTGACGATTTCGAACGCCGCCTCGTGGCGGCCACGCAGAGCGGCCTGCCGCTGGTGCCCAGGCCCTACGAAGCCATCGCCGCGACCCTCGGCACCACCAGCAGCGTGGTGCGCGAGCGCCTGGCCGACTGGATGGCCCAGGGCCTGGTGCGGCGCATCGGCGCGGTGCCCAACCACTACCGGCTGGGCTACACCGCCAACGGCATGACCGTGTGGGACGTGGACGACGCGCAGGTCGACGCCCTCGGCCAGCGCGTGGGCGCCCTGCCCTTCGTCAGCCACTGCTACCGCCGCCCGCGGCACCTGCCCGACTGGCCGTTCAACCTGTTCGCCATGCTGCACGGCCACGCACGCGAGGAGGTCGAACAGCAGCGCGGGCAGATCCGCGCGCTGCTCGGTGCGGCCTGTCGCGGCGACGACGTGCTGTATTCCACCGCCATCCTGAAGAAGACCGGACTTCGCATCCAGGGCGACTGACCATGTTTCGCATCTCACAGTACATGCGGCTGCTGGCACAGGCCGAACGCACGGGGTCGATGCCGCCGCCGCGTCGCGGGCAGCCGCCGGGCCCCGTGGTCATCTGGAACCTCGTCCGCCGCTGCAACCTGACCTGCAAGCACTGCTACGCGCTGTCGGCCGATCACGACTACGCCGGCGAGCTGTCGACGGCCGAGGTCTTCACCGTGATGGACGACCTGAAGGCGTTTCGCGTGCCGGTGCTGATCCTGTCCGGCGGCGAGCCGCTGCTGCGCCCCGACCTGTTCGACATCGCGGCGCGCGCCAAGGCGATGGGCTTCTACGTCGGCTTGTCGACCAACGGCACGCTGATCGATGCGCCGATGGCCGACCGCATTGCCTCGGTGGCTTTCGACTACGTGGGCATCAGTCTGGACGGCATCGGCGAGGTGCACGACCGCTTCCGCCGGCTGGCCGGCGCCTTCGACCGCAGCCTGGGCGGTGTGCGGCTGCTGCACGCGCGCGGCGTGAAGGTGGGGCTGCGCTACACCATGACCGCACTCAACGCCGGCGAACTGCCGGCGCTGCTGCAGCTGATGCGCGAGGAGGATGCCGAGAAGTTCTATTTCTCGCACCTCAACTACGCCGGGCGCGGCAACATCCACCGCGCCAAGGACGCCCGGTTCCTGGCCACGCGCCAGGCCCTCGACCTGTTGTTCGACACCGCCTGGAGCGACGCACAAGCCGGGGTCGAGCGCGAGTACGTCACCGGCAACAACGACGCCGACGGCGTCTACCTGCTGCAGTGGGTGCAGGCTCGCTTGCCGCGCTGGAGCGCGCCGCTGCGCGAGCAACTCGAGGCCTGGGGCGGCAACTCCAGCGGCGTCAACGTCGCCAACATCGACAATCTCGGCGTCGTCCACCCCGACACGATGTGGTGGCACCACGCGCTGGGCAGCGTGCGCGAGCGGCCGTTCTCGGCCATCTGGAGCGACACCCGCGACCCGCTGATGGCCGGCCTGAAGCAACGCCCGCGCCGCGTGGGCGGGCGCTGTGCGCAGTGCGTGCACTTCGCCATCTGCGGCGGCAACACGCGCGTGCGCGCCGAGCAGGTGACCGGCGATGCCTGGGCCGAGGACCCGGGTTGCTACCTCGACGACGACGAGATCGGCCTCGCCGCGCCCGCCGAGCGCGTGGAAGTGACCCCGTTTCGCGCCCGAGACGCCCTGCGAGTGAGGGTCGAGGCGTCCTGATCCCGAATTCGACACCATGGCCTACGATCGACATTTCGCCTGGCGCGTGGCACTGGCGCTGGGCCTGGCCTGGATGGGCGTGGACTTCGCCCAGGCCCAGTCCACGGCAACCGCGACCGTCGCCGAGACTGCGGTCGTGACCACGGCGCCGAGCGCATCCATCGACGCCGCGGCGCTCTACCAGCAGCACTGCTCGGCCTGCCACGGCCCGCACCGAACCGGCCTCATGGGGCCGGCGCTGTTGCCCGAGAGCCTGGCGCGCGTGCGCCCGGCCGAGGCGCAATCGGTCATCGCCAAGGGGCGTGCCGCCACGCAGATGATGGGTTTCGCCGACAAGCTGTCGGCCGCCGAGATCGCCGCGCTGGCGCGGTGGATCTACACGCCGGTCGTGCCCGCGCCGAGCTGGAGCGAGGCCGACATCCGCAGCTCGCGCGTCGAGACGGCGGGCGCCCGCGAGCTGCCGGCCAAGCCGAAGTGGCCCGCCGACCCGATGAACCTGTTCGTCGTCGTCGAGGGCGGCGACCACCACGTCTCGCTGGTCGACGGCGACCGCTTCGAGCGCATCCACCGCTTTGCGAGCCGCTATGCGCTGCACGGCGGCCCGAAGTTCAGCGCTGACGGGCGCTACGTGGTGTTCGGTTCACGCGACGGTTGGGTCACCAAGTACGACCTGTGGAACCTCACCGTCGTCGCGGAGGTGCGCGCCGGTCTCAACACGCGCAATGTCGCGATGAGCAGCGACGGCCAGTGGGTGATGGTGGCGAACTACCTGCCGCACAACCTGGTGCTGCTCGACGCCGACCTGAACCTCGTCAAGGTCTATGACGCCACCTCGCGCGACGGCAAGCGAAGCTCGCGCGTGTCGGCGGTGTACGACGCCGCACCGCGCAGGAGCTTCATCGTCGCGCTCAAGGACGTGCCCGAGCTGTGGGAGATCTCCTACGACCCCAAGGCCGAAGACATCTACGAGGGCCTGGTGCACGACTTCCGCATGGGCGAGGGGGTGCCGAAGAAGGGCTTCCTGGGCGTGCGGCGCACCGCGCTGGCCGAGCCGCTGGACGACTTCTTCTTCGACCAGTCCTATGTCCATGCGCTGGGCGCGGCGCGGCCGCGTGACGACGGCAAGCCCAGCGGCCAGGTCGTCAATCTCGACGTGCGGCGCAGCATCGCGACGCTGCCCATCGCAGGCATGCCGCACCTGGGCTCGGGCATCACCTTTGCGTGGAAAGGCACCACGGTGCTCGCCAGCCCGAACCTGAAGGACGGCACCATCACCGTCGTCGACATGAAGGACTGGAGCCTGGTGCGCACGATTGCCGTGCCCGGACCGGGCTTCTTCATGCGCAGCCACGAGAAGACGCCCTACGCGTGGACCGACTCCATGATGAGCCCCGCGGCCAAGGACACGCTGACCATCATCGACAAGCGCACCCTCGAGCCCGTGGCCAGCGTGCGCGAGCCGGGCAAGACGCTGGCTCACATCGAGTTCACCAAGGACGGCCGCCATGCGCTGGCCAGCCTGTGGGAGACGGATGGCGCGCTGATCGTCTACGACGCCCAGACCTTCAAGGAGGTCAAGCGCCTGCCGATGAGCAAGCCGGTCGGCAAGTACAACGTGTGGAACAAGATCACGCGCTCGGAAGGCACGTCGCATTGACGGCGTGCGACGCTCGCCGCCGTGTCGCCGCTCAACGTCGCGTCGCGCGCCACGCCACCCGCGCCAGCCACGCCCAGAACGCAATGCGCAGCAGCAGGGCGCCCACGGTGCGCGGCTCGTAGCCACCGCCCGTGAGCACGTGCACCGCGAAGGCCACGCCAATGGCCGCCGTGGCCAGCGCGATGGCCAGCGCCGCAGGCGCCGCCCAGACCTTGCGCCACCACAGGCCGAGCGCCGCGGCAACGTAGGCGAATCCCGCGGCGAAGTTGAACCACAGCACGAAGCCCACCGCCTGCCCGACCGCAGCACGGGCCTGCTCGCCGCCGAACAGCGCTCGTCCGCCACTGGCCACGGTGGCGATGCCGAACACCGCCGCGGCCACAGCCCACGCGCGGTGCGGATGCTTCACTGCATCGGATAGCGCGCCAGGCGCTGTGCATCGCGGATGCGCACGTCGCGCTTGTCGACCTCGACCAGGCCGGCGGCCTCGAGCTCGTGCAGCACGCGCGAGAAGTACTCGGGTGTGATCGACAGGCGCGAGGCGATGGTCGCCTTGCTGGCGGGCAGCGAAACCGTGACGACGTCGCCGCTGGCGCAGTCCTCCACCGCCTGGTCACGCAGCAGGTAGCCGATGACACGCTGCATGCCGCTGTACAGCGCGTACGCCTGCACGTCGTTGACCAGGCCGTGCATGCGCCGCGACATGCCGGCCAGCATGCGCATGGCAAAGCGCGGCTCGCGATGGATCTCGTCGCAGACGGTCTTCTTGTCGACCACCAGCAGCGTCGTGTCGGCCAGCGCCTGGACGTTGACGACATAGGGCTTGCCGCTGAACATCAGCGCCTCGCCGAAGGTGTTGCCGGGGCCGACCAGTTCGATGACCTTCTCCTGGCCCAGCGGCGACAACACGAACAGCTTGACCTGGCCGATGACGACGACGTGGAACTCCTCGCACGGTTCGGCCTGGCGGCAGACCATCTCGCCGCGTGCGACGCGCTTGACGGTGCAGCCCTCGGCCAGGCGCGCCACTTCGGTCGTGTTCAGGTCACAGAACAGCGGCAGCACCGACAGGTAGCGCGGGATGTCGAACTGGCGGAGCTCCATGACAAAGGGGGCTTGTCAACAAGGGGTGCGCGGTATCTAAACACCGCTGTTCGTCTATTGTGACAATTCATTGACTGCGCGCTTTTAGTTTAGATCAAGGTGTGTGTCGCTGCTGCGGCGCAGCAGCGCGCCAGCGCGTCATCCGCCCCGCTCGGTCACAGCCACCGGCGCGGGGGCTGAGGGAGCGGGCGTAAACGTCGGGCCGCCACGAGCGCCACCGAGCGGCAAGCTCGAAAGCGTGAGGCGCGGGCCCGCGGCAAGCATCGGCGTCCGGCCGCGGCGGTCCGGCCAACCTGCGGCTCGGCTGCGCTGTCAGTCCTGCGCGGGGACGAGCCGGGCCGCAGCGTCAGGTAGCGGCGGCAGGTGACGAATGCACTTGCAGGTGTAACCGCTCGCGCCGGCCGCGCACCAGCAGCGCCGTGAGCAGCGCGATGGCCAGGCCGGCACCTGCGGTGTGCGCCAGCGCCGCCACGATCGGCCAGCCGAGCACGACGTTGGACAGGCCACTCGCCAGCTGCCATGCCGCCAGACCGGCGATGCCCCACGCGAAGGGCCGCAGTGCCGGCTCGCCGCACCGCCACAGGCGCCAGCCCAGCACCGCCATCGCCGCCAGCACGACGTAGGCCGCCAGCCGGTGCGTGTAGTGGATGGCGGTAAGGGCCTCGAAGGGCAGGGGCTGGCCGTCGCCGTCCATGCCGAGATCGCGCAGCAGCGTGAAGCCGCGGGCGAAGTCCATCGGCGGCCACCATGAACCCTGGCAGGCCGGGAACTCGCTGCACGCCAGCACCGCGTAATTCGTGCTGACCCAACCGCCGAGCGCGCTTTGCGCCACGAGCAGCACGAACACGGCCCAGGCCAGCGATCGCAAGCCGTCGGGCAGCGCGATGCGCAGCCGAGGCTCGGACTGCGCCTGCGCCGTGAGCAGCACGAGACCCGTGTAGCCGCCGAGCAGGTGCAGCGTCACGATGCCGGGGTTGAGCTTCATCGTGACCGTCAGCGCGCCGAAGGCACCTTGGAGGCACACCCACGCGAAGGTTGCCGTGGCCCAGGCCGGCGACGGCCCACCCAACGGGTCGCGGCGGCGCATGATCCAGGCCGAGATCATCGTCACCGTGATCAGCACGCCCAGCGCGGCAGCCAGATAGCGGTGCACCATCTCGATCCAAGCCTTGCCGTGGGTGACGGGGCCGGTCGGCATGGCGTCCTGGGCGGCTTGGATCTCGTGGCGCGCACCCAGCGGGCTGGCGTTGCCGTAGCACCCCGGCCAGTCGGGGCAGCCGAGGCCCGAGTCGGTGAGCCGCGTGAACGCGCCGAACAACACCAGATCGAAGGTGAGAAACAGCGTCAGCAGCGTGAGCGCGCGCCAGCGTGCCGCCGGCGGTGCCGACCCGTGTCGCATCCACACCCAGGCCAGCGGGCCGAGCGCGATCACCGCGGCCAGCAAGATCAGGCGAACGAGAGGTGTCAGGTCGTAGAGGCTGGCGTCCATCGGCTCAGCATTCTGCAGGCTCAGGATTCGAGCTGCAGGATCCAGCGCACGAGCTTGCGGATGTTGTCCAGCCCCGCACGCCGGTTGGCCGACATGTAGTCGTCCCCCCAGGCGCCGCCGCCGCCCTCGTGCACCTTCTTCACCAGCCGCTCCTCCGCGCTCGGGTCACCACGATAGCGCTTGGCCACGTCGCGCCAGGCCGGCCCGCGCAGCTTCTGCTCCAGATCGTGGCAGCCGAGGCATCGGCTGTCGTCGGCCAACTGCAGCATGGCCTGCGTATCCGCAGCTGCCGGTTGTGCGCCGGCCAGCGAGCAGGCCATGGCCAGGACAAGCGATGTGGTGAACGGCCTGAACATGTTGAAATGGCAGGTATACGTGTGTTCAGGAAGCTGTACGGGGCGTGGGGACACCGTGTATGCCTCAACGCTCATCCGGGCTTGCCGTCGACACGCGGCCGCCCGTACCAGCCCAGGTGGCGCAGGCCCCAGGCGACCAGCACCAGCGCCCAGACCCAGGCGGCCACCGCGATCGCCAAGGTGTGCTCGCCGCCTCCCAGGGCCACCGCGGCGCCGATGGCCACGCGCAGCGCCACGCCCGCCTGCAAGCACCAGAACAGGCGCCAGGCGACATCGTCGGCGGCCAGCGCCCGGCCGCTGTGCCCGGCGCTCACGCGCGTGACCATGGCCACCAGCGTCGAGCCGAGAAAGCCCATCGTGTAGGCGTGCAGCGGCGCCAGGCCCAGCGTGCGTA
>Ga0114939_10000913_pt1 | contig 23995 bp, 23 predicted proteins | sample AshMeaCrysSpring_FD_87196 | JGI IMG/M metagenome (GOLD analysis project Ga0114939, IMG submission 87196) | Groundwater microbial communities from Big Spring, Nevada to study Microbial Dark Matter (Phase II) - Ash Meadows Crystal Spring | ecosystem: Environmental > Aquatic > Deep subsurface >...
CGCTGGCGGCCCGGCGGAGCCGGTGCCGTGGCGGCCGCTCGAATCGTCGCTGCGGCGATCGCGCTGGCGGCGCCGCAGGCCCGCGCCGCCGACCTGGTCGACGCCTGGCGTGCGGCGCAGACGCACGACCCCGAGTTCGCGGCGGCCCGGGCGGCGCGCGATGCCGGCCAGGCGCGGCGCGAGCAGGGCGCCTCGCTGTGGCGTCCGACGCTGCAGTTCAGCGGCGCCGCCGGCGTCGGCACCAACGAAACCTCGACCACCGGCGCGCGCTTCTCGGCCCCGGGCTTCGGCACCGTCGACGGCGCCAGTTTCGACACCTCGGTCACCAACGGCAACCTGTGGCGCTGGTCGGTGCAGGCGAAGCAGCCGCTGATCAACCGCGAGCGCGATGCCAGCAAGCGCCAGCTCGAGCTCTCGGCCGATGCGGCCGAGCTCGAGTGGCGCGCCACGCAGCAGGCGTTGATGCTGCGCGTCGCCGAACGCTACTTCGACGCCGCGCTCGCGGGCGAGGCGCTGCGCGTGCAGCAGCGCCAGCTGGCCGCCGTGGAGCGCGCGCTGGCCGAGGTCCGCGACCGCTTCAAGCTCGGCGATTCGCCCGTCACCGACACCCACGAGGCGGCGGCACGGTCCGAGGCCATGCGCGCCGAGGTGATGGCCGCGGAAGCGACGCTGCAGCTCAAGCGCGCGGCGCTGGCCGATGCCACCGGCTGGTCCGACGCGCAGATGCAGACGCTGCAACTGCCCGACGGCGCCGCCCCGCAGGACGTGGCCGCGCTTCAGCAGTGGCTGGCGGAGGTGCGCAGCGGCAACCTGCAGCTGCGCCTGCTGGCGGCGCAGACCGAAGTGGCGCGCCAGGAAGCGGTCAAGCACGCCGCGTTGGCGGCACCTTCGCTGGACCTGGTGGCGATGGCCGGGCAGGACCGCCTGAGCGGCAGCGGCGCCTACGGCTCGGCCAGCAACGGCCTCAACAATTCGATGATCGGCGTGCAGCTGAACGTGCCCCTGTACACCGGCGGCTACCGCAGCGCGCGCGAGCAGGAGACGCTGCGGCTGGCCGACAAGGCCGCAGCCGATGCCGACCGCCAGGCCCAGCAGATCACGCAGGCCACACGCGCCGCCTGGCTCGGCCTGACCGTCGGGGCCTCGCGCCTGGGCGCGCTGGAGGAGGCGCTGCGCGCCACCCGGTCCCGGCGCGACGCCACGCGGCTCGGCCGGCAGGTCGGCGACCGCACCACGCTGGAGCTGCTGAACGCCGAGAATGATGCCGCCGCAGCCGAGCTGGCGGTGCAGCAGGCGCGCGTGGCGCTGCTGCTCGACCGGCTGCGCCTGTCGGCGCTGGGCGGCGCGCTCGACGAAACCCAGCTGCAGCTGGCCAATGCCGTGCTTCGCGCGCCGCGCTGAAGCGTACATTCAACCTCAGAACCCCAAGGAGACAGTCATGGCCCACATCGTCGTTCTCGGCGCCGGCACCGGCGGCATGCCCGCAGCCTACGAACTTCGCAGCACGCTCGACAAGAGCCATCGCATCACCGTCGTCAACGCGGTGGACTACTTCCAGTTCGTGCCCTCGAACCCTTGGCTGGCGGTGGGCTGGCGCGACCGCGAGTCGATCACCTTCCCGATCCGGCCGTATCTGGAGAAGAAGGGCATCGACTTCGTCGCGCAGCGCGTCACCCGCATCGACGCCGAAGGCAACCGGCTGGAACTGCAGGACGGCAGCGCGCTGGACTACGACTACCTGGTCATCACCACCGGCCCGAAGCTGAGTTTCGACGAAGTGCCGGGCGCCGGCCCGGAAGGACACACGCAGTCGATCTGCCTGGTGGACCATGCCGAGCGCGCCTATGCCCGCTACCAGGACTTCGTCAAGGACCCCGGCCCGGCGATCATCGGCGCCATGCCCGGCGCGTCCTGCTTCGGCCCGGCCTACGAGTTCTCGTTCATCTTCAACACCGACCTGAAGCGGCGCAAGCTGCGCAACAAGGTGCCGATCACCTACGTGACCAGCGAGCCCTACATCGGTCACCTCGGGCTGGGCGGGGTGGGCGACAGCAAGTCGATGCTGGAGAGCGAGTTCCGCAACAACGACATCAAGTGGATCTGCAACGCCAAGGTCACCAAGGTCGAGGCCGGCAAGATGTTCGTCACCGAGTTCGACGAGGCCGGGCAGGTGAAGAAGGAGCACGAACTGCCCTTCAAGTACAGCATGATGCTGCCGGCCTTCAAGGGCGTGGATGCGGTGGCCGCGGTCGAGGGGCTGTGCAACCCGCGCGGCTTCGTGCTCATCGACGAATACCAGCGCAGCAAGAAGTACCGCAACATCTTCTCGGCAGGCGTGTGCGTGGCCATTCCGCCGGTCGAGGCCACCCCGGTGGCCACCGGCGCGCCGAAGACCGGCTACATGATCGAGACCATGGTCACGGCCATCGTGCACAACATCGCCGCCGACATCGCCGGCCAGCCGGCCGACACCAAGGCGACCTGGAACGCGATCTGCCTGGCCGACATGGGCGACACCGGCGCCGCCTTCGTCGCGCTGCCGCAGATCCCGCCGCGCAACGTCAACTGGTTCAAGAAGGGCAAGTGGGTGCACCTGGCGAAGATCGGCTTCGAGAAGTACTTCATGTACAAGATGAAGAACGGCAGCTCCGAGCCGGTGTACGAGAAGTACGTGCTCAAGCTGATGGGCATCCACAAGCTCGAGTCCTGAGAGGCCCAGGGCCGGGCCGAGCCCGTCCCGCCCCCCCCGCGCGGGGTCAGGCAAACTGGCCTGGCCGTGTCAGGATTCGGACAACTTTCAAGGAGAGGACATGCAGAACCCACCCCATGGCTATCGCGACCTGACGCAGTCGGTCTCGTCGAAGCTGTCGCAGCTGCGCGGCAGCACGCCGGAGGTGATGAAGGCCTTCAACGAGCTCGGCCGCGCCGCCACCGCGCCCGGCGCCCTGGACGCCAAGACCAAGGAGCTGATCGCGCTGGCGCTGAGCGTGGCGGTGCGCTGCGACCCCTGCATCGGCTTCCACACCAAGGCGCTGGTGCGACTGGGCGCGACGCGGCAGGAAGTCGACGAGACGCTGGCCGTGGCCACCTACATGGGCGGTGGTCCGTCGCTGATGTATGCGGCCAGCGCCGTGGCCTGCTTCGAGGAGTTCTCGGGCGCCAAGGCCTGAGCGGCGACGCCCGGAACCCGCCAGCGCAGGCGCCGCCGACCGGCGCGGGCCCGCCCGCAGGGAACGATCAAGACAAGCGATGAGCTCCGAACGCAGCCACCCCGAAACCGAGGTCGGAGCCGAAGCCGACACCGTGTATGCGCGCATCGGCGGCGCCGACGGCGTGCGCCGGCTGGTCGACCGCTTCTACGCCCTGATGGACAGCCTGCCGCAGGCGCGGGGCGTGCGCCGCATGCATCCGCCCGAGCTGGACCGCAGCGCGGACAGTCTTTTCAAGTTCCTCAGCGGCTGGTTCGGCGGACCGCCGTTGTACATGCGCGAGCGCGGGCACCCGCGGCTGCGCATGCGACACGCGCCCTTCGCCATCGGCGCCGCCGAACGCGACGCCTGGATGCAGTGCATGCACCAGGCGCTGGACGAGCAGGTCGCCGACCCGCCCTTGCGCGCGGCAGTGCATTCCGCCTTCAGCGCCATGGCCGACCACATGATCAATCGCGCGCCCGGCGACCAGGACGCACCGGTCTGAGGGTGCGCCCGGCGCCGTCAGGCGCCGGCAGCGACGCCGTGCTCCTCGCTCGCCAGCACCTCGCGGATGTTGGCCATCTCCATGTACTCCGGCACCGAACAGGCCCAGGGCCGGCGCTCGGCGATGGCCTGGCGCAGGCTGTCGGCCGCTTCGGGTTCGCCCTGAGTCAGGTACAGGTGCAGCGGCGACTGCGGCAGCCGCAGGATCCAGTCGAGCAGCCCCTGCCGGTCGGCATGGCCCGACAACCCGTCCAGCGACACCACCTCGGCACGCGCGCCGATCCAGCCGCCGTGGATCTTGACCTGCGGCTTGCCCGCCAGCAGCGCCGCGCCGCGCGTGCCGGCCGGCTGGAAGGAGGTGAAGGCGATCGCGTTGCGCGGGTCCGGCACCAGCTGCTTCAGGTGCTGGGCCAGCGGCCCGCCGTGCGCCATGCCTTCGATGGCGATCAGGATGCTTCCCGGGCGCTGGCGGGCAAGTTCCAGGGCCTCGTCGGCCCCCGAGGCGACGCCGACGCCCGCCAGCATCGATGCGCTGCCCTCCGGCACGGTGCGCGTCAGCTCCGGATAGCGTCCGTAAAGCGCCGCCACCTCGACGGCCACCGGGTTGTCCAGCACGACCGGCAACTCGGGAGTCCGGCCGGCCGCACGCAACTGTGCCAGGCCGTGCAACACCTGCATCAGCGCGCCGCTGGGCTGCACGGGCATCAGCAGCGTGCCGCCGCGCGCGGCGGTGCGGCCGATCAGCTTCGCCAGCCGCGCCAGGGCGTCGGCCAGCCGGTGGTGGCGATTGCCATAGGTGGCACCCAGCAGCACCTCGTCGGCCGCCTCGGCGGGCGCCGGCGGCCGCAGCAGCGGATCGTCGGCTCGGCCGAGCCCGGGCGCATAGTGCAGCGAATGGGTGGCGCTTTGCAGGTGCACGCTGGCGGCGCCCAGCGCCTGGCCCAGCGGCGCCAGGCGAGCCTTCATGCCGCCGGCGAGTTCGAGATCGGCGCCGAAGTCCAGCGGCTGGAGTTGCTGGAGCGCCTGTCGCGCCGAGGCTTCGGTATACAGCGGCAGCGCCGGGGCATGCCTGCTGTAGCCAAGCTGGTTCGCGACTCGTGCGTCTTCCTCCTGCAGCCTGCCGGCTTCGGGCAGGAGCAGCCGGCACAGCTCGACCGCGGCGGGCGATGCGTAGACCGGGCCATGAAAGCCCAGCTCGACCAGGCGCGGCAGGTAGCCGCTGTGCGACAGGTCGGCACGCGACAGGATGACCGCATCCACCGAACTGCTTGCCACCGGCAGCGTCGAGCGATTGCGCAGACGCAGTTGCTTCAGGCCCTGGTACAGCCCGCAATCCAGCAGCAGCCTGCGGCCGTCGCGCTCGACGAGCAGCTTCGACCCGGTGATCGTGCCGGCCCCCCCCAGAAAGCGCAATTGCATGCGATCGGCTCCCGCGTTGCGCTGCCGGACTCGGCACCGCGTATGCGGAGCATTCTTGAATCAGCAGCCCGGCGCCGTCTTGATCGAGCGCAACGCCTTGCGTCGCGCGATCGTCAGACGACGCAGAGCAGCAGGCGCGCCTGCAGCGCGTAGCGGCGGTTCTCCTCCAGCGCCGACTCGGGCCCGAGCAGCAACGCCATGCGCGCGAGCCACGCCTCGTCGGTGGCGATGCCGTCGAAGACCGGGATGCCGGCCAGGTCGGCGACCTGCGCCACCAGCTTGCCCTCCATGCCCTCGCATTCGATCGCGTCGTAGAGCCGCCCGAGCATGCGCGCGGTGTGCGCCACGTCCTGCGCCGGGCTGCGCTCCGACAGGCTGACGCCGATGTGCGCCACATGCGCGCCGAGCTCGCTCGCCGCGCGCCGGAACAGCGCGGCCGCGGGCAGCGTGTCGTTGTCGCACAGCAGGCCCAGGTGTTTGCCGCGCAGCAGCGGCTGCACACGCCCGGACTGGGCCGCACGCTGCAGCACGCGCGCCTGTTCGAGCAGTGCGCGATCCTCCAGTGACAAGGCCGACGCAGGGCTCTGATCCGGCTTGGACGAGGGAGGCGGACCCATGGACGGCCGAGGGGCGGTGTGCAGGCGCATGTTTGGTTCGCGAAGCCTAGCGGAGCACATGGCCACGGCCTTGACGGCCATCAAGCGCCGGCACGGTCGCCTTTGTCACCGTCCATTCACACAGCGTTACCGAGCGAACCGGGCGATTGACACGTCGTTGGCAGGCGCCGCCTAGCATGCTGCGCAAGGACACGGCCATGCAGGAGACGACGATGCTCAGCCACACCACCCCCGAACGCAGCGCGATGCAGCCCGCGCGCCAGGCGTCGATGCAGACCGAGGGCGTGCGCGACGAGGCCAACCGCCGCGCCAGCCAGTCGATCGCCGATGCGCTGGCGCTGCTGAACCAGGTGTTCGCGCCGCAGCGCCGCATCGTGCATGCCGGTGACGTCGTCTACCAGAGCGGCGAGCGCTTCGGCCACCTGTACGTGCTGAATTCCGGCTTCTTCAAGATCGTGAACCTGGCGCCGGACGGGCGCGAGCTGGTGGTGGGCCTGAAGTTCCGCGGCGACTGGCTGGGCTTCGACGGCATCGCCGGCGCGCGCTACACCTGCGACGCGGTGGCCATGGACACCGGCGAGGTCTGGGTGCTGCGCTACGACCAGCTGCTGGCCGCGGCCCTGCGCCAGCCCGAGTTGCTGCGCCTGCTGCACGAAGCCATGAGCCGCGAAATCGCGCACGATCGGGATTCGCTGATGTCGGTGTGCACGCTCAGCGCCGATGCGCGCGTCGCCGACTTCCTGCGCTACTGGGCCGAGTCGCTGGCGCGACGCGGCATGCGCACCGACCAGATCACGCTGCGCATGACACGCGCCGAGATCGGCAACTACCTGGGCATGACGCTGGAGACGGTGAGCCGGGCGCTGTCGCGGCTGGCACGCCACCAGCTGATCCACTTCGCCGAGAAGGGGCGCCGGGACATCCAGATCCCGCAGGTCGAGGCACTGGCCGAGTTCGTGCAGCGCAGCCTGGCGCCGAGCGACGTGGTGCTGCAGTAGGCCGTCAGCCGGCGTCGCCGCGGGCGACGATCAGGCGCGCCATGGCGGCGGCCAGTTGGTCGCGGGAGTAGGGCTTGCGCAGCAGTTCCCAGCCGAGCGCTGCATCGCGGTCGGCATCCAGCAGTTCGGCGGAATAGCCCGACATCAGCAGCACCGCCAGTTGCGGCAGCCGCTGCTGGGCCTGGGCCGCCAGCGTCGTGCCGCGCATGCCCGCGCCCAGCGCGATGTCGCTGAGCAGCAGGTCGATGCCGGACTCGGCCGTCAGTTCCAGCAGCGCCTGCTCGCCGCTGGCCGCCAGCGTCACCTCGCAGCCCAACGCGTGCAGGAAGCTGCGCACGACTTCGCGCACTTCGGCGTCGTCTTCCACCAGTAGCACCTTCAGGCCGCGTGGCAGGTGCTGCGGCGGCGCTGTTGGGGCTTCGCGTTCGCTTGCCGCCGACCACGGACGGGGCAGGTACAGCGTCAGCGTCGTGCCGGCGTCCGGCGCACTGTGCAGGGCGACCGCGCCGCGCGACTGCTTGACGAAGCCGTAGACCGTGCTCAGGCCGAGGCCGGTGCCGCGGCCGGCCTCCTTGGTGGTGAAGAAGGGTTCGAAAGCGCGCTGCCGGACGGCTTCCGGCATGCCGCTGCCGGTGTCGGAGATGGCGATCGAGACGAATCCGTCGTCCGTCGCGCTGGGGTCGTCGAGGTTGTTGCGCACCTCGGCGGGCAGCCGGGGGCAGGGTTGGGCCGAGAAGTGCAGCGTCCCGCCCTCGCGCATGGCGTCGCGCGCGTTGATGGCGATGTTCAGCAGCGCCGACTCCAGCTGGCCGGGGTCGGCCAGCACCGGCGGGCACGACGGCGCCACGTCGACCTCGATGCGGATGCGCTGGTCGAGCGTTCGGCGCAGCATGCTCGCCAGCGAGTTCACCAGCTGGCCGACGTCCAGCGAGCTGGGCTGCAGCACCTGCCGGCGCGAGAAGGCGAGCAGCTTGCCGGTGAGTTCGGCGCCGCGCCGCGAGGCGCGCATCGCGGCGGCCACCAGTTGCTGGGCATGGACGTCCTCGGTGACCGAGGGCATCTCCTCCAGCACCTGCAGGTTGCCCTGGATGACGGTCAGCAGGTTGTTGAAGTCGTGGGCGATGCCACCCGTCAGCTGGCCGACGCTTTCGAGCCGCTGGGCATGCTTGAGCGCATCCTCGGACTGGGCGCGCTGCAGGCAGGTGGCGAGCAGGTTGGACAGGGACTCCAGGAATCGCCGCTCGTCGGGGCCGAAGCGCTGGGCCTGATGCGAGGCCACCACCAGCGCGCCGATGGTGCGCCCGCGGTCCGACAGCGGCAGAGCCAGCATCGATTGCCGGCCCGCGGCCCGCCAGGCGTCGGGCAGGGTGAGGGCGGGATGCTGCTGCTCCGCTTCGAGCGCCGGCACCGACAAGGCGCTGCCGATCTGGCAGACGCACCCGGGCACGGAATCCGGACGGTTGGGCACGCGCATGCCGACGGCCTCGCCCTCCAGCAGGCCCACGCCTCCGGCCAACACGCAATCGACGCGGTTCGCGTCGAGCAGATACACCATGGCGGCGTCGGCGCGCAGGGCATCTGCCGCCAGCGCCGGCGCCTGTTTCAGCACCGGGCCCGTCTCGCGCGCGTCCACCGCCATGCGGCCGAACTGCGCAAGGTGTTCGCTGTATCGCGCCCGCTGCAGCGCCTGCTGCACACGCGGGTAGGCGGCGATGTCGCGGATCGCGGCCACGACGTAGGACTGGCGCTCGCCCTGCAGCGGGCTCAGCGCGATCTCGACCATGACCGCGCTGCCGTCCTTGCGCAGCGCCACCAGTTCCATCTGCGTGCCCATGGGACGCGGCCGCGGCGTCTGGGCGTAGCTTCGACGGTATTGCGCATGCCTGCCGCGCACGGCCTGCGGCACCAGGGTGTCCACGCTCAGGCCGATCAGCTCCTGTTCGGTATAGCCCAGCAGCGGCTGCGCGGCGGCATTGGCGCGCACGATGCGCCCGTCCCGGTCGACCAGCAGCAGCGCGTCGGGATAGGCGCCGAACAGCGAGTGCAGCAGCGATTCGTCCAGATCGGCCTTCGCCCCGGCATCGGGGACTGCCTCGGTATCCGGCCTCATTCCGCGACGACCGCCGGCACGAAGAGGTAGCCGGCGCCACGCACCGACTTGATGATCCGGGGCTCGGCGGCGTCCGGCTCGAGCTTGCGGCGCAGCCGGCCGACCTGCACGTCGATGGTGCGGTCGAAGGGAGCTGCCTCGCGGCCGCGGGTGGTCTCCAGAAGGAAGTCGCGCGACAGCACGCGCCCGGGATGCTGCACAAAGGTGCATAGCAGGTCGAATTCGCCGCCCGTCAGCGCCACTTCGCTGCCCGCGGTGTCGCTCAACCGTCGCGCGCCGATGTCCAGCAGCCAGCCTTCGAATCGTAACCGGCTGCCGCTGGTCGCCGTTGGCGCTGCAGCCGCCTTGGGCGCGACGGCGGCGCTGGTGCGCCGCAGCACCGCCTTGATGCGGGCCAGGAGTTCGCGCAGGTCGAAGGGCTTGGTCACGTAGTCGTCCGCACCGACCTCGAGCCCGACGACCTTGTCGACCGCGTCGCCCCGGCCGGTGACGATCACCAGGCCGCATTGCCAGTGCTCGCGCAACTGCCTGGCAATCGCAAACCCGTCCTCGCCAGGCAGGCCCAGGTCGAGCAGCACCAGGGCCGGGGGGTCGGCAGGCATCGCCGCCATCAGCGCGCGGCCGGAATGGAACTGGCTGATGCGGAAGCCGTGGCTGGACAGGTAGGTGGCCAGCAGGCGGGTGATATCGACTTCGTCGTCGAGCACGGCGATGTGGTGGGACTCGGACACGGTGCAAAGGTGCTGGTGGAGGCAGGCTCGAGCTGCACGGCAGCGTCGCCAAGGTTAGCAGCTTCCGTCCGGCCGCCTTCGGAATTGACCCGACGCAACGCGGCGGGTATGCAAAGGCCGCAGCATGCCGGCGGTGCCGGAATTCAGCGGCCCGCATGTTCCGCAGGAGACACGCCATGTATTCGCGAATCCTCGTGCCCATCGACGGCAGCCCGACTTCCGAGCGGGGCCTGGACGAAGCGATCGCGCTGGCCGGCCGGCTCGGCTCGACGCTGCATCTGCTGAACGTGGTGGACGCGCGCATGCTGATCGGCGAGGTGGCCATCTACGCGCCGCCGAATCAGCTGCTCGAGGACTGGCGCGAGGCCGGTGACAAGCTGCTGGCCGACGCCAGTGCCAGGGCCATGGCCAAGGGCGTGTCGGCGGCGGGCAAGGTGCTCTGCGACCCGGGGCTGCGGGTGTGCGACCTGATCCTGCGCGAGGCACGGGACTGCGGTGCCGGGCTGATCGTCATGGGCACCCATGGCCGTCGCGGCCTGAGCCGGCTGACGATGGGCAGCGATGCCGAGATGGTGCTGCGCGAGAGCCCGGTGCCGGTGCTGATGGTGCGCGCCCAGGGCGGCGACGCGGCGGCCTGAAGCGCTCTGATCGCCCTCGGCCGCGCCCGCATCGCCCCCGTGGGCGTCGAGCCAAGTCGCGGGACCAGGCTGGCCTGAGAGCCGGAGACGTCAGGCCGTCTTCGCCCCGGCCCGCCTTCGTCCGGGAACGGTCAGCGCGCGCTGCCCAGTCCCAGTGGCGCCGGCAGTGCGTTGACGATGCGGCTGAACAGCGCGCGGTATTCGTCCTCGGGTTCGTGGCCGGTCAAGGGGTCGCGGTTCGCGGCGAAGGCCGCGTCCAGTTCGGCCCAGTCCTGCGCCGTCAGAACGCGTTCGGCCAGCGGCAGAACCTGCTTTTCCTCGAGCGTCATGTGCTCGAAGTAGAAGTCCACGTATTTCTGGGCAGCGGTCTCGAAGGCCTCGCGCCTGGATTCCCCCATCATCTCGAAGGCCAGCAGCGCGTGCTCGAGCTCGCGCACCGCGCTTTCCCCCTTCGCATGGTCGTGGTCCAGCCGGTCCAGCACCTGGCGCGCCTCGTCCGAGCGCGCGCGGATCTTCGGGAACAGCAGCGCCGATTCCTTCAGATGGTGTCGCTTCTCCGGGAACTCGTCCATGTAGAAGAGCATCGCGCGCAACACCTCATAGTCGGGCAGCGTGCCCTGGCGGCGGTGCTGGGACAGCAGAAGCGGGATGGACCGCAGCATGGCCGCCAGTGCGGCATGTTCGTCGTGGATGATGCGCAACGCGGCGTGGCTCATCTCATGGTTCCTCACAGGGGACGGAGCGTCGCACCGCAGCGACCCGGCCGGCTTGTCGAAGATCAATCGCCGGCGGCCGCGCCTCTGCCGGCCTCGGCCGCCACAGGCGGTTTCTTGGCGTGGCCGAGAAAGACGAGGGCGCTTTCGAAGGCCGCCGCGGAGAAGGCCAGCGCCGCGGCGAAGTCGCGATCGGACAGCTGGCGCGCCGCCGTGTTGCTGCGGTAGATGTTGGCGAACTCCCGCTCCCGACCGGCCTGCACCAGCAGCTTGCCGATGCCCAGGGCCTCCAGCGACTTCCACACGCGCGGGTTGTAGGACCGCGTCAGCTGCAGGATGAAGGTGATCGGGTCGTTGCGCCCGAGGATCGTGGCCATGCGCAGGATCAGTTCGAAGGGCAGCCCCACCTTGCCGCTTTCCACCAGGGCCATGAAGGTCGGGTCCTTCAGATCCAGCGCCTCGCCCAGGTCGTCCAGGGTCAGCCCGGCCGCCTCGCGGGCGTCCTTAACCAGCGCGGCGGCCTTGGCCACTGCCGCCTTCGGCCCGGGCCGGGTCACGGCGGCAGCAGCCAGCGCCAGCGACATGTCGGCGGCGGTACCGACGCCGCCGAGCAGGCTGCCCGTCCAGGAATGCAGCTGGCGCGCCAGCGACCGCACGGCGGCACCGCCGGCTTCCTGCAATTTGGGCAGTGCCGGCGCAGCGACGGCCGTGGCCGGGGTGGCCTTGCGCCGCGGCCTGCGGCGGGCGGCCTGCACCTTGCTTGCAGTTGCGGGCATGAAGCTCTCCTCGTCGATGGAACGGCCGAAGGCATGCAGCATACCCCGTGGCCGGGGCGCCGGAACCGCACTTGAAGGGTCACACTTTGGTGCAATATTCCCACGGTGCGTCCGGCTGTCGTCGGCCAGCCACGACGAATGAACCAACTCGATAGAATGGCTCATGCCTCAGGAAAAGCCCAAGTCTCCCGCTCCGGCGCCTTCCGCGCCGCGCCCGGACGACGGGCAAGGCGCGGTCGTGGCCGAGCGCAAGACGCTGCGCACCAAGCCGCCGCGCATGTACCAGGTGCTGATGCTGAACGACGACTACACGCCCATGGAATTCGTCGTTATGGTTCTGCAACAGTACTTTCAGCGTGACCTGGAAACCGCCACACTCATCATGCTGAAGATTCATCATGAAGGTAAGGCGGTGTGCGGCGTCTACCCGAAGGACGTCGCCGCGACGAAGGTGGAGTTGGTGGTGGCTGCGGCGCGACGCGTCGGCCATCCTTTGCAGTGCACTATGGAGGCCGCATGATTGCGCAAGAACTGGAAGTCAGCCTGCACATGGCCTTCGTCGAGGCGCGGCAGCAGCGGCACGAATTCATCACCGTCGAGCACCTGCTGATGGCGCTGCTGGACAACCCCTCGGCCGCAGAGGTGCTGCGCGCCTGCGCAGCCAACATCGACGACCTGCGCAAGAGCCTGGTGACCTTCGTCAAGGAGAACACGCCGACGGTGTCCGGAACCGAGGAGGTCGACACGCAGCCGACGCTGGGCTTCCAGCGGGTGATCCAGCGCGCGATCATGCACGTGCAGAGCACCGGCAGCGGCAAGAAGGAAGTGACTGGCGCCAACGTGCTGGTGGCGATCTTCGGCGAGAAGGACTCGCATGCGGTGTACTACCTGCACCAGCAGGGCGTGACGCGCCTGGACGTGGTGAACTTCATCGCCCACGGCATCAAGAAGTCCGATCCGCCCGAGCCGGCCAAGTCCAACGACGGCGGCGCCTCCGAAGCCGAGAAGGAAGAGGGCGGCGACGCCAAGGGTTCGCCGCTGGACCAGTTCACGCAGAACCTGAACCAGCTCGCCAGGGATGGCCGCATCGACCCGCTGATCGGCCGCGAAATGGAGGTCGAGCGCGTCATCCAGGTGCTGTGCCGCCGGCGCAAGAACAACCCCCTGCTGGTGGGCGAGGCCGGCGTCGGCAAGACCGCCATCGCCGAGGGTCTGGCCTGGCGCATCACCCAGGGCGACGTGCCCGAGGTGCTGGCCGCCAGCACCGTCTACTCGCTGGACATGGGCGCGCTGCTGGCGGGCACCAAGTACCGCGGCGACTTCGAGCAGCGCCTGAAGGGCGTGCTCAAGCAGCTGAAGGACCAGCCGCACGCGATCCTGTTCATCGACGAGATCCATACGCTGATCGGCGCCGGCGCCGCCAGCGGCGGCACTCTGGATGCCAGCAACCTGCTGAAGCCGGCGCTGTCCACCGGGGCCATGAAGTGCATCGGGGCGACCACCTTCTCCGAGTACCGCGGCATCTTCGAGAAGGACGCGGCGCTGTCGCGGCGCTTCCAGAAGGTCGACGTGATCGAGCCCTCGGTCGAGCAGACCATCGAGATCCTGAAGGGGCTGAAGTCCCGCTTCGAGGAGCACCACGGCGTGAAGTACGCGGTGGGCGCGCTGCAGGCGGCTGCGGAGCTGTCGTCGAAGTACATCAACGACCGCCACCTGCCGGACAAGGCCATCGACGTCATCGACGAGGCCGGAGCGGCGCAGCGCATCCTGCCCAAGAGCAAGCAGAAGAAGACGATCACCCGGCTCGAGGTCGAGGAGATCGTGGCCAAGATCGCGCGCATCCCGCCCGCCAGCGTTTCCAGCGACGACCGGGGCAAGCTCAAGACACTGGACCGCGACCTGAAGAGCGTGGTCTTCGGCCAGGACCCGGCCATCGATGCGCTGGCCGCGGCCATCAAGATGGCGCGCTCGGGCCTGGGCAAGCCGGACAAGCCGATCGGCTCGTTCCTGTTCTCCGGCCCCACCGGGGTCGGCAAGACCGAGGTCGCCAAGCAGCTGGCCTACATCATGGGCATCGAGCTGATCCGCTTCGACATGTCCGAGTACATGGAGCGTCACGCGGTCAGCCGGTTGATCGGCGCGCCTCCGGGCTACGTCGGCTTCGATCAGGGCGGGCTGCTGACCGAGGCGGTGACGAAGAAGCCGCATGCGGTGCTGCTGCTCGACGAGATCGAAAAGGCGCATCCGGACGTCTTCAACGTGCTGCTTCAGGTGATGGACCACGGCACGCTGACCGACAACAACGGGCGCAAGGCCGACTTCCGCAACGTGATCATCATCATGACCACGAACGCCGGGGCCGAGACGATGAACAAGGCCACCATCGGCTTCACCACGCAGCGCGAGACCGGTGACGAGATGGCCGACATCAAGCGGCTGTTCACGCCCGAGTTCCGCAACCGGCTCGATGCGATCGTGTCGTTCCGCGCGCTCGACGAGGACATCATCCTGCGCGTCGTCGACAAGTTCCTGCTGCAGCTGGAAAGCCAGCTGGCGGAGAAGAAGGTCGAGGTCACCTTCACCGACCCGTTGCGCAAGCACCTGGCGAAGAAGGGCTTCGACCCGCTGATGGGCGCCAGGCCGATGCAGCGCCTGATCCAGGACACGATCCGCCGTGCCCTGGCCGACGAACTGCTGTTCGGCCGGCTGGTCGACGGCGGCCGGCTCACGGTGGACGTGGACGACAGGGGCGAGATCCTGCTCGACATCCAGCCGCCGCGACGCAGCGACAAGGCCCGTCCCGAAATCACCGCGGCGTAGCCGCAGCCGGGGCTGGCGCGGCCCGCGCCAGCGGCCCGGGCGTTGCGTGTTCAGCCCGGGTCAGCCCGCGGGGTCCTGCCGGTAGAAGCCGGCCAGCAATGCGTACAGCTGCGGGTGTTCGTCCCGCAGCGCCTGCGGCGCGACGAAAAAGGCCTCCGAGGCCACGGCGAAGAATTCCTCCGGACTCTCGGCACCGTAGGGGTCGAGCACGGTGTCCTGGTCCGCGTCCACGCGTCGACAGAAGCTGCCGTACTCCTGGTCGAGCACGGTCTTCCAGCGCATGCGTTCGTCCGTGCCCGGCAAGGGCGGAATGCCGTCGGCCAGCCCGTCGCCCATGTCGATCACGTGGGCGAACTCGTGGATCACCACGTTGTAGCCCCAGTCGGCCGAATCCCCGGCCTCGCTGACGTCGCGCCACGAAAGCATCACCGGCCCGCCCTCCATGGCCTCGCCGGCCAGCACGTCGTCGTACTCGTGCACGATGCCATCGTCGTCGACGTACTCGCGTCGCACCTGCACCTCGTCGGAATGCACGACGATGCCGACGAATCCGTCGTAGGGCTGCAGCCCCAGGCGCAGCACCGGCAGGCAGGCCTGCGCCGCGATGGCGACGGCCATGTCGTCGGTGAGTTCCAGCCCGTGGGCGCCGCTGAATTCCTTGTGGTCCAGGAACAGGCTGCTCAGGCGGCGCAACTCGGCCTGGTCGGCTGTGCCAAGGCGGGCCAGGAAGGGGTAGCGCGCCAATGTCAACTGCCAGAGCGGGTCCGGGATCGCACGCCGTTCGACGGCGCGCTGCTCGCGGTGGCGTCGCAGCCGCTGCAACAGCCCGCGCATCAGAGTCTGGCGGCGGCCGCCTCCGGCCCAAGCCTCTCGAAGCCGCAGGGTCGCCAGCGCAGCACCTCGGCACGCGGCGGCGCATCGTCGAGGTTCCAGTCGCAGAGCACATGTCGCTCGTAGCCCGGCGCGAGTATCGAGTCGCCCGGACGGTGGGTGTGGCCGTGCACCATCGTCGCGGCGGCGTTGGCGCGCAGCCAGGACACGGCTGCATCGGTGTCCAGATCGGGCCAGCCGCCCGGCGGCGGCTGGCTGCGGCCCGCTTCGCTCGCGTGCCGCACCTTCGCGCCCAGCGACACGCGCTCCGGCAGCGGGCGAGACAGGAAATCCGCCTGGACCGCCGGATCCCGCGCCCACTTGCGGAACTGCTGGTAGGCGATGTCCGCCAGGCACAGCGCATCGCCGTGCGTCAGCAGCGCCGTCCTGTCCCAGGCGCGCAGCAGCGTCGGGTCCGGCAAGGGTTGCAGCCCCAGGCCCTGCAGCAGATCAGGCGCCAGCAGGAAGTCGCGGTTGCCGACCATCACCGACACATGCCGCCGGCCCGCGGCCTCGCGCAGCACCTGCAGGCATCGGCCTTCGAATTCCAGCGTCGACGCGTCCGACCCGGGCCAGAACTCGAACAGGTCGCCGAGGATGACCACCGCGTCGGCAGGCGTCTGCTGCAGATAGCCCGCCCAGGCCTCGAAGGTGCGCGGCAGCGCCGCGCTGAGGTGCAGGTCGGAGATGAAGTCGATGGCCTGCCAGCTGCCGGGGGCCACCCACTCGGCGGCCGCAGGCGGCATGCCGGCCGGAGCCGTCATTGCGGCCTGGCGTTCAGCCGACTTCGACGGCACGCAGGATCGTCACCGCCTCCAGCGGCACGTCGGCATGACCACCGCGGTTGCCGGTGCGCACCTTCTCGATCGCGTCCACCACCTCGGTGCCGTCGACCACGCGACCGAAGACCGCGTAGCCCCAGCCCTGCGGCGACTCGGAAGTGAAGTCGAGAAAGCCGTTGTCGGCGGCGTTGATGAAGAACTGCGCGGTGGCGCTGTGCGGCGCCGAGGTGCGTGCCATCGCCAGCGTGTAGCGCTTGTTCTTCAGTCCGTTCGCGGCCTCGTTCCGGATCGGCGCAGCCGTCGGTTTCTGGCTCATCTGGGCGTCGAAGCCGCCCCCCTGGATCATGAAGCCCTGGATGACGCGGTGGAACACCGTGCCGTCGTAGTGACCCTTGCGGACGTATTCGAGGAAGTTGCGCACCGTGTCCGGGGCGCGCTCGTCGTCCAGTTCGATCCGGAGCGTGCCGGCGCTGGTTTCCAACTCCACGGTCTTGGTCATTCAGTTCTCCACGCTTGCCTTGCGAATCACCACCGGGGTCACCGGCACGTTCTGATGCGGGCCGCTGGTGGTCGTGGGCACCGCCCAGATCTTGTCCACCACGTCCATGCCGGACACCACCTTGCCGAAGACGGCGTAACCCGCGCCATCGCGCGCGTTGGCCGCGTCCAGGAACGCGTTGTCCTTGAGGTTGATGAAGAACTGCGAGGTGGCCGAGTCGGGCACGCTCGTGCGGGCCATCGCCACGCTGCCGCGCACGTTGCGGAGCCCGTTCTTGCTCTCCAGCGGAATCGGCGCCCGCGTCGGCTTCTGGCTCATCGAGGCGTCGAAGCCGCCGCCCTGGATCATGAAGTCAGGGATCACGCGATGGAAGATCGTGCCGTCGTAATGCCCGGCCTTGACGTAGTCGACGAAGTTGGCCACGGTCTTCGGTGCCTTGGCCGCATCCAGGGCAATGACGATCGGGCCCATGCTGGTATCCAGCAGGACCTTCTGCGCCCAGGCTGGAAACACGGCGCAGCTCAGCGCGAGCAAGACCGCCAGGCCGGGCCGTGGGCGCCGCAGGTGCTTGGTGAGTGGATGCAAGAAGGTTCCTCCGTTCAGGATGCGCCGCGGCGAATGGCCGGCGAGTCTACCCCTGCGATCGACGCAGCGCCGATCCGGGCTTGGGCGTCGGCGTCGGCGTGCCGCGCGGCTTGAGGATGCGCGTCGGCACCGCAGCGGGCAGGATCTCGCGCGCCAGGCGCAGTTTGCGCTTCAATTCGGTGTCGTCCCCTTTGCCCGCCTTCTGCGCGGCGGCCCAGGCCTGCTGTGCGAGGATCAGATACAGATCGCCCAGGTTCTCCCGTGCCATGCGGTGGCCGGGGTCGTTGCGCAGCGCGTTCTGCAAGGCCAGCAAAGCGCTCTGCAGTTGCCCCTTCGACGCATGGAGCACGGCGAGGTTGTTGTACGGGTCGGCCAGCTCGGGGAAATCCTGTGTCAGCGAGGTGAAGACCTGGATCGCCTCGTCCTCGCGCTTCTGTTCGATCAGCATCACGCCCTTGAGAAACCGGACCTCGGCGGCGCGCGGTTTGGTGGCGATGATGTCGTCCGCCTTGCCCAGCGCCTCGTCGACCTGGCCAGCGTGGTAGAGCACCTCGATGTCGGCAAGATCGTCGGCGCGCAGCGGCAGAGCCGTCAGGCAGGCCGCCGCGAACACCAGCGTGATCCAGAGGGGGCGGAGCGGCATGATCTGCAGGATGGCGCGGCCCGTCGAGAAGGCGCAATAACTGCAAGGCCCGCCGCTATACTGATTTCATTGTAGCCACGCCGCCGGGCGCGCCCGTGCTCCGACGGCGGCGCCCGGGTGTCGACGGTGCTGCGACGTTCCGCCCCTGTCCTGATCCATGACACTGCGCATCCACAATACGCTGAGCCGTCGCACCGAAGTCTTCGAGCCGATCGTCCCGGGCCAGGTGGGCATGTACGTCTGCGGCATGACCATCTATGACCTGTGCCACATGGGCCATGCGCGCATGATGATGGCCTTTGACGTGGTCTACCGCTGGCTGCTCGAACTCGGCTACCGCGTCACCTACGTGCGCAACGTGACCGACATCGAGGACAAGATCATCCGCCGTGCGCTGGAGCGCGGCATCGGCATCCGCCAGCTGACCGACGAGATGATCGAGGCGATGCGCAAGGACATCGGCGCGCTCGGCATCCTGCCGCCCACGCACGAACCGCGCGCCACCGACTACGTCGGCCAGATGCTGGACCTGATCGGCACGCTGGAAGGCAAGGGCCTCGCCTACCGCGCCGACAACGGCGACGTCAACTTCGCGGTGCGCAAGTTCCCGGGTTACGGCAAGCTGTCGGGCAAGTCGCTGGACGAGCTTCGGGCCGGCGAGCGCGTGGCCGTTCTCGAAGGCAAGCACGACCCGCTGGACTTCGTGCTTTGGAAGTCGGCCAAGGACGACGAACCCGACGATGCCAAGTGGCCCAGCCGCTACGGCCCCGGGCGGCCGGGCTGGCACATCGAGTGCTCGGCCATGAGCTGCGCGGTGCTGGGCGAGCACTTCGACCTCCACGGCGGCGGCATGGACCTGCAGTTCCCGCACCACGAGAACGAGATCGCGCAGAGCGAGGGGGCCACCGGCAGGCCCTTTGTCAACGTCTGGATGCACAACGGCTTCCTCAACGTCGACAACGAGAAGATGTCGAAGTCGCTGGGCAACTTCTTCACCATCCGCGACGTGCTGCGCAGCTACGACGGCGAGACGCTGCGCTTCTTCATGCTGCGCACGCACTACCGCAGCCCCTTCAGCTTCAGCGACGGCAACCTGGAGGACGCGCGCAATGCGCTGCGCCGACTCTACACGGCGCTGGACGGCGTCGAGGCGGCCGATGCCCCGATCGACTGGGCGCAGCCGCAGGCCGCCGCCTTCCGTGGCGCGATGAACGACGACTTCAACACGCCCCAGGCGGTGTCGGTGCTCTTCGAGCTGGCCGGCGAACTGAACCGCAACCGCTCGCCGCAGACCGCCGGCCTGCTGAAGGGGCTGGGCCGGACGCTGGGCGTGCTGCAGCAGGCCCCGCGCAGCTACCTGCAGGGCGGCAGCGCGCTGGACGCGTCGCGCATCGAGGTGCTGATCGCCGAACGCGCGGCCGCGAAGAAGGCGCGCGACTTCGCCGCGGCCGACCGCATCCGCGACGAACTGGCCGCGCAGGGCGTGGTTCTCAAGGACGGCGCCTCCGGCACCACCTGGGTCAGGGCATAGGGGGCGCGTCCACATGCCGAAGAGCCTGGGGGCAGGGGTCACGCCGGAATACTGGGACGAGGCCTGCAAGCACCTTGCGCGGCGCGACCGCGTCATGAAGAAGCTGATTCCGCGGTTCGGCGAGGCCCGGCTGCAGAGCCGCGGCGATGCCTTCACGACGCTGGCGCGCTCCATCGTCGGCCAGCAGATATCGGTCAAGGCCGCGCAGTCGGTGTGGGACCGGCTGGTGGCGCAACTCGGCGCGCCGTCCACGCGCATTCCTCCGGCGCTGGTCGGTGCCAGCCGGGCCACCGCGTTGCGCGAGGCAGGCTTGTCGCAGCGCAAGGCCGAATACCTGCTGGACCTGGCGCAGCACTTCAGTTCCGGCGCGGTGCACGTGCAGCAATGGCGCCAGATGGACGACGAAGCCATCATCGAGGAACTGGTCGCCATCCGGGGCATCGGTCGCTGGACGGCGGAGATGTTCCTCATCTTCCACCTGATGCGTCCCAACGTGCTGCCGCTGGACGACCTGGGGCTGCTGAAGGGCATCAGCCTGAGCTACTTCAGCGGCGAGCCGGTGTCGCGGGCCGAGGCGCGCGAGGTCGGCGATGCCTGGGCGCCGTACCGCTCGGTGGCCACCTGGTACATCTGGCGCAGCCTGGACCCGCTGCCGGTAGACTATTGAGTGCCACTGGGTTCGGGGCGAGCCCGCCCGCGGGGGTCAGTCAAGCGGGCCAGGCCGCACATGCTTGAGACGCCTTGGATCGGCCAGGATCATGAGCAAGAGACATTTCCTTGAATTCGAGCAACCGATCGCCGAACTCGACTCGAAGATCGAGGAGCTGCGCTACGTGCAGAACGAATCGGCGGTGGACATCTCGGAAGAGATCGACCGGCTGAGCCACAAGAGCCTGCAACTGACGAAGGAGATCTATTCCAGCCTCACGCCCTGGCAGGTGACCCAGATCGCCCGCCACCCGCAGCGCCCGTACACGCTGGACTACGTGGCCGAGGCCTTCACCGAGTTCCAGGAACTGCATGGCGACCGCGCCTTTGCCGACGACCTGTCGATCGTCGGCGGACTGGCGCGATTCAACGGCCAGCCGTGCATGGTGCTGGGGCATCAGAAGGGCCGCGACACCAAGGAGCGCGCGCTGCGCAACTTCGGCATGGCGCGGCCCGAGGGCTATCGCAAGGCGCTGCGCCTGATGAAGCTGGCAGAGAAGTTCTCGCTGCCGGTGTTCACCTTCGTCGACACACCGGGTGCGTACCCGGGCATCGGCGCCGAGGAGCGCGGCCAGTCCGAGGCCATCGGTCGCAACATCTACGAAATGGCCCAGCTGGAAGTGCCGATCATCGCCACGATCATCGGGGAGGGCGGCTCGGGCGGCGCACTGGCCATCAGCGTGGCCGACCAGGTGCTGATGCTGCAGTACTCGGTCTATTCGGTGATCTCCCCCGAGGGCTGCGCTTCTATCCTGTGGAAGACGGCCGAACGCGCCTCCGACGCGGCCGATGCGCTCGGTATCACCGCGCACCGGCTGAAGGCATTGGGCGTGATCGACAAGATCGTCAACGAGCCGGTCGGCGGTGCGCATCGCGACGCACGGCAGATGGCCGTCAGCCTGAAGCGTGCGCTGAACGACGCGCTGCGCCAGGTGCTGGACCTGAAGCCGAAAGAGCTGCTGCAGCGGCGCTACGAGCGCCTGCAGTCCTACGGCCGCTTCAACGACACCAAGGAGCGTTGAGCGCAGCCCGCCCGGCACCACCTGCCGCGAGCCGCCAGCGCGTCGCGGTGGCGGTCAGCGGCGGCCGGGATTCCACGGCACTCTGGCACGCGACGGCGGCCGCAGCGCGTGGCACCGGGCTGGAGGTGGTGGCACTGCACGTGCATCACGGCCTGGTGGACGCGGCCGACGCATGGGTGCGACACCTTCGACGCCAGGCACGGCGCTAGGCCGCGCGGGGCCTGCCAGTTCGCCTGCAATGGCGTCGCCTGTCGGGCTCGCCCGGTCGCGGCGAGAGCACCGAAGCCTGGGCCCGGCGAGCGCGCTACGCGGCACTGGCCGACATGGCGCATGCCGAGGGCATCGGCGTCGTGCTGCTTGCCCACCACCGCCGCGACCAGGCCGAGACCTTCGTGCTGCAGGCGCTGCGCGGTGCCGGGCCGGCCGGCCTGGCATCGATGCCGCGCGAGGCGCAACGTGACGGCATCGTCTGGGCGCGCCCCTGGCTGGACCAACCGCGAACCTCCATCGAAGCCTACGTGCGTCGGCACCGCCTCGGCTTCGTCGACGACCCGAGCAACGCCGATGTCAGGCTGCACCGCAACCGTCTTCGCAGCCTCGTCTGGCCCGCCCTGACCGAGGCCTTCGCGCATGCGGATGCCAGCCTGGCCGCCAGCGCCCGGCGCCAGCAGGAGGCTTCCGCCTGCCTGCGTGAGCTTGCCCAGATCGATGCCCTGCAGGCTTGCACCACCGACGGAGCGCTGCAGGTCGCGGCCTGGCGCCGCCTGTCGTCGGCGCGGCGCGCCAACCTGATCCGCGCCTGGCTGGCCGGCATCGGCCGCTGCGCTGCGCCCGAGTCGCTGGTGCAGCGGCTGCTGGACGAACTGCCGCGTGCACGCGCGGCCTCGGCCTGGCCCTGGTCCGGCGGCTCGCTGCGCCTGCATGACGGGCACCTGCGCGCATCGGCCCTGGACGATGCGGCCTGCGATCGGCGACGCGATCGAGCGCCGGACCCGCTGCGGATCGACCTGAGCCGGGAAGGGCGGGTGTGCGTGCCCGAATGGAGCGGCAGTTTCGAAGTGCGCGCGGTGGACACGGGCGGCGTGGATGCACTCCATCTCGGCGAGTGCGAGCTGCGCGCGCGCAGCGGCGGCGAGCGCTTCCAGCGTACTCCGGGCTCGCCGCCGCGCAGTCTGAAGAAGCAGTTCCAGGCGCTGGGCGTGCCGGCCTGGCAACGCGACGGGCCGTTGCTCTACTGCGCGGGCCGGCTGCTGTTCGTGCCTGGCCTGGGCATCGACGCGCGCTGGCTGGCGCCCGACGACGCGGCGAAGATCGCCCTGCAATGGCTGCCCGACGATCGGCGCGACGGCTCCGGCGAGCTTCGAGGCATCGGGCACCGCTAAAATTGCCGGTTTGCGCGCGCAAGCCGCGTGCGCACGCCATCAAGCACCCCGGTCCCCATGTCATTGATCGTTCACAAGTACGGCGGCACCTCGATGGGCTCGACCGAGCGCATCCGCAGCGTGGCCAGGCGCGTCGCCAAGTGGGTTCGTGCCGGACATCAGCTGGTGGTCGTGCCTTCGGCCATGAGCGGCGAAACCAATCGCCTGCTCGGCCTGGCCAGGGAATTGGCCCCCGAGAAGCAGACGCCGCAGGCGCTGCGCGAACTGGACCAGATCGCCGCCACGGGCGAGCAGGTGTCGGTGGGGCTGCTGTCGCTGGCGCTGCAGGCCGAGGGCCTGGACGCCGTCAGCTACACCGGCTGGCAGGTGCCGATCCGCACCGACTCGGCCTACACCAAGGCGCGCATCGAGTCCATCGACGACCAGCGCGTACGCGCCGACCTGGCGGCCGGCAGGGTGGTCATCGTCACGGGCTTCCAAGGCATCGACGGGCTGGGCCACGTCACCACGCTGGGCCGCGGCGGTTCGGACACCTCCGCGGTGGCCGTCGCGGCGGCGATGCAGGCCGACGAGTGCCTGATCTACACCGACGTCGACGGCGTCTACACCACCGACCCGCGCATCGTGCCCGAGGCGCGCCGCCTGCAGACGGTCAGCTTCGAGGAAATGCTCGAGATGGCCAGCCTCGGCTCCAAGGTGCTGCAGATCCGCTCGGTGGAGTTCGCCGGCAAGTACCGGGTGCCGCTGCGCGTGCTGTCCAGCTTCACGCCCTGGGATATCGACCTCGCCGAAGAGGCCAAGTCCGGCACCCTGATCACTTTCGAGGAAGACGAGAAGATGGAACAAGCTGTCGTGTCCGGCATCGCCTTCACGCGCGACGAAGCCAAGATCACCGTGGTCGGCGTGCCCGACCGGCCCGGCATCGCCTACCAGATCCTCGGGGCCATCGCCGACGCCAACATCGACGTCGACGTGATCGTGCAGAACGTGTCGCATGGCGGGCGCACCGACTTCTCCTTCACCGTCAACCGCAACGACTACGCGCGCGCGCTGGACATCCTGAAGGGCGGCGTCGGCCCGGCCACGGGCGCGTCCGAGGTCACTGGCGACCCGCGCATCTGCAAGGTCTCGATCGTCGGCATCGGCATGCGCAGCCACGTCGGTGTGGCCGCGAAGATGTTCCGCACCTTGAGCGAGGAGGGCATCAACATCCAGATGGTGACCACCAGCGAGATCAAGACCAGCGTGGTCATCGACGAGAAGTACATGGAACTGGCCGTGCGCGCCTTGCACAAGGCCTTCGATCTGGAACAGGTGCCGGCTGTCTGATCCGGCACCGTGCGGGTAGAATCCCGCGCATTCCGCGGAGCTGTGACCGAGTGGCCGAAGGTGCTCCCCTGCTAAGGGAGTATGCGGGCAAAACCTGCATCGAGGGTTCGAATCCCTCCGGCTCCGC
>Ga0114939_10000914_pt1 | contig 23906 bp, 18 predicted proteins | sample AshMeaCrysSpring_FD_87196 | JGI IMG/M metagenome (GOLD analysis project Ga0114939, IMG submission 87196) | Groundwater microbial communities from Big Spring, Nevada to study Microbial Dark Matter (Phase II) - Ash Meadows Crystal Spring | ecosystem: Environmental > Aquatic > Deep subsurface >...
CCCCGCGGCACCCGAACCCGGGCGACGCGAGCAGGTGGGTGGCGCAGGTCGGCGGGGGCCAGCCGGCGCACCTGCCGCGACTCGGTGAGCACCAGCGGCGGACGGGCCTGCGCCCCGCTGCCCGCGGCCGGCTCCAGCACCACCGCCAGGCCGCGCGAGCGGCCGCCGGGGATGTCGACGACGTCACCCACCCGCAGCTCGGCCACCACGGCCGCGGCCGCGGCGCTACGTTCGGCCTTGCGGGCGCGCGCTGCAGCCGACTCGGCGTCGGACAGGGCTCGGCACAGGCCCGCGTACTCCTCGACGTCGCCCTCGGCGCACACCATCGCCTCGGTGTAGCCGCTGATGGCCTCGGCCAGCCGACGGCGGCGGGCGGCCAGCCCCACCGTCGACCGGTCGGCCTGGAACTGCGCGAACGACGACTCCAGCAGGGCGCGGGCGCGGTCCCGGCCCCGCTGGTGCACGAGGTTGACCGCCATGTTGTAGGACGGCCGGAACGACGAGCGCAGCGGGTAGGTGCGGGTCGAGGCAAGTCCGGCCAGTGCCACCGGGTCGAGGTCGGGCTGCCAGAGCACGACCGCGTGCCCCTCGACGTCGATGCCGCGCCGTCCGGCCCGTCCGGTGAGCTGGGTGTACTCCCCGGCGGTGACGTCGGCGTGCTGCTCCCCGTTCCACTTGACCAGTCGCTCCAGCACCACGCTGCGGGCCGGCATGTTGATGCCCAGCGCCAGGGTCTCGGTCGCGTAGACGACCTTCAGCAGGCCCTGGACGAACAGGTCCTCGACGGTCTGCTTGAACACCGGCAGCAGCCCGGCGTGGTGGGCAGCCACGCCGCGCAGCAGCGTGGCCCGCCAGGCCTGCACCCCGAGCAGCGCCCGGTCCTCCTCGCTCAGCCCGCCGGCCGCCTCGGCGACGGCCGCCTCGATCGCCTTCGCCTCCTCGGCGGTGGTGAGCCGCACCCCCGAGCGCAGCGCGTGCTCGGCCGCGGCGTCGCAGCCCGCACGGCTGAAGACGAAGACGATCGCCGGCAGCAGCCCCGAGCGCTCGAGCCGGTCGATCACCTCGACCCGGGAGGGGGTCTGGTGGCTCGGCCGGGGCCGGCGCCCACCCCGCTGGGGCCGCCGGTCGCCGGTCTTCGACAGCCGCGCCGCCTCCCGCTGCAACCGCACCAGCTCGGGGTTGACCCGCTGGCCCGCCTCGTCGACGAACAGGTCGTGCAGCGTCGAGCCGACCAGCACGTGCTGCCACAGCGGCACGGGTCGGTGCTCCTCGACGATGACCTCGGTCGGGCCGCGGACGGTGCCGAGCCACTCCCCGAACTCCTCCGCGTTCGACACCGTCGCCGACAGGGACACCAGCCCCACCGAGGCCGGCAGGGTGATGATCACCTCCTCCCACACCGCGCCGCGGTCGCGATCGGCCAGGTAGTGCACCTCGTCCATGACGACGTGGCCGAGGCCGGTCAGCGTGGGCGAGCCGGCGTAGAGCATGTTGCGCAGCACCTCGGTGGTCATGACCACCACCGGCGCCTCACCGTTGACGCTCACATCGCCGGTGAGCAGCCCCACGTCCGCCTCGGAGTAGCGTGCCCGCAGGTCGGCGTACTTCTGGTTCGACAGCGCCTTGATCGGGGTGGTGTAGAAGCACTTGCGCCCACCGGCCCGGGCGAGGTGGACGGCGTACTCGCCCACGACGGTCTTGCCCGACCCGGTGGGGGCGGCAACGAGCACGTCCCGGCCGTTGTCGAGAGCGGCGCAGGCACGCTCCTGGAAGTCGTCCAGCCGGTGCGGGTAGAGCGCCCGGAAGGACGCCTGAACCGTGCTCACAGCCAGCCCGCGGACCGGAGCCGCCGGTAGAGCAGCACCATCACGCCGACGGTGAGTAGCAGCACCAGCGGGTACCCCCAGCGCCAGGTGAGCTCGGGCATGTAGCGGAAGTTCATCCCGTAGATCGCGCCGACCATGGTCGGGACCAGGGCGAGCGCCGCCCAGGCGGCCATCTTGCGCTGGTCGATCGACTGGGTGAGCTGCGCCTGGGCGTTGGCCGCGGCCATCAGCGCGAGCAGCAGCGTGTCCACCGAATCGGACTGCTCGGCGACCCGCAGCAGATGCTCGCCCACGTCCCGGAAGGAGTCCCGCATGCCCTCGGGCAGCACGGTGAGCAGCTCGTGGGCCAGGTCGGTGGCCAGCGGCAGCAACGGGGTGACGGCCCGGCGGATCTCCAGGTTCTCGCGCTTGAGCAGGTAGATCGACTCCGAGATCACCTGCCGGTGCGGGGCGAAGACCATCTCCTCCAGGCGCTCCACCTCCTGCTGCACCTGGTCGGCGACGGCCAGGTAGCCGTCCACGGCCAGGTCGGCGATCGCGTGCAGCACCCCCAGCGGCCCGGTCGCGAGCGCGCCGGGTTCGGCAGCCACCCGGTCGCGGAGTGCGCGCAGGTCACGGGGGCTGCCGTGGCGCACGGTCACGACGTAGGTGGGGCCGACGAAGACCGCGACCTGCCCGGTCTCCACCTGCCGGGTCTCGGCGCGGTAGGCCAGGGTCTTCAGGACGAGGAAGCCGCGCTCGGGCTCGAAGTCGGCTTTGGCCCGCTGGTGGCTGTTGCCGGCATCCTCCACCTGGTGCCGCTCCAGGTCGAACACCTCGCGGACCACGCCGAGCTCGGCCTTGGTCGGCTGGAACAGCCCCACCCAGACGAAGGCGCCGCCGTGGTCGCGGCGGGCCCGCTCGTGGGCGGTGGCCAGCGACGCCTGCGCCTCGCGCACGTGCGGGGAGTCGAAGATCGCGTCGGTCCACCCGTCGGCGGTGACCACCTCACCGCCGCGGTAGTACCCCATCGAGCGGATCACCGGCTCATCATGGCCCTACGCCGACGCGTCGTGGCGGCGGCACCCCGGCGGTGACCAGTCGCAGCACCCCCTTCGCGGCGCTCACCCGCAGCGGCAGCCGGGCGACCGGCTCGCCGTCGGCGAAGGCCAGCACGTCGGGGGCGTGCACCGTCGCCTCGGCGACCCGGCGCACCTGCACCGCGGGATGGCTCACGTGGGTGCCGCGATAGACCCGCGGGAACACCCGCAGGAACTCCGGGATGGGGATGGGGTGCAGCAGCACCACGTCGAGCCTGCCGTCGGTGGGGTCGGCCTGCGGGCAGACGAGCATCCCTCTGCCGTAGGACGGGCTGTTGCCCAGCGCGACGAGCATCGCGTCGGTGTCCACCGGCTCACCGTCGAGCACGAGCCGGTAGCTGATCGGGTGGAAGCCCCGCAGCTCGCCGGCGACGGCGAGCAGGTACCGCACCGACGCCGGCACACCGGTCATGCCGAGCGAGCGCTCCGACACCCGGGCGTCGAAACCCGCTGCCAGCACGGTCGCGAACCACGTCACCGTCCCGTCCGCCGCCTCCGCACGACCAAGGTCGACGGGGGTGACCGGGGCGGTCAGCAGGACCTCGGCCATCCGGTGCGGCTCCCCTCGGCCCAGGCCCCAGGCGCGCGCAGCGTCGTCCCCCGAACCGGCCGGGACCACGCCCATCGGCACGCCGGAGTCCCCGATCGCCTGCAGCACCAGGTGCACCGACCCGTCCCCGCCGGCGGCAACGACGACGTGCTCGACGTCGGGCTCGGCCAACGCCCTGGCCACCGCCGCGGCAGCCTCCTGGCGCGCGTGCTCGACGTCCTCGGTCGGGCGCATCCACACCCGGGCCCCGGCGGCACGCAGGGCGCGTTCGACCACACCCGCATGGGCGTGCGCCATCCCACCGCCCGAGGTTGGGTTGACCAGCAGGGTGAAGACGCGCTCAGGCACGGGGGTCGGTCTCGGCCGGCGGCGGGGAGTCCAGCGCCGAGGCCTCGTCGTCGTCGGGGGCCGGCGCGGCCTCGACGGGCGAGGCCTCGTCGTCGGACAGCTCGGAGTAGTCCGGCTCGCCGGACAGGCGGGCCCGTCGCCGGTCGTTGACCCGGCAGACCAGCACGGAGGCCTCGAACAGCAGCCACATGGGCACGGCGAGCATGAGCATGGTGATCGGGTCGCCGGTCGGGGTGGCCACGGCGGCGAACGCGAACACGCCCACGACGATCCAGCGCCGCGACGAGGACAGCGTCGCCCCCGAGAACACGCCCACCGCGTTGAGCAGCACCACGAACACAGGCAGCAGGAAGGCCAGTCCGAACACCAGCATGAGCCGCACGACGAAGGAGAAGTAGCGGGTGAACGAGACGATGTTCGCCACGCCCTCGGGGGTGAAGCCCAGCAGCACCCCCAGCCCCTTGGGCAGCAGGACGTAGCAGAGCACCACGCCGGCCACGAACAGCGGCACCGCGGTGAGCAGCACCGCCGCCACCCACCGGCGTTCGTTGCGGTACAGCCCGGGCACCACGAACGCCCACAGCTGATAGATCCACACCGGGCTGGCCAGCACGATCCCCACCAGGATCGACAGCCGCAGGGGCACGGTGAAGGGGTCGGCGATGCCGTCGAAGTTGATGGTCGCATCGACGTTCTGCTGCTCGGCGAGCCGCTCGACGGTGACGGTGAACGGCCCGACGAACAGCTGCAGCAGCGGCTGGTAGAAGGCCAGCGCAACAGCCATCCCGATGGCGATCGCCGCCGCACTGATCACCAGCCGGCGCCGCAGCTCCCGCAGGTGGTCCGTGAGCGGCATCCGACCCCCGTCGTCGGCAGCGCCGGACGGGGGTCGACCGCGGGCGATGGTGGCCATGCGCCGGGACGCCGGGGAGGCAGGGGTGCGGCGCGTCAGCGCTCGTCGGCGACCGGCGGCTGCACGGCCGGGGGGGCCACCGGCTCGGCCGGCGGAGTGACCGGGGCTGCCGGGGCCTGTGCGGTGAGCTCGCGCGGGGGTACCGGCTGGGCGTTCGCGGTGCCCTGCTGCGCGGCCGCGGCCTCGTCCTCGGCCAGGCCCTTGGTCTCGGCCTTGAAGATCCGAAGCGAGCGCCCGAGCCCTCGGGCGGTCTCCGGCAGCTTCTTGGCGCCGAACAGCAGCACGATGATGAGCAGGATGATGATCAGCTCGGGCGGACCGATCTGACGGAACACGGCAGTCCTCCTGACGGCGCGCGGGTAACCATCCGGGATGCTACGCCCCCGCGGTCGGGATCCGGGTGCTAGCGAGTCGCCGGGACGGTGCCGAGGACGTCGAGCACCAGCGCCACCGGCTCGCCGCCGTCCTGGCCGGCGGGCAGGAGCAGCAGCACCCGGGTCCCGGCCTGCTGCCCCGCCACGGCCTCGGCCAGGCCGGGCAGGGAGTCGGCCGGGATGACTTCCGGTGCGGCCTCCCAGGTCGACAGCACCTCCTCTCCGGTCGCGTAGGACACCCCGACGGCCTCCACCACCAGCGGCTCGTCGGCGGCCAGCTCGGGACCGTCGCCCGTGACGAGGACGTGCGCTGCGGGCTCGTCCGGAGCCGGGCTGTCGCCCAGGGTGATGGTGGGCTTGTCCCCCGGGTCACCCTCGACCGTGGGCAGGCCCGGCGGCAGGTCGGTCACCGGCGTCCCGCCCTGCAGCGCGGTGGCGTTGAACGCGTCCCGGATGTCGACGGCGAACACGAGGGTGGCGTTGCCCGGGATGTCGCCGGAGCCTTGCTCCCCGTACCCCTGGTCGGGCGGGACCACGAGCAGCACCCGGCTGCCGACGGTCTGGCCCACCAAGCCGGCGTCCCAGCCGTCGATCACCCCGCCGGTGCCGATCGGGAAGGTGGACGGTGCCTCCCGCTCCCAGGACGAGTCGAACTCCTGCCCGCCGTCCCAGAGCAGACCGACGTAGTCGACGACCAGCAGGTCCCCGTCCGCCACGGCCGGGCCGTCACCTGCCACCACCGTCTCCACCACCAGCTCGGTGGGCGGGTCGCCGGCCGGGACGTCGACCTCGGGCTTGGCCGAGGTGTCGGTGCTGACCGTGACGCCGCTGGCACCCACGGTGGGGGCAGCCTCGGAGTCGGCCGATCCGCACCCGGTGACGAGCAGGAGCAGGGCGGCGACGAGGGCGGCGAGAAGGGTTCGGGGCACCCCGAAGGGTCTCACATGCCCGCGATCAGCCGGTCCACCCGCTCGTCCACCGCCCGGAACGGGTCCTTGCACAGCACGGTGCGCTGCGCCTGGTCGTTGAGCTTCAGGTGCACCCAGTCGACGGTGAAGTCGCGTCGCTTCAGCTGGGCCTGCTTGATGAACTCCCCGCGCAGCCGGGCCCGGGTGGTCTGCGGCGGGATGGTCTTGGCCTCGAACACCGCCAGGTCCGAGGTCTCCCGGGTCAGCGCCCCCTGCCGCTGCAGCAGGTAGAACAGCCCACGGTCGCGGTGCACGTCGTGGTAGGTCAGGTCGAGCTGGGCGACGCGGGGCGAGGCCAGGCCCAGGCCGTGGCGCTCCCGGTACCGCTCGATGAGCCGGTACTTGATCACCCAGTCGATCTCGCGCTCGACCAGGGACAGGTCACCGGACTCGACCGCCTTGAGGGTGCGCTCCCACAGGTCCAGCGTGCGCCGCACGACGGGGTCGTCCCAGCCCTCCCGGTCGACCAGGTCGCGGACCCGGCTCAGGTAGGACTCCTGCAGCTCCAGCGCGCTGGCCTCCCGGCCGTTGGACAGCCGCACCCTGCGGCGCCCGGTGGGGTCGTGGCTGATCTCGCGGATGGCCCGGATGGGGTTCTCCAGCCCGAGGTCGCGCATCGCCATCCCCGCCTCGACCAGCCGGATGACCAGGTCGGTCGAGCCCACCTTGAGCAGGGTGGTCGACTCCGACATGTTGGAGTCGCCCACGATCACGTGCAGCCGGCGGAAACGGTCGGCATCGGCATGGGGCTCGTCCCGGGTGTTGATGATCGGCCGGGACCGGGTCGTGGCGCTCGACACCCCCTCCCAGATGTGCTCGGCGCGCTGGCTGACCGAGAACACCGCGCCGCGCGGCGTCTGCAGCACCTTGCCGGCCCCGCAGATGAGCTGTCGCGACACCAGGAACGGCACGAGCACCTCGGCGAGCCGGCCGAACTCGCCGTGCCGGCTGATGAGGTAGTTCTCGTGGCAGCCGTAGGAGTTGCCCGCCGAGTCGGTGTTGTTCTTGAACAGGTACACCTCCCCGGTGATGCCCTCGTCGGCCAGCCGCTGCTGGGCGTCGATCAGCAGCCCTTCGAGGATCCGTTCCCCGGCCTTGTCGTGGGCCACCAGGGCGCCGATGTCGTCACACTCGGGCGTCGCGTACTCGGGGTGGCTGCCCACGTCGAGGTAGAGGCGTGCCCCGTTGCGCAGGAACACGTTGCTGGACCGCCCCCAGGACACCACCCGGCGGAACAGGTACCGGGCGACCTCGTCCGGGGACAGCCGGCGCTGGCCCCGGAACGTGCAGGTGACGCCGTACTCGGTCTCCACGCCGAAGATGCGCCGCTGGGGGGAGGCCACGAGCGCAAGCGTAGGTGCCGACTCAGCCGGACGCGCCCCGCGACGCGAGCAGGCGGTCGATCTCGCCGGCCCGGACCCGTCGGAAGGCGCGCCGCGGCCGGTCCCGCTCCAGCACCGCCACCTCGAGCTGGGCCCCGGCGAGGGAACGGGGAGCCTCGCCGCTGCCGTCCCTGGCCAGGCCGTCCACGGCCAGCCCCAGCGCCCCGGCCAGGTCCATGCCCTGCGCGTAGTGCTCGGAGAGCCAGGAGCCGATCACGTCGGAGGAGCCGCCCATGACGGCCCAGCCGTGCTCGTCGGCCACCGAGCCGTCGTAGGTGAGCCGGAAGACCTGGTCGCGCTCGGGGCTGCTGCCCACCTCCGCGACGACGATCTCGACCTCGTACGGCTTGGGCTCGGTGGTGAAGATCGTGCCGAGCGTCTGCGCGTAGGCGTTGGCCAGCGCACGGCCGGTGACGTCGCGCCGGTCGTAGGAGTAGCCGCGCAGATCGGCCAGCCGGACCCCGGCCACCCGCAGGTTCTCGAACTCGTTGTACTTGCCGACGGCGGCGTAGCCGATCCGGTCGTAGATCTCGCTGATCTTGTGCAGCGACGTGGACGGGTTCTCGGCAACGAACAGGATGCCCCCGGCGTACTGCAGCACCACCACGCTGCGACCGCGGGCGATGCCCTTGCGGGCGAAGTCGGCCCGGTCCTTCATGTACTGCTCGGGCGAGACGTAGAACGGCATGGACATGGCGCTCAGCCCTCCCCGCTGGAAAGGTCGGCGGCAGGCCCGTCCGGCCGGCCACGGCGGGTGGCGACCACCGTCTCGACGGTACGTCCCACCTGCTCGTCCGGCAGCCGGCGGAAGCCGTCGGCGTCGACCAGGGCCAGCACCGGGAAGATCCGGCGGGCCAGGTCGGGCCCGGCGGTGGCCGCGTCGTCGTCGGCGGCGTCCCACAGCGCCTCGACGCACACCCGCACCGCACCGTTCTCGTCCAGGCCGGGCCGGTGCAGCTTCTTCAGCGCACCGCGGGCGAACAGCGACCCGGAGCCGACCGAGTAGTGGTCGTGCTCCTCGTACCGGCCGCCGGTGACGTCGTAGGAGAAGATGCGCCCCACCCCGGTGTCGAGGTCGTAGCCGGCGAACAGCGGGACGGCGGCCAGCCCCTGCATGGCCATCGGCAGGTTGGCCCGGATCATGGTCGCCAGCCGGTTGGCCTTGCCGTCCAGCGACAGCGGCGTGCCCTCGATCTTCTCGTAGTGCTCGAGCTCCACCTGCAACAGCCGGACCAGCTCGGTGGCGATGCCGGCCGAGCCGGCGATGCCGACACAGGAGAACTCGTCGGCCGGGAACACCTTCTCGATGTCCCGCTGGGCGATCATGGAGCCGATCGTGGCCCGACGGTCACCGGCCATCGCGACCCCGTCGGCGTAGGTGACCGCCACGATCGTGGTGCCGTGCGGGGCAAGACCCCCGGCGGCCTCGGGGGCGGTGCCCTCGGCCGTCAGCCGGGTGCGCAGGTGCGGGGCGACCGCCTCGACGAGCTCGGTGAACGACGACGACCCGGGCACGAAGAACGCGGGCGGGAGGGGCCGGCCGGTCACTGCCCGCCCTTCTGCACGAAGCCGCGGACGAAGTCCTCGGCGTTCTCCTCGAGCACCTCGTCGATGTCGCTGAGGATGGCGTCGACGTCGTCGGCCAGGGCGTCCTGGCGTTCCTTGAGGTCCTCGGACACCTCGACGGCGTCGGTCTGCTCGTCGGTGCGGTCGCGCTGGCCCTGCCGCTGCTGCTGACCGCCTGGGTCACGTGTGGCCACGAGGCACCTCCTGGTGTCGGTGCCACCGACCTTAGTGGGCGGGGGCGCCGTCCTCACCTGCGGTCCGGGTCGGGCCGCGGGACAGGCGGGCGAGCAGGTCGACCGCGGTGGGGCTCTCGGCGAGCAACCGGCCCACGTGGGCCTTGGTACCCCGCAGCGGCTCCATCGTCGGTACCCGCTGCAGCGCCTCCCGCCCCGGCACGTCGAAGATCACCGAGTCCCAGGACGCCGCTGCGATGGTGTCGGCGTACTGGGCCAGGCAGCGGCCCCGGAAGTAGGCCCGGGTGTCCTCCGGCGGGTCGAGCACGGCGGCACGCACCTGCTCGTCGGAGACCAGCCGCCGCATCCGCCCGGTGTCCACCAGCCGCTGGTACAGGCTGCGCCGGGGCCGCAGGTCGTGGTACTGCAAGTCGACCAGGGCCAGCTTGGGGTGCGACCAGTCCAGGCCGTCGCGCTGGCGGTAGCCCTCCAGCAGGGCGAGCTTAGCGGGCCAGTCCAGCTCCTCGGCCAGCCCCAGCGGGTCGCGCCGCAGCCGGGTGAGCACGTCCTCCCACCGGTCCAGGACGTCGGTCGTGCGCTCGTCGACGTCGCCGCCGTAGCGGTCCTCGACGAAGGCGCGCGCCTGCTCGGCGTAGCGTTCCTGCAGGTCCAGCGCGCTGACCGCACGGCCGTCGACGGTGCGGACGGTGGCCCGCAGGCTCGGGTCGTGCGAGACGGCGTGCAGTGCCGCCACCGGTTCGGCCAGCGTCAGGTCCTCGGGCAGCCAGTGCTCCTCCACCATCGCCAGGACCAGCGCGGTCGTGCCGACCTTGAGGTAGGTGGCGGTCTCGGCCATGTTCGCGTCCCCGACGATCACGTGCAGCCGCCGGTAGCGCTCGGCGTCGGCGTGCGGCTCGTCCCGGGTGTTGATGATCGGACGCTTCAGCGTGGTCTCCAGGCCCACCTCGACCTCGAAGAAGTCGGCCCGCTGGCTGAGCTGGAAGCCGTGCCGACGGGTCTCCTGCCCGATACCCACCCGGCCCGCACCCACGACCACCTGGCGGGAGACGAAGAACGGGGTCAGGTGCGCGACGATCGCCGGGAACGGCGTCTGCCGCGACATCAGGTAGTTCTCGTGGCAGCCGTAGGACGCGCCCTTGCCGTCGGTGTTGTTCTTGTACAGCGCGAATGTGGCCCCGTGGGACTTCTCGGCGAGGGCGGCCGCCTCGGCCATCACCTGCTCCCCCGCCTTGTCCCACACCACCGCGTCGAAGGGGTCGAGGACCTCGGGGGTCGAGTACTCGGGGTGCGCGTGGTCGACGTAGAGGCGGGCACCGTTGGTGAGGATGACGTTGGCCAGCCCCACCTCCTCGTCGGTGAGCAGGCTCGGGTCGGCCGCCTCGCGGGACAGGTCGAACCCGCGCGCGTCGCGCAGCGGGCTCTCCTCCTCGAAGTCCCACCGGGCTCGCCGCTGGCGGGAGTGCACGCTCGCGTAGGCGTTCACCACCTGCGAGGAGGCCGTCATCGCGTTCGCGTGCGGGTTGCCGAGCACCGAGATGCCGAACTCGGTCTCCAGGCCCAACACCCTGCGCGCGCTCATCCGTCGAGGGTACGCAGCACGATCGGGTCCGGGTGCGCGTGCCTGCCGACGACGTCGGGCTGCCGTCGGGCTGCCGTCGCTGCTGATCCACGGCAACCACGCCGCCGCCCCTCGGTGATCCACGTGAACCGACCACCGCCGGTGGTGGCTGTCGCACCGTCGATCATGGCGCGGTGGGGGCTTGTTCACCGTCGATCATGGCGGCGGGGGACACCGGAGCGGGCCTGTCCGCCCCGCGGCTACAGGTAGTGGCCGGTGTTGGACACGTTGGAGATCGAGCGGCCCGCCTCGGTGCCCTGCTTGCCCCGCACCAGGGTGCGGATGAAGACGATGCGCTCGCCCTTCTTGCCCGAGATCCGCGCCCAGTCGTCCGGGTTGGTGGTGTTGGGCAGGTCCTCGTTCTCCTTGAACTCGTCCAGGCAGGCCGCCAGCAGGTGCTGCACCCGCACGCCCTTGCGCCCGGTCTCGAGGAACTCCTTGATCGCGGACTTCTTGGCCCGGTCCACCACGTTCTGCAGCATCGCCCCGGAGTTGAAGTCCTTGTAGTAGAGCACCTCGCGGTCGCCATTGGCGTAGGTGACCTCGAGGAACTCGTTGTCCTCGGTCTCGGAGTACAGCCGCTCGACCGCCCGCTGGATCATCGCCGCCACCGTCGCGTCCCGGTCCCCGCCGTGCTCGGCGAGGTCGTCGGCGTGCAGCGGGATCTGTGTCACCAGGTACTTGGACAGGATGTCGCGTGCCGCCTCGGCGTCGGGACGCTCGATCTTGATCTTCACGTCGAGGCGTCCCGGCCGCAGGATGGCCGGGTCGATCATGTCCTCCCGGTTGCTCGCGCCGATGACGATCACGTTCTCCAGCGACTCGACGCCGTCGATCTCGCTGAGCAGCTGCGGGACGATGGTGTTCTCCACGTCCGAGGACACCCCGCTGCCGCGGGTGCGGAACAGCGAGTCCATCTCGTCGAAGAACACGATGACGGGGGTGCCGGTGGACGCCTTCTCCCGGGCCCGCTGGAACACCAGCCGGATGTGCCGCTCGGTCTCGCCGACGTACTTGTTGAGCAGCTCGGGACCCTTGATGTTGAGGAAGAACGACTTGGCCTCCCGCTGCCCGGTGCGCTCGGCCACCTTGCGGGCCAACGAGGCCGCCACGGCCTTCGCGATGAGAGTCTTGCCACAACCGGGGGGTCCGTACAGCAGGACCCCCTTGGGCGCCCTCAGCTGATGCTCGGCGAAGAGGTCCTGGTGCAGGAAGGGCAGCTCGACCGCGTCCTTGATCTGCTCGATCTGGGTCGCGAGCCCGCCGATGTCGGCGTAGTCGATGTCGGGCACCTCTTCGAGGATGAGCTCCTCGACCTCGGACTTCGGCACCCGCTCGAGCACGAAGCCGGACCGCGGCTCCATGAGCAGGGAGTCCCCCGCCCGCAGCACCTCGTCCTGCAGCGGCTGGGCGAGGCGGACGACGCGCTCCTCGTCGGCGCGGGAGAGCACCAGGGCCCGCTTGCCGTCGGCGAGGATCTCCTTGAGCATGACGATCTCGCCGACGTCATCGTAGGAGTGCACCCCGACGACGTTGAGTGCCTCGTTGAGCATGACCTCGTTGCCCGGCCGCAGCGAGGAGACCTCCACCGCCGGACTCACCCGCACCCGCAGCTTGCGGCCGCCGGTGAACACGTCGACGGCCCCGTCCTCGGCCGCGCCGAGGAAGACCCCGAAGCCGGACGGAGGCTGCGCCAGCCGGTCGATCTCCTCCTTGAGCGACACGATCTGGTCACGCGCCTCGCGCAGAGTGGTGGCCAGCCGCTCGTTCTGCGCCGTCAGCGACGCCACCCGGCCCTGCAGCTGGGCGAGCCGGTCCTCCAGCAGGCGGGACGAACGGGGGGAGTCCGACAGTCGCCGTCGCATCGCGCGCAGCTCCTGCTCGAGGAAGGCCACCTGGGCCGCCAAGGCTGCCGGGTCCTCGTCGAACGAGCCCGGGCCGGAGACGTCAACCGGGTCCTGACTCACCGCCACCTCCTTGCGGCTTCGACACTGCCCCCGACACTACCCAACCGGTTCGCCACCCGCCGCTCGCGCAGCGTTGGGCTGCCAGTCCGGGCCGTAGGCGCCCGGGGCAGGTCGACGCGCTCGCGTGGGCGCCACCACCCCGGGGGCCAGCCGCCGGGCACTGACCAGGAAGCCGGTGTGCCCCACCATCCGGTGGTCCGGGCGCACGGCGAGCCCCTCGACGTGCCAGCCGCGCTGCAGCACCTCGAGGGCGGTCGGCTCGGTGAAGCCGGTGTGCTCGCGCAGCGCCTCCACCAGCCGCGACATCTGCGTGGTGGTGGCCACGTAGCAGCACAGCACGCCCCCCGGTGTCAGGGCGTCGGACACGGCCGGCACGCACTCCCACGGCGCGAGCAGGTCCAGGACCACCCGGTCGACGCTGCCAGGAGCATGATCGACGGGCAGGCGTTCGACCACGTCGGCGACGACCAGCGTCCACGAGTCCGGCAGCTGACCGAGCTGGGCCGTGACGTTGCGGGCGGCGACGGCGGCGAAGTCGTCCCTGCGCTCGTAGGACACCAGGCTGCCCTGCGGACCGAGGACCCGCAGCAGCCACATCGACAGCGCCCCGGAGCCGGCGCCGGCCTCCACCACGGTCTGCCCGGGTGCGATGTCGGCCAGCCCCAGGATCGCCGTCGCGTCCTTGGGGTAGACGACCGTGGCCCCGCGCGGCATGGCCAGGGTGACGTCGGCGAGCAGCGGGCGCAGGGCCAGGTAGACGCTGCCGCCGCTGGAGCTGACCAGGCTGCCCTCGGGACGCCCGATCAGGTCGTCGTGGGCGATCTGGCCGTGGTGGGTGTGGAACACCATGCCCGGCTCCAGCCACACGGTGTGGGCGCGGCCCTTGCGATCACGCAGCTGCACCCGGTCTCCGGGTTGGAAGGGCCGTCCCGCACTCACCCGCGCCAGCCTAGGAGGCAGCGGAAGTGTCGTACCCCTCCCCTACTGTCACGCCCATGGACGGCCCCGCGCTCACCCTCACCCCACTGGCCCTCTCGCCGTCACGGGCGTCGGACTTCAAGACCTGCCCGCTGCTGTACCGGTTCCGGGCCATCGACAGGCTCGCCGAACCGCCGAGCCCGCAGGCCACCCGCGGGACGCTCGTGCACGCAGTCCTCGAACGCCTGTTCGACCTTCCGGCCGCGCAGCGCACCCCCGCCCAGGCCCGCCAGCTCGCCGAGGACGAGTGGTCCGCGATGCTCGCCGACGATCCGGCGCTGGCCGGCGTCATCCCCGCCGAGGCCGACGCGGGCGCCTGGCTGGCCGACGCCGGTGCGCTGCTGGACGCCTACTTCGAGCTGGAGGACCCGACCCGGCTCGAGCCAGCAGAACGAGAGCTGCTGCTGGAGGTCGACGCCGGGGACGGGATGCGACTGAAGGGGGTCGTCGACCGGCTCGACGAGTCGCCCACCGGAGACCTGCGCATCGTGGACTACAAGACCGGCCGCGCCCCGAACCACCTGTTCGAGCAGCGGGCCCTGTTCCAGCTGCGGTTCTACGCGCTGCTGCTGTGGCGCAGCCGGGGCCGGATCCCCCGCCTGCTGCAGCTGGTCTACCTGGCCGACGGGCAGCTGGTGCGGCTCGAGCCGCACCAGGCCGACCTCGAGGCCCTGGAGCGGACCCTGCGCGCACTGACCACCGCCATCGCCCGGGCCACCGCCAGCGGGGAGTTCCGGCCCCGCCGCAGCGCGCTGTGCGCCTGGTGCCCGCACCAGGGGCTGTGCCCGGAGTTCGGCGGGACGCCGCCGCCGCTGCCGCAGCCGGGCGACCGGTCCCAGCGGGCCGAGGCCGACCCGCCCGCCTAGTGTCGCCAACCATGGATTCCTCGCAGCCGGTGGCGCAGGCCGTCGACCTGGTCAAGGTCTACGGGCAGGGATCGACGCAGGTCCGCGCCCTCGACGGGGTGTCGGTCACGTTCCCAGGGGCGCAGTTCACCGCGATCATGGGTCCGTCCGGGTCGGGGAAGAGCACCCTCATGCACTGCATGGCCGGGTTGGACACGGCGACCTCCGGCCAGGTCCGGCTCGGCTCGGTCGAGCTCACCTCGCTGTCCGACGACCAGCTGACCCGGCTTCGCCGCGACCAGGTCGGCTTCGTCTTCCAGGCCTTCAACCTCGTCCCGACGCTGACCGCGGCCGAGAACATCACCCTCCCGCTGGACATCGCGGGCCGGCCCGTGGACCGGGACTGGATGGACACCGTGGTGGGCACCGTCGGGCTGGCCGACCGGCTCGACCACCGCCCGAGCCAGCTCTCCGGCGGTCAGCAGCAGCGGGTGGCGTGCGCCCGGGCGCTGGTGAGCCGGCCCACGATCGTCTTCGCCGACGAGCCCACCGGCAACCTCGACTCCCGCTCGGGCGCCGAGGTGCTCGGCTTCCTGCGCCGCTCGGTGGACGAGTACGGGCAGACCGTGGTCATGGTCACCCACGACGCGAACGCGGCGTCCTGGTCGGACCGGGTGCTGTTCCTGGCCGACGGGGCGATCGTCGACGAGCTGCGCGACCCGACCCCCGAACGGGTGCTGGAGCGGATGGTGCACCTCGACCCGCAGCACTCCTCGGCGTCCCTCGCCCGGCACGCTGCCGCGCCGAAGGCCTGACGTGCTGCGAGCCGTGCTCCGGACGGCGGCCGCCCACAAGGGACGGCTGCTGCTCTCGGCCCTCGCCGTGGTCCTCGGCGTCGCCTTCGTGGCCGGCACCTACGTCTTCACCGACACGCTGCAGCGCACCTTCGCCGACCTGTTCGGGCAGACCGAGCCCGACGTGCTCGTCTCCGCCGCCTCCGAGCTCGAGGCGCAGCAGACCACCGTCACCGCGGCGGCGCTGCCCGGGTCCGCGCTGGAGGTGTTGCGCGGCGTGGACGGCGTAGCCCGTGCCGGCGGGCTCGTCCAGGTCAACGGGGTGACCCTCGTCGGCACGGACGGCACGGCCATCGGTGTGACCGGAGCCCCGACCTTCGGCGTCAGCTGGAGCGACGACCCGGACCTGTCCCCGTTGCGCCTGGTCGACGGCCGGCCGCCGCAGGGCCCGGAGGAGATCGCGATCGACACCGAGGCCTTGGAGTCCGGTGGCTTCGCACTCGGGGACACGATCCGGGTGCTCACCCCCGGGCCGACGGTCACGGCCACCCTCGTCGGGGTGTTCCGCTACGGCACCAGCGGCAACCTGGCGGGGGCGACCCTCACCGCGTTCGAGCCGGCGCAGGCCCAGCAGCTGCTGCTCGGCGGCGACCGCTGGACCGACGTGCGCGGGATGGCCGAGCAGGGCGTCGGGCAGGGCGAGCTGGCCGACCGGGTCGAGCAGGCGTTCTCCGCCTCCGACGTCGGCCCTGTCGACGTGCGGACCGGTGAGCAGGCCAGCGACGATGCGACCGAGGCACTCACCGAGGGGCTCGGGTTCATCACCACGTTCCTGCTGGTGTTCGCCGGGATATCGCTGTTCGTCGGCGCGTTCATCATCGTCAACACGTTCAGCGTGCTCATCGCCCGCCGCACCCGGGAGCTGGCCCTGCTGCGCGCGGTCGGGGCCAGCCGCCGCCAGATCACCGTCTCGGTGCTCACCGAGGCGTTGCTGGTCGGCCTCGTCGGAGGGGTCGTCGGCCTCGGCCTCGGTGTCCTGCTCGCCCTCGGCCTGCGCGAGCTGTTCGCCCTGGTCGGCTTCGAGATCCCCGCCGGCGGCATCGTCGTGCTGCCACGCACCGTGGTCGTCGCCGTCGTCGTGGGGGTCCTGCTCACCATGGTCGCGGCCTGGCTGCCGGCCCGCCGGGCCGGCAGCGTCCCCCCGATGGCGGCGCTGCGCGACGACGTGGTGCTGCCGACCCGCTCGCTGCGGGTCCGCACCGCTGTCGGGGCCGTGTTGCTGCTGCTCGGAGCGGTGCTGCTGGCCGGTGGCCTGTCCGGGCGGCTGGACAACGGCATCGCCTTCGTCGGCGCCGGCCTGCTGCTGGTGTTCGTGGCGGTGGCGCTGCTGGCCGCCGTTCTCGGCGGTCCGGTGACCGCCGCCCTCGGCGCTCCGGTGAGCCGCAGCGCCGTCGGCCGGCTGGCGGTCCGCAACGCCCAGCGCGACCGGCGCCGTACCGCGGCCACCGCCGGCGCCCTGATGATCGGCCTCGCCCTGGTCACCATGATCGGGGTGCTCGGCGCCTCGTCCACCCGCTCGGTCGAGGCGACCCTGGACGACATCCTGCGGGCCGACTACATCGTCACGAGCACGACGTTCCAGCCGTTCAGCACCGAGCTGGGGGACGCCATCGAGGCCGTGGACGAGGTGGCGGTGGTCTCCCGCATCGGCAGCGCACCTGTCGTGATCGGCACGCCTCCCGCCGACGCCGCCGGCGCCGGACCCCGCAGGCTGGGGGGCACCTCCTTCGCGTCCTCGGTGCAGCCCGAGACCATCCTGGACGTGCTCGACGTGCCGGTCCGAGACGGCTCGATCGACTCGCTCGCGCAGGGCGCGCTCGCCCTGGACGCCGACACCGCTGCCGAGCAGGGCGTGGGCCTGGGTGACCCGGTGACCTTGACCTGGGCTTCCGGCCCGCGGGACTACCAGGTGGGCGCCATCCTCGGGTCGGGCACCCAGCTCACCGGGGCGACCGTGTCCCGGGAGGAGTTCCTGGCCGTCGGCGAACCGGCTCAGGACCAGGTGCTCTACGTCGCAGCCGACCCGGACGCGGACACCGCAGCGGTGCGCCAGGACCTCGACGCGATCGTGGCCGACTACCCGATCGCCCAGCTGCTCGACCAGACCGAGTTCGCCGACCAGGTGCGCGGCCAGGTCAACCAGCTGCTCAGCCTCGTCTACGCGCTGCTCGGGCTGGCAGTGGTGATCGCGGTGCTCGGCATCGTCAACACCCTCGTGCTGTCGGTGCTCGAGCGCACCCGGGAGATCGGCCTGCTCCATGCCGTCGGGACCAGCCGGCGCCAGCTCCGCCGCATGGTGCGGGTGGAGGCGGTGCTGATCGCCCTGTTCGGTGCGCTGCTGGGGGTCGGGCTGGGGCTCGCGTTCGGGGTGGCGGTGCAACGCTCGCTCGCCGACGAGGGCATCGACCGGCTGGCCGTGCCGTGGACCCTGGTGGGGATCGTGCTGGTGGTCTCAGCCGTGGTCGGTGTGCTGGCCGCGATCGTGCCCGCTCGCCGGGCGGCGACCCTCGACGTGCTGGCCGCCATCGCCTCGGAGTAGGCAGCGCAGCAGCTTCGGGGTCACCTCGACGAGGGAGTCGCGCTGCACCCACGGGTGGCCGTCGGGAAGCACCGGCTGGTCGGGCACCACGACGACCCGGCAGCCCGCGGCAGTGCCGGCGCGGGCGCCGGTGGGCGAGTCCTCCAGCACCACCGCGGCGGCCGGTGGCACGGCGAGCAGGGCCAGCGCCCGCAGGTACGGGTCGGGCTCGGGCTTGCCCCGATCGACCTCGTCACCGGCGACCGACGCGGTGAACGCCCCCGGTGGGAGCCGAGCCAGCACCGTGTCGACCAGCACCCGGTGCGAGGACGAGACGAGCGCGGTGAGCGCACCTTGCGCCCGCACCGCGGCGAGCAGGTCCAACGCCCCGGGCTTCCACCGGACCGCCTCGCTCAGCCGCTGCGCCATCGCGGTGACGAGCCAGTCGACCACCACCTGCGTCGGCTGGTCCGACCCGGCCCGCGCCACCAGCAGCCCCGCCGAGGTCGCGATCGCGCCGCCGACGAGGCTGTGCTGGTCGGCCACTGTCCACGGCCGGCCCGCGCCGAGCCGACTGAACACCTCCTGCTCCACCGAGAACCACACCGGCTCGCTGTCGACCAGCAGCCCGTCCATGTCGAACAGGACGGCCCACGGCTGCTGGGACCCCTCGGTGGCCGACCTGGTGCTCACCGGGCGTTGAAGTAGACGGCCTCGGGGTGGTGCACGACGAGGGCGTCGGTGGACTGCTCGGGGTGCAGCTGCAGCTCGTCGGACAGGGTTACCCCGATCCGTCCGGCGCCCACCAGCCGCACCACGTCGGCCCGGTACTCCAGATCCGGGCAGGCCGGGTAGCCGAAGGAGTAGCGCGCCCCCTGGTAGCCCAGGTCGATCAACGTCCGCACGTCCGCCGCGTCGTGGTCGCCGATCCCCAGCTCGGAGCGGACCCGGGCGTGCCAGAACTCGGCGAGCGCCTCGGCCAGCTGCACCGACAGACCGTGCAGCTCCACGTAGTCGCGGTAGGCGTGCTCGGCGAACAGGACGGCGGCGGCCTCGCTGACGGCCGACCCGACGGTGACCAGCTGCAGGGCGACCACGTCGAGCTCACCGGCGTCCTTGGGCCGGAAGTAGTCGGCCAGGCACAGGTGCCGGTCGCGGCGCTGCCGGGGGAAGGTGAACCGGGCCACCTCGTCGGCCGGGTCGTGCGTGTCCGGGTCGACCAGCACGAGCGTGTCGCCCTCGGCGTAGCAGGGCCAGTACCCGTAGGCGACGGCCGCCTCGAGCAGCCCCTCGGCCTGCACCCGGGCGAGCCAGCCGCGCAGCCGGGGCCGCCCCTGCGACTCCACCAGCTCCTCGTAGCCGGGGCCGTCGCCCCCGCGGGTTGGCTTGAGCCCCCACTGGCCGAGGAACAACGCGCGCTCGTCCAGGTAGGCGGCGTAGTCGGCCAGGGCCAGCCCCTTGACCACCCGGCTGCCCCAGAACGGCGGCGTGGGGACGGGCACGTCGGTGGCGACGTCGGAGCGCTCCGGGACGTCGTGGGCCGCCACCGGGACGTCCCGGCGCGCCACCCGGCGTCCCCTGCGCTCGGGCAGCACCTGCGCCAGGTCGTCGACGCCGGCCTGGCGGGCGTCGACGATGGCGTCCATGAGCCGCAGACCCTCGAAGGCGTCGCGGGCGTAGCGCACCTCGCCCTGGTAGAGCGCGGCGAGGTCGTCGTCGACGTAGGCCCGGGTCAGCGCGGCCCCGCCGAGCAGCACCGGCCAGCGGGCGGCCACGCCCCGCTGGTTCATCTCCTGCAGGTTCTCCTTCATCACCACGGTGCTCTTCACCAGCAGGCCCGACATGCCGATGACGTCCGCCTGGTGCTCGGCCGCCGCCTCGAGGATGGCGCTGATCGGCTGCTTGATGCCGAGGTTCACCACCCGGTAGCCGTTGTTGGACAAGATGATGTCGACGAGGTTCTTGCCGATGTCGTGGACGTCGCCGGTGACCGTGGCCAGCACGACGGTCGCCTTGCCGGCCCCCTCGCCCGCGTCGTCGGCCCTGTCCATGTGCGGCTCGAGGTAGGCGACGGCGGCTTTCATCACCTCCGCCGACTGCAGCACGAACGGCAGCTGCATCCGGCCCGAGCCGAACAGCTCCCCGACGGTACGCATCCCGGCCAGCAGCGTGTCGTTGACGATGTCGAGCGCGCGACGCTGCTGCAGGGCCTCGTCGAGGTCGGCCTCCAACCCCCGGCCCAGGCCGTCGACGATGCGCCGCTCGAGCCGGGCCGCGACGTCCAACCCGGCCAGCTCCTGCTCGGGGTCCACCGAGGCCAGTCGGCCGGCGTCCCCGGCGAACAGCTCGAGGAAGCGCACGAGCGGGTCGTAGCCGTCGCGACGGCGGTCGTGCACGAGGTCGAGCGCCACCTCGACCTGCTCGGCGGGGATGCGCGCGAGCGGCACGATCCGGGCCGGGTTGACGATCGCCGCGTCCAGACCCGCTGCGACGCACTCGTGCAGGAAGACCGAGTTGAGCACCTGCCGCGCCGCCGGGGCGAGCCCGAAGGACACGTTCGACAGCCCGAGGATGGTCTGCACCCGGGGGTGGCGTCGCTTGATCTCGCGCAGCGCCTCGATCGTCTCCAGGCCGTCGCGCCGGGTCTCCTCCTGCCCGGTGGCGATCGGGAAGGTCAACGGGTCGATGAGGATGTCCTCGGGACGCAGGCCCCACTGCCCGGTCAGGTCGGCGACCAGCCGGTCGGTCACCGCGACCTTCCACTCGGCCGTGCGGGCCTGGCCCTGCTCGTCGATGGTCAGCCCCACGACGGCAGCCCCGTGCTCGACGACCAGCGGCATCATCCGGGCGAAGCGGGAGCCCGGCCCGTCCCCGTCCTCGTAGTTGACCGAGTTGACCACGGCCCGGCCACCCAGGCACTCCAGCCCGGCCTGGACCACGCCCGGCTCGGTGGAGTCGAGCATGACCGGCAGGGTGCTGGCGGTCGCCAGCCGGAACGCCGCCTCGTGCATGTCCGCCGTGCCGTCCCGGCCGACGTAGTCGACGCACAGGTCGACCAGGTGAGCGCCGTCGCGGGTCATGTCCCGGGCGATGTCCACACAGTCGTCCCAGCGCTGCTCCAGCAGCGCCTCCCGGAACGCCTTCGACCCGTTGGCGTTGGTGCGCTCCCCGACCGCCAGGTAGGAGACGTCCTGGTCGAACGGCACCGCGGCGTAGAGGCTGGCCACCCCCGGCTCGGGCACCGGGTGCCGAACCGGGGGCACGGTGTCGCCCACCCGGGCCACCACCTGGCGCAGGTGCTCCGGCGTGGTGCCGCAGCAGCCGCCGACCAGACACACGCCGTAGTCGCGGACGAACCGCTCGTGCGCGTCGGCGAGCTCGCCGGGGGTGAGCGGGTAGTGCGCCCCGTTCGGTCCCAGCACTGGCAGGCCCGCGTTGGGCATGCAGGACAGGCCGACCCGGGCGTGCCGGGACAGCTGTCGCAGGTGCTCGCTCATCTCGGCCGGCCCGGTCGCGCAGTTGAGCCCCAGCAGGTCGATGCCGAGCGGCTCCAGGCTGGTCAGAGCAGCCCCGATCTCGGTGCCCAGCAGCATGGTGCCGGTCGTCTCCACCGTCACCTGTGCCGCCAGCACGACGTCGCGACCGCTGCGCTCGATCGCCCGCCGGGCCCCGACCACCGCCGCCTTCGCCTGCAGCAGGTCTTGGGCGGTCTCCACCAGCACACCGTCGACGCCGCCGTCGACCATCGCCGCAACCTGCTCGGTGTAGGCCTCCCGCAGGTCGGCGTAGCGGACGTGGCCCAGCGAAGGCAGCTTGGTGCCCGGGCCGACCGCTCCGAGCACGTACCGAGGCCGCTGCGCCGTGGCCGCGGCGTCGGCCGCCTCGCGGGCGAGCAGCGCACCGGCGTGGGCCAGCTCCCCGATCCGGTCGGCGATGCCGTACTCGCCGAGGTTGGCCAGGTTGGCCCCGAAGGTGTTCGTCTCGACACAGTCCACGCCCACCGCCAGGTACGCCTCGTGCACGCTGCGCACCAGGTCCGGGCGGGTGACGTTGAGCACCTCGTTGCAGCCGTCGTGGCCGTCGAAGTCGGCCAGGGTCGGCTCCCCGGCTTGCAGCATCGTGCCCATCGCGCCGTCGGCGACCAGCACCCGTCGGCCCAGGGCCGCACGCAGCGACATCACACCCACCAGGGTAGGTGGTCGCGGCGCACCCTCGGTGGCCCGCGGGTCTGCGTAGGCTCTCCTGCCGTGGAGATCAGGCTCACCCGCCCGCTGCACCGACCCGTGGTCGTGGCAGCCTTCGAGGGCTGGAACGATGCCGGCGAGGCTGCCACGTCCGCGATCGCGCACCTGGCCGGCGGGTGCGACGCGCAACCGGTCGGCCAGATCGACCCCGAGGAGTACTACGACTTCCAGGTCAACCGTCCCACCATCACCCTCGACGAGGGCGGGGTGCGCCGGCTGGACTGGCCGACCACGCGGGTGCTGGTCGGCTCGGTGCCGGCGACCGGACGCGACCTGGTGCTGGTGCGCGGAATCGAGCCGAGCATCCGGTGGCGGTCGTTCACAGCCGAGCTGGTGCAGCTGTGCCAGGCCGTCGAGCCGGCCACGGTGGTCCTGCTGGGGGCCCTGCTCGCCGACAGCCCGCACAACCGCACCGTCCCGGTGGCCGGCGTGGGCGGCAGCAGCGACCTCGTGCAGCGGCTGGGGCTGGAGCCGGCCTCCTACACCGGGCCGACCGGGATCGTCGGTGTCCTCGGCGACGCGCTGACCCGGGCCGGCCTGCCGGTCGTGTCGTACTGGGCGTCCGTGCCGTACTACGTCGCCCAGCCCCCCAGCCCGAAGGCGACGCTGGCGTTGCTGCGCCGGGTCGAAGACGTGCTGGACTGCGCACTCGACCTCGCCGACCTGCCCGACGAGGCCACTGCGTGGGAGCAGGCCGTCGACGCGATGGTGGCCGAGGACGAGGAGCTGACCGGGCTGGTGCAGCAGCTGGAGGACCACGTCGACAACGAGGGGCTGGAGAACACGTCGGGGGAGGCTATCGCCGCGGAGTTCGAGCGCTACCTGCGTCGGCGTCGGCCGGAGCACTGAGCTCCACCCCCAGCAGGGCCGACACGACCCGGCCGGCCAGCGCGGGCGCCGTCCGGTCGCGCCCGGAGCCGTGCCGGCGCCGCGCCCACTCGTCGACCAGCCCCAGGGCCGTGGGTGCGTCGAGGTCGTCGGCCAGGGCGGCACGGACGTCGGCGAGCAGGGCATCGGCCGGCGGCCCGGCGGGGGCGGCGACGGCCTCGCTCCACTCCAGCCACCGGGTCCGGGCCCGGGTCAGGTCGTCCTCGGTCCACTCCCAGTCACCGCGGTAGTGGTGGCCGAGCAGCGCCAACCGGATGACCCCCGCCGGAACCCCGGCGGCCCGCAGCGCCGAGACGAACACGAGGTTCCCGCGGGACTTGCTCATCTTCTCCCCGTCCAGCCCGACCATGCCGACGTGCACGTACCGCCGGGCGAACGGCCAGTCCGCAGCGGCGACGTGGCCGATGGAGGCGCACATCTCGTGGTGCGGGAAGACCAGGTCCCGACCGCCACCCTGCACGTCGAAGCCCATGCCGAGCCGGTCCAGGGCGATCGCGGTGCATTCCACGTGCCAGCCCGGCCGGCCGTGGCCGAGGGCGGTGTCCCAGGCCGGCTCGTCCGGTCGGGCCGCCTGCCACAGCAGTGGGTCCAGCGGGTGCCTCTTGCCCGGCCGGGACGGGTCCCCGCCCCGCTGCGCGGCCAACGCGGTCATGGCCGCCTCGTCGAGCGAGGCGACACCGCCGAACCGGGAGTCGGCGGCCACCGAGAAGTACAGGTCGCCGTCGACCCGGTAGACCGCGCCCTGCTCGGACAGCCGCTGCACCGTGGCCACGACCAGGTCCATCGACTCCACC
>Ga0114939_10000915_pt1 | contig 23874 bp, 23 predicted proteins | sample AshMeaCrysSpring_FD_87196 | JGI IMG/M metagenome (GOLD analysis project Ga0114939, IMG submission 87196) | Groundwater microbial communities from Big Spring, Nevada to study Microbial Dark Matter (Phase II) - Ash Meadows Crystal Spring | ecosystem: Environmental > Aquatic > Deep subsurface >...
CGGGCGTCCAGATACATGTCCTCGGTCGCAGCCGCAGGCGCCGTCTCGCGGAAATCGACGAACGCACTGCTGCCATCGGCGAGGCGGAGGGTCATGAAGCCGCCGCCCCCCAGATTCCCGGCCACCGGATAGACCACCGCGAGGGCATAGCCGACGGCCACCGCCGCGTCGACGGCATTGCCGCCATTGCGCAGCACCTCTATGCCGGCCTCGGAGGCGAGGCGGTGCGCACTCACCACCATGCCGCGCGCGGCGCCGACCGGCGGCGACGCAGCGACCGTGACCGCCGCGAGCCCGAGCGCGAGCGCCAGGCCCGCGAGGGCCGCCCGCGGAAAGCAGGACGGGGGCACCGTCAGGAGGCGAGATCGCCGGCGATGTAGCTCGAGAGCTGGCGGATCGTCGCCTCCTGCTGGGCGATCACGGTCTTCACGGCGTCGCCGATCGTGACGATCCCGACCAGCCGTCCCCGGTCCACCACGGGGAGGTGACGCACGCGGTTCTCGGTCATGAGCTGCATGCAGTCGTCCACCGACTGCGACGGCGAGACGGTCAGCACGTTCGGCGTCATCAGCTCGCCGACCCGCGTCTCCTTCGATGCCTTGCCCCTGAGAATCAGTTTCCGCGCGTAGTCGCGCTCGGTGAAGATGCCCGCGAGACACTCCCCTTCGGCCACCACCACCGCACCGATGTCGTGCTTGGCCATCACCTCGAGCGCCTCGAACACGCTGGCGCCGGGCGCTACCGAGTGGACCTGCGCGCCTTTTGCCTCCAGCACCTGTCGCACGCTGACTGTCATGTGGCTCTCTCCTCCGGTCTCATGGTTGTTTTCTGCCGAACCCCTTGGCGAGCCGCTCCTTCGCGCGCCTAACGCCCGCCGCCTTCGCCCAGTCGGGCGCGTCCGCCACGCCGGCGCCACGGGGGCACTCGCGGCCAAGCGCCGACGCGAGGGCGTCGTACATCGAGGCCGCGATCTGGTCCTGCGCAAAACCCTCCGCGCCGGCATTCAGGCGGGCGAGGCTGCACAGGGCGTCCAGATCGCCCTGCTCGGCCGCCCTCGCGTACCAATCGGCCGCCTGCTGCAGGTCGCGCTCGCGGTGATGACCGAAACGGTAGGCGTCGCCGATGCGGGTCTGCGCCCCTGCGTGCCCGCGCTCGGCCGCGAGGTTTAGCCACTGCAGGGCCTCCTGGGGATTCGGGCTCGGGGCCGCCGACTGATACCACAGGCCGACGTGGTACTGCGCGTTGACGTCTCCCGCTTGCGCCGCCTTGAGGTACCACTTCCCCGCCTGTCCGGGGGCATTCCCGTTGCCGGCCAGACCGTGGTGGTAGACGAGTCCGACCGCGAGCTGTGCCCCCACGTCACCCTGCTCGGCGAGCGCGAGCAGGTCCTTGGCGTCCGGTGGCGGACGGGCAACCCCCGGCTCCGTGCCGCGCAGCAGTAACAGCGTCCCCGCGACCCCGCCCAGCAGGAGCACGGCCAGAAGGGTCGCCCAGCAGGGCAGGCAGGACGACCGCGCAGCCTGCGGTTGCCGCCGCGCCTGCTCCTCCTTGGCCGCCCGCTCCGCCTGGGCGCGCGCTTGAATCGCCGCGAGGCGCGCGGCCTCCTCGTCTTCCTCCACGGGTTCAGCGCCGCTGACACCCGGCATGAGCTCGGGTGCCACCGTCACGGCACGACAATGCAGGCATTCGAAGACCCTGCCGCGCCGCGCCAACCCGTCCTCCCGGCCGCAGCCGGAGCACTTCATCGGCCTGCCTCGGCTGTTCCGTTCGCTCCACTCATCGCCCCCTCCTCTTCTCTTGTTTCAGCGCGACGTCAGTCGCCCCGGCGCGCGCGTTCGAGCGCGGCCTCCTGGGCGTTGAGCTGCGCATTGACGTCCTTCGCGACGTCCCTGGCCTCGAAGTACATGTCGGTCTGGCCGCGCCAGACGTGGCTGCCCGTGGTCTTCGGCTTTTCTGGGGCACGATCGTCGCCGCAGCCGGTGAGCAACGCCCCAAGCGCCGACGCGGTCAAGAGTGCGAAGACGTGGAGCTCGACGGTTCTGCGCATCGGATCCCTCCTGGACCGTGGTCCGATCTTAGCCTGATCCGCCGAACCCGGGGCAGCTGGCCCGGTGCGCCCCACTCCCCTGGGGCCCCGCGGTGGGCGGGAAAATTCTTGAGGGCCGTCAGACCTAAGCACGCGGCAGGGTTTTCGGGAATTGGCCCCGGCCAACTTGGAGATTAGATTGAGACTCTCCCGCGCGCTCGCGGCACCCTGCCGAACGGCGCGCCCCACGATCGAGCCACGATGCGCCACTGGGCGCAGGAGCTAATGATGCCGCAGCCGACGCAGTGCCACCCCACCGCCGACAGGGCGCCGCTCACCACCGCGCTACTCGCGCTGGCCCTGTGCGCCCCCGCAGCGCTTGCCCAGTCGACCGACGCGGGCACGGCTGCCGCCGACCTCGGCGCGGAGCTCGCCAAGGCCCGAGGCCTGCTCGAGCAGGCGCAGGCCGACGCCCGGGCGAAGGCGGACGCCGTCGCGAACCTGGAACGGAGCCGCGCGGACCTCGAGGCTCAGCTCGTCGCGGCGCGCAAGGAGACGGAGGCAGCACGGGCCGCCGTCGAGAAGGCGCAATCGGAGTCGTCGGAAAAGGCCGCGGCAATCGCGACCCTGGAGCAGGGACGCGCCGAGCTGCAGGCTGCCGTCGAGGCCGAGCGGGCAAGGCTCGCGGCGTCCGAAACCCAGGCCAACGATCGCCTGGCGGCCGCCGAGAAGGCGGCGGCGGAGAAGCTGGCAGAGGCGGAGCGCAGGCTCCGCGCACAGAGCGATGCGCAGGCGGTCGCCGAGCGCCAGCTGGCCGACCTGACGCGCCGGCTTTCCGCGGTCGAGATGCAGGCGGCTTCCTTGGAGAAGGAGCGTGACGCCGCGACCACGAAACTGAACGTCGCCCTGGGCAAGCTGGGCGTGCGCGACGGCGGGACCCGGACGGTCGAGCAGGCGCGCGCCGCGGCAGCTACGGCCGGCACGGCATTCGTCGCGGCGAGCGAGCGGGCGCGCAAGGAACGCAGCGACGACGCCAAGGCCGCGCTGCGGAACGCGACGACCGTGCTGCAACAGGCGCAGTACGACGTGGCGGTGGCCATCGACGCGCGCGGCGTCTACCGGATGCGCGAGGAGGACACGCTGGGCATGGTGTCAGGGCGGTTCTACGGCGCGGGCAACAAATGGCCGGCAATCTACGAGGCCAACCAGCACGTGCTCGCCAACCCCGACCGCATGTACCCGGGGATGACGCTGGTGGTGCCCTGAGGCTCGCCCCTACTGACCGAGCGCCGCGAGGATCGCCTGCGGGCTGTAACCGCGCACCACCGTGCCCTTGACGACCAGCAGCGGCACGCCACGCCCGTTGAGCGCATCGTACTGACGTCGCCCCTCCGGCGAACGCTCGATATCGTGCTCGACGAAGGGCACGCTGCGCTCGCGCAGCAGCTTGCGCGTCTTCTCGCAGTAGCCGCACCAGGCCGTGGAGTAGAGGACCACGTCGGTCGGGCCAACGTGGGGGATCGGCGCCGGAGGGGAAAACGCACCCGCGATCCTGTCCCAGTTCTGCACGAGCGCCAGGCCAAGCACGATCAGAATGAAAGTTCGAAGGGCTGGGGTCATGGGGGGAAGAATAGATGGCGTCCCCTAGGGGAGTCGAACCCCTGTCGCCGCCGTGAAAGGGCGGTGTCCTAGGCCTCTAGACGAAGGGGACGGCGTGACTGAGCGATCTGCGCCGTGCTCCGGCGGACGTTGCGTCCCCGGGAAAAAACGAACCGGCGGGGAACGCCGGTCGGGAAGTTGGTGGAGCCAGCCGGGATCGAACCGGCGACCTCAACACTGCCAGTGTTGCGCTCTCCCAGCTGAGCTATGGCCCCGAAAAACAGGACGCGGATGATAGGCAGCGCAGGCGGGGTTTGTCCAGCCTGCCGAACGCCTATTGCCCCTGCCCTTCGATCTTCGCCCAGGAGTCGCGCAGCGTGACGATCCGGTTCCAGACGGGCCGCTCGGGCGTCGAGTCCCGGCTGTCCTGCCAGAAATAGCCCTCGCGCTCGAACTGGAAGCGCGCCTCGCGCGGCGCCCCGGCCAGCGCGGGCTCGAGCAGGCACTCGCGCAGCACCGCTCCCGAGTCGCGGTTCAGGAACGCCTTGAAGTCGTGGTCCTTGTCGCCGTCGGGCGAGGGCACGGTGAAGAGCCGGTCGTAGAGCCGCACCTCGGCGCGGATCGCCCGGCTCGCGGGCACCCAGTGGATCACGCCGCGCACCTTGCGGCCCTCGGGGTTGTGGCCGAGCGTGGCCGGATCGTGGCTGCAGCGCAGCTCGACGACCTCGCCCGCGGCGTCCTTCACGACCTCGTCGCAGCGGATGACGTAGGCGTTGCGCAGGCGGACCTCGCCGCCCGCCACCAGCCGCTTGTAGCTGTTCGGCGCCTGCTCGCGGAAGTCCTCCCGGTCGATCCACAGCTCGCGCTCGAACAGGACGGTGCGTTCGCCCATCGATTCGTCCTTGGGGTGGTTCGGCGCAGCGAGCTCCTCGACGCGGCCCGCCGCATAGCTGGTGATCACGACCCTGAGCGGCCGCAGCACCGCCATGCGGCGCGGGGCGCTGCGGTCGAGGTCCTCGCGGATGCAGTTCTCGAGCAGGCTCATCTCCACCGTGTTGTCGGCCTTGGTGATGCCGATGCGGTGGCAGAAGTCTCGGATCGCCGCCGGCGTGTAGCCGCGCCGGCGCAGCCCGGCGATCGTCGGCATGCGCGGATCGTCCCAGCCGGCGACGTGCCCCTCGCCCACCAGTTGGGTGAGCTTGCGCTTGCTCATCACCGTGTACTGCAGGTTGAGGCGCGAGAACTCGATCTGCTGCGGGTGGCAGCCGATGCTGATGTTGTCCAGGGTCCAGTCGTAAAGCGGGCGGTGGTCCTCGAACTCGAGCGTGCACAGCGAGTGCGTGATGCCCTCGAGCGCGTCGGAGATCGGGTGCGTGTAGTCGTACATCGGGTAGATGCACCAGGCTTCGCCCGTCTGGTGGTGGATCACGCCGTGGCGGATGCGGTAGAGCACCGGATCGCGCAGGTTGAGGTTCGGCGAGGCCATGTCGATCCGGGCGCGCAGCGTGCGCGCACCGTCCGGGAACTCGCCCGCGCGCATCCGCGCGAACAGGTCGAGGTTCTCGTCGACCGGGCGGTTGCGGTACGGGCTCGGCTGACCCGGCTCCTTGAGCGTGCCGCGCTGCTCGCGCACCTGCTCCGCGGTGAGGTCGCAGACGTAGGCCTTGCCGTGGCGGATCAGTTCGACGGCGAAGTCGTGCAACTGCTGGAAGTAGTCGGAGGCGTAGTAGAGCCGGTCGTCCCAGTCGTAGCCGAGCCAGCGCACGTCGGCGATGATCGAATCGACGAACTCCTGGTTCTCCTTGTGCGGGTTGGTGTCGTCGAAGCGCAGGTTGCAGGTGCCGCCGTAGTCCTCGGCGATGCCGAAGTTGAGAACGATCGACTTGGCGTGGCCGATGTGCAGGTAGCCGTTGGGCTCGGGCGGGAAGCGCGTCGCGATCTTGGTGTGCTTCCCGCTCGCGAGATCCGCATCGATGATCTGGCGGATGAAGTTGGTCGGTGCCTTGGGCGCGGTGTCGGTCATGGATACGCTCGGTCTCGTTTGATCTCGGGAGGGGGTCAGGCCCCTTGATCGCCGGCCTCGATCCGGGCCACGGCGCGGTCGATGCGCCGCAGCGTGGCCTCACGGCCGACGAGCCAGACGGTGACGTCGATGCCCGGCGTCGCGGCGCGGCCCGACACCGCGACGCGCAGGGGCTGCGCGACCTTGCCCATGCCGAGCCCGAGCGCGTCGGCGACCTGCTGCACGGTCTCGTGCACGGCGGAAGGCGTCCAGTCGGCGAGCGCGGCCAGCGCCCCGCGCACGCGGCGCAGCGGCTCGAGCGCCGCCGGCTTGAGGTGCTTCTTCGCCGCCTGCTCCTCGTACTCAGCGAAGTCCTGATAGAAGAAAAGGCTCAGCTCCGCCATCTCGACCAGGGTCTTCGCCCGCTCCTGCTGCGCCTTCACGACTTCGACGAGATCGGGTCCCTCCGCCGGATCCACGCCCAGCTCGCCGAGCCGCGGGCTCAGGAGACGGGCGATGCGCGCCGGGTCGCTCGCCTTGATGTAGTGCTGGTTGAGCCACAGCAGCTTGTCGGTGTTGAAGGAAGACGCGGCCTTGTTCACGTCGGCGATGTCGAACAGCCGGACCATGTCGTCGAGGCTGAAGACCTCCTGATCGCCGTGCGACCAGCCGAGGCGCACCAGATAGTTGAGCAGGGCCTCGGGCAGATACCCGTCCTTCGCGTACTGCATGACGCTGACGGCGCCGTGCCGCTTGGACAGCCGGCTGCCGTCGTCGCCGAGGATCATCGGCACGTGCGCGTAGCACGGCGGCTCGCGGCCGAGTGCGCGCAGCATGTTGATCTGGCGTGGCGTGTTGTTGATGTGGTCGTCGCCGCGGATGACGTGGGTGATCTCCATGTCCATGTCGTCGACCACCACCGTGAAGTTGTAGGTGGGCGAGCCGTCGGTGCGGCGGATCACGAGGTCGTCGAGCTCGGCGTTGGCGAAGGCGATGCGGCCGTGGACCATGTCCTCGAACGCGACCTCGCCGTCCTCCGGGTTGAGGAATCGCACGACGTGCGGAGCCTCCGCGCTCACCTGCCGGTGCCGGCAGTGGCCGTCGTAGCGGGGCTTCTCCTTGCTGCGCATCTGCGCCTCGCGCAGGACCTCGAGACGCTCCTTCGCGCAGTCGCAGCGATAGGCCTTGCCCGCCGCGATGAGCTGGCCGATGACCTCGTCGTAGCGCTGGAAGCGATGCGTCTGGAAGAACGGGCCCTCGTCGTACTCGAGGCCGAGCCAGGTCATGCCCTCGAGAATCGCGTTGACCGATTCGGCAGTGGAGCGCTCGAGGTCCGTGTCCTCGATGCGCAGGACGAAATGGCCGCCGTGCCGGCGCGCATGAAGCCAGGAGAACAGCGCCGTGCGCGCGCCGCCGACGTGCAGGTAGCCGGTGGGGCTCGGCGCAAAGCGGGAACGGACGGTCATGGAAGCGTGTGCCCTCGCGCAGAAGCGGGCGGAGTGTAGCAAAGTTGACCCGCGCCCCGGCCCCCACCTAGAATCCGCGGCGCAGCAACGGGCGGTTAGCTCAGCGGGAGAGCACTGCTTTCACACGGCAGGGGTCAGTGGTTCGATCCCACTACCGCCCACCAGCAACAATGACGGGGTCGCGGCGTGTCGCTCGGCCCCGTCTTCGTTTCTGCGGCCGATCGTCCGGGCGAACAGCTAGGGCCTATCGGCAGCGCGACCTCAGGCCCACCCACGCCCCCGCACAGCGCCATGACAGACCACGAAGATTTCGCCGCCCTGCTCGGCCAGTTCGAGCGACAGCACGCCACCCAGGCCAAGCGCACGCCGCAAGTCGGCGACCGGGTGCAAGGCGTCGTCGCCTCCATTGGCCGCGAGCACATCTACGTAGACCTGGGCATCAAGTCCGACGCCCTCATCGACCTGCTGGACGTCAAGGACGCCGACGGCAACCTGACCCTGAAGGTCGGCGACGCGGTGGACATGACGGTCAGCGCCATCGACGCCGACAGCGGCGCCCTGCTCCTGGGCAGCCGGCACGGGCGGCGGGTGCATGGCGCGGCAGGGCTGGAGCAGGCATTCGAACAGCACCTGCCGGTGGAGGGTCACGTCACGGGCGTCACCAAGGGCGGCGTGGAAGTGGAGATCGCCGGGGTTCGGGCCTTCTGCCCCGCGTCCCAGGTCTCGCTGCAGTTCGTCGAGGACCTGTCGAGCTACGTCGGCCAACGCCTGACCTTCCGCATCACCAAGTTCGAGGGCGGCAGACACCCGAACCTGGTGGTATCGCGGCGCGAGCTGCTGGAGGAGGAGCGTAAGGCCAAGGCCGCGGAGCTGCGGGCCAGGGTGGTGCCGGGGGCCGTGCTGTCCGGCACCGTCACCTCGCTCCAGCCATACGGTGCCTTCATCGATCTGGGCGGGGTCGAGGGCATGGTGCACATCAGCGAGCTGGCCTTCGAGCGGGTCCACCACCCGAGCGAGCTGTTGAGCGTGGGCCAGCAGGTGGAAGTGGCCGTGCTGCGGGTGGACCAGACGGACAACCCCAAGCGGCCGGAAAAGATCGCCCTGTCGCTGCGGGCGCTGGCGAGGAACCCCTGGACGGATGCCGACCGGCAGTTCCCCGCGGGCGCGACCATCAAGGGCCGGGTGACCCGGGTGCAACCCTTCGGCGCCTTCGTCGAGCTCGCGCCCGGTCTCGAGGGCATGGTGCACATCAGCGAGCTGGGCGCCGGGCGGCGCGTCACCCACCCCAACGAAGTGCTCAACGCGGGGGACGCGGTCGAGGCCACGGTGTTGAGCGTCGATCCCGAGAAGCGCCGCATCGCGCTCTCTATGGACGCCACGCGCCAGGGCACCGCCGAGCCCGGCCCCCGGCCGGCGGACTACGCCAAGCCCAGCCAGGGCATGGGGACTCTGGGCGACCTGTTGCGGCAGGCCGCTAACCGGACCGACGAGGACGGGAAGCGCAAGCGGCGATAGCGTCTGACCGCCCGCCGCCTGCCCTTGCTCACCTTCCTCGCTCACCGGCAACCCGTCGCGGAAGGCGCGCACCCCCCGCGCGTCGTTTCCGAGTCATCTGCCAGACCGGCTGCCGGAAGCTCGCCCTGGCGTCAGCGAGGCTGATACTCTTTGCCGGTCATGTTCGATCCCTTCATGCGCACCTTGGGCCTCGAGGGCGAGATCCCTGCCCCGGGGCGCGCCCGCGTCTGGGGCGCGCTGAGGCCCGAGCACACGAACAGCCTCGGCTCGGCGCACGGCGGATTTCTCTATTCAATGGCAGACGCGGCCTTTGCGCTCGCGTCGAACTCGCATGGCGCGACCGCGGTCGCCCTGTCGACGCACATGGAGTACGTCGCGCCTACCCGGCCCGGGGATCTGATCGAGGCCACCGCCACCGAGGCGCACCTCGGCCGCCGCGCCGCCGTGTATCAGGTGGAAGTGCGGGTGGGCGAGACGCTCGTCGCGCTCTTCACGGGGACGGTGCACCGCCTGCCCGAGCGGCGCACCCCGCTGATCCCGGACGCGATGCTGCCGCCGGACGCGCCGGCGGCACGTTGAGGAGGTACGGCCGCTACCGCGCCGCCGCCATCGGCAGCGGCGGGAAGGGCTCGAGCTGGGTGGCCAGCCGGTCAGCCTGCGCCATCGCCTTCTGGGGATCGAGACCGACCACGAATGTCAGCGGCCCACCATCGCGATCGAAGCCCGATCCGTAGGCCGTACGGCACTCGGTAGCGCGCCACCTCAGCGTCAAGACGCGGCCATCGTCACACTGGAGGGTGCCGCTGGCGACACGGTTCAAGCAGGCCCCGATCGGGTCGGGCAATTCATTGGGCCAGTCATCGGCAGCCGTGAGCGCTCCGGTGCAGGTCGCGCCCGTGTTGCGCAGGGTCACCCGCATCAACTCGGAGCCATCGCGCAGGCTGCGGCCGACGTCGCCGACAAAGATTTCGTTGTAGGTCTCGTAATTGCCGACGACCTTCACGGTGTAAGAGGTCGGGTTCGTCGCGCCCCAGAGGATGGTGGCCGGCGCCGCTAGTGTTGCCGGCACCACGGCCAGCTTGGGCGAGCAACCGGCGACGGCGATGGCAGCCGCAACCATGGAGATGAGCCTGCGCTTCATGATTCCCCCCCAACACCCTGACGGCAAAAGTGCTTTTCGGTAGTAAAGACCAGCCGCGGGGCCCTTGTCCAGTCGTCCGAGCACCAGTTCGCGGCCCAGGTCACGGTAACTACCTCCCTGGCTCAGCCGAAGGGGTGGCGCAGCACCACCGTCTCCTCGCGATCGGGGCCGGTCGAGACGATGTCGATCGGCGTCTCGCACAGCTCCTCGACGCGGCGCAGGTAGTCCCGGGCGTGCTTGGGCAGCTCGTCCATCGAGCGCGCGGCCACGGTCGACTCCTTCCATCCCGGCAGCTCGATGTAGACCGGCTCGCAACGCGCAAAGCGGTCGGCGCCGGCCGGCGGTACCGTCACCTCCCGCCCGTCGAGCCGGTAGGCGACGCAGACCTTGACGGTGTCCAGCCCGTCCAGCACGTCCAGCTTGGTGATGCACAGCCCGGTGACGCTGTTGATCTCGAGCGAGCGCCGCAGCGACACGGTATCCAGCCAGCCACAACGGCGCTTGCGCCCGGTGGTCGCGCCGAACTCGTGTCCGCGCGTGCCGAGGTGCTCGCCGCAGGCGTCGAACAGCTCGGTCGGGAACGGGCCGCCGCCCACGCGCGTGGTGTAGGCCTTGACGATGCCGAGCACGTAGTCGAGGTCGCGCGGCCCGACGCCGGTGCCGGTGCTGGCGCCGCCGGCCGTGGTGTTGGACGAGGTGACGTAGGGGTAGGTCCCGTGGTCGATGTCGAGGAGTGCGCCCTGCGCCCCCTCGAACATCACGTTCCTCCCGGCCCGGCGCAGGGCGTGCAGCGCCCCGGTGACGTCGTCCACCATGCCGCGCAGGCGCTCGGCCTGCGCGAGCGACTGGTCCAGGACCTCCGGGTAATCGACCGGGCTCGCCTGGAAGTAATGCTCGAGCGCGAAGTTGTGGTAGTCCATCACCTCGCGCAGCCGCTCGGTGAACCGCGGCGTGTCGAGCATCTCGCCGAAGCGGATGCCGCGCCGCGACACCTTGTCCTCGTAGGCCGGGCCGATGCCCCGGCCGGTCGTGCCGATCGCCTTGGCGCCGCGGGCGCGCTCGCGCGCGTGGTCGAGCGCCACGTGATAAGGGAGGATCAGAGGGCAGGACTCGCTGATGCCGAGCCGGCCGTTGACCGCCACGCCGTTCTTCTCGAGCTCGTCGATCTCGTGCAGCAGGGCCTCCGGCGACAGCACCACGCCGTTGCCGATCAGGCAGCGCGTGTTCTCGCGCAGGATGCCCGAGGGAATGAGGTGCAGGACGGTCTTGCGGCCGTCGATCACCAGGGTGTGGCCGGCGTTGTGCCCCCCCTGGAACCGCACCACCGCGTCCGCGCGGTCGGTGAGCAGATCGACGATCTTGCCCTTCCCTTCGTCCCCCCACTGGGTGCCGATGACGACGACGTTCTTGCCCATGGCTGCTCTCTTCTTCTTGTCGGTTCCCAAACGCCGGCTCAGGCCGGCTCCACGATCCAGCTCCCGCCGCTCGCCACCAGGCGCTCGGCGCAGCCCATCGCGCGCGGCTCCGCGCCCAGGCCCGGCAGCGCCCGCACCACGATCCGGCCTTCCGCCCGCAGCGCGTCCACGCGGCGCTCCAGGGCCGCGTCGCCGATGGGGGGCGCGTGGATCCGGGCCCTGGCCGGCGAGCCGGCGCCGGCGGGAGCCAGTCGCAGCAGGGTCTTGAGGTCCGCGCTGAAGCCCGTCGCGGGCCGGGCACGACCGAACTCCCGGCCGATGTCATCGTACCGCCCGCCGCGCGCAATCTCCTCCCCCTCCCCGGGGACGAAGGCCGCGAACACGACGCCGGTCTGGTAGTGGTAGGCGCGCAGCTCGGCAAGGTCGACGTGCACCGGCACCTGCGGCAGGCGGTCCGCCAGCCGCTGCGCCACCGCCTCGACGTAGTCGATCGCGGCGAGCACGTCGGGAGGCGCCGCGGCCAGCCGGGCCCGCGCCTGCGCGATCACTTCGCGGCCGCCGTTGAGCTCGGCGAGCGCGCGCAGCAGCGCCGGATACGGCGGGGCGACATCGAGCTCGCGCACCAGCGCCTCGATCTCCGGCTCGGCCTTGCGCTGCAGGGCGTCGAACAGCGCGGACTCCTGTGCTGCGGTGAGTCCTGCGGCACGCGCCAACCCCCGATAGACGCCCACGTGGCCGAGATCGAGGTGCACATCCGCGACGCCGGCGGCGCCGAGGGTCGCCATCATCAGGCTGAGGATCTCGACGTCGCTCTCGATGCCGGCGTGGCCGTAGAGCTCGGCGCCGATCTGCAGGGGGCTGCGCGTCCCCCCGAAGCCGTCGGGCCGCGTGTGCAGGACCGTGCCGATATAGCACAGGCGCGTCGGCTCGGCCGCCCGCAGCCGATGGGCGTCGATGCGCGCCGCCTGCGGCGTGATGTCGGCACGGATGCCCATCATCCGCCCGCTCAGCTGGTCGGTGAGCTTGAAGGTCTGCAGATCGAGATCGCGGCCGGTGCCTGTCAGCAGCGACTCGAGGTACTCGATGAAGGGGGGAATGACGAGCTCGTAACCCCAGGCGCGGAAGAGGTCGAGCAGCCGGCGCCGCACCTCCTCCAGCCGCCAGGCCTCCGGCGGCAGGATCTCGTCGATCCCTTCGGGCAGCAGCCAGCGATCGTCGCTCATCGCCGGCTCAGTGCGTCGCGTACAGCAGCACGACGCCGGCGACCATGCTGATCAGCCCCGCGATCCGGAGGTGGCGGTCGTCGAGGCCAAGCACGCCCTCGATCGCCCGCTTGAACCCCCGCGGCGTGAGAAAGGGCACGATGCCCTCGAGCACGAGCAGCAGCGCCATGGCAACCCACAGGTCGTCCCACATGGCGCCCCGCCCTCAACGCTTGCCCGTCGGGTTGGACAGATAGCGGAAGAACTCGGACGCCGGGTCGAGGACCATCAGGTCCCCGCCCCGCTCGAAGACCGCGCGATAGGCCCCCAGACTGCGCCAGAAGGAGTAGAACTCGGCGTTCTTCTGGAATGCTGCGGCGTAGACCTCCGCCGCCTTGGCGTCACCGCCGCCGCGCGTCACCTCGGACTCGCGGTAGGCGTCGGCCAGGATCTCCGTCTGCTGGCGATCCGCATCGGCACGGATGCGCTCCGCCGCTTCGGCGCCCTTGGCGCGCAGGTCGCGTGCGACGCGCTCACGCTCCGCGCGCATGCGGTCGTACACCGACTCGCTCACCTCGCCCGGCAGATCGATCTTCTTGACCCGGACGTCGATGATCTCGATGCCCAGCTCCGCCGCCTGCTCATCCGCCGCCTTCGTCAGCGCGAGCATGATCTCGCCGCGCTCGCCCGAGACCACTTCCTGGATGGTCCGCCGGCCGAACTCGTCGCGCAGGCGGGTGTTGATCCGCTCGCTGAGCAGCCGCTCGGCGCGCGCCGCATTGCCGCCGGTGGCCCGGAAATACTGCGCCACGTTCGAGATGCGCCACTTGACGTAGGAGTCAACGAGCACGTCCTTCTTCTCGATCGTCAGGAAGCGCTCGGGCTTGGTGTCCAGGCCCTGGATGCGGCCGTCGAACTTGCGTACCTCATTCAGCACCGGCACGAGGAAGTGAATGCCCGGCTGGTAATCGGCGGAGACGATTTCGCCGAGTCGCAGCTTGAGGGCCATCTCCCACTGGTTCACGTAGAAGGTGGATGCGTAGAGTCCCATGGCGGCGACCAGCGCCACGACGATGGGGATGAAAGCCTTGCTCGGGTTCATCAGCGGACCCTCCTGGCACGGTCGGCGTCACGCATCCGGACCTCGTCCGGCACCGCTTGCATCTGAGGCGCTGCCGCCTCGATCGAGCGGGTTGCGCCGGCCGCAGGCACCTGCGGCTGCAGCAGCCGGTCGAGTGGCAGGTAGGTGACGCTGCCGCCACCCGCCTTGTCGTCCATGAGCACCTTGGCCGGCTTGCTCAGCACGTCCTGCACCGCATCGAGGTAGAGGCGCTCGCGCGTGACCTGCGGCGCCTTGTCGTACTCTGCGAGCAGCGCGAGGAAACGGTTCGACTCGCCTTCGGCCTCGGCGACGACCTTCGCGCGATAGGCCCTGGCGTCCTCGACCACGCGCGCCGCGGCGCCCCGCGCCTTCGGCACCACCTCGTTTGCATAGGCCTGGGCCTCGTTCTTCATGCGCTCGTTGTCCTCGCGCGCCTTGATCGCGTCGTCGAACGCGCTCTTGACCTGGTCGGGCGGCTTGGCGGCGGTGATGTTGACCCCGACGACCTCGAGTCCGGTCCGGTACTGGTTCATCAGCTCCTGCATCTTCGCGCGGATCTGGTCGGCGATCGCGCCGCGGCCCTCGGTGATGATGAAGTCGAGCACGTTCTTGCCAACGACTTCGCGGGTCGCAGTCTCCGTCGCGTCCCGCAGAGTCTTCTCGGGCGCGCGGTCCTGGAACAGGAAGTCGGTCGGATCCTGCACGCGCGACTGCACGCGCAGGTCGATCTCGACGATGTTCTCGTCCCGGGTCAGCATGGTGGCGCGGTGGCCAAAGGAGGAGATCTGGTCGACGTCCACCTTGACGACGTCGCCGATCGGATAAGGCCAGCGCCAGTGCGGGCCGGGCTGCGTCACCTCCTGGAAGGCGCCGAAGCGCAGCTCGATGCCGCGCTCCGCGGGCTCGACGATGTAGATGCCGCTCAGCAGCCATACCACCAGCGCGCCGCCCGCGATCACGCCGATGCCGATCCGTCCGGCCCCGCTCGGCTGGCCGCCGCCACCCTCGCCATCGCTGCCACGGCCGCCGAACAGCCCGCCCAGCCGTTGCTGCAGCTTGCGCAGGAGCTCGTCGAGATCGGGGGGACCCTGGTCGCCGCCCTTGCCGCTCCAGGGATCCTTGCCACCACCACCCGGTTCATTCCAGGCCATCGGATTCTCCGTCAATGGGCATGCGCCGATGGAAGTGGCGCCAAAGGGGCATGAATTCTAGGGGGCCGCTTCGTCGCCGGGCAAGCTTTCAGGGCCCGCAGGCGCGTGCGAAGTCGGGGTCCGTCTTGCGCAGCCGGTCATATTCGCGGCGCGGCAGCTCGAGCTCGAGCTCCCAGCCGCCCGCGTCCGTCACTTCCTCGCGCAGCACCCGCGCCACGCGAAACAGGCTCGCGCGCAGGCGCGCGTCGCGCGGCTCCAGGCGTAGCCGCTGGCGCACGGATTCTCGGTGGAAGAACTCGCCGAGCGCGCCGACGAGCAGGTCGATGCCTGCACCCGAACGCGCCGACACCCAGACCCGAACGGCATGGCCATCGGCATCGCGCTCGATGCGCGGACCGACGTCGTCCATCAGATCGATCTTGTTCATCACCCGCAGCTGCGGCACGTCACGGGCCCCGATCTGGGCAAGCACCTCGTCGACCTCAGCGACGAAGCGGTCGCGCCGCGCATCCGCGGCGTCGATCACGTGCACGAGCAGCGAGGCCTCCGCCGCCTCCTGCAGCGTGGCGCGGAACGCCGCCACCAGCTCGTGCGGCAGATCGGAGATGAAGCCGACCGTGTCGGCCAATACCACGCCGCCGCCCTCGGGTAGCGCGAGGCGGCGCAGGGTCGGGTCGAGGGTCGCGAACAACTGGTCCGCGGCGTAGACCTCGGCGGCCGTCAGCCGATTGAACAGCGTGGACTTGCCGGCGTTGGTGTAGCCGACCAGGGAGACGGTCGGGATCTCGGCCCGGGCACGCGCCTTGCGGCCGCGGGCACGCTGCTGGTCGACCCGTTCCAGGCGTCGCTTGAGTTGCGTGATGCGGTCGCCGATGAGCCGCCGGTCCGTCTCCAGCTGGGTCTCGCCGGGCCCGCGCAGACCGATGCCGCCGCGCTGCCGCTCGAGGTGCGTCCACCCCCGGACCAGCCGGGTTGAGATGTGCCGAAGCTGCGCCAGCTCCACCTGCAGCTGGCCTTCGAAGGACCGCGCGCGCTGCGCGAAGATGTCGAGGATCAACCCGGTGCGGTCCAGCACGCGGCAGGCGAAGCGTTTCTCGAGGTTCCGCTCCTGCGACGGCGAGAGCGCGTGGTCGAAGATCACGAGCTCCGCCTCGCCGTCGACGAGGACTTGGCGAATCTCTTCGGCCTTGCCTTCGCCCACGAACAGCCTCGGGTCCGGCGTCCGGCGGCTGCCGGTGACCTCGGCGACGGGGACGGCGCCCGCCGAGATCGCGAGCTCGCGAAACTCCTCGAGAGCCCCCTCATCGCGAGGCTCCCCGATGGCAAGGCGCACCAACACGGCGCGTTCGCCGCTCTTCGGCCGCTCAAACACGGACGATCACGCGCGCACCGCCCCGTGTGCCGAAACGGACCCACCGTGCCGGTTTGCCCGCACCGGCAAAGCCGACCGGGGTTTCAGCTCGCCTCTTCCTCGCCGGCGCCTTCGGCCCCCTGCTGCAGCCGGACGTTGCGCGACGGCACGACGGTCGAGATCGCGTGCTTGTAGACCATCTGGCTCACGGTGTTCTTGAGCAGCACCACGAACTGGTCGAAGGACTCGATCTGACCCTGCAGCTTGATTCCGTTCACCAGGAAGATCGAGACGGGAATGCGCTCCTTGCGGAGGGCGTTGAGGAAAGGGTCTTGTAGGCTCTGCCCCTTGGACATGGCGTGCTCCGTATTTTGTCGTTATTCGGTTGGGTGGCCACCGCCAAATCGGCGGCTGGCGCTAGAAAGTTGCGACTATAGCACAGACCAACCCTGTTGCCGCGCCGCAACAATGGGCTAACTGATGGCCGCGGAAGCGATTTTCAAGGCCTTTGCGAGCGGCTGCGCCGGGTCCACCCAGGTGATGCCCGGGGTTGCGCGCAGCCAGGTCATCTGGCGTTTGGCGAGCTGGCGCGTGGCATGGATCGCCTGGGCGATCATGGTCTCCCGGTCCCATTCCCCGAGCAGATGACGCACCACCTGCCGATATCCCACCGAGCGCAGCGACGGCAGGTCCGGCGCGAGGTCGCCGCGGGCGAGCAGCGCTGCCACCTCACCCTCCAGGCCCTGGTCCAGCATCTGCTGGAAGCGAACCGCGATGCGCTCGCGCAGCGCCTCGCGCTCGGGCATGCCGCAGGCGAGCTTGACGACAGCGTAGGGCAGCGGCTCGGCGCCCTCGGCCTGCAGCGCGCTGAGCGGCCGCCCCGTGAGCTCCCAGACTTCCAGCGCGCGCTGCAGGCGCTGCGGGTCGTTCGGGTGGATGCGCGCCGCGGCACCCGGATCCACCACGGCGAGGCGCGCGTGCAGGCGTGCGGGCCCGAAGAGCGCCAGCTCGGTCGCAAGGCGCGCGCGCACCCCGGGATCGGCCTGCGGCAGCTCGGCGAGGCCGGACTCAAGGGCCCTGAAGTACAGCATCGTCCCGCCGACCAGCAGCGGGGTGCGGCCCGCGGCGCGTATGTCCTCGATCTCCCGCAGGGCGTCGACGCGGAACTGCGCCGCGGAGTAGGCGTCCGCCGGGTCGCGGATATCGATCAGGCGATGCGGCGCGCGCCGCAGCGTGTCCCGGTCCGGCTTCGCCGTCCCGATGTCCATGCCGCGATAGACCATCGCGGAGTCCACGCTCACGATCTCGAGCGGCAGGCGACCGACGAGATCGACGGCGAGCCGCGTCTTGCCCGTCGCCGTCGCCCCCATGAGAAAGAGAACGCGCGGCCGTTCGCCCGGTCCGTCCATCAGCGCCCGCGCAGGAAGAGGCGATCGAGCTCGGCCAGGCCGAGCCGCGTCCAGGTCGGCCGGCCGTGGTTGCACTGGCCGCTGCGCTCGGTGCGCTCTATGTCGCGCAGCAGCGCGTTCATCTCGTCGAGCGTGAGCCGCCGGTTCGCGCGCACCGCGCCGTGGCAGGCCATGGTGGCGAGCACGCCGTTCAGCGCCTCGCCCACGCGCGTGCTGGTGCCGTGCGTCGCGAGGTCGGCCAGCACGTCGCGCAGCAGGCGCTCCGCATCCACCCCCTGCAGCAGCACGGGTACCGCCCGTACCACCAGGGTCTCCGGACCGAGGCGATCCACGGCGAGCCCGAGCCGGAAGAGCAGCTCCCCCTCCTCCTCCGCGAGATCGGCCTCGCGCCGGCTGACGGCAAGCGTCACGGGCACCAGCAGCGGTTGTGACGCAATGCCCCGGGTTGCCTGCGCTGCCTTGAGTCGTTCGTAGGTCACGCGCTCGTGCGCGGCGTGCATGTCGACGACGATGAGTCCTTCGGCGCTCTGCGCCAGCACGTACACGCCGTGCAACTGGGCGAGCGCGAAGCCGAGCGGCGGCAGCTCGCCGGCGGAAGCCGCCGACGCAGGTGACGCCGGTGCCTGCCAGTCGAGCGCGGCCCGATAGGCGAAGGCCGATTCGGCAACGGCGAGGCCGAGACCCCGCTGATCCGGGGGCGGCACGGCGCCCGGGACCGGGTCGCGCGCCACTGCGGGAGCCGCGGTGGCCTGCGCCTGCGGCAAGGGCTGCGCGAGCACCTGGTGCAGGGTACGAAAGAGAAAGTCGTGTACGAGACGCCCCTCGCGAAAGCGCACCTCGTGCTTGGCCGGATGGACGTTGACATCGACCAGCAACGGGTCGATCGCGAGATAGAGCACATAGGCCGGGTGACGGCCATGGTGCAGCACGTCCTGGAAGGCCGCGCGCACGGCGTGCGTGACCAGCCGGTCGCGCACCATGCGGCCGTTCACGTAGAAGAACTGCAGATCGGCTTGTGCACGGGCGAACGCAGGCAGCCCGACCCAGCCCGAGAGCCGCAGCCCTGCCGCCTCGTGCTCCAGGTGCACGCAGTGCTCGACGAAGCCCGGGCCGAGCAGCGCGGCGAGCCGTCGCTCCTGCGACGCACGCTCGGGCGCGGGCTCGGCAACGAAGGCCTCGCGCCGGTTGTGGCGCAGCGCGAAGGCAACGTCGAAGCGGGCGAGCGCAAGCCGACGCACGGTCTGCTCGATGTGGTCGAACTCGGTCTTCTCGGCGCGCAGGAACTTGCGCCGCGCCGGGGTGTTGTAGAAGAGGTCGCGGACCTCGACGGTGGTGCCGCGCGGGTGCGCGGCAGGCACCGCATCGCTCGCCCCGCCCTCGAGACGCCAACCGGCGTCGGCACCTGCCGCGTGCGACGTCAGGGACAGGCGGGACACCGAGGCGATGCTGGGCAGGGCCTCGCCGCGGAAACCGAGCGTGCCGACACGCTCGAGCTCCTCGAGGCTGGCCACCTTGCTGGTTGCGTGGCGCGAAAGCGCGAGGACGAGCTCGTCGCGCGCGATGCCGTGGCCGTCGTCGCGCACGCGCAGGAGCTTCGCGCCGCCCTGTTCGGCATCGACCTCGATACGCGTGGCGCCGGCGTCGAGCGCGTTCTCGACGAGCTCCTTGACCACCGATGCCGGGCGCTCGACCACCTCGCCGGCGGCGATCTGATCGATGAGCTGGGGCGGCAGGAGGCGGATCTGGCGCGGCATGCGGCAACGGGCGGGCAAAACCGCATTGTGCCGTCGCCTCTGCCGCGCGGCAAAACCGTCGGCAAGGGCGTCAACCCTCGGGAATGCGCAATACCTGCCCGACCTGCACCGCGTTGCCGTCCAGCCCGTTGATCGCCTTGAGCCGGCCGGGGCTGACCGAATAGCGCTGCGCGACGCTGCCGACCGACTCGCCCGCCATCACCACGTGCTCGCGTTGCTGTCGCTGCGCGAGCAGGGTCCCGGGCGGCGGCGAGCGGCGGAAATACTCGCGGATGCCGCGTAGCAGGGCCTGCGCGATCACTTCCTGATGCGCCGGGTTGGTCAGCCGGCTTTCCTCCTCGGGGTTGGAGATGAACGCCGTCTCCACCAGCATCGAAGGGATGTCGGGCGACTTCAGGACGACGAAGCCCGCCTGCTGCACCTGGGTGCCGTGGACCTCGCCGAGCTTGCCGAGCTCGTCATAGACGTTGCCCGCGACGTCCAGGCTCGCCTGCCGCGTGCCGGTCTGCGACAGGTCGAGCAGCACCGAGGCGAGCACGTCGTCCTTGTCCTCGAGCTTGACGCCGCCGACCAGGTCGGCCGCGTTCTCCCGCTCGGCGAGCCAGCGCGCCGCCTCGCTGGTCGCGCCGCGATCCGACAGCACGAACACCGACGAGCCACGCGCACGCGGGTCGGTAAAGGCGTCGGCGTGAATCGAGACGAAGAGATCGGCCTTGGCCCGGCGGGCGATCTGGGTGCGCTGGCGCAACGGCACGAAGCGGTCGCTCGACCGCGTCAACACGGCCCGCATCCCGGGCTCGGCCCGAACCAGGCGCTCGAGGCGCCGCGCAATGGCGAGGGTGATGTCCTTCTCGCGGCTGCCGCGCGCGCCGAAGGCCCCCGGGTCCTCGCCGCCGTGACCGGCGTCGATTGCGATCACGATGTCGCGGCCCGGGGCGGCTGCGACGGGCGGGGGCTTGCCTTGCACCGGCGGGGCCGATGGCTTGACGACGAGGGCCTTGGCGAGCGCGCCCACCTGGCCCACGGAGGTCGACGCGTCGGCATCCAGCAGGTCAACGACCACGCGATGCCCGTGCGGCGGCGTCGGCTTCAGCGCGAAGCTCTTCGGCCGCACCGCCCGCTTGAGGTCGACGACGATCCTCAACGCCTTGGGATCGCCAGCCTTCGCCTCCCGCACCTTGGCGACCCGACCGTCGTCGCCCCGTGGCGGCTCGACCTTGCCCGCCAGCCGGGCGTTCTTGACGTCGATCACCAACCGCTCCGGGCCCTGCAGCGCATAGACCGCGTGCTCCATCGGACCGTTGGATTCGAGCACCAGCCGCGTGTTGTCCGGCGCCGACCAGACACGCACGGCACTCACGACGGCCTCGGCCGCCGACGCAGCGGGAGCGATCAGGAACAGCAGGAGGAGCAACAGGCGCTTCATCGGCGGCGGGTGCCTCGACGTGCCGGACGGCTCGAAGATAGCACCTGCGGAGACACTTTTCTAGGAATTACCGACTCATATCCCGCTTTGTTGGCAAGTCGCCAGAAGACCCCGCGCCAGTCACCTCTCCCGCAAGCAGACACCCCGCCGGCGAGATCGGCTCGAGGTGGATTCGCCGCCCCCCTCCCCGATGCGCGATCCGGATGCGCAGGTCCGCCGGGGGCAGGCCGCCCTGTCCCCGCTCTGGCCACTCCACGAGCAGGATGGCTCGCTCGCCGACCAGATCCCGCAGCCCGAGATAGGCGAGCTCCTCGGGGTCGGCGAGGCGGTAGAGGTCGAGGTGAAAGATGGGGCCATCCGCCGGCTCGTAGGGCTCGAGCAGGGTGTAGGTCGGGCTGCGCACGGCACCACGGTGGCCGAGGGCCCGCAGGAAGCCGCGCGCCAGGGTCGTCTTCCCTGCCCCGAGATCGCCTTCGAGAAAAATTACCGCCGGGCGCGGGCAGTGCCTCGCGAGGAGGGCCCCCAGCGCCTCCAGTGCCTCCGGCGTGGCGAGGTCGAGGGGGGTCAACGCCTCGGCTCCGGGTTGAGCAGCCCGCGCAGCGGCGGGAACAGGTCCGAGGCGATCAGCCCCCGTTCTCCGGCGCGGGCGGCCGCGTCGCCCGCGGCGGCGTGCAGGCAAACGCCCAGCTCCGCCGCGTCCTCCGGCGCGTGGCCCTGCGCGATCAGCGCCGCCACCAGCCCGCACAGCACGTCGCCGGTTCCGCCCGTGGCCATGCCCGGGTTGCCGGCGCTGCAGACGGCGGGGGGTCGCGTGCCGCCGCCCTGAACGATCGTTCCCGCCCCTTTCAGGACCACGATGCCGCCGTAACGCTGCTGCAAGGCGGCAGCGGCGGCCAGCCGGTCGGCCTGGATCACCGCTATCTCGGCCTGCAGCAGCCGGGCCGCCTCTCCCGGGTGTGGCGTGAGCACCCAGTCCTCACGCCGCAGCGGCGCCTGGGCGAGCCGGAAGAGCGCGTCCGCGTCGACGACCAGCGGCCGCCCCGAGCCCAGCGCCGCCCCCCACAGGGCCCGGCCCCAGTCCCCGCGGCCGAGGCCCGGCCCGATCGCGACCACCGTCGCGCGCTCCATGAGCGGAGCGAGGTCCGCGGCAGTGTCGATTCCGTGCGCCATCAGCTCGGGGCGCACCGCCGCGAGCGCCTCGGCATGACCGGGACGCGTCGCCACGCTGACGAGTCCCGCCCCGGCGCGCAGGGCGGCCTCGCCCGCGAGCCGGGCAGCCCCCGCCATGCCGAGATCGCCGCCGATCACGAGGACGTGGCCGAAGCGGCCCTTGCTGGCGCTACGGTCGCGCGGCGCGAGAGCGGCGCCAAAGCGCCCCCAGTCGATGCGTCGTGCAGCGAGGAGTTGCCGGGCGTAGATCGCCGCCGGCAGCTCGAGCCCTTCGAACACGATCTGCCCGCAGTGGTCAGGCCCCTCGCCCGTGAAGAGTCCCTGCTTGAGCGCGACGAAGGTCACGGTCAGCGCAGCCCGGATTGCCGGGCCAAGCGCCCGGCCGGTGTCGGCCTCCAGCCCCGAGGGGACGTCGAGTGCCAGGACAGGGGCTGGGTGCGCGTTCGCGGCCTCGATCGCCCTCGCCCACTCCCCGGCGGGCGCCCGGTCCAGCCCGGTGCCAAAGAGGCCGTCGACAATGACGTCGGTGCGGGCGGGCAAGGCATCGAGCGAGCCCAACTCGCCGCCCGCCTCGACAAAGCGCGCGCGCTGCCGGGCGGCGTCGCCGCGGACGCGCGCCGCGTCACCCGCCTGCAGCACGCGCACGGCCAGACCGAGGGCCCGCGCATGACGGGCGAGCACGTAGCCGTCGCCGCCATTGTTGCCCTGCCCGGCCAGTACAGTGACGTCGCGGACGTCCGGCCAGCGCTCGCGCAGCCGTGCGAAGGCCGCCGCCCCGGCGCGCTCCATCAGGGTCTCCCCCGGGATGCCAAACTCTTCGATCGCGATGCGGTCGAGCTCGCGCACCTGCGCGGCGCGGTACAGGGCGTAAGGCAGTTGCTCGGTGCGTGGCAGGGTGCGCGTCATGGAGATATCCGTCGGCGTGCTCCGCGACCAAGTGTGAACCACGGGGACACGCAGGCACAGAGATGAAATGATGGGCCAATGACGCCTCGCACGCCTGAGGATTGGGCCGCGCTCGCCGCCGACATCAAGGCCTGGGGGAAGGCGCTCGGCCTCACGGGCGTCGGCATCGCCGACATCGAGCTTGCCGCGGCCGAGGCCCATCTCGCCTGCTGGCTGGCCGACGGCTTCCACGGCGAGATGCGCTACATGGCCCGCCACGGCACGCGGCGCAGCCGGCCCGCCGAGCTGGTGCCCGGCACGCGGCGCGCGATTTGCGCGCGACTCGATTACCTGCCGCCGGCCGCGGACGCGCAGACGATGCTCGACGACCCCGCCCGCGCCTTCGTTTCGCGCTACGCGCTCGGGCGGGACTACCACCGGGTCCTGCGCGGCCGTCTCGCCCGGCTCGCGGAGCGCATCGCCGGGACGGTCGGCGACTTCGGCTATCGCGTGTGGGTCGACTCGGGCCCGGTGCTCGAGAAGGCGCTGGCCGAGAAGGCCGGACTGGGCTGGATCGGCAAGCACACCAATCTCATCGCGCGCGAGGCGGGCTCCTGGTTCTTCCTCGGCGAGATCTACACCGACCTGCCGCTGCCGCCGGACCCACCGGCGCAGCCGCACTGCGGCACGTGCAGGGCATGTCTCGACATCTGCCCGACCCGAGCGATCGTTGCGCCCCACCGACTGGACGCGCGCCGCTGCATCTCCTACCTGACCATCGAGCTCGCAGGCCCCATCCCCGAGCCGCTGCGCGCCCCGATCGGCAACCGCATCTACGGCTGCGACGATTGCCAGCTCGTGTGCCCCTGGAACCGCTACGCGCAGGTCACGGCCGAGCCCGATTTTCTGCCGCGCAACGGCCTCGACTGCGCGACGCTCGTCGCGCTGTTTGCCTGGGACGAAGCGGAGTTTCTCGCCCGCACGGCCGGTTCGGCCCTCCGCCGCATCGGCCACGCGCGCTGGCTGCGCAACCTCGCCGTCGGGCTGGGCAACGCCGCGCCGGACGCCGTTGCCCGAAAAGCACTTGCCGCCCGCGCGGACCATCCCGACCCGCTCGTACGCGAGCACGTGGCCTGGGCGCTCTGCCGTCACGCCGTCCGGCGCTGATCCTCAGTTCCTGCCGTCGCAGTGGCCGACCGCAACCGCCGGGCAGCGGCGGCCGTCGATCCAGAGGGCGTTGCCGAGCCGTGCGCCGGCGAG
>Ga0114939_10000916_pt1 | contig 23858 bp, 22 predicted proteins | sample AshMeaCrysSpring_FD_87196 | JGI IMG/M metagenome (GOLD analysis project Ga0114939, IMG submission 87196) | Groundwater microbial communities from Big Spring, Nevada to study Microbial Dark Matter (Phase II) - Ash Meadows Crystal Spring | ecosystem: Environmental > Aquatic > Deep subsurface >...
GCTGTGCCCCCCCTCCCCCGCCGATTGCAGGCCGCGCAACAGGCAGGACTTCCGCCATGTTCCGGCTGTGCGTTAGGCTTCGACCGACTCCTGATGGTTTTGACGTCATCCACCCGAATCGATCAGGTCTTGGCGTTTCCTGCGGAACGGACCTAAAGCTCCGCCCGAAAACCTGGATCGCCCCTCTGCGGGTATCGCGCCGTCCGCCAGCCTCGGAAAATTCTTTCCTGCTACGACCAGCCGTGTCCCTGGGTAAGGCGATGATGGATTCGTCGCTGGCGACGCTCGACGGGCGAACACGTCACTTCGCCAGCGGCGGGAAGTGACAGATCCCAGCCCGAGACGGCATTCTCGGATTGGGATTCAAGGCGGCTTCCCCAAAAGAGGAATACTACAGGATTTCCCGAAAGAATTTTCGGCAGATCCCCATGATTCCTCACTGGGAAGCGAACTTTGAGGACGTGTGTGCGTAGTCATTCCCAGAAGAGGATTCTCGGCACGAAGATTGCTCAGAAACGCAGGGGGAAAGATCCCGAGAAACTCCGGTGAGCAATCGCATCAGGGAGGTTGATGCCATGTTGGTTCTGAGTCGCAAAGAAGGCGAACGTCTGATCGTGGGTGATCAAATCGTGGTCACCGTCACTCGAATCTCTGGAAATCGGGTCACGCTGGGCATCGAGGCACCACGGGACGTGCGGATCGTCCGCGGGGAGCTGGGTCCGCGGTCCGAAGAATACGAAATCCACGAAGCCCGGCTAAAGCTTGACCAGCCGTCCTCGGTTGCGATCAAATGATCGCGGTCCGCAGGATCTGATGACGAGCTTTCGACTTGGCGGGTGCTGGTCACATTGTCAAGCGTGTGAGCGTGATGGCACCGGAGAAGCAGCGATCGACATCGCTGCCGGCGGTCCGGTGCCGTCCGTGGTAGTTCCCTCGGTAGCGGTAATGGGCCTCCGTGGGCTCAAAGCCCAACTCCATGGGTACCGGGTCGAGCGGACAGTCGCAAATTGGGATCTGTGCCGGGTGAGTCGTAGTCGCGGGAAGGTTGATGTTTACGTATTCCTTCGCCGCCGCGGGCTGATGTCCATCCAGCAGGTGCCCTAGGATCCGTTCGGCTGCCTGTTGAGCCACGTCCCAATCCAGGACGACGTCGCGACGAAGATATTGCGAAAAGGCCGCCGCAGGGATTCCTCGCAGCGCGGCTTCCCTGGCCGCAGCGACCGTACCGGACATCCAGACGTCGTAGCCCAAATTTCCACCGTGATTGATCCCGGCGAGGATCCAGTCAGGCTCAAGTCGCAGCGCTTCCAAGGCCACCCGGACGCAATCCACCGGCGTGCCGTCTACGGCGAAGGAGTCGGTGGCGACTTTCTCGACGTGAAGCGGCCGGCGGGTCGTCACGCTGTGGCTGCACTCGCTCTGCTCGGTCTGAGGTGCAACGACGACGACGTCACCCCATCGCCGGGCAGCCGCCGCCAGTGCCGCCAAGCCACTGGCGTTGATTCCGTCATCATTTACCAGCACGAACCTCATCTCGGGACCGCCCTTTCACCCTCAATCTGGTGCTCACGCGACGAACCGGACATCGGGTGAGCGTTGCGACCCAGAATTCAAGGCTCTCGACCGTGGGCTGGCAAGCGGCTTGGAAGTTGACCGCACCCAAGTCTACGGCGTTCGTCTGATCAGCGAATGAGCAGGCAACCAATCAGGCGTTGGTCACGCGGCCTGCCGGTCGCGGAACTTCTGATCCGTGACCTGCCGGATTGCAAACGGTCGACGATGGGACCGTTGGTAGTAAAGGCGGCAGTTCAATTCGCTCAGCAAACCAAGGCCAAACAGTTGCAGTGCCACGAGCCCGAGCATTGCTGAGAGGAGAAGCAGCGGATTGCCTGTCATATCCACTCCCCCTACCCACTTCATCGCAATGGTTGCAACTCCGGACACGATGGCCGCCGCGAAAGACCACAGCCCAACCAATCCGATCAACTTCATCGGGCGATCGAGGTAACGAAGCAAAAAACAGGCGACGAGAAGATCCAAAATGACGCGGGGGACTCGTCCGATCCCGTATTTGCTTTTCCCGAGCGTCCTTGGATGATGCGTAACAGGCAGGTTGCAATACCGCGCGCCACGCGCCACGGCCAGGATCGGGATAAAGCGGTGCATTTCGCCATAGAGATCCAGTTCGTCGGCGATCGACTTGCGAATCGCCTTCAGCGTGCAGCCTAGATCGTGCACATAAACGCCGGTGGCCCAGGCGATCAGTCGATTGGCGATCCGGCTGGGCACCTTTCTCGAGACCAGAGAATCCTGGCGCGATTGGCGCCAGCCACAGACCAAGTCATAGCCTGCGTCTATTCGTTCGAGCATCCGTGGAATGTCCCGGGGATCATTCTGTAGGTCGCCATCCATCAGCACGACGATTTCGCCGGTGGCGGCCTCGAGTCCGGCCTGCAAAGCGGCCGTTTGACCATAGTTGCGGCGCAACTCAATCAAGCGAACGTTGGAATGGTTGGCTGCCAGGATTTGGCTCCGAGCGACGGTTTCGTCGGTCGAGCCGTCGTCGACAAGGACCAGTTCCCAAGATCGCTTCATGGGACTGAGGGCAGCATGCACGCGATGCATGAGAGGCGCGACGCACTCCTGTTCGTTGAACAGGGGAATTACGATGGATAGATCCATAGGATGGTGTCCGTGCCGGCGGTCGCTGAGCCGGTCTCTGGGTGGACTGCATGCGCCTGGCGGCGCGGACCGTACCGCGCTCCCCAGGCGTCCGCCAACAGCATTTGCGTTCCGCCTCGGATACACGGATGGGTGACTTGGTGAATTGGATCATTTGTTCACCTGCCAGCCGTGCCGGTGGAAACTTCCCCGGCGTGTGTCTGTCCCCGGGAGGCGAGTTCCGAGCGAATTGAATCGAGTAGGTGCTTTGATGGAGGATTCCGCCACGCCAGCCGATCCCGCCAACTCGCGGTACAGGCGGCAGATCCAGTTTCGCAACTGGGGTGAGGCAGCGCAACAGAGGCTGCGAATTTCCCGGGCCGTGCTCATTGGCTGTGGAGCCTTGGGTACGGTCATCGCGGAGATTCTCGTGCGCGCGGGAATCGGGACGCTCCGCTTGGTCGATCGTGATCTCGTGCAGTGGGACAATCTGCACAGGCAGTCGCTGTTCACCGAACGCGATGCGCGACGGCAGTCTCCCAAGGCGGTGGTGGCAGCGCGGCGGTTACAGCGAATCAATCACGAAGTTCACCTGGAACCGCTGGTCGTCGACGTGACTTCCGAAAATGTCGAACAGGTTCTCGCCCCGTGCGATCTGATCTTGGACGCATGCGACAACTTTGAGACCCGATTCCTAATCAATGAGACCGCGTTGGATTTGGGAGTGGCCTGGGTACACGGTGGGTGCGTGGGAACGGCCGGACAGGTGTACCTCTTTCGTCCCAAGGGCATGCCCTGCTTTCGCTGTATTGTTGCCGAATCTCCCGCGCCAGGCGCCATTGCGACATGCGACACGGCGGGTGTCATCCCGTCGGCGACGCACACGATTGGGGCGCTGCAAGCCAACGAAGCACTGAAGTGGTTGAGCGGCCAACGGTCGGCTGTCGCTGATAGCATGCTGACCATCGATCTGTGGGAAAATCGGTGGCTGTCGATTGATCCCCGACGCATCGGTGCGGAAGGATGTGCAACATGCCGCGACGGCGCTCGGCCGTGGCGGCGCGGCGAAACCTCAGCGGGTGTCGCTGTCCTGTGCGGGCGGGATACAGTCCAACTCAGCCCGGCTGGCCATCCGCCCGCGGATCTGCTGGAGTCGCTCGCGCTGCGTTGGCAGCCAGCGGCGCGCGTTGAATTGACGCGGTACTACGTCCGTCTGCATCTACCCCAGCACACGATGACTGTTTTCCGTGACGGGCGAGCGCTCATCGGCGGAACCAGCGATCCAACGACCGCGCGGACCCTCTGGGCACGATGGATGGGCGCATAAAGGCCCGATTGAACCGACGCCCTGGATCGACCGGGGTGCGGGTCGCAGGCGGCCCGGGGGCTGTCGGGATGCCGGCAGCGCCGACCGGAGCGGAGGCCGTTGCCCTCGTGGCGCACTGCGTGATCCCCAGCCATTTCCGGGGTGTACCGTTGGGGGAAGTATGGCTCCGCTGGGGCAGACCCGTTGCCTGAGAGAAACGCTGTATTTCCGGGATATCGGGGGCTTTCGGACACATCCTAAGGGGATTTTACGATCCCTAGTATGGTTCCAGCTCTCGCGGACCTAAACTGGAAGCGATCCGAACCGAGAGTCGGCTCACCGCTTGTCTCGCCGGTCCGTCGTGGTTGGGTAACCCGGATCGCGGCAATGGTTCGCTTCGTGGAGTGCGCGGCACGTTGCGCGCGCCACACGCTCCTCATCATCACTCCGCTGGGCTCATCGATGCGTTACGCCTTCCGACTTGCGGAACTGCTTGGCCACACTCCCGACCGGCGGAAGCGCCCGGGAACGATCAAGGCGATCGTCGAGCACACGGGGCTTGATCGACATCAGGTGGCAGCGCTGCTGAAGAACGAAGCGAAGTACATTCCGATGGAAGCCTTGTCGCGTTTGTGCGATTACTTGATCGACCATGGCTATGCCACGGCCGATCAACTCCCGGGCGCCCTGTTCGCCATTCGCCCAGAAAACTTCTGGGAACTGCTCGCCCGCCGACGGAATCTGGAGATCTGCGTTGGAGTAAGACGGGGTGAGAACCCCGGTGAAGCGCCGGATTCGGCCTGGGTTGTCGCATCGGATCTCGTCCTGTTCGGAGAATTGCTCAACGGCGTGTCGACTGTCGGCGGTGCAGCCAAGCATCGTGCGCGACGGCCCGGTCAGGTCGACGCTTCCGAGGATGAACCGCCACAGCCGGCACGACTCCAGCAAACCCTGGTATGGAGTCCCGGACACGTATCGGCAGAAGAAACGCAGAACCGAGCCCGCCTGTCTTTCGAGGCTTTTTCAGAAGCCAGCGGCGACAAGGCGCTGGTTTGCATCGGAAGCGTCAAAAGTAATCCAGTCGTCGACATCGTTGTCAGCGAAGCATTCGGCGGCGAACCGTTTACGTCGCAGGATGACGTGATGGACCCGCGCGAACGGAGCAGTCCGTTTTTCCTCCGCTATCGCGACAACGATCCCAAGCCCGCCTCGCTTTCGGCTGGGATGAGGCTGGCGAAGAATGCGCCAGCCGATCAGCCGGGGATCTATTACGAAATGGAAGATGGCAGCTGGACGTGGGCCGGCGGTGGTTCGGGACAGGATGCCGCTTTGGTCTTCTACGTCTATCGGGAGCCGCTTGGACGTCTGGAAATGCTGCTCAGCGGGTTTAGCGGAAGGGCCACCCGCTTGCTCTCACGGACTTTGGCAATCCGCGCAGAGGAATTCTGGCCTCCCGTCGTGGACGAGCCAAACATTCAGGTCGGCGCGTTCATTGTTCAGTATGACACCGAAGCGGTGTCGGATCGCAACTTCGACGCGTTGCAGACAAACTTGATGGCCGGGACGCGAGTAATCCGTTTGCCCAGTGAGCCAATTCGACGGCGATTGATCCCGAGTTGACCCAGTCTCGCGCCAAGGAGCCGTACCCGCCGGTGCTTCAAGCGGCCCTGGCTGCCGGGAACGTCGTACGTTGATTATCCGGGGGACGACTGATCAAGAATCGTTCGACGATCGTTCCGTTGCGGGATGCGATCTTCACCTCGTCCTCTTCGACAAACCAAGTCGCCTGGTAATCTCCCAGGATGAAGCGCCGCCCGCAATAAAAGCCGTCACGGACCAGGATCGCCTCGCGGAGTGGCGGTTCAGCGCCGGTCTGGTTTCGATACCAGCCGTGGAGCAACTGGCGGACTCGCTCGAGCTTCAGCGCATTGGTCATAGGGTGCTTCAAATAGCGTCTTTCGACCTGCCGTTTGCATGACTGCAAGACAGTCACTTGTCCAGGCCGATCTGTCCTCAGGCAACAGCCCTTCATCGGCAACCTTCGCAAGGATGCTCAGCCCTCCTCATTTGGGGGCGTTGAGTTTCGCTAGATTCACCAGCTTCCAGTTCAGGCCGGAGGTTCAAGAAAGGGAGGCGATCCTGTCCACGGTCGGGATGACCAGTCTGCAGAGAGGGGTCGCTTTTCGTCGATCAATACGGCTGACGGCTGGTGAATCCGTCCAGGTTCCAGGATCTTTCAGTCACCCGGACGCCGAGACGCGCGGCCTAACGCGTTTGCGGCATCGTACTACTCGAACGATGGGGCGTCTTGGGATGAGCGATGTTCCCAACATGGATTCAGACGAGGAGCTCGAACTGGAAGATGCAATCACCCAACTGGAACTCGATGAGTTTCAGGAGTTGATTGCCGAGGAAGGGTTGTCGATCGACAACGAATTGGCCGAATGGCTGCAGCAACTGATTCGGTCTGCAGGTGGCATCGACGCTGCCCGCGAGGCGCTCCGCGGAAGTGATCGCAGGCCGGAGGCGGTGCCCGACAGCCTGTGAGCCGAGCCGCCGCCAATAGATGGCCTGTGGGCTTGTGCCCGATTCTGCTTCCGGTCGTGGGGAGCCGCATCTGCAACATCGCAAATGCGGCCCCAACGATTCCGGCGGCCCCCCCGATACGCACAGCCAGGCATTCTGGGCGGGACTGAGTAAGACCGATTAGCCGTTCAAACGCGCCAGGAGTTCCAAGGCAGCCTTCGCCTTGTCGATCCCACCAGCGCGTGCGACCAAGTCGCGCGCCGCGAGCAATCCTTCGACGCTCAGCGTGGTGGTCCGCGACGCGGCGGCTGCAGGCTTCGCGGCCGACTTTGGCGGACGGCCCCGACGGGCCTTGCCCGCCTTCTTGGCCCCTGACTTGGTCTTCAACTTGGATTTGATCGTGCTCGCATACGCCGGCGAAACGGTCACCCCGTGTTTCTCTTTCAGGTACTGAACAATCGCTGTCGCCTTGGCATCTGCAGATGACTTCAGGTACTCGGCGATCAATTTGGTCTTGTTGACCCCGCCCGCAGCTCGTGGCATGACTCGTCTCCCTTTGATCTTCACCGCATTCGTCGATCAGCGAATACTCGATCCAGCACGACCTGTTCGAAAGTCGGTCCTTTCGCCCATTCCACTCGCCCTACAAAGCTTGAAAGGCAGGTCAATTCGCAATCGCGGTACACATGAAGATCTGTCAGATGAAATGAACTTTATTGAAATGGGCATTTGTCAACCCTTTTTTGATAGATGCAATTGACTTGCTAGTCAATCGCCGAGTGCCATCAGACGCAAGACTTTTCAAACATTTGCAAAGTGAGTGAATCGCCAAACGACCACCTGAAAGTGGGTGTGTCAATGAACATCCACCTGATCTGCTGAGACCAAATTTCTGAGTTCGATGGATGGCATGTTCCACGTCTATTGGGATGAATTGCGGACGGTTTTGTTCTGACGACAACGCGTGACGCCGACGCATTCGCAAGCATAATTGCAGTGAATGTGCCGATGGAGCATCTCCATCATTTGCTGGATGTCCGGAGTCCCCGAGCATCTCCCGAAAGCCACTGGATGAGGATTGAGAAGGTCCGCGCCCGCTGGATTCAGTTGCATGCGAGGCTTCTAGCCGGACTGGCTGCGTGCATGGCACCGCCAGGGTGGCCAGTTTTCCGGTGATTAGTCAGCGCCCCCGTGACGGTCACATTACATCCGCGGAACCACGCCGATACCCAGGACTCCCAGACCCGTGCGGAGCACACGAGCTGAGATCAAACAGAGGCCCAGTCGGCTGTCGCGAAGCGCTTCGTCTTCTGCAGCGAGCACCGGACATTTTTCAAAGAAGACAGCGTACCGGCGAGCCAGTTCGTAGAGGTAATCGACCATCAAATTGGGCAGATAGTCACTCAATGCTGCGTCGAATGCCTCAGGGAACCGCACCAGATGCAAAGCCAGTTCTCGCTCGGCGGGATCGCAGATCTGCCAGGCGATCGTTCGGCCCAATAACGACTCTTCCGTCAGACCTGCCCGGCGGAGAATGCCTTGAATCCGCGCATAGGCATACTGGACGTACGCGGCTGTGTTGCCGTCCAGTGAAATCATCTTTTCGAGACTGAAAACGTAATCGCTTGTGCGATGGTGGACGAGATCGGCATATTTGATGGCGCCCAGGCCGACAACATCGGCAATCGCCTGTTGCTGTTCGGTTGACAGCGGTTCTTCAAGCCGGGACAAACGATCGGGGTGGCAAACCACTTCGGAAGCTCGGGCAACCGCGTCGTCTAGCAGCGATTCGAGGCCGACCAGTCCGCCCGAGCGTGTTTTGAATGGGCGCCGGTCCTCTCCCATCACTGTGCCGTAGCTGATATGCCTCAGCTCGATATCGTCATCGCCCCATCGCTTGGCTACTGCAAATAGCTTTTCAAAGTGCTCGCCCTGTCGATGATCAACCACGTACAGAATTTCGTCAGGCTGGAACTCGCGCCGACGGTATTCAAGTGTGGCGAGGTCCGTCGTTGCGTATAAGTATGCCCCGTCCTGCTTCTGCACAATCATTGGTGTTTCAAACTCGTCCAAGAACACCACCGATGCGCCTTGACTGTTACTGAGCAGCCCGTGTTTGCGGAGCCGTTCAATCACGGCTGGCAGGTAAGGATCGTAAAAGCTTTCGCCTAACACGTAGTCGAAAGAAACTCCCAGCCGATCGTAGATTCGTTGGATTGCGGCCAGGCAATGCGGCATGAACTCATTCCAGAGCCGCCGATTTTCGGGATCGCCGTGGTGCAATTTGACCGTTTCCTGGAGGACGGCCTCCCCGATCCGTGGGTGTGCATTTGCCTCCGCCAGAGCCGCTGGATCGAGCGCCACCCGAGTGATCTGAGAGCGGAGCTTGGTGAGATCTTCCTCCGCACCGCGCCATCTGCGTGTGGCATCCTTTTTTGACTTCGCGTCGCCTGCAGCTTGTTCGGCCGCGGCAGCCTGCGCCAAGCGTTGTTCGGCCTCTGGCAACGCAGCCAGGGCCTCATGGTATTCGACCAGTTGATTGACCCGCTGATACAACCTTCCTAACTCGCCCACCGGATCGCGGCGATAAGCGGCCTCATCGCGAAGATGCTTGTAGCCGTAAATCACCATCCCGAATTGCGTACCCCAGTCACCCAAATGATTGTCGGTGATCACCCGATGGCCGGCAAAACGCAGCATCCGGACCAGCGCGTCACCGATCACGGTCGTCCGTAAATGGCCGACATGCAGCGGCTTGGCCACGTTCGGACTGCTGTAATCAACCACCACGGTTCGCGGCGTGGCAGTCCTTGGGATCCCGCAGCGGGGATCCCCCAGCAGCTGGCTGAGAGACTGAGCCAGGTACCGGTCATGCAACCGAAAGTTGATGAAGCCTGGACCCGCAATCTGCGGCGGATCGCACAAATCGGCAACATCGAGTTGCGATACAAGCTCGGCTGCCACCTGTCGGGGTGCTATTCCCCGCTCTTTCGCCAATGCCATCGCATGATTTGCCTGGTAATCGCCAAATTTGGCATCCTGCGTCGGACGCAGTTGGCTCAGAACATTTTCGGCAGGCAGGTTGCAGGCGCGGAGGGCATTGGCCAGTCGATCGGCGAGCGCATCCAACGGAGTCATGCGGAAAGTCCTTGCAGATGGCTCAGCGGCCAATCGAGATTAATCAGGCCCGCGATGAGGGCGGCTGCAAACGGCTCAGATCGACAGGCTTGGCGTCGCCCCAGAGCGATTCCAGGTCGTAGTAGCCGCGGGTTTCCTCATCAAACAGATGGATGACCACGCTGCCATAGTCCAAGACGATCCACCGGCTTTCATCGAAACCAGCCACATTCAGCCGACGATCCCCCAGTTGCTTTTCCAGGACGTCGTCAATTTCATTGCTGATCGCATGCAACTGCCGCCGACTGGCTCCCGTGGCGATCACGAAATAGTCAAATAATGCTGTCTGTTCGGAAACGTCGAGCACCATGACGTTTTCGCCGCGGTTCTCGATGGCGACCCGAGCCGCTGCCAAAGCCAGGGTGAGACTGCGGTCGGAAGCCGAACGGCCGCTGCCGACGGGTTGGGGCGTGCTGTTCACTGACCGCTGCTACTCCGCAATGCGAGGTTCTGCATCTGAATGGCTCAGCGAGGCCTTCCGTCGGCGCGGCGGAACGCCGCCATAGACACAAGTCTCGAGGGAATCCGTCGAAGATTGTAGCTTAGCCTACCCGCCTGTCAGCCCAGCCGGCCGCAGGGCGGCCGCATGCCCGAAGATTTTTGTGAGATTGTCTCCGCCGCTACACTCCAGGATGTTCGCGGACCGTACACGCGGAACGCGAGGTGGGACCGTGGCGGGGGCCAGGCAGCTCAATCACCGTCACACGGCGGACGGCCGGAATCCGGGGATGGCACAGGCCAGGGCACGCAAATCTTGGAGTGTTGAAACATGACGGACTGGGCTGAGAGCGGTACAAAAGCACCTGACTTCACATTGACCGACGATCAGGGCAAACAAGTCAGTTTGAAACAATTTTCCGATCAACCTGTGGTCCTATACTTCTATCCCAAAGACGACACCCCGGGCTGCACCAAGGAAGCCTGTGGATTTCGCGATCTGCGTGACGAACTCGCCGAGCTCGGCGCCGTGGTGCTCGGCATCAGTGGTGACACAGTGGCAAGTCACCAGAAGTTTCGAGAAAAATATAAACTCAATTTTCCGCTGCTGGCGGATGAGGGGTTCCGTGTCAGTCAGCTCTACGGAGCCTACCGAGAAAAGAACATGTACGGAAAGAAATCGATGGGGATCCAACGATCCACATTCTTGATCGATGGAAACCGAAAAATCATCCGTGTCTGGAAACGCGTCAAAGTGGAAGGGCACGATCAGGAGGTGCTCGCGGCTTTGCGTGAGCTCATCGAAACCGAGTGATGCGTTGGCCACGATCCATACCGTTGCCCTGATTGATTGCGCCGCCGGGTTTTGCCCATCAAGGACTGAAAATGGTCGCACCTGATGCTCGGAATCCAGATGCGGAAGCGATCTACGGGAGTGTTCCCGGGCCGCTTCGCTCGCTCTCGGTATTTGAGCAATCGCTCGTGATGGCCGAGTTATCGAAGATTGCCTACCGGGATTTGGATGTCGCGACGGGACTGGCTCACTCGCTCGGGTTCGAGCAAGTTCAGTATTTCGATCGCGATGGGACGCAGGCGTATCGATTTTCCAATGAGTGGGACACGGTGATTGCCGTACGCGGCACGGAACCGAATGACTTCAATGATCTGGCGGCCGATGCGAATGCGGTGCTGCAAGTGCTCGGAACATTGGGCCGCGTACATCGCGGGTTCAATGAGGAGGCGGACGATCTCTGGCCGATGATTGAGCGGGCCGGCGGCGTGACAGGGCAGCAAATTTGGTTTGCCGGACATTCACTGGGCGGTGCGGTCGCTACCATCTGCGCCTTCCGCTGCATGCTGGATTCCAGTTTGGTGGACCCGCAGGCGCTATTTACGTTTGGCTCGCCGCGCGTCGGCTGCGGTCGCTATATCCGCCATGCGCGATTGACACACTATCGTTGGGTTTGCAATTCCGACCCGGTCACCGCAGTTCCCCCGAAATGGATGGGCTATCGGCATTTCGGCATCGAGCTCTATCTCGACAGTACAGGCCGAGTCAGGCAGCTGGATCGAGCCGAGCGGCGATGGGACGCTTGGCGCGGAATCCTCAAGGGACTTCGCCAGCGCCAGCTCGATCCGATCGATGATCATCGGATCGATTCGTACATCAGCGGGATCGCCCACAGCCTGGCAGGTCAACCAGGCGGGTTGATCCGACGGACCGATGCGGCCCACGGTCCGCCACGTTCGCGCTCTGGATTGTCGGTGCCCGAGACCATGGAGTTCGAAGACTGAACTGCACGATCACCGGCCGAAGTTGCGCATTTCTTTGAAAGACTCTCGCGAGCCTGCCGTCCGCCGCCTCCATGAATTATGTCTGCGCTGCTCAACACATTGACGGTCATGGCGTGCGCGGCTTTGGTTTCGATGGCCTGCGGAGGCGCCGCAGGAGTCGTCCTCGGTCGAACTCGCCAGTGGCCTTTCTGGCGTGGGGCGTTTCTTACAGCGGCATTCATCCCCTTGTTTGTGCAGGCAGCCGCCTGGGATGCCGCCTGGGGCTCCTTCGGCTGGGTGACATTGACCCAAGCCGGTGATCGCCAATCCTCCGTATGGACGGGCGTCATCGCGGCCAGTTGGGTGCACGGGCTGGCAGCCGCGCCGTGGACCACTCTGTTCGTCGGCGAGGCAATCCGGGCGCTGCGAAGCGACCTGCTCGATGCGACCCAATTGGAGGCTCGCCCCCTGGCCGCGTTCTGTCGCATCCTGTTCCCCCTGGTGCTGCCGGCTTTATGGCTGGGCGGACTCTTGACTGCGTCGATCGCGGCCACTGAGTTTGTGGTCACCGATTTGCTGCGGGCCGAAACCCTGGCGGAACTTACGTATCTGCGTTATGCCGTAAGCCCGGAGGAAGCGCCGGCCGCACTGGCATGGCTTGTTCCGGCCGCGATCTCTCTCGGCAGCGCCGCGGTCATCGGATGGCAGATCGATCGAACCCGTCAGGCCTGGTCGCTGCTGAATGTCGATTCGAGCGTCAGTCCGGTCCCCGGCACCGCGTTCAGACAACGTCTGCTGCCAATGACTGGCATCGGGACGTTTTCGGCCAGCCTGATCGGTCTGGCAATTTGGTCGCTGGTAGCGCTGGTGCCTCTGCTTAACTTGATTGCGAAGGCTGGGTGGCAAGCCAATTTGGAGGGCGAGATCATCCGGCACAGCTGGTCGCCTGTTCGGTTAGCAGAAACACTGGTTTCCGCCGCCGAACGGTTCCTGCCCGAGCTGATCTGGACCGCCTTGCTGACGCTGCTCGTGCTCTTGCTGGCACTGCCGGCGGCCGTTGGGATGGCTCGGGGTTATTGGTTGCTTCCTCGCTTGCGATTGGCGCTGATCGCGCTTGCTCTGATGCTGTTCGTGATCCCGGGGCCTACGCTGGCGATGTGGTTGATCGCCGGCTTTAATCGCCCCGGCTGGACATTGCTTCATACGCTCTATGATCGAACCTTGATCCCGACGGCCGTGTCATTGATGGCGCGAGCCGTGCCCCTGGCCTTCGCGGTGCTGGCGGTGTCGCCGCTCGGTCTGCCAGGCCGGTGGTTCGAGCAGAGCCGGCTGGAAGGTGCCTCCACGCTGATGAGCGTCCGGTGGTTGTGGTGGCCGTTGCGCGCTGGCTGGCTGGTGGGTGTGTGCTGGCTGATCGGTTGGATTGTCGTGGCGGAAGTCTCGGCGTGCCTGTTGCTTCTGCCACCAGGCGTCACCACGGTCGGCCCCCGCGTGTTCGGCCTGTTGCACGCAGGTGTGCGATATGAAGAGTCGGGCCTTTGCCTGATCGTGGTGCTGGTGATCGCTTTGGGGCTAGCGGTACTGGCGGTACTGGCACTGTGCGGAAGACAACGGGACCGCTGGCGGATGGAACGCACCGCTTTGCGTCCTGCTAAACTGTTAGAAGGCGAATGCTAAAATAGCAGTTACTTTCATAGACTCAGCACGGGATCGTCGGTTTTTCTCTAATCTTCGAACCACCAGCAGCCTCGCGGGCTGTTGATCGTGCAATCCCCGAGACGGCCCGAAGCGAAGGTCAAGGGACAGGGATTGGTTTCTCCGAAGAGCATGACAGCCTTTGTACCATCGCGACCACGCCATGCTCGGGCACACGAGTTGAACTATCGGATGGAACCATCAGCAGCAACGAGGGTGCCTGCCATGCAACGCGGAATCACCGGCTGTGTGAAATGGCCACGGCACCTTGGGCCAGTAGTAGCCCTCAGCCTGTGGCTTGGTAGTTCACTGGCGATTCTGGCTCCCGCAGTGCGTGCCGTCGAAGTCGTCCGCATGGCTCGCAACGGAATTGAGCAGGAGTTGTCCGGACAGGTGCTGGTCGAAGCCGTTGATGGGGGCATCCTGCTCCAAGGCGATGACGGTCGTCTCTGGGTACTGCAGCCGAAGGAGATCATCTCGCGGTCAGACGATGAGGGTGACTTCAAGCCGCTCGACTCAAAGACGATCAGTCAGCGATTACTTCAGGAGATGCCGCCAGGGTTCAAAATCCATCGGACAAAGAATTACGTGATTTGTCATAACACGTCCGATCGCTATGTCCGATGGGTGGGTGGTTTGTTTGAACAACTGCATCGAGGTTACTACTACTTCTGGCAGAACAAGGGCTGGAAGCCGGAACGCCCTGAGTTTCCACTCGTTGCGTTGGTGTTCAACAGCAAAGACGCCTTTGATCATTACGCCAGTCCGGAGATCGGCGATCGTGTCGATTCCATCATCGGTTACTACAACGTCCTGACCAATCGAATCACCACGTACGAGATACCAAACCCCGAGCGGAATGTGGCAACGGTCGTCCACGAAGCGACTCATCAGCTCGCGTACAACTCCGGGCTGCAGACCCGGTTGGCCGATAATCCGTTCTGGGTCAGCGAAGGGTTGGCGATCTTCTTCGAATCACCCGACTTGACGGCCAACAGCGGCTGGCAAGGAATCGGGCGTGTCAACATGCCAAACATGGCCCAATTTCAGGAATATGTTCGCAGACGCCCGATCGATTCACTGCAGACGCTGATCGATGACGATCGGCGGTTCAAGGATCCCGGATTGATTCCAGATGCCTATGCGGAAGCTTGGGCCCTAAACTACTTTCTGTTGCGGACGCGTCCTGAACAGTATTTGAATTTGCTCCGTGACTTAAGTCAGGGGCGGCCTCTACTACCGAGCGATTCGCTGCAAAGAGAGCAGCAGTTTCGCAAGCACCTGGGGGATCTGGCCACGCTGGACCGCGAGTTCATGGACTACATGCAAACCGTCAAGTGATGCAACGGGCGGGGGCTGCCGGTTACTCACCCGCGCTGATCGACCCGTGGTTGGCGTCGTGGACCTTGGCAGGTTTTCAGCCCAGGCTGTATTCAGCCCAAGACCCAGGCTGTATTCAGCCCAAGACCCAGGCTGTATTCAGCCCAAGACCCAGGCTGTATTCAGCCCAAGACAATGCGAGCCACGTTGATGTAGATCACGATCCCCAGGATATCGATGATCCCTGAAATGAAGGGGTTGCTCATCAGCGCCGGATCCAGGCCAAGCCGCTTGAAGAGCAACGGCAACATCGAGCCGACGACCGTCCCAGCGGAGATGACCAGCAGCAACGTTATGGGGATGACAATCGCGGCCTTGAATGAAGGAGCGATGATCAAGGCAATCAACGTCCCGACACTGCCCAGTAGCGTTCCCAGCAAGAGTCCCGTCAGCCACTCGCGCCAGACGATCGTGAGCCAATCGCTGACGCGGACGTTCCCTGAAGTCAACGCCGTGATGATCAGCGTCGCCGACTGAGTGCCAGAATTGCCCCCTGAACTGATCACCAAGGGGATGAAGCAGACAAGCCAGGCGTAGCGCCCCAGGTCGGACTGGTAGTTTTGCAGTGCGAAAGCCGTGAGCAAAGCGGTGAAGAACAACACCGTCAGCCAGATCCCGCGTTTCCAGCTGAGCGTCAGCAGATTCGTCTGCAGATAGCCGTCATCCAAAGGCGCCACGGCGGCGATCCGCTGGACATCTTCCAGGGCCTCTTCCTGAACCACATCGATCACGTCGTCGTGCGTGATGATCCCGACTGGATGACGATGGTGGTCGACGACCGGAATCGCCAGGAGGTCATACCGGGCGACTTTACGCATCACCGATTCCTGGTCCTCGTCAACGTCGGCGATGACGAGGTCCGTTTCCATCATGTCGGACAGCCTGGTCTGCGGCTTGGCCAAGGCGCTGATCAATCGCCGTCCCGACACCACACCGGAGAGCTGGTCGTTGTCATCCACCACGTAGACATAGTAGATCGTCTCGAGATGTTCGGCCTGTTGGGAAAGTTCCTCTAACGCCTGCCGCACGTTCAGCTTCGCGCTCAATCGGGCGAACTCGGTGGTCATCAGTGAACCAGCCGTGCCGGGCTTATACTCCTGCAACCGAATCGATTCACGGCGTTCCCGCGCGCCCATCAACGGCAGGATTCGCGACTGTTCTTCCTCATCGAGTTCCTGCAGCAAGTCGACGCGGTCGTCTGCCGGCAGTTCAACGAGCATCTCGGCGACTTCAGCTGGATCTTCGGAGCGAAGCAACTCCAGCTGCCGGTCGAACTCGAAATAGCTGAAGATTTCCGCCCGCAAGGCGGGTTCGGCGTAACGCAGGACGGCCCAAGCCTCGTGCGGCTCAAGCCCCTCCATGTACTCCGCGGTTCGACCGGGGTGGAGCGCGTTGCAGAACTCGACCAGATCATGCTGGTTCTGCTCAGCCAGCATCTCGCGGAGTTCCGGCAGGAAGAGTGTGTTGACCATGCCTGTCGAAACCCTCAGCGCACTGTCGAAACCCTCAGCGCGAGCAAGAAGCTGTGGAAGCCCCCTGCATGACACTCGGTAGGCTCAGTCGGCCCGAGAGCCAGCCGCGAATCACGATCGGATCCTGCGGACCGCTGGTGAGACCCACCGCCGAGGTCACCCATCCCGCCGGTGTGTTTCCGCGAAGCAGGCAAAGTCTAACGGGGAGACCTAGCGAATGGGCAGGTCAAAGTCGCCCGTGGCGTCACGCCAGACCGTGTGGATGTGGTTGGCGGGATTGCCAGCCGCATCCGGTTGCGTGTTATTGGCCTCGACTTGGAAGGTAGGGCCCTCGATGCGATAGGCATAAGGCTCTCCGGGCTGCGTCCCACCGGACCAAGAGAAGGCGATCTCCTGCCAACCGGCCTGGTCGATCGCCTGGATTCGAGCGGCGACGATCTCGGCAGGCATTGCTTCGGCGAACAGCAGCAGCAGTTCCTTCAACTTCGCCTGGGCATCGCTGGACATGCTGCCAAACCCGAGGCCCGCCTTCGACTTGCTCAGTTCGGGCTGCGCCACGCCGGCCGCCGCCACCTCCTTGGGTGGCTCGCTCGCAATGATCGCTTTCGATCGCTGCTGTTCATCCAAGGCCGCCAGAACGGCAAAGCCCAAGTCTTCCTCGCGCCCCAGCACCCGCAGTCCTTCCGGCGCGATCCCCGGGATGGCCGTGCGGACCGTGGCCGGATTGGCACCGAAGAATTGAGGCGTGGAATCCAGAACACGATCGCCGCGAAACACGAAGTTGAGCGACAAATGATGACCTTCGATGCTCAGTCCCCATCGCTGATCGGATGTGGGATCACCAAACACCGTGAAATAATACTTCTCTGGGTCGCGACGTTGTTCACTGCCAGGGCCTTCGAGGATACGCAGGGCACTTTCCAGCACCATGATTTGCGAGGCCTTGGAATAGCCTGATTCGCTGAGGGCAGCACGCAACAGACGAAGTGCCGCCGTCCGCTGTGGCTCCGTCATATCCTTCAGCGGGATGCCCTTCCGGTCATCCTTCGGGATGAAATGCCAGCCGACACGCGCGTCCTCGTCGAACGGCATCACCGCCCGCTGTCGCTGACCCTCATCAAGCGTTCCCAACCATTGCTTGGCCATGGTCTCCACTGCCACTGCAGGAACATCCCGCAGCCGCATGGCCATCGTCCCGCTGCCGACGATCATCACAAGACCGACGATCCAGACGGATTTGATCCGAGCACAACATGCCATCGTCCGGTCTCCCGAAAAGGAACCCTGCCGCCCCGCCATCGACAGGGCCAATCAACCGCTGCCTGATTGCGTCCGATCCCAAACAACTTCGAACCTGAGTTCAAGGACTCAGTGTGCCCCAGCCGCGCCGCGCCGACAACTGCCCTGGCCGATGCAGAGCGAAACTCGGCCCTTGCCCGTCGGCCGTGCCAGTTGCCTGTGCAAGCCGCTGGTCGACTCCGCGGGCTGCCCTTGCTGGAATGTCCCCACCGGCCGGCAACTCGCCTGCTCATCGCGGAGGAGGCGTGCCAGGGTGAGCATGACGCTGCGGATCCTCATCTCGATGTCGCTGATCCACGTGGACGTGAACATCGGGGCGGGCCGCATAAAACGTGGACCATCCCGCGGCCGTGACCGCCGATCCATCGAGATACAGAGACTGCAGATTTGGCAAATGGGCCAGTTGCTCCAGTCCCCGATCATCCACCGGCACCGCGATCAGGTGCAGGTATTTGAGTCCTGTCAGCTTTGACAGGCGGTTACAACAGCCGGCCGTCAGCCGAGGGCTGCCCAGCCGCAGTTGGACCAGTGATTGTAGGTCCTGCAATGCGTCAAGGCCCTGGTCACTGATCTCGGCTTGCGGCAGATTCAACACCTGCAGTGATGAAATGCGACTGATCGCCTGCAAACCGCTGTCTGTGATCGGCGAAAGCCGGGCTCTCAGATGCCTGAGGTTTGTCAACTCAACAAGCTGCAGGCAATCTGGGTCCGTCAACCGACCTCCATCTGCGATGATCTCCCGCAGTTGCGGGACCGACGCCAACTTCCTCCATCCTTCGCTGTCAACTGATTGATTCTCCACGCGGACGCTGGTTGTCAGGCCGCGCGCGACCGCCTCGAGCTGCTGTTCCAGCGAGCGTTCGATGTCCGTGGCGGCGGCGGATCGTTCAGAAGACCGTTCGATGGTCCGACCGCAGCCGAGCCACAGCAAGGACAGAGCCACCGCAAAGGATGAGCAAAGGGCGTTGGGCCGGCACATTACTGGAAGAGCGGCTCGTGGAGCTTGGAAAGCATCTCCGCGTCGAGCTTCAACACCTCACGATCATACGTCAGCAGCCCGTTGACTTCGATCTCGACGTCGGTGGTTTGCGTGTAAATTGCTGCTGCCAGTCCGTTGGGGATCAGCGGTTTGAGCTGATCTATCAGCTGACGGTAATTCTTCTCCAGTTCCTCGACCGTCTTGAACGTGCGATATCCCCAGTTGTCTTGCGACTTCCACAGGTGGCCTTCAACGGGTAAGCCTAGCCCCCCGAATTCACCTAAGACCGATGCTCGATCTGGCATCGTGGAGAACATGTCAGGGCCCGGATAGCGGTGCAGGTCCTTCATGTGGCCGACTCCTCGATCCGTCCAACCGCTTGGACCGTCCACGAGCCGCGTAGGATCGTATTCCATGACCCACTGAAGGATCTCATTGGTGTCGTGTTGTCCCCAGCCTTCATTGAACGGAACCCAGGTGACGATGCAGGTGAATCCCCGGAGATGGTCGATCATTTCCTTCAGCTCCGCGCGAAACTGAGCCTTTTCCTCCGCGTTGAATTCTCCATCCTCGGACCAGTCGGGCTGGACGAACTGCTTTCGATCTTTTGCCATCCCGCTGGGCATGTCCTGCCAAACCATCAAACCCAGCCGATCGCAATGGTAGTAGTACCGTGACGGTTCTACCTTGATGTGTTTTCGCAGCATATTCATCCCCACCTGCTTCAGGACCTGCAGGTCGTATGCCGCCGCGGCATCACTCGGTGGTGTGAGCAGCCCATCGGGCCACCAGCCTTGATCGAGAGGTCCGAACTGGAACAGTGGCTTGCCGTTGAGAAACAGCCGCAAGTGACCCGCTTCATCTTTTGCAAGGCGGATCTCACGCATCCCAAAATAACTGTCGGCACGATCGAGCAGTTCGTCATCTCGCTTCAATTCGACGGTGCACTCATAGAGGTGGGGATCACTGGGCGACCACAGCCGCGGCGACGGAATCGTGATGTCCAGCGGTTGACCCAAAGGACCATCTTCCTTCGCGACCTCTCGCCCGCCGGAACGGACAACGATGATCGCTCGAGCACCGTCGGTCGGGCCGTTCACTTGCAAGTGGAATCGCACCCGCCCCTCATTCAATTGAGTTTCAGTGCGGACCTGCCCAAGAGCCGTCACCGGGATCGGTTCAAGCCAAACCGTCTGCCAGATCCCTGTCACCGGCGTGTACCAAATTCCTTCGGGCTGGTTGACCTGCTTGCCCCGCGGCTGCGAACCGAGGTCCGTCGGATCCCAAACACGGACGCGCAACTGATTGGCGCCGTCCCATCGGATCGCATCGGTAATGTCGAACGAGAACGGCGTTGAACCACCCTTGTGCCCGCCAATCGATTGACCATTGACCATCACCTCCGTTTCCCAGTCGACTGCATCGAAATGCAGCATGACCCGCGAACCACGCCAGTTGCTGGGGATCTCGAAAGTTCGCGAATACCACAAAGATTGATCCGCGGACACACGACGCCCGACGCCCGACAGTGCCGATTCAATGGCATATGGGACGAGGATCTTTCCCTCGGCAGCTGGCATCTGTTCGGCGGTTCGCGGGGAAATCGCATAGTCCCACAGCCCATTGAGGTTTTGCCAACGATCACGCACCAGTTGAGGTCGCGGGTATTCAGCCCACGCGGTCTCGGGAGAAAGTGATTTGCCCCAGCGAGTCATCAGCGGCGCCGGTGCCGGTTTCCAATCTTCGGCCCGGGCTGACACCTGGAAACCAAGCAATCCGCAGCAAATGACAACCGAAAGCGCCTTCGTCATGTTCATCGTGCAAACTCTTTGACAGTGTCAAACTGTGTGCATCACGAAATCTGTATGGATCATCGGATCATTGCGCCAAGTCTAGCACGTTCCACCTGTAACTGCTTTGGGCACGCCGCCGGCGAGGAACCGCCGGCGAGGGGCCGCCGACCGATCTGCCTTCCAGGTGCCAAGCCGAACTTCGAAGCGGCAAGAACCCGATCACCACCGATCGTCTCAGTCCATGAATCTTAGCGGCTCTTATGGCGCTGACCTGCCGCCGGTCGAGAGCCGCCAGTGGAGCGAGAGCGCGTGGGGAGTGGCGGGGGACGAACATCTCCCCGTAATACCTGACGGAACGCCCGCGGCGTCTGGCTGGTCCACCGTTTGAATGCAACGGTCATGTATTCGGCATGGCGATACCCGCAGCGCAGCGCAATCTCGCCCACACTCAAGTCGCTGCTCGCCAGCAACTGCCGAACGCGTTCCAAGCGAATCCGTTGAATCTCGTCATGCGGTGTCCGTTGGAACTGCTCGCGGAACTTGGCCTCGAAGACCCGGCGCGACATTGGAATGTGTCGGAGCACATCGGCGACCTGAATGCCCTCCATCGCGTGCTGCTGGATCCACCGCATCGATTCGGCCAGCATTGGATCGGCAACCGCCAGCATGTCCGTTGAACCACGGAGGGAAATCCCCAACGGCGCGATTCGCTCGCCTTTGCTGTCTGACGCACAACGGGCATCCATCAGCCGCGCCAAATGCTCGGCGGCTCGATATCCGGTGCGCTCTGCATCCGGGATGACACTCGATAACGGAGGCGTCGTCAGGTTACAGACAAATTCGTCGTTATCCACGCCCAGGACCGCTGCATCGCCCGGCACCTTCATGCCTGTTTCGCGGCAGGCATCCAGCACCATGCGACCCATCAGGTCATAACATGTCAGGATCCCCACGGGTCTCTTCAGGCGCGAAATCCATTTGACAAGTCGACGACTGGTCAATGCCGCGCTGCGCCCGGACGTGCCGACATCCAGGACGTCTACCGACATGCCGACTTCCGACGCCAGTTGCAGAAAAGCCTCTCGCCGCCACCGCGACCAGTTGAAGCGGTCGTCACCCACATAGGCGAGGCGTTGCAGGCCGCGCTCGCGGAAATGGTCGAGCGCCAGACGGGCAATCTGTACGTCGTCCGTTTCAAACCAGGGCACGTGGGGAAGGAAGCGACCCGCACTCAAGTCGACAATCGGCATTCGCAAGCGACGGAGGGCTCGCGCTATTTGCGGGGTTTCAATCCGCGCGATCAGGCCATCCCCCCGCCACTGCTTCAGGAAATCCGCGGCCAACTCGCCCCTGCCCTGCTCGGGAAACTCCACGGACCAATGCTCATGGGCCCGCATGTAGTTGATGATCCCCGTCAACAGACCTCGAGCGTATGCATTGGAGGTTTCCACCAGCAGAGCGATCCGTCGGCGGGACATAATGCACTGTGTCGAATGCGAAGACTGCCGTGGCGAGAACCAACATGTGCATGCGTGGATCCGGGAAAGGCCAACATCTCCATGATCCGGGCATCGAGCCCCGTGGGCTCTGGCAGCGCCAACTTCCAAGTCTAGTGGAAGGAACGCGATCGAAAAGAGTCGCCGAGAGCCACTGCTGTATTGCACGATCTTGGCCCCGTGGAGCGGACGAGGATGAAGTTTCAAGGGTGTGATTTTGCATTCGAGCTGGCAGGGTGCGGACCACCCATCCTGCTGTTGCAGGGCGTGGGCGTGCATGGCAGTGGCTGGCGGCCCCAGGTCGAAGGGTTGCTCGATGCGTATCAATGCCTGTCGTTTGACAATCGTGGGATTGGGGCCAGTCAGCCGGCCACCGTCCCGATCACTCTCCAACAAATGGTCGACGACGGGCTGGCCTTGCTCGACCATGTTGGCTGGCCGAGCACGCATGTGATCGGTCATTCCTTGGGCGGGCCGGTCTCGGCGGTCCTGGCGGCTAGCGCTCCCCAGCGCGTTCGCAGCCTGAGCGTACTCTGCACATTCGCGCGCGGTCGGGATGTGGCCCCCTCAGCCTGCGGATGATGACGGCCGGTATCCAGTCGCGGGTCGGCTTCCGCCGATCTCGCCGCCGTGGCTTTCTCAAGTTGCTGCTCCCTGCCGATTAAGAGTTCACTGGCTCCCAACTCGATCAATTGGCCGATCGGCTGGGGGAGCTGTTCGGCCATGATTTGGCCGATCTTCCGCCCGTGGCTGCGGCACAACTCCGCGCATTGCGCCGTGCCGAAGCCACAGGAAGACTGAGCCATCTGAGTCAGACCCCGACGCTCGTGGTCAGCGCTAGCGACGATCTGATCGCGCCGCCTGCTGCGGGACGTCGTCTGGCGGACGAAATTCCAAACGCCACATGGAGCGTGATTTCCGGAGCGGGGCACGGTTTGCCGATCACGCACCCGGCCGTAGTCAACGAACTGCTTCGTGCGCACTTGCACGATGCGGAAGCGGCCTGGCAAGCGGAGTGATCGAATGCCGCTGGAAGGCCGCTCCCGGTCCCTTCGGCTGCCGGCCTCGAGCGATTCTCGGGGCGGTAAAAAATCTATGATATTCTGCGCATTTTCTCATGGCTGGCGGGGGCCTCAGCGCTTCCAATAGAAACGCGAGCGGCCCCTGAACCACCGCCCCCTGAAATTCCCAGATCAGGCCTCGCTCGGCCCGCCGCGCCTCTGTCGCCCCCCCAACCCCATCCCTCATCTATCAGGAGTCTGTGTATGGCCGGCCGACCGGTCCGTGTCGCGATTGTCGGGCTTGGCTTCGGCGCCGAGTTCATTCCGATCTACCAGGCCCACCCTGATGCCGAGATGTATGCGGTCTGCCAGCGCAACCCGCAACACCTCCGCGAAACCGGAACAAAGTTTGGTATCAGCAAGCAGTACAGCAGCTACGCCGACGTGTTGAGCGACCCGAACGTCGATTTCGTCCATATCAACTCGCCGATTCCCGACCACGCCTCCATGTCGCTGGCTGCGCTGGACGCGGGCAAGCACGTGATGTGCACGGTCCCGATGGCGACGACGGTGGAGGACTGTCGGAAGATTGTGGAGAAAGTAAAGCAGACTGGTCTCCGATACATGATGGCGGAGACGGTCGTCTACAGTCGCGAGTTTCTCTATATCCAGGACCTGTATCGGCGAGGTGAGCTGGGCAAGATCCAGTACATGGCGGCCAGCCATCCACAAGACATGGACGGTTGGCCGGAGTATTGGGAACGAATGATCCCGATGCACTATGCCACGCATGTGGTCAGTCCCGTCCTGGGATTGGTTGACGGGCGGGCCGAGTACGTGTCCTGTTTTGGTTCAGGCACGA
>Ga0114939_10000918_pt1 | contig 23809 bp, 16 predicted proteins | sample AshMeaCrysSpring_FD_87196 | JGI IMG/M metagenome (GOLD analysis project Ga0114939, IMG submission 87196) | Groundwater microbial communities from Big Spring, Nevada to study Microbial Dark Matter (Phase II) - Ash Meadows Crystal Spring | ecosystem: Environmental > Aquatic > Deep subsurface >...
AGCAGGCTGGCGCGATCGGCGTCGTCGAGCTGCGCCTGGCCGAACAGGTCGGCGAGCCAGTTGCGCGGCGGCAGCTGGTGGGTGGGTGCGACGAAGACGCAGCCCTCGAGCCGGCCGTCCCGGATCAGCGCGCCGCGGTAGCGGCCCGCGCCGCGGTCCTCGAGCTCCAGCCACTCGCCGTCGCCAAGCAGCGCGCGCGCCGCCGCGCCCCAGGACGCGGGCAGCGTGTCGTCGGCGAGCTCGTAACGCCAGTAGCCGGCGCCGGCGATCTCGTTCCAGTGCAGGCGGTCGCGCAGATCGAGCCGCTGCCGGGCGAGCACGAACCCGTGCCAGGCGGCGCGCAATGGCGCGATGCGCACCGGGGTGTGCTTGAACTCGGGCTCGCCGGAGACCGGATCGACCACCGGATTCACCGCGGCGCCGACCGCGAGCCGGCTGCCGAACGCCCCGCTCCAGTGGATCGGCGCGAAGGCCGCGCCGGGCCGCTGGGTCGGCGTGAGGTCCACGCGGCCGACGGCCTCGCCCCAGCGGCTCGCCACGACCGCGAGCTGGCCGTTGCCGATGCCGAGCCGCCGGCCGTCCTCCGGATGGAGCTGCAGCGTCGGCTCCGGGAGGTGAGCGTTGAGCCGCGGCGCGCGCGCCGTGCGGGTCATCGTGTGCCACTGGTCGCGGACGCGGCCGGTGTTGAGCACGAGCGGATACGCGTCATCCGGCGCGTGGACCGGCGCGCGCGGCGCGGTCGCAACCATGCGCGCCTTGCCGCTCGGCGTGTAGTAGCGCCCGTCGGCGAAGAGACGCGGCGGCGCGTGGCGTCCGGACGGCGCCGGCCAGGCCAGCGGCGGCATCGCCTCGTACTCGGCGTCCCCGAGCCCGGCGAGCCCGCCGATGTCGAAGTCGCGCGCGCCGTCGTTCTCGAACGCCGACAGGCGCGCGTGCTCGCGGAACACGTCGGCCGGCGAGGCGTAGGGAAAGGCGGCGGCGTGGCCGAGGCGACGCGCCACCTGCGTCAGGATCCACCAGTCGGGGCGCGCCTCGCCGGGCGGCGCGAGGAAGGCGCGCTGGCGCGAGATCCGCCGTTCGGAGTTGGTGACCGTGCCGCTCTTCTCGCCCCAGGTCGCGGCCGGCAGCAGCACGTGCGCGAGCGCGGTCGTGTCGGTGTCGCGCTGGCTGTCGGAGACGACGACCAGCTCGCAGCGCGAGAGCGCCTCGCGCATCGCGCCGGCGTCGGGCAGGCTCACCATCGGATTGGTGGCCATGATCCACACGGCCTTGACGCGCCCTTCGCCGATCGCGCGGAAGAGGTCGACGGCCTTGAGGCCCGGCGCGGCGGGCAGACCGGGCAGGCCCCAGAAGCGCTCGACCCGCGCGACGTTCTCCGCCGTGTAGTCCATGTGCGCGGCCAGCGTGTTCGCGAGCCCGCCGACCTCGCGCCCGCCCATCGCGTTCGGCTGCCCCGTGATCGAGAAGGGCCCCATGCCCGGCCGGCCGATGCGCCCGGTCGCGAGGTGGCAGTTGATGATCGCGTTGCCCTTGTCGCTGCCGGACGAGGACTGGTTGATGCCCTGGCTCCAGAGCGTCACCACCCGTTCGGTGCGGGCGAACCAGCGAAAGAAGGCCCCCAGGTCGTCGGGCGCGAGACCGCAGCGCTGCGCCAGCTCGGGCAGCCCCTCGCCCGCGGCGCGCGCCGCGGCGAAGGCGGCCGCGAAGCCCTCGACGTGCGCCTCGAGGAAGGCCCAGTCGAGCGCGTCCTCGCGCCGCAGGTAGCTGAGCAGCCCCGCGAACAGCCAGCCGTCGGCGCCGGGCGCAATCGCGAGGTGCAGGTCCGCGAGGTCGCAGGTGGGCGTGCGGCGCGGATCGATCACCACGACCTTGAGCCCCGGCCGCTGCTCCCTGGCGCGCCGCAGCCGCTGGTAGAGCACCGGGTGGCACCACGCGAGGTTGGAGCCGACCAGCACCACGAGATCGGCCTGCTCCAGATCCTCGTAGTCGCAGGGAACCGTGTCGGCGCCGAAGGCGCGCTTGTAGGCGGCGACGGCCGAGGCCATGCAAAGGCGCGAGTTGGTGTCGATGTTCGCCGTGCCGAGCGCGCCCTTCGCGAGCTTGTTGGCGACGTAGTAGTCCTCGGTGAGCAGTTGGCCCGAGACATAGAGTGCGACAGCGTCCGGACCGTGCCGCGCAACGGCCGCGCGAAAGCCGTCGGCCACGGCATCGAGCGCGTCGTCCCAGTCGGTCTCGACGCCATGGACGATCGGCCGGAGCAGCCGGCCGTCGAGGCCCAGCGTGTCGGCGAGCGCCGCGCCCTTCGAGCACAGCCGGCCCTGGTTCGCCGGATGTGCGGGATCGCCGCGCACGCTGAAGCCGCCCCCCTCGAGCGGCGAGACCAGCACGCCGCAGCCCACTCCGCAGTAGGGGCAGGTGGTGGCGATGGCGTCGCCGCTCGCCATCGCGCGTCAGGCCGGATCCGCGGCGAGGCCGAGGAACACGACCCCGTGCTCGACGCGGACCGCGTGCCGGCCGGTGCAGCCGTCGTCGGGTCCGGTGGCCTTGCCCGTCTCGAGGTCGATCACCCAGTCGTGCAGCGGGCAGGCGACGCGCCGGTCGAACAGGATGCCCTGCGACAGCGGGCCACCGCGGTGCGGGCAGCGGTCGTCCAGCGCGAACACCTCGTCGAGGGCGGTGCGGAACACTGCCACGTCGCCGCGGCTCGTCTTCACCACGCGCGAGCCCATGCGCGGGATCTCGTCGAGCGCGCCCACCTCGATCCAGCCACCGGTCGTTGCGATCGCGCTCATGCGTGCGTCTCCTGCGCGGGCTCGCCCGCCGTGAGGGGAATGAACTCGTGCGCGTCCGCCCCCTCGGCGCGCGCCTTCCAGGGATCCTGCTGCGCGAGCCGCTGCGAGTCGGTGAAGCGGGCGGCGAGGGCTGCGCGACTCTCCGGGTCGTCGACCACGCGCTCGCGCACGTAAGACACGCCGACGCGCTCGATCCAGGGGGCCGTGCGCTCCAGGTAGCGCGCCTCCTCGCGGTAGAGCTGGCAGAAGGCGGCGGTGTACTCGAGCACCTGCTCCATCGTCTCGACCTTGCACAGGAAGTCGGTGACGCGGACCTTGATGCCGCCGTTGCCGCCGACGTGCAGCTCCCAGCCCGAGTCGACCGCCACCACGCCGAGGTCCTTGATGGTGGCTTCCGCGCAGTTGCGCGGGCAGCCGGACACCGCCATCTTGAACTTGTGCGGCATCCACGAGCCCCAGGTGAGCTCCTCCATGCGGATGCCCATGGTCGTCGAGTCCTGCGTGCCGAAGCGGCACCACTCGGAGCCCACGCAGGTCTTCACCGTGCGCACCGCCTTGCCGTAGGCGTGCCCCGAGACGAAGCCCGCCTGCGACAGGTCGCCCCAGATGAGCGGCAACTGCTCCTTCTTCACGCCGAGCAGGTCGATGCGCTGCCCGCCGGTGACCTTCACGGTCGGCACGGCGTACTTCTCGGCGACCTCGGCGATCGCGCGCAGCTGCGCCGGGCTCGTCTCGCCGCCGAAGATCCGCGGCACGACCGAATAGCTGCCGTCCTTCTGGATGTTGGCGTGCACGCGCTCGTTGATGTAGCGCGAGCGGCCGTCGTCCTCGTACTCGCCGGGCCAGGCGCAGAGCAGGTAGTAGTTGAGCGCGGGCCGGCACTTCTGGCAGCCGTCCGCGCGCTGCCACTCGAGCGCGTGCATGACCTCGGGGATGCTCTTGAGGCCGCCCTCGACGATCGCCCGGCGCACCTCGTCGTGCGTCCGGTCGGTGCAGCCGCACAGCGGCTTCTTCTTCGGCGAGGCGTCGTAGCCCTCGCCCACGGTCGAGGCGAGGATCGTCTCGACGAGGCCGGTGCAGGACCCGCAGGAGCTCGAGGCCTTGGTGTGAGCGCGCACGTCGTCGAGCGTGAACAGCTTCTTCTCGGTGATGGCGCGCACGATGTCGCCCTTGCACACGCCGTTGCAGCCGCAGATCTCGGCCGAATCCGGCATCGCCATCACGCGCGCAGCCTCGTCGCCGTGGCCAGAGTCGCCGACGTGCGCCTGGCCGAACAGGAGGTTCTCGCGGATGTCGGCGATCGGCGTCTCGTCGCGCATCAGCTGGAAGTACCAGGAGCCATCCAGGGTGTCGCCGTAGAGCACCGCGCCGCGGATGCGGTTCTCGCGGATCACGAGCTTCTTGTAGATGCCGCGCCCGGCGTCCTGGAACACCATCTCCTCGGTGTCCGGGCCGCCGAGAAAATCGCCGGCGGAGAAGAGGTCGATGCCCGTGACCTTGAGCTTGGTCGACGTCACCGAGCCCTGGTAGCGGGAGGTGCCGCGCTCGGCGAGGTGGTTGGCGCAGACCCGCGCCTGCTCCCAGAGCGGGGCGACCAGGCCGTAGCTCTGGCCACGGTGCTGCACGCACTCGCCGACCGCGTAGATGCGCGGGTCGTAGGTCTGCATCGTGTCGCTCACCACGACGCCGCGCTCGCAGTAGAGGCCGGCCGCCTTGGCGAGCTGCGTGCTCGGGCGGATGCCGACCGCCATCACGACGAGGTCCGCCGGGATCTCCGTGCCGTTGGTGAAGCGTACGGCGCGCGCGCGGTCCTCGCCGAGGATCACCGCCGTCTGGTGGCCCATCAGGAACTTGAGCCCCCGCTCCTCGAGCGAGCGCCGGAGCAGTCCCGCCGCGGCGGCGTCGAGCTGCTTCTCCATCAGGGAGTCGAGCAGGTGCACGACCGTGACGTCCATGCCCTGCTTGAGCAGGCCGTTGGCCGCCTCGAGGCCCAGCAGCCCGCCGCCGATCACCACCGCGTGCCGGTGCGCGCGCGCGGCCGCCAGCATGCGCTCGACGTCGTGGATGTCGCGGAAGGTGACGACGCCCGGCAGCTCGTTGCCCGGAATCGGGATCATGACGGGGCTCGAGCCGGTCGCGAGCAGCAGGCGGTCGTAGGGGAAGGCCTCGCCGTCCGCCGCTACCACCCGACGCTTCACGCGGTCGATCGCCGTGACCTCGACCCCGGTGCGCAGCGTGATGCCGCGCTCGGCGTACCACGCGGGCGCGTTGAGGATGATGTCGTCGACCGTCTTCTCGGCAGCGAGCACCGGCGAGAGCAGGATGCGGTTGTAGTTGCCGTAGGGCTCGGCGCCGATCACGGTGATGGCGTAGCGGTCGGGCGCGACCTTGAGCAGCTCCTCGAGGGTGCGCACCCCGGCCATGCCGTTGCCGACCAGCACCAGGCGCGGCTTCGTCGTCTCGTTCATGGGTCCTGTCTCTCCGCCGAAGGTTCCGGTTGTCTGTTCACGCGCCCGCGGGGCGCTGCATCAAGGGGGCTGATCCCTTCATCCGTGACGGACGCCATCCGACATGCCGCGCGCCGCGATCTCGAAGCCCGCGAGATAGCCCGCCGGGTCGCTGGGATCGAACACCCGGCCGTCCATGAAGCGGTCGGCGCCCATCGGGATCGGCGCGCTCGCCTCCTCCAGCCGCCACGCCCCGTCGTGCAGGCCCTCGACCTTGTCGTCGACGGTCGGGTAGGGCTGTCCGACGAGCTCGGCGGCGGCGCGGTAGGCCTCGGGCCAGACCACGGCGCGCGCGACGGCCTCGAGGTCGGTGCCGGCGGGAATCTGCCCCCAGCGGACCATCTGCGTGAGCGTCCAGAGGGCGTGCGAGCGCCAGGGGAAGGTCGCGGCGTGGCGCTGGAAGACGTTGAAATCGGGCCGCGCGGCCGGCGGCTCGTCCTGCGCGAACTGGAAGGTCCCCGTCATCGACATGCGCAGCACGTCGACCGGCGCGTTGACGTAGCGGCCCTGCGCGAGCAGCTCGCAGGCCTCGAGGCGGTGCTCGGGCCGGTCGAGCCAGGCCGCGGCCTCGAGCAGCGCGACGAGCAGCGCCTGGTGCGCGTTCGGGTGCGCCTGGGCCCAGGGGCGCGTGACCGCGAACACCTTCTCCGGGTGGTTGTTCCAGATGTCGTAGCTGGTGATCAGCGTGCGACCGAGGCCGGCGCTGACCGCGTGCGCGTTCCAGGGCTCGCCCACGCAGTAGCCGGCGATCACGCCGGCCCGCAGGTAGTTGACCATCTGCGGCGGCGGCACGACGGTGAGACGCACGTCGCGGTCGGGATCGATGCCCGCGCTCGCCATCCAGTAGCGCAGCAGGTAGTTGTGCGACGAGACCGGGAACACCGTGGCGAAGGTGAGCGGCTTCGCCCCCGTCCGCCGGCCGTGCGCGATCACCTCGCGCAGCGCCATCGCGCTGCCCTGCGGGGTGTCGATCCCCGGCACGCCGGTCGCGACCATCTCGGCGTGGAGCTGGGTGGAGACCGTCACCGCGTTGCCGTTGAGGTCCAGCGACAGCGCCGTGACCAGCGGCGCGCAGCGCGTCTCGCCGCCGGCCATCGCGAACAGCGGCACGCCGGCGAGCATCTGCGCGCCGTCGAGCATCCCCATGCAGAGCTTGTCGCGCACGTTCGCCCACGACGACTCGCGCGAGAGCTCGACCTCGAGCCCGTGCCGGCGGAACAGGCCCTTCTCCTTGGCGACGACCAGCGGCGCGCAGTCGGTCAGCGGCACGAAGCCGAGCGTGAGCCGCGCCTTCTCGAGCTGCCGACCCGTGAGCGCGCTGCGCCGCTCGCGCCACTGCGCCATGTCGGCCACGGCCGCGTTGTCCGCCGGCGGCGCGGTCCGGGACGCGGGCACGTCCGGCTTGGCGTGCCGCTCGTGCAGGAAGCGCACGACCTCGGCGCGGTAGTGGTTGTAGCGCCGGTCCGCCGCGAGCTCGAGGCGGTCGCGCGGCCGCAGCAGGTCGACGTGCAGCACCTCTCCCACGGTCGCGGCCGGGCCGTTGGTCATCATCACGATGCGGTCGGACAGCAGCACGGCCTCGTCCACGTCGTGGGTGATCATGATCACCGTGTTGTTGAGCCGGGCGTGGATCTCCATCAGGGTGTCCTGCATGTGCGCCCGCGTGAGCGCGTCGAGCGCGCCGAAGGGCTCGTCCATCAGCAGGACGCGCGGCTCCATCGCAAGCGCGCGCGCGATGCCGACGCGCTGCTTCATGCCGCCCGAGATCTCGCTCGGCCGCTTGTGCATCGCGTGGCCCATGTGGACCAGCTCGAGGTTGTGGCGGATCCACTCGTCCATCTCCGCCCGGTTCTTGCGCCCCCTGAACACCTCGCGCACCGCGAGCGCGACGTTCTCGTAGGCCGTGAGCCAGGGCAGCAGCGAGTGGTTCTGGAACACCACCGCGCGGTCGGGGCCGGGGGCGTTCACTTCCTTGCCGTCGAGGATCACGCCGCCGGAGGTCGCCTCGAGCAGGCCCGCGATGATGTTGAGCACGGTCGACTTGCCGCAGCCGGAGTGGCCGATCAGCGAGACGAACTCGCCCTCCGCGATCCGCAGGTCCACGCCGTCGAGCGCCTTGAAGGGTCCCTTCGGCGTCGGGAACTCGATCGACACCTGGGAGATGATGAGATGCTCCGTCGTCACGTCTTGCTCTCCTCGAGTGCCGCGGTCAGCGGATGATGGCCTGCTTGTCCCACGCCACGGCGCGCTGCAGCGCCACCATGCCGCGGTCGAGCAGGAAGCCGATGAAGCCGATGGCGAGTACCGCCACCATGATCCGGCCGAGCGAGTTGGAGCTGCCGTTCTGGAACTCGTCCCAGACGAACTTTCCGAGGCCGGGGTTCTGCGCGAGCATCTCAGCGGCGATCAGCACCATCCAGGCGATGCCCAGCGAGAGCCGCAGCCCGGCGAAGATCATCGGCATCGCCGAGGGCAGGACGATCTTCCACAGCTTCGTCCAGAAGCCGAGGCGCAGCACGCGGCTCACGTTCAGGAGGTCCTTGTCGATCGCCGACACGCCCACCGTGGTGTTGATCACCGTCGGCCAGAGGCTGCACAGCGTCACGGTGAGCGCGGAATTGAGGAAAGACTTCTGGAACATCGGGTCGTCGCTCACGTACACCGCGCTCACCACCATCGTCACCAGCGGCAGCCAGGCGAGCGGCGAGACCGGCTTGAACAGCTGGATGAGCGGGTTGAGGCCGTTGTAGACCGTCGACGACAGGCCGCACAGGATCCCGAGCGGCACGGCGATCAGCGAGCCGATGGCGAAGCCCACCGCGACCGTCACGAGGCTGGTCCCGATCTGGTCGACGAAGGTCGGCTTGCCGGCGTAGCCGCGCACCGTCACCTGCGCGCCGGGGTCGGCCGCGAGCTTCTCGGCGTTGCGCTTGTCCTGGCGCTCGTAGAAGGCGCGCTCCTTCTCGCGCTCCGCGCGGTGCTCCTCGACCAGCCCCCGCGCCTGTTCCCAGACCTGCACGGGTCCGGGGAGCTGGCCGAGGGAGGTCTGCACGTTGCGCGCGCCTCCCCCCCAGGCCAGCAGGAACAGCCCGATGGCCGCGAGGGGGATCAGCAGCGCGTTGAGGCGGCCGGCCAGCGCGCTCATTGCACGACCTCGTCCGCCTTGAGGCCGATCGCGAGCTTGCCCAGGTACTCGTTGGGCTTCGTGCCGTCGTAGGTGACGCCGTCGATGAACTCCGACTGCGGCGGGCGGTATCCCGTCTCCTTCGCGAAGTCGGGGAAGTCGGCGGCCTTCATCTTGCCCTCGGCGATCAGCGCCTCGGCGGCCGCGCGGTAGATGTCGGGGCGATAGACGCTCTTCGCCGTCTCGGCGTACCACGCATCCGGCTTCGGCTCGGCGATCTGGCCCCAGCGCCGCATCTGCGTGAGGTACCACACCGCGTCCGAGTAGTACGGATAGGTCGCGTGGTACCGGAAGAAGACGTTGAAGTCGGGCACCGGCCGCTTGTCGCCCTTCTCGTATTCGAAGGTGCCGGTCATGGAGTTGGCGATCACCTGCGCGTCGGCGCCCACGTACTCGGGCCGCGCGAGGATCTTCACCGCCTCGGCGCGGTTGCGGTTGTTCTCCTCGTCCAGCCACTTGCCGGCGCGCAGCAGCGCCTTGACGACGCGCAGGTGGGTGTTGGGGTGCTTGTCGGCCCACGCCTTCGAGACGCCGAACACCTTCTCCGGATTGTTCTTCCAGATCTCGTCGTCGGTGATCACCGGCACGCCGATGCCCTTGGCGACGGCCTGCTGGTTCCACGGCTCGCCGACGCTGTAGCCGTAGATGGTTCCGGCCTCCAGCGTGGCCGGCATCTGCGGCGGCGGCGTGACGGAGAGCAGCACGTCGGCCTTGCGCTGGCCGGAGGTGTCGCCCAGGTGCGGGGCGTAATAGCCGGGATGCAGGCCGCCGGCGGCGAGCCAGTAGCGCAGCTCGTAGTTGTGGGTCGAGACCGGGAAGACCATGCCCATGTTGAAGGGCTTGCCCTGCTTCCGGTACTCCTCGACGACGGGCTTGAGCGCATTCGCCTTGATCGGGTGCGCCGGCTTGCCGTCCGCGCCCTTCGGCACGTGCTGCTTCATGGCCTCCCAGACCGCATTCGACACGGTGATGCCGTTGCCGTTGAGGTCCATCGAGAAGGCGGTGATCACGTGCGCCTTGGTGCCGAAGCCGATGGTCGCGGCCAGCGGCTGGCCGGCGAGCATGTGGGCGCCGTCGAGCTCGCCGGTGATCACGCGGTCGAGCAGCACCTTCCAGTTCGCCTGCGCCTCGAGCGTGACGTACAGGCCCTCGTCCTCGAAGTAGCCCCTCTCCTTGGCGATGGCGAGGGGCGCCATGTCGGTGAGCTTGATGAAGCCGAGCTTGAGCTCCTCCTTCTCTGGCTGTCCGGCGGCAGCGCGCGCCGGCGCCGCGAGCAGGGCCGACTGCGCGACCGCGAGCACCACGAAGGACTTCAGCAGACGGCGGCGGAGCGGAGAGACGGGCTGATTCATTGGGGTGCGCCTCACGTGACCGAATAGAAAAAAGGCATCGCAACAGCAGGCTTGGGCCTGCCGACACGACGCCATTGTCGATGGCGAATCCGCTCGGGATCGCCGCGGGGACCGGACCGCCATTGGCCGGGTCCCCTCTGTCTGCCCTTCGTCTTGCAGTGGTCGTGCCAGGGAGCGAGAGCGCGGCCAAAAAGCGTCGCGCGGCGCGGACTTGGCGGCCCGGACGGCGTTGGGCGGACGCGGGAGGACGCGAATGCTTGGGCCGCAATAGGGCGGGGGCCAGGCCCAGCGGCACCACGCTGGTGCGCGGCGTCGCCCGGCCCGTGCCTGCGGCTCAGCCGAGCAGCTCGAGGGCCGAGATCAGGGCCCGCGCGGCGTCGCCGAAGGTGAGGTTGCGGTCCATCGCCATCTTGCGCAGCGCCCGGTGCGCCTCGTCCTCCGTGAGGCGCCGCCGCTGCATGAGCAGCCCCTTCGCCTTCTCGACGTCGCGTCGGTCGGCGAGCTTGGCGCGGGCGTCCTCGAGCTCCCCGCGCAGGCCCTGGTAGTCCTCGAAGCGCGCGATCGCGAGCTCCATGACCGAGCGCAGCCGGCCCGGGCTGAATCCGTCCACCACGTAGGCGCTCACCCCCGCGCGGATGGCGGCCCGCATGGTGTCGCGATCGCTCGCGTCGGCGAACATCAGCACCGGCTTCGGATTGTTGCGATTCAGCGTCCCGAGGTGCTCGAGCGTGTCGCGGTCCGGCGAGTCCATGTCGATGATGACGAGGTCCGGTCGGGCACGCTCCACCTCCGCCTGCAGATCGATGCCGGGCGCCAGGCGCGAGACCACCTGGTAGCCCTCGGCGGCGAGGGCCTCCTCGAGCAGGGCGGCCCGGCCAGGATTGCGGTCGAGCAGGAGTACGCGATAACTGGTGGTCACGGGCAGCGCGTCACGGCGGGGGAAGGGGGGGCCTGGGCCGCAGGCCGTCCACAAGCAAGAACGGTACCGGGCCCGGGCGCAACCTACCATGCCCGCACGCCGAGCACCTGAAGCGCCGCCGCCTGCTCGAGCGCCTGAACGAGGTTCAAGCGGCGCAGTCGGCCCGGTGAAACGCTTGCCCCCTGACCGGAAGCAGGCTATCAAGATTGAAGCGCCCGCAGAGGCGCCACGCCCGGGACGCCAGCGTTGGCCCGGGCGGATCTGAAACCATCGCGGGAGGAGGACACATGGTCTACACGCACAAGCACCCGGCCCTGCTCGTCATGGGGTTGGTGATGCTGGCCATCGGCGCCAGCACGACCCTCGGCTGGCAGAACGGCCTGGTCGAGTACCTGAGCATCAAGAAGCTGACGGGCGAGATGACCACCCTGCCCTACATCTTCGGCGGCATCGCCGTCGTGGTCGGCCTGTGGCACCTCCTTGGCCGGCACGTCGAGGGCCATCTCGATTACTACCTGTCCACGGTTGCGGGCGCGACCTTCATCCTGCTGCTCGCCATGCTCATCCGCTGGTACCTCGACCCCTGGGTCGCGGTGATGTCGAAGGCCCTCGGCCCGGTGATGGGCGACAAGTACCTGCACGACGTGCTGGGGCTCAACTACGTGGTGCTCGGCATCATCGCCGGCATCCTCGTCGTCAATGTGTTCAAGGTGCCGCGCTGGGCGGAAAACGGAATCCGCCTCTCGCGCCTGGGCCTCAAGACCGGCGTGGTGCTGTTGGGCGTGCTGTACTCGGCGGCAGAGCTGCGCCAGCTCGGCGGCCTGTCGGTCGTCATGATCGGGGTCTTCGTGCTGGGCTCGGTCGGGCTCACGCTGTGGATGGGCGCGCGGCGCAACATCCCCAACTCGATGGGCGGCGTGCTCTCGGCCGGCATGGGGGTGTGCGGCGTATCCGCTGCGGTCGCGTCGGCGCCCGTGGTGCAGGCCAAATCGATTGAGATCGCCTACACCATCGGCACCATCCTGCTGTGGGGTGTCGGCTGCATGTTCCTGTTCCCCGTCATCGGGCATTTCTTCAACATGGGGCCGGTGCAGTTCGGGGCCTGGGCCGGCACGGGCATCCTCAACTCCGCGCAGGTCGCCGGCGCCGCACTCGCCTTTCAGCCCAATGGCATCGAGACGCTGAAGGTCGCGGAGATATTCAACATCACCCGGGTGCTCATCCTGCCGGTCATCGTGCTGTGGCTCGCCGTGTGGTACGTGAAGCGCGAGGAGAACGCTCCCGGCGTCAACGTCGGCCGCGTGGTGTTCGAGAAGTTCCCGGTGTTCGTGCTCGGCTTCCTGATGATGTTCGCCTTGTCCTCCACAGGCGTGTTTGCCCCGGCCGAGCACTATCAGGGCGCGTATTTCGACAACAACATCAAGCCCGAGAAGCTGCTCAAGGCCGAGGCCGTGGCGAAGCTGCAGGCCGATGCGGGCAAGGTGCAGCGCGAGGACCAGAAGGCGGCCCTGGCGCGCCTGATCGAAAACCGCAAGGTGATGTCGCCGGACGACGACGACGTGCTGCGCGGCCTCGTGAACGCGAAGATCCTGTCCAAGGACGCCAGCTCGGTGCTGAAGGACGCCCACAAGGCCGTACGGCACACGGCGAAAAAGATCGCCGCGTTTCGTGACTGGATCACGTGGCTGTTCGCCTTCGGCCTCGTCGGCCTGGGCATGCAGATCACGCTCGCGTCCATCAGGCAGGCCGGGGGCGATCCCCTGGTGATCGGTGGCGTGGTCGGCACGCTCAAGGCGGTGCTGTCGCTCGTCGTCGTGCTGCTCTTCGTCCACGAGACCATCTGAGGAGGCCAACGCATGGATCCCCGCAGCCAGGACATCGATCTTCAGCAGGAAGCCGGCGCCAAGTTTCACCGCGGTTCGGCCCTGTCGATCTTCAAGAGTGACCGCCGCGAGGACTGGATGGCGCTCCTGTTCGCCGCCCTGATCGTCGTCGGCGTCTCGATCCTCGTCCCCTGATCTGGGCGGGCGCCCCGCGAGGGGCGCCCGTTTGCACCGCCTGCCATGCTCTACGATCAGGTGCTCGTGGCCAGCCATGGCACGCCTGGGGCGCGCGCCGCCGAGGCGCTCGCCCTGTCCCTGTGCGCACCGGGCGGCGTGCTCCACCACCTTCTGGTCGTTCCCGATCTTTGGAAAGGCATGATGGGTGACGACTGGCTCAACAACGCCCGCACGCGCATCGCGTTCGGCGATTACCTCGAAGGGCAGTTGGGACGCGAAGTCGCGGAGCAGCTGCAACGCATGGAGCGCGAGGCCGCTGGCCGCGGCGTCCTCCACCGCCCGGAAGTTCGCCAGGGGAAGCCGGCCGACTGTCTGCTCGCGTTTAGCGCGCAGATCGAGTGCGAGCTGGTCGTGATCGGCGCACCCCGACCCAAGGGCGCAGCGGGGCTGCGCTCACGGCTCGACCTCGATGCCGCCGTGCGCGGCCTGCGGATGCCCCTGCTGGTAGCCCCCCATCCCGATGCCTGACCATCGCCCGGCTGATGCAGGGGACGATGCAGCCTGGGTGGTAGTCGGCACGCCACTTGCGCCGCCGGACCTGATTGCGCTCGCCCATGACCCGCAACGGCTCATGCGCGTCAACTCGCAGTGGGTGTTCGACGCGTGGGAGCAGCTCCCGGCCGATCGCTGCCGCTTCCGTATCGACAACCGGTCGAACGGCCAGGTCTGGCAAACCGAGGTGCGTATCGAGCGCCTTGCCGACGGCCTGCGCCTCGATTATGCAAGCGGGATCAAGGCCTCCACCCGGCTGCGTGTCGAGCCGGCCGAGGGCGGCTCGCGGCTGTGGATCATCGACGACTACGGACGGCTGCCGCCCAGCGAGCGGGCGGCACGCATCGCCGAGGTGGACCGCAGCCTGGCGCAATGGGGCCGTGACCTCTATCGCCACCTGCAGGCGTGGGCACGCTGGTCGCGTTTCGCTCCGTGGCGCTGGTACGTCGAGAAGCGCTGGCTGCGGATGACCCCGCGGTCGCGGCGCATCGTGTGGCTGCTGCTCTGGACCACCCCCATCGAGCTCGCGCTGCTCACGTTGCTCGTCGCCATCCTAGTCGTCGAGCGTGCCCGCTGATCGTTGGATGGGTGAGGGCGTTACGGAAATGACCGGCCGATCTGTCCGTAACGGCTGCCGTGGTACTCGCGGATCGCCTTGGCGATTTCCTCGCGGCTGTTCATCACGAAAGCTGTCGATGGCCTTCCCGAAAACAACGCCGCCCGGCGGTGTGCGCCGGGCGGCTTGACGGCAAGCTCAGACGATCGGCCTGGGCTTGAGGCTCATGCTGGTGAACGAGTGCTTGTAAGGCGACTCGCCGACCTTGGTGAGCACGCCGCGGCCGAGCTTGTAGCGGTAGTTGTTGGTCATCGGGTCTGGCACGGCGTGGACGATCGAGTTGGCCGGCGCCTGCGGGTAGTTGAAGTTGGCCATGGCCACCCCTTCCCGCATCTCGTCGCTGACGATCGCCACGGCGACGAACTGCCCCTCGGTCGTCCTGATGTGCCCCTGTTTCAGCAGGGTGTTGAAGTTCAGGTCCTCATCCTGCACGCCCTGCGGCTCGCCGGTCTGGAGGTACACGGTGTCGTTGTAGACCTGCACGAAGTCGCCCGACTCGATGCCCTTCTTCTTCGCGTCGGCGGGGTGGATGATGATCATCGGGTAGGGCCAGCGCTGCGCCAGGTACGGCTTGCGCAGGTCGTCGAAGCCCGACTGCCAAGTCTCGTTGACGCGACCATTGGTCACCCAGATCTCGCCCTTGTCGGCGCGCGGCTTGGCGGCCTCGTAGAACTGCAGCCACCCTGCGTACTTCCATGGCGATTTCAACAGGACCGCCTTGCCGCTGTGCGTGTCGAACGAGTAGAGCCAGCGCTGGTGGACTTCCGGCCCCTCGATGCCGCCCCAGTCGTTCGCCGGATCGTGCAGGCGCTTGGTGCCGACCAGCTGGCCGTCCTTGAGCCGGACCGGCGTCTGGATGCCCTCGGTGCCGAGGGTGCGCAGCAGCTCGTGGCCGCGCATGCCCTGCTCCTTCGCTTTCATGACCAGCGGCTGGTAGTTGAGCACGTCGCCGCGACCGAAGCGCGCCGCTTCCTCGAAGATGTCGTTGGAGTCCTTCCAGCGGTACTGGCCGTCCTGGTCGAAGCCCATCTTCTGCGCGAACTTCATGACGGCCCACCAGTCGGGCTTGGCCTCGCCCGGCGCGTCGTAGAACTTCGAGTAGAGGCGCAGCCGCCGCTCGGAATTGCAGCGGGTGAAGTCCTCTTCGCCCCAGGTCGCCGCCGGCAGGACGATGTCGGCGAACTCGGTGCCGACCGGCACGCAGGGGTAGATGTCGGAGTCGACCATCACCATGCCGCCCGAGTCGACGCGCTGCTTCAGCGTCTCGAAGATCGCCTTGCGGTCGAGATTGGCAATCTGGTGCGGGTTGCCGCGCGTGAGCTGGAACATCTTGTCCGACAGCGCCTGCGAGGCCATCATCGCCGCCGTCCAGGTGGTGCCGAACACCCAGGCGAACTTCACCTGGTCGTTCATCACCCAGCGGTCGAGGTTGAAGCTCTTCTTGCGCCGGCCGGGGTACTTCTCCGGCGACAGCCAGCCCGAGCCGCCGCCCGCGCCCATCCAGCCGCGCTGATGGCCGCCGCCGCGCGAGATCACGCGCCCGGGCCGGTTGCCTGCGCCGCAGATCAGGCCCAGCGTCGAGATCGACGCCGTGTTCATGTAGTTGTTCGACCAGTAGTTGCCCTTCTCGAGCATGAAGCTGGTCCTGGGCCGGCTGCCATCGGCCTTGGGCTTCGCGATCATCTCGGCGGCCTTGCGGATGTCGTCGGCGTTGAGGCCGGTGATCTTGGCGGCGTTCTCGGGCTTGGCCTCCTCCTGCTCCAGAATCCACTTCTTGAAGTCGTCCCAGTCGCTCTGCCAGGTTCCCCAGGTGGTCCGCCACTGCCAGCCGGTGTTGCGCGTGCCGCGGCCGTAGCCGGCGTCGACCTCCCAGCGCTTGGCGACCCACTTGTCGATGAACTCCTGGTCCTGCCAGCCGTTCTCGACGATGAGTCGGGCCAGGGCGAGGTGCAGCACGGTGTCAGTGCCCGGGATGATGGGCAGCCACAGGCCGCCGTTCTGCTGGCCATAGGCCACGCCCATGGTCCGGTGCGGCGTGACGAAGATCAGCTTCTTGCTGCCGGGCATGATCCACTGGGTGAACATGGTGGTCTTCGTCTCGTACGGATCGACCCCGGACATGAAGATCACCTCCGACTCGCCCCAGTCCTCGTAGCAGGCGGCGAAGGAGTTGATGCCGGCGTCGTCGAGACCGGTGGCGTCGTTGGTCGCCGAGCACTTGTCGTGGGGCGCGATCGACGGCGTGCCGATGGTGTTCATCGCCAGCTTGGTGATGGCGTAGGTGTTCTCGAAGTACTGGTAGGAGTACATCTTGACGGCCCAGGCGTGCTCGCCGAACTTTTCGAGCACGTACTTCGAGATGTCGGCCATTGCCTCGGTCGCCAGATCCCAGGAGACCGGCATGAGCGTCCCCCGCACCCGGATCATCGGGTAGAGCAGGCGCTCGCTCGTGCGGTTCTCGGGGTTGTAGCACTTCTGGCCGAGCGTGCCGCCGCGGATCGAGTGGTTGCCGCCGTTGTTTACGACCGTCGCATCCTTGTCGGGCACGACGAGGACGTTGTGCGGCCGCCCCTTGTGGCGAACGACGTTGTGCTGCGCCGGGCTCGCCCAGGCGGTCATCATGTTGGCGTGGGGAAAGTCGACCTTGAAGGCGTTCTCGGTCGCCTTGCCGCCACCCTCCCTGCCGACCGGCCAGCGGTAGACCTTGTAGCCGCAGCCGATGGTGCAGTAGTCGCACGCCGTGGTGAGGACGTCGGCGTCCTTCGGGGGCAGCGGGATGCGATCCTCCGGGAAGACGGCGTAGGTGCTGGGGTTCTCTTTGTCGCTCATGGTTGTCTCCTCAGGCACGCACGGCGCGGTTGGACGCGTAGCCGTAGACCAGACCCATCACGGCGACGGCGTAAATGTCGTCGCCCTGCACTTCGAGCACGATCTGCGGCAGGCTCTCGGTGGCATGTCCCGAGACCACCATCCCGTGGCGCGTGAGATCGAAGGTGGTGAGGTGCAGCGGGCAGGGCCCGAGCACCTGATGGGCCGCCTTGTAGCTGCCCTGCAGGGGGCCGCCCATGTGGGTGCACATCTGGTTGAAGGCGACGATGTCGCGGTCTGGCCCGACGCCGCCGCCGGCCGGCGTGCCGAGCTTGACCAGCACGTTCTGCACGTCCGGGTAGGGGTAGGCGAAGTCGATCGGCTGCCCGGCCTTGAGCGCGGACAGCTTGCCGATCTTCTGCCGCGGGTAGTCGGCCTTGAGGGCCTTCACCGCGGCATGGACGACGCCGGGGACGGCGGCGAGGGTGATCAGGGCGCCGCCGGCGAGCAGGAACTGGCGACGGCTCATGCACGGGCGCGAGCCCGCATCGGCTTCGGTGCGATTCGCAGGATTCTTCATCGCGGGACTCCTCACTTGAGTGGCTGATAGTCGCCGGGGAGCTTCGGATCCTCGTGGATCAGCGGCTCGTCCATGCTGAGCGACTCGACGAAGGCGACGAGATCCGCCTTCTCGGCCGCGGTCAGTCCGAGCGGCTTGAGCAGGGGCGACTTGTCGGGCAAGGGGCCCGCGCCCTTGTCATAGAAATCGACGACCTCGGCGAGCGTCGTGAACAGCCCGTTGTGCATGTAGGGCGCGGTGTACTTGGTCTCGCGCAGGGACGGCACGCGGAACTTGCCGATGTCGGCCGGGTTCATCGTTTGGTAGTAGAGGCCCATGTCACGGTCCGCCGTCCGGTAGACCGCCTCCGGCACGCCCTTCTGGTACTGCTCCCAACGGTGCGTGATCTGGTAGAGCTCGTCGCTCTTGAACTCGGGGTACTCGGGCAGCCCCAGCGAGTAGTACTCCTGGTTCGAGGCGAGCGGGCCGTTGTGGCAGCGGATGCAGCCGGCCTTTCCCTCGAACAGCGCCTTGCCGCGCTTCTGCGCGTCGGTCAGCGCCGACTTGTCCCCCTTCGCGAAGCGGTCGAACGGCACCTTGGCCGCATCCGAGACGACGGTCCGCTGGTAGGCGGCGATCGCCTGGTAGGCCTGGTTCATGCGCGGCCAGTCGATGCCATAGACCTTCTTGAAGGCCTCGACGTACTCGGGGATGAAGCGCAGCCGCATCTCCATCATCGCCGTGTCGCCGTTTCCCGCCACGGCGCCCTCCGCGGCGGCCGGGGCCTGTCCCTCGAGGCTGGTGACGTTGCCCTCCCAGAACAGCTTGTTGTAGTAGGCCGAGTTCAGGATGGTCTGCGAGTTGCGCCAGTGCTTCGTGCCCGGATAGCCGCGCGAGATGGGGCTGTTGTCGCCCCAGCCCAGCGCCGGGAAATGGCAGGACACGCAGGGCGTCGAGTTGTCGCCCGACAGGCGGTAATCCCAGAACAGCTTCTTGCCGAGCTCGATCTTCTCGGGGGTCATCGGGTTGTCGACCGGAATCGGGACCGGCGGCAGGGGGGCGAGCGGGGGATGGGTCTCCTTTGTGCCACTGGCGGCAAAGGCGACGGAACCGGCAACCGTGGCAATCGCAGCCACCGCCACCGTCTTGCAAACGTTCGGACGCAGTGTCATCGGTGGTCTCCTCAGTTCTTGCCGAACTCGCGCAGCTTGAAGTCCGGGATCTTTGGCGCCTGGACGGACGGCGGGTCGCCGGAAAGGCTCTCGAGGAACGCGACGAGCGAGGCCTTCTCGGCATCGCTGAGGTTGAGGGGCTTTAGCGCACCGCCCTGCCCGCCACCCTTGTCGTAGAAGTCGACGACGGCGGGCAGCGTGGCGAACACGCCGTTGTGCATGTAGGGCGCGGTGTGCTTGAGCTCCCTGAGGCTCGGCGTGGCGAACCTGCCCATGTCCGCCGGGTCCTTGCTGATCGCATAGAAGCCGACGTCGGTCCGCGCGTTCATGTAATTCGGCATGCCGCTGGTGGCGTAGTGCCGCAGCAGGGTGATCGTCCGCAGCGGGTTGCCGAGCACGTCGGGATGCTCCGGCACGCCGGTCCGGTGCCGCTTGCCGTCGGACAGGATCGGCCCGTTGTGGCAGGCGACGCAGCCGGCCTTGCCGCGGAACAGCGCGAGTCCCTCCTTCGCCTCGGCGGACAGCGCCGACTCGTCGCCCTTCAGGTACTTGTCGATCGGCGCGTTCTGCGAGTTCAGCGTCTTCACGAACTCGCCGACGACGTTGAACGTGCTGGGACCGTAAGGATCCTTGCCCGCACCGAAGGCCTTTTCCCAGAGGGCAACGTACTCGGGGACCTGCTTCATGCGCTCCTGCACGATGCGGCCATCGGCGTTCATCGTGTGCGCCTCGGTGATCATGTCGCGCACGAGGGTGCCCATGTCGTTGCCGGCGAGCCGGCCGTCCCACAGGAAGGTCTTCTTGTGGGCCGTGTTGAACAGCGTCGGCGAGTTGCGGAAGTATTCGGTCGACGGGTAGCCCTTCGACAGCGGCGCGCCGTCGCCCCAGCCCTTGGCCGGGTCGTGGCAGGACGCGCAGGACACGCCCCAGTCGCCCGACAGGCGGGTGTCGAAGAACAGGTACTTGCCGAGCTCGATCATGGCCTCCTTGCCCGGCTTGAGCTCGGGCAGCGGCGCGATGTCGGGTGCGGCGGCGGGCGCCTCGGCGGCGATTGCCTCGACCGCGAGACCACCGAGCAGGACGCCGGCGGCCATGCCCATGCTGGCCATGGCCGCGGCCAGACGCCTGGGTGTGGGATGTTTCATTCGGACCCCCTGGTGAGTTGCTGGTTGCCTGAATGGAGACGGTGAGGGCGTCTCCGGCGGGTCCTTCAGCAGATTCCAGGCCACGACGGCCGGCGCTGCCGCCTGGCGTGGATCGCGGCGTGTCGACGGGGATCTGTCGCGGCGGGAGGGCCGTCGGCCGATCAGAAATCGACCGGCCGGATAGAAATCGGCCGGTCAGTAACTGGTCGCCGGGGCCGCCTCAGTCGTCGTCCGAGGCTGTGCCGAGCTTGGCGCGCAGGGTCTGACGGGTGATGCCGAGCAGCTCGGCGGCCACTGTCTTGTTGCCGCCGACCGACGCGAGCACGCGACGTATGTGGGCCCGCATGGCGTCGTCGAGCGCGAGCGGGAGGCGCGGCTCAGGCGCCGGCGCCGCGGCCTCGCTCGCAGCGCCAGCGCCGGCGAGCTCCTTGGGCAGGTGGTCGGGCAGCACGATGGCGCCGCCCGACAGGATCACCGCGCGCTCGATGACATTGCGCAGCTCGCGGACGTTCCCGGGCCATGCGTAGGCCTCAAGCATCGCGGGTATGCGGGGATCAAGGGCGGGCATTGCGGTCCCGAGGTCGATCGCCGCGTTCTGCAGGAAGTGCTCGGCAAGCGGGAGCACGTCGGCGCTGCGTGCCCGAAGCGGCGGCAGGTCGATGGCGCCGACGTTGAGCCGGTAGTAAAGGTCCTCGCGAAACCGCCCCGCCTTGACCATCGCCGGCAAGTCACGGTTGCTCGCGGCAACGAAGCGGACGTCGACCTGCTGCTCTTTGTGGCCGCCGACGCGCCGAAAGCGCTGGGTGTCGAGCGCGCGCAGCAGCTTGGGTTGCAGCGGCAGGGCGAGGTCACCGATCTCGTCGAGGAACAGCGTGCCGCCGTCGGCGAGCTCGAACAGACCCGGCTTGGCTTGCCGCGCGTCGGTGAACGCGCCGCGCTCGTGACCGAACAGCTCGGACTCGAGCAGGCCTTCCGGCAGGGCCGAGCAGTTGATGGCGACCCACGGCCCTGCAGCCCGCGCGGACAGGCAGTGGATGGCTCGGGCAACGCGTTCCTTGCCGGTGCCCGACTCGCCGCGGATCAGCACCGGAACCCGCCCTGCAGCGGCGATCTTGTGGGTCACATCCACGAGCTGACGGAAGGCCGGGCTGCGGCCGATCATGCCCTCGATCGGACATACCTCGGCCTGCGCACGGCGCCAGCGCAGCTCGTGCCGCAGCCGATGGGTCTCTAGCGCCCGCTCGATGAGCTGGCGCAAATCGTCGAGGTCGAAGGGCTTGTTGATGTAGTCGTAGGCACCCGCCTTCAGCGCCGCGACTGCCGTCCGCACTTCGGGATAGGCGGTCATCACGATCACCAGCGCCGTGTCGTCGAGGTCCCGCAGCTTGGGGAGCAGATCGAGACCGTTGCCATCTGGCAGTCGAAGGTCGAGCAGCACGAGGTCGTAGCGTTCGGCGCGGCAGCGCTCGAGAGCGCCGGCGGCGTCCTCGGCACGCTCGACGCGGTAACCGAGCCGCTCGAGAAAGCCACCCACCGTGATGCGGATGGTCGCGTCGTCCTCGACGATCAGGAGACGTTCAGGCATTGGCGGTGCAGGCTCCGGTTCTGGCCAAGGGCCACTCGAGCACGAACTGCGCCCCGGCGCCGAGGCGGCTGTCCACGGTGATCCGGCCGCCGTTTGCGGTCACGATCTTGCGCACGATCGCGAGGCCCAGGCCCGAGCCGTCCGGGCGGGTCGTGTAGAAGGGCTCGAAGATGTGAGGCAGAACCTCCGGCGCAATGCCGGTTCCCGTGTCCTGGAACCGGATCTGCGCGACCCCCCGATCGTCATCCGCGGTGATGGACAGCACCCCGCCCTCCGGCATCGCGTGGATCGCGTTCACGATCAGGTTGAGCAGAACCTGCTTGAGCTGGTTCGGATCCGCCCGCAGCGGGGAAAGTTCGCTCACGCCTTCGACGCGGACGGCGACACCGCGGGTCTTGGCCTCCTTGCGGGTCCAAAGCAGCGCGTCTTCCAGCAGACTGCCAAGCTCACAGGCGACCGGCGCCGCGCACTGCACCGCGGCAAACCCGTTGAAGGTCCGCAAGAACGCGGCGAGGCGGTCGGTCTCGCCCTCCAGCCGGCGAAGCGCCTCGATGACGCCAGCCGGCAGTTCCTCCTCGTACTGCAGCGCCTGGGCGACCGCCTTCATCCCGGCCAGCGGGTTGCCGATCTCGTGGGCCACGCCCATCGCGATCTCGCCGAGGGTCGTCATCTTTTCGACCTGGAACATCTGCCGGTCGAGCTCGCGGCGCTCCTCGGCGAGGCGCCGTTCGTCGCTGACGTCGCGTGCCACCACGGTCAGGTCCTCGCCAGCGGGTGTCACGCTCAAAGAGAGTATCTGGTCGTCGCGTACCAGGTCGCCGCGCCACTCGTTGCCCTCGTGGGTCTGCGCTGCGATCTCCGGCCAGGTCGGCCAGAAGACGGCGAGGGCCTTGCCCTCGGCGACCCTGGGCTCGCCGAGCAGGTCCTCGGCCGCCCGGTTGGCGAGGCGGATCGTGCCGCCCCTATCCACCGACAGGATGCCGTCGCCCGTGTGATCGATCACCGTCGCAAGAAAGGTCCGTTCGGCCTCCAGCTCGCTGGTGCGCGCCGCGACTTCTCGGGCCAGCCGATCCCGGTGCCCGGCGAGCTCGCGGTAGAGCTGCTGCAGCCGCTCGGCCATCGCGTTGAACTTGTCGCTGACGATCGCGATCTCGTCGTCCCCCCGGACCGTGATCCGTCGCGAAAAGTCACCTGCTGCGAGCGCCTCCGATTCGCTGGCCAGGTCGGCGAGGGGCTCGAGCAGACGGCGCGAGACAAGGTATCCGCCCACCGCAGTGACCACCAGGGCGACGCCGAGCACGGCATATAGCAGGTAGAGGTTCAGCACGGACATGAACAATGCCTGCTCGGGCAGCGCCAAGGCGATGATCCAGCGCGATCGCTCGCTAGCCAGCGTGTGGCTGATTGCGGCGTGGGCGACGATCTCGCCGCCGACCGAATCGGTCCCGTGCTCTTCGGCCAGGATGTTCTCGAGCGCAAAGGAACTGAAGCGGCGCTCCAGCTCGTCCAGCGGGTACATCGCGAAGGCCGGCGGCCCGCTGCCGGGCGAGCGGGTGAGGTAGCGTCCCTGGCGGTCGATGAGGAACGCCGTGCCTCCGCGCGCGTCGGCCATCTGCTGCACCTGCTCGAGCAGGACATCCGCGTGCAGGTTGACGATGATGACGCCCGTCGTGCTGCCGGCGTGGACGACCGGTGTCGCGAGGCGGATCACGGGACGCTCGGGCTTCTCCACCACGCCGAACTCGATGTTGAGATCCAGCGGCGAGACGTACAGGCTCCCTGGCGCCAGGCGCATTGCGTCCTGAAAGTAGTAGCGGTCGGACTTGTCCTGCAGCCGGTCGGACGGCACCCCCTGCACCTGGTGGCCGATGCGATCCACCCGCGCCCGCTCCCGACCCGTCCGGTCGAGAAGGCGTAGCTGGTAGATGTGCGGGTAGTAGGTCGCAAAGGCGGTGTACTCCTCCTCCAGGCGCCTGGCCGCATCGGCCATCGCAGTCGCGTCACCGGCCTCCTCGGCGCCCAGGAAATCGGCGAGGGCGCCGGAGCTCGTCAGGTAGCGCAACTCGGACGAGAGCTGGTCGAAAAAACGGCCCAGGCCGGTGGCCCGCACGCCGACCTCCTGCGACAAGTTGTGCAGCGTCTCCTGCCGGAGCGTGTCGACGGAGAAATAGATCCCGGTAATGCCGGCGATGCCCGTCGGAATGACCGCTGCCGCGAGGAAGGCGAGGAACAGCCGGCGCGCGAGGCCGCCGAAGCGGTACGTGAACCGCGCTTTCCCGGCCGCGCCACCCCTACCGCTCACTTCGTCGAAACCGTCATCCGCTCCATGTCCGGAGAGACTAACCCGCGCCGCCCGACAGGGGGGAGTCGCTTCCAGCGGCCGCCTCGGCGCCTGCGGCGTCCCTACCGAAACGCCTCCAGAGGCAGGCACCCCTGGGCTGCGAGGCCGCGCCATTGCACTTCTTGATGGCCGCCAAGGCGCGGCGCGGGTCGTAGGTGGAGCATGGCGAGCCTCGCCGCCCCGCTGCCGGGCTACGGCGAGCGCCAGGTCACGTCACCCCATTCGAGGAGAGGCTCATGAGACAAATGAAAGCGCTGGCGGCCGTCGCCGCCCTGCT
>Ga0114939_10000919_pt1 | contig 23789 bp, 21 predicted proteins | sample AshMeaCrysSpring_FD_87196 | JGI IMG/M metagenome (GOLD analysis project Ga0114939, IMG submission 87196) | Groundwater microbial communities from Big Spring, Nevada to study Microbial Dark Matter (Phase II) - Ash Meadows Crystal Spring | ecosystem: Environmental > Aquatic > Deep subsurface >...
TATGGAGGTACACCCAGTAACATTTCGAACCTGGAAGTTAAGCCCATAAACGCTGAAAGTACTTGGGGGGCAGCCCCCTGGGAGGATAGGAAGTTGCCAATCTTTTTTATTTTTTGTAAAATTTTAGATTCAAAAAAATGTACAATTCAAGTAATGTAAATTATATTCTGAATAAACTAAAAAATTCTTTAGAAGAGTGATATAATATATAAAAAAAAAGGAGAGGCTATGAAAAAAGTTATATTTTTAGATAGAGATGGAACAATAAATGTAGAAAAATCATATCTTCATAAATGGGAAGATTTTAAATTTGAAAAAAATGCAATAGAGGGATTAAAAGAATTAAAAAATTTAGGGTATGAATTTATAGTTGTCACAAACCAGTCAGGTATTGGGAGAGGTTATTATACTGAAGAGGATTTAGTTGTACTAAATAATCAAATGATTGAAAAACTAAAAGAGTTTGGAATAGAGATTTTAGAGTGTTTTTATTGTCCTCATCATCCAGAAAAAGGTATTGGAAAATACAAAGTTGATTGTAATTGTAGAAAACCCAATCCAGGAATGCTATTAGAAGGAATAAATAAATACAATGTGGATATAGAAAATTCTTTTATGATTGGAGATAAAAAAGGAGATTTAGAGGCTGGAAAAAAAGCAGGTTTGAAATCAGTTTTAGTTTTAACTGGTTATGGAAAAAAAATAGAAGGAGATGTAAAAAATCAATATTTAATTGCAAAAGATTTATTAGATGTTGCAGCTATATTAAAAAAATAAAAACTGGATATAATCCAGTTTTTATTTATATAAAAATCTTTATTAAAATAATTGCTATAATAATTTGACTTAATCCAACTAATAAGCCATAAAGAGATGCTTTAGGACCTTGCTTTATTAGTTCACTAATATTTACTCTCATACCAATACCAGCAAGAGCAACTATTTCGAATTTAGATGAAATCAATTTAAAGGTTTTAGATAACTCACCAGGAATTAATCCAAAACTAAATAATATACAAAAAATAAAAAATCCTATAATGTACCAAGGTATAGATATTTTATTTTTCTTTTTACTATATGCTTCCTCTTCTAAAACAAACTCAGTATCCATTTCTAACTCTTTATTATTAAATTCTCTCGATAACCATAAAACAACAATAACTAAGAATACAATTCGTACAATTTTAAAAATAGTCGCCATTTCAAGAACCTTGTGATTAACCATACTTCCTGCTGCGATAACTTGGCCAACTGATTGCAAAATGCCACCAAGAAGAGCTGAAGTTTGTATAGTTTCAAAATTATAAAAATAACCAGCTATAGGAATTAAAGCAAACATAAGTATAGTTCCTGTTAAATTAACAATTGTAATAGATATCCCTTTATCATTATCTTCAGCATTAATTACTGGTGAACTAGCTCCAATTGCTGAAGATCCACAAACGGCATTTCCACTTGCCATAAGAGCTCTGAAGTGTTTTGAAAATCCAAGTTTTTTACCGATGAACATAGTTAAAGCAATTGTTAAAGCCATTTGTAAAAGAATAAAAGCGATACCAGAAACACCAAGCTGCAAAATAGTATTAATACTTAAAGTCCCTCCTAATAAAACAATTGAATACGAAAGTAAATCACTTTCCGAAAATTTAGAACCAGGAGCAAAAATAGTTGATTTAGCAAAAGAGTTTCCAGCTATAAGTCCTAAGAAAATAGCAAGGGGAGCTCCACCGATGCTTGGGACAAATTTCCCAAGAAAAACTCCGAGCTGTGCAATCAAAATACAAAGTAGTAGGCCAGGAATTATCTTCTTAGCAGAATTGAATATACTCAAAATAAAAAACCTCCTAAAATATATTGTTACTTAAGTTACAATATAACATAAATTTGTATAAATTAATAGCTTTTTTTGAATCGTGGGTCAAATTTTTCAGATATGGTCTATAAATTGACTAATAAATCTAATTATGGTAATATATTGAGTAACAAATAAGCACAATAAAGCTAGGAAGGACGTAAGGATGTTTGGAGATTTATTAAAGAAGATTTTCGGTACAAGAAATGACAGAGAGATTAAAAGAATCAAGAAATTAGTAATAATGATAAACTCGTTAGAACCTGAAATAGAGAAACTTTCAGATGATGAGTTAAAGGGGAAAACTTACGAATTTAGACAAAGATTAGAGAAGGGTGAAACATTAGATGATGTTTTAGTTGAAGCTTTTGCAGTTGTAAGAGAAGCCTCAAAGAGAGTTCATGGAATGAGACACTACGAAGTACAATTAATTGGTGGAATTGTACTTCACGAAGGAAAAATAACAGAGATGAAAACAGGAGAAGGAAAAACATTAGTTGCAACAGCTCCGGTTTATTTAAATGCTTTAAGTGGAAAAGGAGTTCACGTTATAACTGTTAATGACTATCTAGCTCAAAGAGATAGAGAGTTAATGGGAAGGGTTTATGAGTTTTTAGGATTAACTTCAGAGGTAATCGTAAATGGAATGGAAAATGTAGCAAGAAAAGCTGCATATGAAGCCGATATCACATATGGTACAAACTCTGAATTTGGATTTGACTATTTAAGAGATAATATGGTTAACAAAGTTGAAGATAAGGTTCAAAGACCTTTAAATTTCTGTATAGTAGACGAGGTTGATTCGATACTAATCGATGAGGCTAGAACGCCGTTAATCATATCAGGAGCAGCTTCAGAAACAACAAAATGGTACTCTATATTCTGTCAAGTAGCTTTCAGATTAGATAGAAGTTTTGAAACAGAAAAAATAAAAGATGCTAAAACCAAAAAAGAGATGAATATTCCTGATGAGCAATGGGGGGACTATGAAGTAGATGAAAAAGCTAGAAACATAGTTTTAACAGATAAGGGAATAAAAAAAGTTGAACAATTATTAAATATAGATAACTTATACTCACCAGAGCATGTTGAGTTAACTCACTACTTAAATCAAGCTTTAAAAGCAAAGGAACTATTTATAAAAGATAGAGATTATTTAATTAGAGAGAGAGAAGTAGTTATAATTGATGAATTTACTGGAAGAGCTATGGAAGGTAGAAGATACTCTGATGGGCTTCATCAAGCTATCGAAGCAAAAGAAGGAGTAAATGTTGCTGGAGAAAATCAAACACTTGCATCAATAACACTTCAAAACTACTTTAGAATGTATGATAAATTAGCTGGTATGACAGGAACAGCTGAAACAGAAGCAGCAGAATTTATGCATACTTATGGTTTAGAGGTAATTGTAATACCAACAAATAAACCTGTACAAAGAGTTGATTTTCCTGATTTAGTTTATAAAACAAAAAAAGAGAAAATAGATGCTATTATAAGAAGAATAGAGGAACTTTATGCAAAGGGACAACCAGTTTTAGTTGGTACTGTATCAATAAAAAGTTCAGAAGAACTTTCAGAGTTATTAAAAGAAAAAGGTATACCTCACAATGTTCTTAATGCTAAATTACATGCTAAAGAGGCTGAGATTGTAGCTCAAGCTGGAAGATATCAGGCTGTAACAATAGCTACTAATATGGCAGGTAGAGGAACTGATATCATGCTAGGAGGAAATCCAGAGTTCAGAGCTATTGCAGAGATTGGAAGTAGAGAGGCTGGAAACTATCCAGTAATTTTAGATAAATATAAAGTTGAATGTGAAGAGGAAAAGCAAAAAGTAATTTCAGCTGGTGGATTATTTATTTTAGGTACAGAGAGACATGAATCTAGAAGAATAGACAATCAGCTAAGAGGTAGAGCAGGAAGACAGGGAGACCCAGGAGCATCTGAATTCTATCTATGTTTAGAGGATGACCTTATGAGATTGTTTGGATCTGAAAGAATTCAAGGAGTTATGGAAAAGCTTGGACTACCTGAAGGAGAATCAATTCAACATAGAATGATAAATAAAGCTATCGAAAATGCTCAGAAGAAAGTTGAATCAAGAAACTTCGGAATTAGAAAAAATCTTCTTGAATTTGACGATGTAATGAATAAGCAAAGAGAAGCTATCTATGCAAGTAGAAATGAAGCTTTAGAGAAAGAAGACTTAAAAGAAACAATTTTAGGAATGTTAAAATCAAGTATTTCTGATATAGTTGTAGAAAGATTTGTAGGAGAATTTAAAGATGAGTGGGATATTGTAGGAGTTAAAGATGCTCTTCTTGAGAAGTACGGGTATGAAATAACAGATATGGAAGAATATAAAGCTTTAACAGTTGAAGAGTATGCTGATAAAATATATAGAGATATAGAGAAAGATTATGAGAAAAAAGAGGAAGAAATAACTCCTGAAATCATGAGAAAAGTAGAGAAATATGTTTTATTTGAAGTTGTAGATGCTAGATGGAGAGAACACTTAAAAGCTTTAGATGCTTTAAGAGAGGGAATCTATTTAAGATCTTATGGACAAAAAGATCCATTAGTAGAATATAAAATTATATCTGGAGATATGTACTCTAGAATGTTATCAACAATAAAAACAGAGGCAACATCATATATGTTTAAAGTTGTTGTTAAAAATCCTGAAGAGGAAGTTGTAGAGCCAGGGGTAGAAGAGGAATTAGATTTTGATTCAGCTTGTAAGTGTGGAAGTGGAAAAATATACGGAAAATGTTGTGGAAGAGTGTAGGGAGGAAAAATGAAAAAAACTATAGTTCTAGTTACAATGTTAGCTGCATTAACAGCATGTAGCTCACTAAATAAAAACAATGTTAATTTACAAGAAAAGTATAAGGTTGATACAGTGGCTATGAAAAACTGGGAAGAAACATTCAGTACAGTAATAATAGGAGAGTCTGAATTAGAAGATTGGTATGGAGCAGATCAACCAATAAGCTATTTAGCAAGAAATCAAAAACTAGATCAAAAACAAGTAAAGTTTTTAGATTCTTTAAAGACAAAGGGAGAGATAACAGAAGCAGATCAAGAGCAGTTTAACTCTATATTAGAAAAAACTGTGAAAAAACTTCCAAGAGAGTATTATTTAAAAGATGAAAACTTTAAAGACCCTGCAGGATTAGCTAAATATATGGTAACTCAATCATATGTTAGAATGGCAAACCCATCTAATCATATAGCTAATGAAGTTGCTACAAAAGAGGAATGGGCTGAAATAGTTGAATTCTCTAAAAAGAGCGACTTATCAGAAAAAGAGATCAAAAGATTTAGAAAACTTTTAAATAAATTTATAAAAAGAGGAGAATTCTTTGATTCAAAATCATGGTATTTTGTAGAAGTATCTCCTAGGGTTGTACAAGTAAATGATATTTATAAGAAAAAAGAGAAGACAAAGTTAGAGAAGAATAATATAAATGCAAAGGCTTTATACCTTGCTTATTCAGAGTATTTTTCAAAATTAGAAAAGTGGGATGACTAAAAAATTGTGGCGCCTTTAGAGATAAAGGTGCCATTTTTACTTAAGGGAGGAGTCTTATGAAGGATTTAAGTGAAAGGTATGATTTACATACTCATACAACATATTCAGATGGAACAATTACTGTGGAAGAGCTTTTAAAAAGAGCTAAATATATTGGTTTAAAAGGAATAGCAATAACAGACCATGATACAATGGAAGGTATTTCTGAGGGGAAAGAGATAGCTCGTGAACTAGATTTAAAATTTATACCTGGAATAGAGTTTTCATGCTCTTATCAAGGATATGAAATTCATATTTTAGGATATTTTTTAAACGACAAATCAGAAAAATTAGCGTCAAAACTAATAGAACTAAAAAAAGCTAGAAAAGAAAGAAATGAAAAAATTATTAAAAAACTAAATAATTTAGGCCTTAAAATAACAATGGAAGAGATAGAAAAAGAAGCTACAGGAACTATCGTGAGCAGAGCTCATATATGTAATGTTATGATGAATAAAGGATTTGTTTATTCAAAAGGTGAAGCTTTCAAGCAGTACTTAGGAAGAAATGGTGTAGCTTATGTAGAGAAAGGTAGCTCAGATCCTATTGAGATTATAAAACTTATAAAGGAATGCAAGGGAACCTCGGCTCTAGCTCATCCTAGTTTAATTTGTGATTCAAGAGAAAGAACAGAAAAGATAATAGATATTCTTTTAGAGGCTGGATTAGATGGATTAGAGGTAGAGTATAGTTCATATACACCTAAAGAGATTAAATACTACAGAAAATTAGCCATAGAAAAAGGTTTATTAAAAGTTGGAGGGTCAGATTTTCATGGTGGCAATAGAGTGGGAGTGGATATTGCTCACGCTTCTATTACTGAAGAGGATATAAAAGATTTATTAGAAAGAGAAAGCAAGGAGGAAGTAAAATGATTATAGTAACAGGAGCAGCTGGATTTATAGGAAGTGCTTATATTTGGAAATTAAATGAGATGGGAATAAATGATATATTAGCTGTTGATAAATTAAGAACTGAGGAAAAATGGTTAAATTTAAGAAAGAGAGATTATGCTGACTGGTGTGATAGAGATGAGCTTTTTGCATGGCTTGAAAATGAAGAAAACGCAAGTAAGGTAACAGCAGTTTTACACATGGGAGCTATATCAGCAACAACTGAGAAAGATGGAGATCTTTTAATGAAGAATAACTATGAGTATTCAAAAAAATTATGGGATTTCTGTACTGATAGAAATATTGTGTATGTATATGCCTCTTCAGCAGCAACTTATGGAGGAGGAGAGCAAGGATATAGTGATGAGGGAACTCCAGAAGAATTAAAAAAATTAATGCCATTAAACAAATATGGATATTCTAAAAAATTCTTTGATGATTGGGCATTTAAGCAGGAAAAAGCTCCAAAACAATGGATAGGAGCTAAATTCTTTAATGTTTATGGACCACAAGAGTATCATAAAGGAAGAATGGCTTCAATGGTATTCCACACATTTAACCAATTTAACGAAAATGGTGGAGTAAAACTATTTAAATCTCATAAAGAGGGATATAGAGATGGAGAGCAATTAAGAGATTTTATCTATATTAAAGATGTTGTTGATATGTTATATTTCTGTATGTTTAATGAAGTTCCATCAGGGGTTTATAATATAGGAACAGGAGAAGCAAGAAGCTTCCATGACTTATCAATGGAAACTATGAAAAATGCTAGTGAAAACTTTGAATTAAAAACAGAAGAAGTAATAGAGTTTGTTCCAATGCCAGAGGATTTAAGAGGAAGATATCAATACTTTACACAAGCTTCTATGAGAAAATTAAGAGAAGCAGGTTATACTAAAGAGTTCTGTTCTTTAGAGGATGGAGTAGCTGACTATGTAAAATATCTTAAAAAAGAGGATAGCTACCTATAGGAGGAGATGAAATGAATCCATTTTTACTAGTTATTATACTGGGAATTGTAGAAGGGATGACAGAGTTTGTTCCTGTAAGTAGTACAGGTCATATGATATTAGTGGAGAGATTTATAAACTCTCCTCTTGTATCTAAAAGTTTTATGGATAACTTTTTAGTAATCATTCAGTTTGGAGCTATTTTATCAGTTGTAGCTTACTTTTGGAAAGAGTTAACTCCTTTTGTAAAAACAAAAGAGGAGTTTAAAGAGAAGTTTTCTTTGTGGACAAAGATAATTGTAGGGGTTTTACCTGCAGGAGTTATTGGGTTATTAGCAGATGATTATATATCTGAATTCTTTATGGATAACACAACAGTAGTTGCAAGTATGCTTATACTTTATGGTATTATTTTTATTTTAGTTGAAAGAAAAAACTTAAAGGGTAAAGTAACTTCAATAAAGCAGATGTCATATAAATTGGCTTTTACAATTGGATTTTTCCAATGTTTAGCTATGATTCCAGGAACATCGCGTTCAGGAGCAACAATAGTAGGATCTTTACTTTTAGGTGTGTCTAGAGCAGCAGCAGCAGAGTATTCATTTTTCTTAGCTATTCCAACAATGGCAGGGGCAACTCTACTGAAGCTCCTAAAAAATGGACTTAATTTTACAATGTTAGAGTGGCAACTTTTAATAGTGGGATCTGTAGTTTCTTTTGTTGTAGCATATGTTGTTATTAATTGGTTTATGGGATATATAAAAAAGAGAACTTTTGTGGCTTTTGGAGTATATAGAATCATAATTGGAATTTTAGTTTTATTATTAATGAAATAGGAAGTGGGTATTTAAGTGTCAATAGTTACTAACTTTCCTCTAAGTGAAAAAAGTTTAGAGGAGTTTGTAAGAATTATGTTACCTAAAGAAGTAGGTAAAGATATAAAAGGTGAAGTAAGTTATAAAGGGAATAAGATAATTGTAAAAGCTGAAATAGATGGAAAAGAAGCTATAATGGAAGAGGAGAATTTAGAGCATATAATTGAAGATCAAAATTTAATAATGTTAAAAGGTGGTTTATTAAAAGCACTTAATAAAAATTATCCATGGGGAAGTTTAATTGGTGTAAGACCTACTAAAATGACTAGAAGACTTATGCAAATGGGATTTTCAAAAGAAAGAGTTAAGAATCTTTTAAATAATATGTACCTTGCTAATTTTGATAAAATAGATCTTTTAATGAGAGTAATTGAAACAGAGGAAAGATTATTAAATAAAGATGCAATGAATATGTATATAGGAATTCCTTTTTGTCCATCAAAATGTAGATACTGCTCTTTTGCATCTTACGAAATAAATAGCAGTTTAGGGCGTTTTTATCCAAAATTTGTAGAAACACTTTTAGAAGAGATTGAGCTTGTAGGAGAACTTTCAAAAAATAAAGGTTATAAATATGAATCATTGTATATAGGTGGTGGAACACCAAGTATTTTAACAGAAGAGGATACTGAAAAAATTTTAAAAGCAGTTCATAAAAATATAGATCTTTCAAACTTAAAAGAGTTTACTTTTGAAGCTGGAAGAGAGGATGCTATAACAAAAAGAAAATTAGAGATTCTTAAAGAATACGGAGTAGATAGAGTAAGTTTAAATCCTCAAACATTTAAAGAGCAAACTTTAAAAGAGTTAAATAGAACTTTTAATAGACAGCATTTTGATGAAGTATATAGAGATATAAAAGAGATTGGATTTATCTTGAATATGGATTTAATACTTGGATTACCTGGTGAAAGTGTTGAAGATATATTAAATACTTTGAATGAGCTTGAAAAATATGATATAGAAAACTTAACAGTTCATGCCTTAGCTAAAAAAAAGGGATCACCTTTATATCATGAAGATTTTGAGGAATCTGAAGTTGAAAGAATATTAGTTGAAAATGCAATAAGTGAACTTATAAAAAGAAAAGGAATGGAACCTTACTATATGTATCGTCAAAAAAATAGTTTAGATTGGGGAGAAAATGTAGGATACTCTATTCCTGGAGCTGAATCTAGATTTAATATAGAGATGATAGAAGAAAATCAGCAAACTATGGGTCTTGGTGGTGGAGCGATAAGTAAAGCTATCTATAAAGAAACGGAATATATTGATCAAATAGAAAGATTAGTTAATCCTAAAGATCCCGCATTATATATTGCAGAGATGAGGATGAGACACAATAAGAAAATAGAACTTTTTTCTAAGGAGATATAGTATGAAAAAGTTAATTTTTTCAATTTTAATTTTATTAATATCAACTTTCTCTTATGGAATAATTGAAAGTGAGTTCAAAGTTATTGAAAGTAAAAATACACTAGATGCTCAAAATTTACTTTTAGATATTAATAAAGCAAGTAAAAGTGATATGTTAAAAGTTGGAATATCTAAGAGTTATGTTGATAAGATAGTAGAGTATAGAGACATAACTGGTGGATATAAAAGGTTAAATGAAATGACTAGAATATCTGGAATTGGAAAAAAAACTTATGAAAAGCTAAAAGTAAAGTTTAAAGAGCCACAAAATATTAAACTAAATAGATTTAATATCAATAAGGCAGATGATAAGACTTTAATATATTATGGATTTAGTAAAAAAGAGATACAAAGCATTAGAGAATACCATAAAAGTGGTATTATTAGGAATAATTTAGAATTAAAAAAAATTATTTCCAGTAAAAAATATGAAGATTTAAAAGATTATATTGATTATTAGAGGTGAAAAATGAGTAAATTAATTAGAGGTGTAAGTAAAAATGCAAGATTTGTTCTTGTAGATACAAAAGATATTGTACAGGAAGCTTTAGATATTCATAAGTGTAGTCCAACTGCTATATCAGCTTTTGGAAGACTTCTTTCAGCAGGAGTAATGATGGGAGCAACCTTAAAAGGAAATGATATACTAACACTTAGAACAATTACAGATGGACCTTTATCAAGTATGGTAGTAACAGTTGATAAGGATGGTGTAAAAGGGTATGTTTCAAATCCAGAAGTAGATTTACCAGCAAAAGAGAATGGACAACCAGATGTACAAGCTTTAGTAGGAAGAGGAACTTTAAATGTTATTAAAGATTTAGGACTAAAGGACCCTTATGTTGGAGTATCAACAATAGAAAGTGGAGAGATTGCATATGATATTGCATATTATTATGTAACTTCAGAGCAAACGCCTACAGTAATTGCTTTAGGTGTAGATTTAGAAAATGAAACAACAGTTAGATCAGCTGGTGGATACATGATTCAGCTTTTACCAGATGCAGAGGAAAGTTTTATAGTAGAGTTAGAGAAGAAAGTAGGAGCTATTAGAAGCGTAACAGAACTATTTAAAGGTGGAATGGATATTGAAAGAATTTTACACCTTTTATACGAGGATATGAATGATGAAACTCATGAAAAATTAGTAGAGCCATATGAAATTTTAGACTCAAAAGAGATAAAATATAATTGTAATTGTGATAAAGAGAAATTCTATAAAGGAATTATAACTTTAGGAAAAGAGCAGTTAGAAGAGATATTAGCTGAAAGAGGAGAGGTTGAAGCTGAGTGCCATTTCTGTGGAAAGAGATATTCGTTTAAAAGAGAGGATTTAGGTGAGATATTGTGATTAAATTAATAGGGGTATTGATTATTCTAATTGGATTTATAATCAAATTAGATACTATAGCTGTTGTTTTAATAGCTGGAATAGCAACAGGACTTGTTGCAGGAATTGACTTTATTGAGGTTTTAAATATTTTAGGAACAGCTTTTGTTCAAACTAGATATATGACACTTTTATTATTAACGCTTTCTGTAGTTGGAATACTAGAAAGAAATGGTTTGAGAGAAAGAGCATCAATTTGTATATCAAAGTTGAAAGGTGCAACAGCTGGAAAAGTTTTATCAATATATGTAACTGTAAGAATGTTAGCAGCAGTTTTATCTATGAGATTAGGTGGACACGTTCAATTTATTAGACCATTGATTTATCCTATGGCAAAAGGTGCTATTGAAAAAGATGGAGTAGTATCAGAAGAGTTAGATGAAGATTTAAAAGGAATAACTAATGCTTCAGAGAACTATGCTAACTTCTTTGGACAAAATGTTTTCGTAGCATCTTCTGGAGTTCTTTTAATTGTTGGAACTTTACAAGAGTTAGGTGTAAAAGTAGAGGCTTACGATGTAGCTAAAGCTTCAATACCAGTAGCACTAATAACTTTAGTATTAGCGTATTTTCAGTACTACCGTTTAGATAGAAAAATTAAAAAGTTAAGAGCAAAGTAGGAGGGAAAATTAATGGATGTAAAGATGTTATTGGAATTTATGTATATACTTTGCGGAATTATTTTATTGATAAGCGGTGTATATTCATTTTTAGATAAAAATAATCCTAAGAGAATAGGATCAGCAGCATTTTGGATGATATTTGGTTTCTTATTTATTGGTGGTCCACATGTAAATCCATCAATAGTAGGAGGATTGCTTTTAGTAATGGGAGTTTTAAGTGCTACAAAATCTGTTTCACTAGCTTCATTTACAACGAGTACAGAGGAGTTTAGAGAAAAGCAAGCTCATAAAATTGGAAATATGTTATTTGTTCCAGCTGGATTAATAGGAGTTGTAGCATTTTCAATAGCTCAATTTACAAAATTAGGTGGATTAATAGGACTAGGAATTGGAGCAATAGTTGCTTTAATTGTTACTATGATAGTAACAAAAGAAAAGTTTGATAAAATTCCTTATGATTCAAGTAGAATTTTACAACAAATGGGTCCAACAGTTATTTTACCACAACTTTTAGGATCTTTAGGCTCTGTATTTGCTAAAGCTGGAGTTGGAACTGTAATTGCTGGAATAATGGGAAGTGTAGTTCCAGAAGGAAATATTTTAGCTGGAGTAACTGTTTATTGTTTAGCAATGGCAATATTCACAATGATTATGGGAAATGGATTTGCGGCTTTTGCAGTTATAACAGCAGGAATAGGGTATCCATTTGTTATGGCTCAAGGTGGTAATCCAGCAGTAGTTGGAGCTCTTGGATTAACAGCAGGATTCTGCGGAACTTTATTAACACCAATGGGAGCTAATTTCAATATAGTTCCAGCATCGATACTAGAGATGAAAAATAAAAATGGAGTAATATTAAAGCAAGTAGGTGTAGCCGTACCTCTTCTTGCAATACATGTTGTACTGATGTATTTCTTAGCATTTTAATTTTTAGGGAGGTAGTGTAATGAAAGTTTTAATTACAGGTTTTGATCCATTTGGAGGAGAAAGTATAAATCCAGCTTGGGAAGCAGTGAAAGCGATGAAAGACAACGTAGATGGTATAGAAGTAATAAAATTACAGATACCAACAGTTTTTAAAAAATCAGCTGAGAAACTATTTGCAGGAATAGATGAGCATAAACCAGATGTTGTTATATGTATTGGACAAGCTGGTGGAAGATATGATATGTCAGTTGAAAGAGTAGCTATTAATATGGATGATGGAAGAATTCCAGATAATGAAGGATACCAACCAATAGATACTCCAGTTTATGAGGATGGAGAAAATGCTTATTTTGCAACACTTCCTATTAAAGGTATTGTTGAAGAGATTAAATCAGCAAAAATACCAGCTTCAGTTTCAAATACAGCTGGAACATATGTATGTAATCATATAATATATTCACTACTTTACTATATATCAAAGAATAACTTAGATATAAAAGGTGGATTTATCCATGTTCCTTACATAACAGAGCAAGTTGTTGATAAGAAAAATATGCCTTATATGGAAGTTGCAACTATAACAAAAGCTTTAGAGTGTGCAGTCCAAGCATTAAATAAATATAAAGTAGATGTTAAAGTTTCAGGTGGTAAAGAGTTTTAATAGAAAAAGCCCGTCATAAAGATGGGCTTTTTTTTACTCCTCAATAATACCGAAAATCTCTTCTAAATTTAATAAGATTTGTTCTTTAGAAGAATCATTAATTTTAACTCCAGATTTTTTAGAAAAAATAACTTTATCATTAATACTAAATAAAGAGTTTACTTCAGAATCAGAACTTAAAGAGATTATTTCTCCAATTCTATAATTTTTTTCATCGTTATTTTGGATTAATATAATTCCAGTAGAGGTTTTTTCTTCTAAATTTATAGTTTTAACAAGAACTCTTTTACCAATGGGTTTAATTTTCATTTTTACCTCCTAAAATATTTTAAGCTAATAAAATTGTAACAAAAAAAAATAAAAAAGCAATAAAAATAAAAGAAGAGATGACGGGAACATCTCTTCTTAAAACGGGTTTCTAACCAATCAACTGAAGGGTTGCTGGTTATTTATATAATAAGTTTAGCACCTTATTATTGATTTATGATATAATTAAATAAAGATATACTTTTTTATTTAATTCAGTAAAAAAAACATCTAGAAAAAACAATGTATGTTTTACAAGGTAAAATATACATTAAAAAAAAGAGTTTGTCAATAAAAAATAAAGGAGTCGGGGATGGATTTTAAAAGTCAAAATAAAAACATTACAAATTTATTAAAATTTATTAATCAATGTGGTGGATCTAATAAGTTAGAGATTGCTGAAAATATAATGGTTTCACCAGCTGCTTTAACAAAAATTTCTAAAAAATTACTTGGGGATAATATACTTGTTGAAAAAAAATATATAGATGAAAATAATAGGAAAAAAAATCTATTAGTTATAAATTATGAAAGATTCTACTCTATGGGTGTATTAATAGAGGAGAATTTTACAAAGGTTATATTAACAAATTTAAAAAATAATATTTTAGGAGAGCTAAAATTTCAAAATAACTATAATGGTGATTTTGACGAGTATTTAAAAGCTCTAATTGGATTTATTGAAAAACTGGCAAAAGAAAATAAAGTTTTATCTGAGAAAATACTAGGCGTTGGTGTCGTCGTAACCAATGAGTTTATTGTAAAAAAATCATTAGATCTATTTAAAGAGGATAGATTTTTAACTTTAAAGAAATCAATCATGAATAAATTTTCAGGATATGTATTTGTAGAAACTGAAATTAGGGCAGAAGCTTTATCCCAAGCTTTCTTAGCTCCAGAATATAAAGATTTTTTCTTAGTTAAATATGGAGAAAAAAGAGGAAGTGCTATTATTATAGATAATAAGCTTGTAAATCCAGCTATTTCTCATTATAGATCAATGGGAACTAGACACTTTATAGTAGAACCTAACTCAGATATATATTGTGAAGTTTGTAAGAAAAAAGGGTGTTTTGATACAATGGTTTCACCTAAAAATATATTTGAAGAAATTTTAAAGGAAAATAATTATTCAACTCGCATAGTAGATATGTATAAAAATATGAGTTTTGAAGAGTTCATAAAAAGAGCAGAAAGTGGAGAGGTAATTGAGTGTAAAGCACTGAGAAAAGTAGCAAGATATATTGCAATTCTTATGATTAATCACAATAACTTACTACCGTTAGATACTTTTTTACTTTCTGGAAGAGTATTTAAAAGTTCACTTTTCTTAAGCTATTTAAAGATGTATTTACAAGAGTTTCAACTAGGAGAAGTTCATGAAAAACTTATAGTTTTAGACAGGCATGTTTTTAGAGAAGAGTTGGTGGCTTCATTTTTGCCAATAAACTATATTTTTTATAATTATCATTTTCGAGATAATTTAGAAGAGTAAATTTAAGAGATAGAAGTCTATCTCTTTTTTTATAGATAAATTTCATACAGTAAAATAAAATTAAAAATAAAAAAGTGAACTTTTCTTTTAAAAATAAGGGTTTGTAGATATAAAATAAACAAAAAACTAATTTACTTAGAAAAATTATATTTACAAATTTAAAAAAATATTGTATAAAGAATACAAGAGAAAGAAATAATTTTTTACTATAAAAAATTATTTCTCAAAATAACATAATTAAAAATCGGAGGGGATTTTATGAAAAAATTAGCACTTTTTTTAGGATCTTTACTTGTTGTAGGAACTGCAGTTCAAGCTAAAGAGGTTGTTGTAGCTCCAGTTGAAGTATCAAAAGAGATTATAGTGGTAGCAGAACCTGTAGTTGAAGAGGTTGTTGTACCTGTATTTAAACCAACAGGATATGTAGGTTTAGAATACAGAGCCTATGGTGAAACAGAAGGACATGGAGATAAAGTTGTAAAAAATGCGTCAGGAAATGCAACAGATGATAATCAAGACCAATGGAATAGAGGAGAAAATAATTACTCAAGACTTGAGACAACTTTTGGTGTTCAAGCAACAGAGAATTTCTCATTAGAAGGAAGAATAAGAGATTATAATAATTTAGAAAGTAATGGTGGAGACCATGAAAATACAAAAACAGGAACTGAAACAAGATTAAGAGCTTATTATCAGCATAATGATTGGTTCACTTCAAGAGTACAATATATAGATGAAGAGGATGACTCTCAAAACCTAGAGTATCAAGCAAGATTTACAACATATAAAAATGAAGGTGGGTTATTAAGTAGTTTGATACTTGCTCCAAAAGTATATCACTCATTGCCAGAAGATGGTGGGTCTGACTACATGAATACTATCGGTATGGATATCGAGTATGCAGGTAACTTACCATTAGGATTTACTTGGGATGGTACAATCTATTTAAATCAAAATTTCTATGGACAAGATTTCTATACAAATGCTGATTTAACAGATAGTAAAGACAAAGAGTTCTCAGTGGATTGGGAGATTTATTTATATAGAACAGTTGCATTATACTCAACAGATAACTATGCAATTGATTTCAACTTTGAAGGTGGATATGATCCATATACATTTGGACAGTATGATAAATATACTCAAAATGAAGCTAAAACAGAAGTTTCTAAATCAGCTAAAACAACTTATAGTTTATATACATTACTAACTTTAGATGCAGAGTATAAAGTAACTGAAAACTTTGCAGTAAATGCTGGAGTTGGAGCAGAGTATAGAAACTGGAGTAATACAGATCAAAGCTCAGCTTCTCACTGGAGATGGCAACCACTTGCATTCGTAGGAATGAAAACTACATTCTAATAGATTTGCAATTAAAGAGGCTGATCCAAAAGCAAAAAACAAATAAATTTATAACAACATATTGTGTTTTGTCGGAAGTAAAATCACTATACATTGTACTGAAAATTAATTGGGCTGACCTTATTGGTCAGCCTCTTTCTTTATTTGTAAATAGAAAAGTGGTATAATTTAATAAAAAAGGATGGTGGACTATGCTAAAACTTTTTGATTTAGTTAAAGAGAGTGAACCGAAAAAAAGAATAGATGAATTGAGAAAAGAGATAGAGCGATATAATTATTATTATTATACTAAAAATGAATCTATAATCTCAGATTTTGAATTTGATAAACTTTTAAAAGAGTTAGAAAAATTAGAAAAAGATTATCCTGAATTTAAAGAGGAGATATCTCCAACAAAACATGTGGGAGCAATTGATTTAAAAGAATCTAAATTTAAAAAAGTTATTCATAAAAAGCCTATGTTAAGCTTAAGTAACTCCTACAATATTGAGGATGTAATTGCTTTTACAGAGAGAATAGAAAAAAATCTTGAGTATAAGCATGAAAGATTAGAGTATGTTCTTGAGTTAAAGTTAGATGGAGCTAGTATAAGTATAACTTACGAAAAAGGTCAACTTGTAAGAGCAGTAACAAGAGGGGATGGAATAGAGGGAGAGGATGTTACAGAAAATATCTTAGCTATTAATACAATTCCTAATTACTTAAAAGAGGATGTTGATTTAGAGGTTAGAGGAGAGATTGTACTTCCTTTAAGTCAATTTGAAAAATTAAATGAGGAAAGATTAAAAAATGGTGAAGAGATATTTGCTAATCCAAGAAATGCAGCTAGTGGAACTTTGAGACAGTTAGATTCAGAAATTGTTAAAGAAAGAGGGTTAGATGCTTACTTCTATTATGTAGTGGAACCTTTAAAATATGGTTTTAAAACTCATAGAGAAAGTTTAGATTATTTAGATAAAGTAGGAATAAAAACAACTGGAGTAGCTGAAGTAATAGATGATTTATCTGTTATGGAAAAAAGAATAGCTTATTGGGAGATTGAAAGAGAGAAGTTAGACTTTGAAACAGATGGATTAGTAATAAAGCTGGATAATATAGATTTATGGGATGAAGTTGGATATACAACAAAAAGTCCAAGATGGGCAATAGCTTACAAATTCCCAGCAAAACAGGTAACAACTAAACTTTTGGGTATAACTTGGCAAGTTGGAAGAACTGGAAAAGTTACTCCTGTAGCAGAGTTAGAAGAGGTTGAGCTATCTGGAAGCAGAGTTAAAAGAGCTAGTTTACATAATATAGATGAGATTTTAAGAAAAGACATTAGAGTTGGAGATAGAGTATTCATAGAAAAAGCAGCTGAAATTATTCCACAAGTTGTAAGTTCTATAAAAGAGGTTAGAACAGGAGAGGAAAAAGAAGTTACTCCTCCAACAAACTGCCCAGTGTGTGAATCAGTTTTAGAAAAAGAGGAGGGGTTAGTTGATTTGAAGTGTGTAAATCCTAACTGCCCAGCAATTATTCAAGGAAGTATAGAGTATTTTGTATCTCGTGATGGAATGAATATAAGTGGATTTGGAAGTAAGATTGTAGAAAGAATGCTAGAGCTTAATTATATAAAAGATATTACCGATATATATAATTTGGGAGAACACAAAGAAGAACTTATGCAATTGGATAAGATGGGAGAAAAAAGTGTAGAGAAACTTTTAGCTTCAATAGAAAAAAGTAAAGAGAGACTGTACTCTAAAACACTATATGCTTTAGGGATACCTTTTGTTGGTAAATTCTTAGGAAATGTTTTAGCAAAGAAGAGTAAAAATATAGATAGATTATCTCAAATGTCTAAAGAGGAACTTTTAGAGATTGATGGTGTTGGTGATAAAGTTGCTGAATCTGTTTATAACTTTTTCAGAGATGAAAAATCAATGACAATAGTGAAAAAGTTAAAGGATTATGGAGTAAACTTTGGAAAATCAGATGAAGAGGTTGAAGAGAAAATTGTTGAAAATGGTAAGTTTTCAGGAAAGACATTCCTATTTACAGGAAAACTACAAAGATTTAAAAGAGAAGAGATTAAAGACTTAATAGAATCTTTAGGTGGAACAAATTTATCATCTGTGAGCAAAAAGCTTGATTACTTAATTGTTGGAGAGGATGCAGGTAGTAAATTAACAAAGGCAAAAGAGATTGGAACAATAGATATTTTAACAGAGGATGAATTTATAGAGTTAACAAAATAATAAAAACCTCCCTAGGCTTACGCCTAGGGAGGTTTTTATATATATTAGCACTTTATTTATAAATTATTTATTAAGCAGCTTCAGTTTCATTTAAAGACTTCTCATATACTCTTAAGAAAGGAATGTATAAGAAGAATGAAACAGCAACTAATCCACAACTTAGGATAAACGCAGTAATACTGAAGTTAGTAGCAAGTAATGCTCCGATTGGTCCTGGAGTTGTCCAAGGAACAAGAGTTATAATTTTTCCTACTAAATCAAACTTTGTAGCAAACCATGCTATACAAGCATTTAATACTGGGATTCCAACGAATGGAATGAATAGTAATGGGTTCATTACAATAGGTGCTCCAAACATTATTGGTTCATTGATATTGAATACTGCTGGAATAACTGAAAGTTTTCCAATTGATTTAATATGTGCATTCTTACTTACAGACATAGCAAGTGCAAGTCCTAAAGTAGCTCCAGCTCCTCCGATATAAACATAAGCATCAAGGAATCCTCCTGCAAATATCTTAGGTAAAGCTTCACCAGCTTGAAGAGCAGCTTGGTTAGCAGCAAGGTTAGATAGTGTTATAGAGTTAATAATAGCTATAACGATATTTGTTCCGTGTAATCCAGCAAACCATAAAAGGTGAGTGATTATGATAATAAAGATTACAGAGATTAATGAATCAGACATATTTAATAATGGTGCAAAAGCTTTTAAAATAATCTCAGGAACCATAATGTTTAAGCTCTTCATTGCAAATATATTCATTGCGTGGAAGATGATTGTAACAAATACGATTGGGATTAATAACTCAAAAGATTTAGCAATTGCAGGTGGTACAGAATCAGGTAGTTTTATAACAAACTTCTTTTGTACTAATAGTCTGAATATTTCAATAGCTATTATTGCTCCTAGGATAGCTGTAAATAATCCTTTAGCGTCAAGGTATCTAGCATCCATAATTGGCATCCATCCACCGTCAGGGATAAGGAATAGAGCTCCAGCTCCCTCAGCTTGACCAACAGGTAACCAATCTAGTTTCGCTGAAACTAGTAAAAATGCATACATTGATAAGAATCCACCAGTTGTACCATTAAGACCGTAGCTATTAGATAAAGACATTCCAATTCCATAAGAAACGAATAGAGACATAATTCCCATACTTACATAGAAAGGTTGTACTAAATCTCCTTTAAAAGATCCCATTAAATTAGCGTACCATTCCATGTAAAGTACGTTATTAGGATCAGTAAATGGTAGGTTTACCATTAAAAGGATAAATGAACCAATAATTAAGAACGGCATTGTGTAAACGAAACCGTCTTTGATTGCATTTAAATATCTGTTTTGTCCAACTTTGGCAGCAACAGGCATAAGTTTTTCTTCAATAAGATTCATAAAGTTACTCATAAATTTTTCCTCCGTTTTTTAGTTTTATTATATCAAATTTTATAGAAAGGGGTGGAGGAAAAAACTTCCCCTCCCCATAATTTTTATAATACTTTTATATAGTTGATATTAGTTAAACTTGTAGTTTAAACCAACATATGTCCACCACATATCGATATCATGTTTACCGTTGTCAGCACCCCATGAGAATTGGTCACGGTTTTTATAATCTCTAGTATTATCATCATATGCAACTCCTAAGAAAGTTGAGAATTGCTCATTGATTACATAGTTAGCCATTAATTCATATCTAACTCTTGATCCTGCCTTATTTTCATATCTTCTAGTGAAATCTCCATTTGTATTTTTATCATCATGAGTTCTCTCTAAAGTAAATCTGATTCTAGGCATGATAGTTAATTTTTCAGTTACTTGATATGGCATCATAACTCTTAATTGAGTTTCAACCATTTCATAAGAATCATACATCTCTCCAGTTGTATAGATAGTAGGATTTAATGATAATCTTTCAGTTAACTTAAATGAAGGTCCAAAATCTCCTTCCCAGTACCATCCGTTATCTCTAGAAGAAGTACCATCTTCATTACTTGACTTATCTTTATCATATCCAGCAACTAACCATCCAGCTAATAAACCATTAAAGTGATTAAAGTCAGTTCCTAACTCATATCTATCTCTTGTCCAGTTTTTATGGTAAGTATCTTTAGAATAGTCTCTAGTTCTCTCCTCGTTTCTGTATTTTAAATGGAACCCTTGATTAGCGAAAACCTGATATCTAACTTTCCAATCTACTCTTAAAGATTCCCATTCAGCATCTGATTTACTAACAGATAAATCTCCACCAAATCTCTTTTCAACATTTAAGTCTAAAGTCAATTTTCCTTTTGAAGCAGATACTCCAGTTCCCCAGAAAGTTCCATCCTCATCATCTCCACCAGTTAATGATGATCCATTGTCAAAATCCTCAAACTCTAAGTACATTCTACCACCAAAAGTCCATTTATCCTCTGGAACTTCAACCATAGACATAACTTTAGTCTCGTCATTTACATTTTCTTCTCTAATTTCCCCAGCAACAGGTGCAACTGTTTCAGTAGTAGTTGCAGGTCCTGCTACAACCTCTTTAGCAAAAACGTTTGTACCTAATAATGATAAAGCAGCTAATAAATAAAGTGATTTTTTCATTTGTTACCCTCCCGTTTTTTAAATAAAAGTGTTATTTTTATTTTAATTACTTAGCTAAGCTTAAAGCAAAGTCTAAAATTTTCTTACCGTTTAAAGTTCCATATGCCATAGTATCAATTACATCTAAAGGTTTTCCAGCTTCAGCAGCAATAGCAGCTAATTCAGCTTTCTTAAATCTAACTTGTGGACCTAAAAGGAATACATCATATTTAGGTAATAACTCGTGGAATTGTTCTAAACCTACAGCATCAATTTTAACTTCTATATTTTCAGCAGCAGCAGCAGCTTCCATTTTTTTAACAACCATACTTGTTGACATTCCTGCAGAACAAAGTAATAATATTTTTTTCATAATTGTTTCTCCTTTTGATTTACATATTTGAATTTTTAATTTAAAATTTTTAATTTATGTTGAGTGAATCATTCATCTGACACTAGAATTACAAAATATGTTTTAAAAAAAGTCAAATTTAACAAAAATAAGACTTTTTTCGTCAAATAACAATATATATAATAAAAAAAAACTTGAAAATAAGAGATAAATATTGTATTCTTTAATAGTAACGAAAAAAAAAATAAAAAAAATCGTCTAATTTTCATAGAAAACTGTTAAAAAAAAACAAAAAAATTTAAAAAAAATTAATAATTATATAAAAAGGTGGTGGAAGTATGAGAAAAATGGCTTTTGATTTTTCTAAAAATGATATTTTTATAGATACAGATAAAAAGTTAAATAAAAAAGAAAGAGATTTTTTAGAGGTAATCAGAGAAAGATATAAAGGCAAAAATGAAAAATATATAGTTTTTACAGAGAAAGAGCTGAAATCAATTATAAAAGATAGAGGATTAATAGAGGATTTTTTAGATAAATTTTCTAAAAGAAGAATTCATTTAAAATTAGTTGAAAAAGATGAAGAGATATTTTTCTCGTCATTTCCTATATTTGATTTTTATATGAGAAATAGAGAGGAGTATAGACTTTATATATCAAGATCTCTAAAATCATTAAAAGAGAGTGGAATTTTTGATGATATAGATTTACTTTTAATACTTTTATTTAAAGATAAAAAAAGTTTTCAACTATATTTAGCTATGATAAAAAATAGAAACCAAGGTGGATTTTTAATAAGTAGAGATCAGTTAAAAGAACTTTTAGGTGTAGGACAAGAAAACTATGAAAGATTTTATGATTTTGAAAAAACAATTTTAAAACCAGCCTTAGAAGATATAAATCAATTAACAAAATATAGTATAGATTATAAAAAAATAAAAAATAGTGATGGCTTTACAAGTAAAATAATGGAGATAGAATTTGTATTTGATCATAAATTATCTCCAATATTAGCTGAAGAGATTGATAGACTTTTACTTCCTCTTAGAGATAGAGTAGACTCTATATCAACAGTAAGTAAAGTAATAGAGGAAGCATTATTAAAAGAGGGAGTGGAGTTTGTAAGAAACAACCTATATCACTTAGATAAAGGTATCTCTGGTTCTTTAGATGATGCTATATGTTTAGCTTTAAAAGAAAATCAAAATATAGATCATCAAGAGAAATATATTTTAGTTAGTAAAACAGTTGATGTATTTTCAAATAGGTTTATCTTTGAATCAAGACTTTATAAAGAACTATTAAAATGTAAATTTTATTATAACTATAATTTCTTAAAAGCTTTAAGAAATATGAAAGTTGGAGAGACTCTAGAATATAAAGATGAGAGGCATAAAATAAATATTCTTTACTTAGATAAAGGTAGAGAGAGCACTATAGAGATTTATAAAACAGTAGAAGATGCTACAGGAGAAAAAAAATAAATTTACCCGTTAATATGTGAAAAAAAGTGAAAAGTAGTTGAAATTGTTGTAGAGATTAGACGAAAAAAAAGAGGATATTTTTCTTGAAGTTTTAACTCTTGACTTATGTAAAAAAATCTAGTAAAACCTAAGTAAAATAAAGGTTTTCAGGAGGGAGTAGAGAATGAAACAATTAGGAATATCTATATATCCATTTCATGCTACATTGGAAGAAAATAAAAACTATATTGAGCTAGCAGCAAAATATGGATATAAGAGAGTTTTTACTTGCTTATTATCAGTTGATGGGGATAAAGAAGTTATATTAAAAGAGTTTAAAGATACAATTGAGCATGCAAATAACTTTGGAATGGAAGTTATGGTAGACGTGGCTCCATCTATATTCAGTAAATTAAATATAAGTTATGAAGATCTTTCATTTTTTAAAGAGATTGGAGCTACAGGAGTAAGATTAGACCTAGGTTTTTCTGGAAACGAAGAGAGTATCATGACATTTAATGAGTATGGATTATTAGTTGAGATAAATATGAGTCAAGATACAAACTATGTAAATACAATAATGGATTTTATGCCAAATAAAGAGAAATTAGTTGGATGTCATAATTTCTATCCACATAGATATACAGGGCTTTCAAGAGAGCATTTTAGAAGTTGTAATAAGAGATTTAAAGGTTTTGCTTTAACAACAGCAGCATTTGTAACATCACAAACAGGAACTTTTGGACCATGGCCAGTAAATGATGGACTTTGTACATTAGAAGAGCATAGAGATTTACCAATTGAAGTTCAAGGTAGAGAGTTATTTAATGAAGGAATA